>JAANMY010000826.1_pt1 | contig 39835 bp, 31 predicted proteins | sample 7279691 | NCBI WGS metagenome assembly JAANMY01 (sample SAMN14094543, study PRJNA606508) | bioreactor metagenome | isolation source: A lab-scale SPAN reactor treating ammonium-rich wastewater day 388 | place: Ireland: Galway | collected 2018-02-07 | reverse complement strand
GGCGGTTCGAAGTGGGCGCCGGGGGTTGGTGGTGGCCCCGGCGCGAGTGGTGGCGGCAAGCCTTCCGATCGAGGGTGGTCGATCGGAAGGAATCGGGCGGGGTCCGCGTTGGCCGCGTCAAACCGTGGCCGTGCCTCGGTTCTCGGCGCTCCCCGCATCCTTGCGGAGAGGTCGCCGAAGCGGTCGCGGGTGAGGCCTCCTTGCGGCCCTCCCTGTTCCTGACCCCGCTCCGGCCTCTGGGCCTCGGCGGGGTTCTTCAAACCCGCGGATCGGCGGGGCAGCCGATCCGAAGGCGTGTGCTCACGCCTCGCGCGTGCCTGCGCGGTGAGCCGCCCGTCCTTGGGCGCCGGCGGAGCGAACGGTCCTGGGGGTCACTGGCCCCCCTTTCTTGCCTCGATCCTCTCGATGAGCGCGGCCCGACGCGCGATCCGCTCTTGCTGGCCCGCGAGCCACGCGTCCCGCTCTCTCACCTCCAGCCGATTCCGCGCGCCGATGACGACCACAGGGCTCGTCTCGAACTTCTGAACACCGTCCGGACCTGCCACTTCCCGCCCCAGCCCCGCCAGGCGTAGGTGTGGCTTGGGCAGCACGATCCTCCCCTGGGCGTCGATCTCCAGCCTCTCCGCGAGGCTGAACAGATCGGCATCCAACTGCGCCTCGTCCTCGCCCGGAGTCAGCGACTCCTCGATCATCCCTGCCAACGCCTCGAAGCGAGCCTCGGTGTAAAGCCTCAGCCCGCCGGACCACGGAACGCAGACCCAGGCGTCCCCATCGCGCTCCGGGTTCCACAGATTGCGATGCTTCGCCGGGATCGCCAGGCGTTGCTTCGCATCGATCGAAACCTCGGATTGGCCGGTGAAGAGCACGTTGGGTTTCCTCGTCCGCCATGGTCCACATTCTCCCCCACTTCTCCCCACTTTGCAACACATCGGACGCCCGCAACGCTTGGTTCAGGAAAAAAAACTGAAGAAAAAGAGCTTGATGATCCCCAAACCTACAAACAAAACCCTTCTCGCGGCTCACCCGCCTCCTCGACGCGTGCATAAAGAAGGTTCAGTACACTCCGCGAGCCTCGGGGTGGAAGACTCGGCGCGGACGCGACCAGGGCCCGGGCGTGGAGAGTTCGTGGAAGGGGCGCTGTCAGAGATCGATCGGCTTCTCGGAGCACTCCCCTCGGGGGTGTTCCTCCTTACTGCCGCCTACGAGAACAGCCGATCCGGGCAGATCGTGTCTTGGGTCCAGCGTTGCGCCGACGAACCCTTGCTGATCTGCATCGCCGCACGAAAGGGCCACAGCGTCGAGCCCCTCATCCGCGACAGCCACGCCTTCGCCGTTTGCCTCCTCCGCCCGGACGACCGGTTCATCATCAAAAAGTTCATGGGCGAGCAGCCCCCGGACGAAGGCGGCGATCCCTTCGACGCGCTCGAAGTCGACCGCCTCATCACTGGTTCACCCGTCCTTCGCAAGTGCCGCGGCGCGCTCGACTGCATGGTCGTCAGGCACTTCGACCTCGAAGCCGACCACGAGATCTACATCGGGCAGGTCGTCGGAGGGCGGTTCCATGGACCGTAGGGTCGTGCTCGCGGCCACGGCGCTCTTCGCGGCCGCGGGCTCGATCGGAGCCTGCTCTTCCGCACCCAGCGGCGACCCGTTCCGGCCCGCCATGGTCGCCGAAGGTCATGGCGTGATCTACGTCTTCCGATCCCCCGGCGGCGCGCTGGGCGAGCACGCCGCCGTGCGCGTCTGGGTCGACGATACCGAAGTCGATACGCTCGCCGCGGGACGCTACCTCGCCATCGTCGCCGAGCCGGGCGACCACTTCGTCCGCGTCGAGGGCGAAGGCGAGGCCGTGGCTGGGTGCCGAGTCGCCGATGGAGACTCCATCTACCTCCGCGTCGAGGTCCGTTCGTTCGGCCGTGTCGCCATCGAAACGATGGAGTCTGCCTCGGGCCGGGCCCAGATCTCCCGGACCGTCAGGGCCGGATCGTCCCCAGCACGCTGAGAATCGCCCGGTCGAACGCAGCCTCGGAGAACCGCAACGCGCTCGTACGGCACGCCGCGGGATCGCCGGGGGGAAGCCTCTCGGCGGCCCGCGCGATCGCCTCTCCGGTGGGCTCGTCGAAGAACGCTCCCGTCACGCCCTCCACGACGCTGTCGAGGGCACCCCCCGCGCGCCGCGCGAGCACTCGCAGCCCGCACGCCTGGGCCTCCACTGCCACGATCCCGAAGTCCTCTTCCTGCGGGAACACGAGCAGGTCCGCTCGGCGATAAAGATCGAGCAGCGCCGCGTCCGAGACACGCCCCTGGAACCGGACGCCCGGCCCACCGAGCCGCTCCAGGCGAGATCGCTCCGTCCCTTCGCCCGCGATGACCAGCTCGCGACCGGCGACGCGGGCGGCTTCGATCGCCAGGTCGGCTCGCTTGTACGGCTCCAACGCCCCCACGAACAGCCAGAAGGATTCCCGCGCCGTGTCCCCCGGCGTGAAGAACTCCGTCCGCACCGGCGGATGGACAACAACCGAATCACGATCAAAGGCCCTCCGGATCGCCCTCGCCGTGTGGGTCGAGTTCGCGAGAAAGAGCGAGACGTTCGACGCCGTCGCACGGTCCCATCTCCGGAGCGTCGCCCCGAACAACGACAGCCCGGCCCCGCGGGCGCGACCCGCCGGCGACGGGTCAGCGTACGCGCCGGGCTGCGTCCACAGATACCGCGCCGGCGCGTGGCAATAGCACACGTGCGGGACTCCGGGCGGTGGCCGCAGCCCCTTGACCAGCGATGAACTCGTCGAGACGACAAGGTCGAATGCCCAACGGTCGTGCGCCCGCCTGAGCGCCGCGCCGAGATCCCGCACGCCCGCGGGGTACAGCGGCAGGAGCCAGCGGCGAAGGCCCCGCGGCGCATGGTTCAGGAACGACGTCTCGCGGGCGAGGACATCGATCGCGGGCGTCACCGGGCGCGCGTCGTCGAACAGGACGAAGAGTCGCGATGATCGCCGGGCAGGATCGAGCGGGTCCGCCGCCTCCGACGACGGGAGGAGCAGACGCGCAAGACGATCGAGCACGGCCTCGCCGCCACGAAACCCGCACAGCCAGTCGTGCGCGAGCGCGATTCGGGATTGGCGAACGTCCTGGTCTACCATCGGTCGATGGGTGCTCCCAACACGGCGAACCTCCCGGGGTGGGATTATCGCGAGTTGGCGACACGCCTGCCCGCGCGCACCCTCATCGATTTCCACGCCCACCTCAACGGGCCCCACGCCGCCGCGGTCTACTCCGAAGTCGCTTCGCACTTCGGCGTGCGGTGGACGCTCTCGCAGACCCGGCTCGCCGACGCCCAGCCCATCCGCGACCTCCTCGGGGATCGGATCCGCTTCGTCGCGATCTGGGACTGGAGCGAGCCCGACCGCGGACGCATGATCCGAGAGGGGTTCGTCGAGGCCATCCCCCTGTGGCATGATCAGTTCGGAGCCAGGGTCGTCAAACTCTGGGGTGCGCCCCGCCTGTGGGACCTCGCCGCCTCGTCGAACCGCGACCCGCGCGACGCCGTCCCCCTCGACAGCGAGTGGCGCATCCGCGCCGCGACCGTGGCGCAGGACCTCGGCATGGCGATCATGGTCCACGTCGCCGACCCCGACACCTGGTTCGCGACGAAGTACGCCGACTCGCGAAAGTACGGGACCAAGCGCTCCCACCACGACGCCCTCGAACGGATGCTCGACCGCTTCCCGGGGCCATGGATCGCCGCGCACATGGGCGGCTCCCCCGAGGACCTCACCTTCCTCTCGGGCCTCCTCCAACGACACTCCAACCTCTACCTCGACACCTCGGCCACGAAATGGGTCGTCCGCGAGTTGAGCAGGCACCCGCGAGAGATTGTCCGCGAGTTCTTCACGCGCTGGCGGGGACGGATCCTCTTCGGGTCCGACATCGTCACCACCGACGAGCACCTCATTCCCAAGCCCGCCGGTGCCGCCACTCCGATGGGCGACCTCGCCCAGAGCCCCGACGAGGCGTTCGACCTCTACGCCAGCCGCTACTGGGCGTTGCGTACGCTCCTTGAGACCCGGCACGAGGGACCCTCTCCCATCGCCGACCCTGACCTGATGATGGTCGACCCGGTCCGATACGGACCGACCGCCTCGCCGATCCTCCGAGGCGCGGGCCTCGACGATGAAACGCTCGCCTCCCTCATGGCTGACGCCGCCCAGCGCCTCTTCGATTCCCTGGCCCCGCGGCCCAAAGGCCCACCACCCCCGCCGCCCGATGCCCGCGCACCCGCATCGCACTAGCAAGATTCTGCTGATAGGTCCTTCCCCCCGGTGACAAGTCTCTCCGACCGGGCCCGGGCATTCCGCACGCGGCCCAGAAACGGAGGACACCATGGCACGGCGAGTCTTCGGGGCGTGGCTGACGATCGGAACTTCGGTACTGGCGCTGGCAGGCCACGCCCATGGGCAGATCTGGCCGGGGCCGGTCGTCAACCATACCGCGCCGGGCGGGCCGGGTTTCAACGTCTCCAACGCCCACTTCACCGTCGCCTGCGTGTTGTCGACGCCCTACTCGGGCGCACAGCCCGCTTCGATTCCGCCGGGCCGCATGCAGGTGGTCGCCCACTACGACGGGAATGTCGTCGGCTCGGGCGCGAGGCTGGACATCGAGATGCGCAACGCCGCGGGCTCGTGCTGCACCTTCCCCCTGATCCTGAACGCCAACGGGGTCGTCTTCGCCCGGGAGTACTCCATGCTCTGGGGCATGGAGCCGACCGGCCGCGTCAAGGTCAGCAACGTCGCCCCCAACGGGGCGATCGACGGGATCGCCTTCGGGATCTACGTCCACAACCTCGCCGGGCAGCGGTACATGATCAAGAGCGGCGCGCAGGGGATCGCGGGCGGGCAACCCAACTTCATGGGCGCCTGGCCCGTGTCGTGGACGGAAGCCAACTGGGACACGGCCCTCACGTCGGGCACCAACCCCGCGATCTTCTCGACCAGCCTCGACACGCGACGCTTCGCCCAGACCATCCTGGCTTCCGCCCAGATGCTCCCCAACGGCGCCCACTACACCCCCTCGTCTGCGGCGAACCTCGTCGGAGACCTCAACCACGACGGGTGCGTTGACATCCTCGACCTCGCCATCATCACGAGCGGCGCGCTGCCCATGTGCGCCACCTTCTCCGGACCGTGGACGGGGGCGCCCGAGACCTACTCGTCCGATCGCTTCAGCGCGATGCCGCTGGGCCGCGCGCAGATCGTCGCCTACTCCGATGCGAGCACCGCGAACGTGACGCTCGATATCGAGGTCCGCCACCCGACCACGTTGGATTGTCGCACGCTTACCTTCAACCTGCCCACCAGCACACAGGCCTGGATCGAGCAGTACAACCTCCTTGGATACGAGCCGACGGGCCGCGTCGATGTCAACGGCGTCTCCGCCTCGGGCGGCAACGGCGTCGCGTTCGGGATCTATTTCAGGAACACGCTCGGTGACCGCTGGATCCTCCAGTCGACACAGGTTTCCTCGGGCGCTCCCGACTTCATCGGCGGGTGGCCCTTCGGTTGGACGGAGGCGAACTGGGACGCGCTCATCACGCCCTACGGCCTCCCGTTCACCGCGGCCACCTTCGATGGGTTCGTCGTCCGGCGACAGGCCCAGAACACCCTCCAGGGCGCCCAACTCTTCCAGGACGGCTCGTACCAGGTCGTGAATCGCCGACAGGCCGATCCCGACCTCGATGCCGACGGCGACGTGGACGCGTTCGACGTCGCGATCCTGATGGGCAACCTCGGGACCGGTTGCTGCCCCTGATCTCTCTTCACGACCGTGGTGCGTCACAACCGGATGCAACGCCGGCCTCGGGCCCGGGGGACCTCCTCCCGGGCCCGTGCCGTTGGGGGCCGGGTCCCCTTCGGGTCCGGATCCGATATAGTTTGCCCGCCGATGCTTGTCACGGAGAGCCGACCGAGGACGCTTCGCTGGTTCCACGCAGGGCCCATGCTCTACGGAGACTGGGGCACGAGCCGGCTGTATGTCCTGGGACTCGCGTTCTTCGCCACGGGGGTGGAGTCGGCGTACTTCATGCTGGCCATCGCGGCGCTCATGATCGCCGTCGCGTGGGCGTACACCGTGGTCTGCCGCAGTTTCCCTGAGGGCGGTGGGGTGTACTCGGCGGCGAGGGCGATCCACCCCGTGCTCTCCGTGCTCGGCGCGACGCTCCTCCTGTGCGGGTACATCATCACCGCGGTGATCTCCGTCGTGGAAGCGCTGCACTACCTCGGGGTTCCCGATGGGCCCTGGATCCCGGCGCTCGGGGTCATCCTGCTGCTGGGCGTCGGCGCCCTCAACTGGTTCGGGGCTCGCAGTGCCGGCGCGTTCGCGATGATCGTCGCCGCCGCGGGGATCGGGGTCTCGCTCGTGCTTGCGGCGGCGTGCCTGCCCCACCTGCGTGAGGGGTTCGGGAGGATCTCCTTCAACACGGGCGGGAGTTTCTGGCCCCGGTGGACGAGTTTCACGCAGGTCGTGCTCGCCCTTGCCGGGATGGAGGCCGTCGCGAACATGACCGGGCTGATGAAGAAGCCCGTGGCGCGGACGGCGAGGCGGACGATCTGGCCCGTGCTGGTGGAGGTGGTCGCGCTCAACCTGCTCTTCGGCGTCGCGCTCCTGGGGCTCTCGGCCAAGGACCCGGTGCTGATGCAACTCCCCTCGACGCTCGCCGACGTGGATCTCGCGGCCCTCGCCCTGACCGACCCCGCCGCCGCCGAGCACGTGCGTTCGGTCCAGAACACGGCGATGGCGCTGATCGCGGAGCAGTCCTCCACCCACCTGTTCGGGCCGGGCGTGGGCGGGGCCGCGGGCAAGGCGAGTTCGATCGTGTTCGCCCTGCTTCTCCTGTCGGCGGTGAACACGGCGGTCATGGCGATGGTCTCGGTGTTGTTCGCGATGGCGCAGGATCGTGAACTGCCGGGGTCGATCAAGCGGTTGAACTACTCCGGGGTGCCGACGTGGGGGCTGGTCGTCTCGGTCGCGGCGTGCGTGCTCATCCTGTTGATCGAGCACGATCCGCCGCGGCTGGCGGAGTTGTACGTGATCGGGGTGTGCGGGGCGATCACGGTGACGATCCTGTCGTGCGCGATCAACCGCGGGCTCTCGATGCGGGTCCTTGAGCGGGCGGGGCTCGCGGTCCTCGCGGGGTTCCTGCTGCTCGTGACGCTCACGATCGCCGTCACGAAGACGAACGCCACGATCTTCGTGGCGAGCACGGTGGGGGTCGTGCTGGCCGCGAGGTGGACGCTCGCGAAGCGTGCGGAGGCGAAGGAACGGGCGCTCGTCGAGCCGTCCATGGGGTGGCTCGCGGAGTTGCAGAGGCCGGGGATCGCCCCTCCGTCGTCGGGCCCGAGGATCATGCTTGCGGCGAGGGGCCGGGACCAGGCGAGATACGCCGTGGACCTCGCGAAGTCGCGCGGGGCGACGCTGTTCACGATCTTTGTCCGGACGCTGAGGCTGATGGACGTGCAGCCGGGGCGGATCCCGCGGGTCGAGGAGGATGCGGAGGCACAGGAGGCGCTGGGGACGGCGTCGCGGATGGCTCGGGAGGCGGGGGTTGCGTTCGTACCGATCTATGTCACGAGCGCGGAGATCGCGGACGAGATCCTGGACTACACGGTCACGTACGGGTGCGACACGCTGATCATGGGCGCGACGCGGCGTTCGGCGGTGGGGCGGCGACTGGCCGGGGACGTGGTGGCGCGGGTGGCGGAGCACCTGCCGCCGAGCGTGCAGTTGATGCTGCGCGCGCCGGACGATCCGGTGCGGAAGCGCGGGGATTGAGGCGTACGCTTGAGCGATGGTCACGGACTCGACCCAGAACCGCGACGAGGCCGACCCGCTGCTGCGTGGGCTGACGCCCGCGCAGCGTGAGGGTGTGCTGCACGGGGAGGGGCCGCTGCTGATTCTTGCGGCGGCGGGGAGCGGGAAGACGCGTGTGATCACGCGTCGGGTGGCGCACCTGATCCGGTCGGGGGTGGCGCCGTGGTCGATCCTGGCTCTGACGTTCACCAACAAGGCCGCGGGCGAGATGCGGTCGAGGGTGATGGACCTTCTGGGCGAGGGGACGGGGGCGACGCGTGGGCTGACGCTCACGACGTTCCACTCCTTGTGCGCGAGGCTGCTGCGGAGGTACGCGTCGTCGGGGACGGTCCCCGGGCTGGGGGAGGGGTTCTCGATCCTCGACGCGGCAGACCAGCAGGCGCTGATGAAGAAGGTGCTGACGACGCTCGATCTCTCGTCGACCAACTGGCCGGTGAGGAACGTGCTCGGGGCGATCGGAACGCTGAAGAACGACCTGCTGGATGCGGATGCCGCGGCGGCGCGGGCGACGGACTATTACGGGCGGACGATCGCGAAGATCTACGCGGGGTATGAGCGGGCGCTGCGGTCGGCCAACGCGTGCGACTTCGACGACCTGCTGTTGAAGACGGCGTGGCTGCTTCGGCACGACGCGGGGGTGCTGGGCGACTGCCACGAGCGTTGGCGATACCTGATGATCGACGAGTACCAGGACACGAACCGAGCGCAGCTGGAGATCGCGACGATGCTCGCGCGGGGGACGGGGAACCTGGCGGTGGTGGGGGACCCGGACCAGGCGATCTACGGGTGGCGCGGTGCGGATCTCTCGAACATCCTGGACTTCGAGGCGCAGTTCCCCGGCGCGAAGACGGTGATGCTGGGGGAGAACTTCCGATCGACCGCGCCGATCCTCGCGGTGGCGGACCGGCTGATCCGGCACAACGTCCGGCGGCGGCACAAGGACCTGTTCACGTCGCGGTCGGGCGGGGAGCGGGTGGAGGTCGTCGCCTGCCGCGACGAGCGGCACGAGGCGGCGCTGGTGACGGACTGGCTGGCGGAGCGTCGCGAGCGGGAGGGGCTGTCGTGGTCGGATGCGGCGGTTTTCTATCGCAACAACGCGCTCTCGCGGGTCGCGGAGGATGCGCTGCGTGCGGCGGGGATCCCGTACGTCATCGCGCGTGGGACGGCGTTCTATCAGAGGGAAGAGGTCAAGCATGCGCTGGCGTACCTCCGGGTGCTGGCCAATCCTCGGGACGAGACGTCGCTGGAGCGGATCGCGAACGTTCCCGCGCGGGGGCTGGGGGACGCGTCGATGCGGGCGATCGAGGCGCACGCGCGGGCGAGCGGCGTGGGGCTGCTCGAGGCGCTGCGGGGGGCCCGGACGGTGCCCGGGCTGAGCGGACGTGCGGCGAACGCGGCGGAGCGGTTTGTCGAGATGGTGGATGAGTGGACGGGGCGTGGGACGTTCTTCGCGGCGGAGGGGGGTCGCACGACGGAGGAGGGTGCGCTGGGGGCGCTGGTGGGCCGGGTGCTTCGGGAGTCGGGGCTGGAGGGGATGTATCGCGCGCAGGACGAGCGGTCGGACACGGAGAGCGCGCGCGCGGACAACCTTGGGGAACTGGTGTCGTCGGCGCGGCAGTTCGAGCTTGAGTATGACCCCGCGGGGGACCCGGCGCTGGAGGCCGGGGCGTCGGAGACGCCGCCGCTGCTGGCGCTGCTGAGGGCGTTCCTGGAGTCGGTGGCGCTGGTGGCGGATGCGGACGTGACGGACCCGTCGCAGGGTGCGGTGACGCTGATGACGCTGCACGCGGCGAAGGGGCTGGAGTTCAAGGCCGTCGCGGTGATCGGACTGGAGGAGGGCTTGCTTCCGCACGCGAGGGCGAGGGAGTCGGAGGCGGAACTGGAGGAGGAGCGTCGGCTGTGCTTCGTGGGGATCACGCGTGCGATGCGTCGGCTGCTGATGACGTGCGCGTCGCGGAGGACGCTGCGAGGGGTGCCTGAGCGGACGATTCCATCGCGGTTCATCGGGGAGTTCGACGCGGAGCAGGTAAGGTTCAGCGACCAGTCCGATGCGTTCGCGGCCTCGGGGGGGGCGGTTGAGGCGGGGGTGGAGGGCTCTGGCGGGCGTGGGCTGGAGGTGAAGTTCCCGGTGGGCTCGACGGTGCGGCATCCGAGATTCGGCGTGGGGACGGTGGAGTCGATCACCACGGGGCGTGATGCGCGGGCGCAGGTGAGGTTCCGAGACGCGGGGCTGAAGACGCTGGTGCTTGAGTATGCGGGATTGGTGAGGGTGGGGTAGGGAGAAGGGCGGCGCGCGGGCGAGGGCGCGGAGTCAAGAGGACTCGATGCGGGTGAGGAGCCAGTGGCCTGGGAGGCGGGGGTCGGCGAGGCGGGCGAGGTGGAAGGTGATGTGGAAAGGGCCGTGGGGTCGGTCGCGGGATCGAGCGATCGGTGCGAGGGGCTTGAAGTCGTCGCTGGTGACGAAATCGAGGAAGACGCGGGCGTTGTCGGCGTCGATGGCGGGGGGCTCGGGCGCCCAGAACTGGACGGCGCGGCGGAAGATCTCGAGGGTGTTGGAGCGAGCGGCGAGGTCGAAGAGGGAGTCCTGGTCGAGCGGGAGGGTATCGAGGGTGGCATCGGGGGCGAGGTAGGCGGCGAGCGTGGCAAGGCCCGCGCCTGGGGAGGCACGTTCGCCTTGGGAGAAGGCGAGGGCGATGGATCGTGCGATGTCGGGGGGTGTGTCGGCGGGTGAAGGGACGCGCGTCGGTGGCGGGAGGTCGGCGTGCCGAGGGGTCGCGGGAGGGCGGGTGAGATCGCGGCGGCGGGAGGGGTGGAGGGCGTGGAAGGAGCGAGGGCCGCGGGCCGGGACGGCTGGGCTACGGAGGATGGCGCCGGCGGCACGTCGTCGTTCGACGGGGTCGGGGGTGTGATCGAGGAGATCGCGGAGCGCGGCGCGTGCGGCGGCGCGATCGGAAGCCTCGGCGTGTTCGCGGGCGAGGGCGTCGAGGTGGCGGAGGTGGTCGATCCAGAGGATCAGTGCGGGATCGGCGAGGGACTCGGCGAGGGCGATGGGATCCGGCGCGGCGTCGAGGCTGTATCCGGAGGCGCGGTAGGTGGCGAGGATGGAGCGCTGGTCGGGGGAGAGGGGCGGGAGCGCGGGGGGAGGGAGGGCGTGTGACGCCGCGGGTTGAGATGGCGAGAGGTGGGGCATGGGTGGCTCCACCTTGTGGTCGTGCGGTCGTGGGCGTGCGCGCGCCGCGGGTGAGCGGGAGCGGGGTCAGGGGCGCAAGGGCGTGTGGTGGAGGAGGATGCGGGAGGCGTGGGTCGTGAGGGGAGCGAGGGGAAGATGGGGCCGTGGTGTGCGCGCGCGGGAGGAGGTGAGAGGAAGAGGGCGAGGCTGGAGCGAGGGGTCAGGCTGGTCGGATGCCTCGGTAGAGTTGCTGGACGCGTTCGCTTTCCTGCTTGCGGACGTGATCGAGGACGAGGCGAGGGATTCTCCACTGGGCCTGCTCGGTGGTGACGTTGGAGCAGTGCTCGGTGATGCAGCGGTAGAGGAACTTGAAGGCGTCGCGAGGCTGGTGCATCTGGTCGAGGGCGTCGACGAGGTCCTGTCGTGTGACATCCTCGGCGAAGAGGTCGACGAGGGTGAGGTCCGGGGCGCCCTTGGCGCGGCAGGCGCGGAGGCGAGCGGTGCAGAGGTCGTAGAGCATGGAGCCGGTCCAGTTGAGGCGTTCGACGAAGGACTGCTTGTCGAGGCGGGCTTCCTGGAAGAAGGCGCTGGATTCCTTGAGGAGGGCGTGTCGGAGTTCGGTGGGGAGGAGGAGTTTGAAGGCGATTCCCTCCTGCTGGAGGAACTTGGCGTTGAGCATGGGCCAGATGAGGGATCGCATTCGGCGGGGGTCTCCGCTGACGAGGGTGGGTTCGTCGACGCGGTCCATGAGGACGAGGAGGCCGGAGTAACCGAAGCCTCGGAGGACGGCGCGGAGGCGTTGGAGGAGGTCGAGGCGGACTTCCTCGGAGTCGTGGGTGGGAAGTCTGGCGGGATCGCGGGCGAGGGCTGGGAGGCGTCGGAGGGAGCGGGCGAAACTGGAGGCGGTGCGTGCGGTGACGCGGATCTGTCGTCGGAGGCGGTGGCCGACGCGTCGCCAGTAGAGGGTTGACCAGACGAAGGCGCGGACGACGACGGCGAGCCAGAGGGCACCGAGGGTGAGGGTGGAGTAGGTGACCCAATCGCCGTGGTACTGATCGTGCATGACGAAGGACCCCCAGAGCCAGAAGGCGAGGGGGATGGCCCAGCCGAAGGCGCCGAGGACGGCCCAGACTTCCTGGAGTCGAGGTGGCGGGAGGCGGAGGAGGCGTCGGAGGGAGGAGGTGCGTTCGGGGGCGTCGTGGGCGAGGTCGTAGAGGGCCTGGAGGAGGAGGAGGTCACGTCGCGGGGCGGGGTCGAAGCGTCGCACGTCGCGTCGGGGGTTGTCGCCGAGGGCGAGGTCGTCGCGGAGGAGGAGGGCATCGACGAGTCGGGTGACGACGCGGCCGAGGATGGCGTCGATGTGGTCGTGGGCGCGGAAGCGGTCGAAGGAATCGGAGGGGTCCTTTCCGCCGACGCGCTGGTGGAAGCGGTCGAGGTCTGGGTTGAGGTCGTCGTAGTCGACGAGGAGGAGTCGGGCGCTCGGGTGGGCGTCGTTGAAGGCGCGGACGCGGGCGGAGATCTGGAGGCGGATGGCGGTCTTGCCACTGCCTTTTTCGCCCATGACGATGGCGCTGGTGGGTCGGGAGAGGTCGCCGAGGATTTTTTCGAAATCCTGGTGTGAGGCGAGGGAGCTGCCTCGTGGGCCGGCGAGGCGTGCGAGGACGGGGTCGTGTCGGGCTTCTTCCCCGAGGAAGGGGTTGTCGGTGATGGCCCAGTGTTCGAGGAAGTGATGGAGGGTCATGGGCGGGTGGTCCGGGAATGGTAGGTGGAGGAGGGCGGAAGAGGCGTGGTCGAGGTGGAGGTGGGGAGATGGTGGGTGCGAGGAGTCGAGGAAAAAAAAGGGGGAGGGTGTCTTGACGGCCGCCGGAATGGGCGATATCTATATATGCGACTATGGATATCCGTGATTCAGGGAAAGGGGCCGAGGATGGGCACCACGACGACGAAGGCAGGGGGTGGGGCGGCGAGGGGTTCAGAGGAGACGGGGCTGAAGGCGTTGGGGTGGTCGGCGCTGGTGGCGTTGGCGCTGATGGCCCCGATCGTGATCATGGGGAGTGTTCGGATCTACACGACGGAGTCGGCGCGGGTGGGCGCGCGGAGGGAGGCGGAGGCGGCCTCGCAGGCGTATGAGCGGTTGCTGGCGAGTGCGCCGGCGGCGGTGCTTGGGGTGGAAGAGGCGGCCCGGGGGCGAGATCTGTTCATGTCGGCGTGCGTGGCGTGCCACGGTGCGGACGCGCGGGGCGTGATGGGGCTGGGGAAGGATTTGACGACGAGCGACTATGTGGCGGGGCTCGATGACGAGGGGATGTTCCGGTTCCTGGTGGAGGGGAGGCCGGGGGCGAAGCCAGTGGGGATGCCAGCGCGGGCGGGTCGGGAGGACCTGACGGACGGGGACCTTCGATCGATCGTGGTGTATCTGCGCGGGGTGCAGGATGGGCGGCGGATGCCGGTGCTGCCGGAGTATCAGGTTGCGTCGACGTCGCCGACGACGTCGGACGTGGAGGCGGCGTTGGCGGCGGCGGGCGGGGATGAGGAGCTGGCGGGGTGGATCGCGAGCGGGACGAAGTTGTTTGCGGGTTCGTGCCTTGCGTGCCACGGGGCGGGGGGGAAGGGGGTTCAGGGGAACGGGAAGGCGCTGGTGTCGAACGCGTTCATCGCGGGGCTGGATGACGACGGACTGCTGGCGTTCATCAAGCGGGGGCGAGACCCGAGTGATCCGGCGAACACGACGGGGGTGGGGATGCCGGCGAGGGGCGGGAACCCGGCGTTGTCGGATGACGACCTGCTGGACATCATTTCGTATCTGCGGACGCTCCAGGGGGGAACGGGGGCGGCGGCGGCGGGAGGGGGATGAAGTCAAGACGAGGGAACAGGCGCCGGCGTGGCGTCTGTCCGAAGCGGCACGAAGCGGAGGTCATGACGATGGCACATGGTCCAAGAGTTCGAAGGTCGGCAGTGGTGTGTGTGGCGGCGGCGGGGCTGCTGGTGCTGGAGGGGACGCTGCCGAGCGCGTTGGGGCAGGAGGGGCGTCGCCGGCGGCCTGCGGCGGAGCAGGGTCCGATCGCGTTGACGCCGGAGCAGGTGGCGCAGTTGACGAAGGTCGCGAACGACCGGAAGTTGAACGTGGACGACCTCCTGTCGGCGGCGAAGACGTTCATGCCGAGCGGTCGGCACGACGAGTACGTGCTGTTCTCGTCGGGCGGGCAGAGCGGGCAGGTGTTCGCGATCGGTGTTCCGAGCATGCGGCTGCTGAGGTCGATCGCGGTGTTCACGCCGGAGTCGTGGCAGGGGTATGGGTTCGCGGGCGAGGAGGACCCGGTTCGTCGGTCGCTGGAGATCAACGGGAAGCCGGTGGAGTGGGGTGACACGCACCACCCGGCGTTGTCGGAGACGGGTGGGGACTACGACGGGCAGTACCTGTTCATCGGGGACAAGGCGAACGCGCGTCTGGCGGTGATCGATCTTCGGGACTGGGAGACGAAGCAGATCGTGAAGAACCCGTTGACGATCAGCGACCACGGGGCGGCGTTCGTGACGCCGAACACGGAGTATGTGATCGAGGGTGGCCAGTACGCGACGGTGCTGGGGTACGGGTATGCGCCGCCGGAGGAGTACAAGCAGCACTATCGCGGGATGGTGACGATGTGGAAGTTCGACCGGGAGAAGGGTCGCGTGGACGTGTCGAACTCGTTTGCGCTGGAGTTGCCGCCGTACTGGCAGGACCTCGCGGACGCGGGGAAGGGTGCGAGCGACGGGTACTTCTTCGTGAACTCGTTCAACGTGGAGATGGCGGTGGGGGGCGTGGAGAAGGGGAACCCGCCGTTCGAGGCAGGGGCGAGCAAGCGAGACATGGACTATCTGCACATCGTGGACTGGAGGAAGGCGGAGGCGGCGTTCAAGGCCGGGAAGACGAAGTCGATCAACGGGTTCCCGGTGATCATGCTGGAGACGAGCACGGCGGAGGGGATCCTGCACTTTGCGCCGGAGCCGAAGAGCCCGCACGGCGTGGACGTGACGCCGGACGGGAGGTACATGGTGGTGGCGGGGAAGCTGGACCCGCACGTGACGGTGTACTCGATCGAAAAGATCAAGAAGGCGATCGCGGAGAAGCGGTTCAGCACGCGGGACGAGTATGGGGTTCCGGTGCTGGATTTCGACGCGGTGAAGGAGGTCCAGGTCGAGTTGGGGCTTGGGCCGCTGCATACGCAGTTTGACAACCAGGGGTTTGCGTACACGTCGCTGTTCCTGGACTCGGCGGTGGCGCGATGGAGCCTTGGTCCGGAGCATGCGTCGAAGCACCGGGAGCAGCCATGGAAGCTGGTGGCGAAGACGCCGGTGCACTACAACATCGGGCACCTGTGCGCGGCGGAGGGGGACACGGTGAGCCCGGACGGCGGGTATCTGGTGTCGATGTCGAAGTGGTCGGTGGACCGGTTCCTGCCGACGGGTCCGCTGCTCCCGCAGAACTTCCAGTTGCTGGACATCTCGGGCGGGGGTTCGGCGATGCCGGTGATCTATGACTCGCCGATCGGGGTGGGGGAGCCGCACTATTGCCAGATGATCAAGGCGGACAAGTTGCGGACGTGGACGGTGTATCCGCAGGTGGGCTGGAACCCACACACGCAGTCGCTGGATCCACGGGCGCCGAGGAAGGGCCAGGAGGGCGTGACGCGGAACGGGAGCGACGTGACGGTGAACATGACGGCGATCCGGAGCCACTTCTTCCCTGAGCACGTGGAGGTGAACGAGGGTGACCGGGTGACGTGGCGTCTGGTCGCGCTGGAGACGACGATGGACGCGACGCACGGGTTCTGCATCGGGGGCTACAACATCAACCTGTCGCTGGAGCCCGGGGAGTTTGTCGAGTTCACGTTCACGGCGGATCGTCCCGGGACGTATCCGTTCTATTGCACGGAGTTCTGCTCCGCGCTGCACCTTGAGATGATGGGCTACCTCCACATCAAGCCCAGGGCGGGCGCGGAGGGCGCACCCGCGGCGTCGGACACGGCGACGGCGTCGGCGAAGTAGTGGAGCGATGAACGGCTCGCGCCGGGGTGACACCCGGCGCGGGCGATTGACAGGCCCGATCGTCGGGGAGGGTTACACCCCGGCGGACGAAGGAGAACGCCATGCCTCGATTTCTGGTTCAACTGGTCGGCCCGCGTGCCCCGATCGAGGAGATCCGGGCGCATCCGTTGCGGTACGGCCTGCCGACGGGGTTGTTCACGTTGGCGCGGGTGCTGCTGCTGGTCTCGATCTTTCTGCCGTACTGGCACATGGAACTGGTGGCGCCGCAGTATCCGAACGGGTTGTTCCTGACGGCGTATGTGAACCACCTCGACGGGGACGTGAAGGAGATCGACGGGCTGAACCACTACATCGGGATGCGTCCGCTGGGGCAGGCGGCGGCGTTCGAGCGAGCGGCGTCGATCTGGCTGATCATCGCGATGGTTCTGCTGGTGGAGGGTGCGGCGCTGGTGCATTCGAGATGGGCCGTGCTGCTGGCGATACCGGCGATCTTCTTTCCACCGGCGTTCATCATGGATCTGAAGTGGTGGATGACGCACTTCGGTCAGAACCTGGACCCCGGCGCGCCGCTGTCGTCGTCGGTGAAGCCGTTCACGCCGACGGTGCTAGGGGAGGGCGGGATCGGGCAGTTCCGAACGTATGCGGAGTTGGGGTGGGGGTTCTGGTGCGCGGCGTCGAGTTCGGTGGTGACGGTGGTGGGTTTTTACTTCCATCGGCGGGCGTACAAGCCGCTGGTTGATCGGGTCATGGGCGGAGGTGGAGGAGAGGAGCGTGCCGGGTGAGGCGTGTGGTGGTGATGCTGGTGGCGTGTGCGGTGTCGGGCACGGCGCAAGGGCAGTGGGAGCACGCGGCGCCGTCGGCGCGGGTGGAGGGTGCGGAGGCACCGAGGTCGGTGGGGGCGATCGGTCGGGCGATCGAGGAGGCGGAAGAGGGCGCGGTGGTGGAGATCGGGCCCGGGGTGTATCGGGAGCACGTGCGGATCGGGAAGCGAGTGACGCTGGTGGGGCGGGGCCGTCCGGTGATCGACGGGGGCGGATCGGGTGATGTCGTGGAGATTACGGCTCCCGGGGTGACGCTTCGGGGGTTCGTGGTGAGGAACACGGGGGCGGACCTCGACCGAGAGAACGCGGCGATCCGCGCGGTGGCGCCCGGAGCGGTGATCGAGGACAACATCCTGGAGGACATCCTGTTCGGGATCGATCTGAGGGAGTCGCCCGGGAGCGTGGTGAGGGGGAACGTGATCGGGGGGAAGCGGCTGGAGGTGGCGCGTCGTGGGGATGGGCTGAGGTTGTGGAGGTGCGACGGCGCGCTGATCGAGGGCAACACGATCCACGACGGGCGGGACGCGATCCTGTGGTATTCGAGCGGGGTGACGGTGAGGGGGAACCGGAGCGACCGGTGCCGGTACGGGCTGCACCTGATGTTCAGCGACGACGTGCGGATCGAGGGGAACGAGTTTGCGCGGAACTCGGTGGGGATCTATCTGATGTATTCGTCGGGGGTTGAACTGACGGGGAATCGGCTGGTGCTGAACCGTGGGCCTTCGGGCTACGGCATCGGGCTGAAGGAGACGGACCGATTCCGAGTGACGGGGAACGTGATCGCGGGGAACCGGGTGGGGGTGTACATCGACGGGTCGCCCTTCACGGGAGCGGAGCCCGGGGGGTTCACGCTGAACCAGATCGCGTTCAACGACATCGGGGTGACGTTTCTGCCATCGGCGCGAGGGAACGAGTTCACGAGGAACAACTTCATCGACAACATCGAGCAGGTGTCGGTGGCGGGGCGCGGGAGCCTGGAAGCGAACCGGTTCTGGAAGGGAGAGACGGGGAACTTCTGGAGCGACTACACGGGGTATGACCAGAACAACGACGGGATCGGGGACTTCGTGCACGTGTCGGAGACGCTGTTCGAGCGGATGATGGACCGGGAGCCGAAGTTGCGGCTGTTTCTGTTCAGCCCGGCGCAGCAGGCGGTGGAGTTTGTGGGGAGGGCGGTGCCGTCGATTCGTCCTGAGCCGAAGTTCGAGGACGAGGTGCCGCTGATGAGGCCGGTGCGGATCGCGGCGTTGGAAGAAGGTGGAGAAGGGGTGTCACGTCGGCTGGCGCTGACGGGGCTCGGGTTGCTGGCGGTGGGGCTGGGGATCGTGGGATCGGCGAGGGATCGGGCGTGCAGGGAACAAGTCGGGAGGCGGGCATGATCCGGATCGAGGGCGTCACGAAGCGATTCGGGAGGTCGTACGCGGTGCGTGATGCGTCGCTGGCGATCGGCGCGGGAGAGAGCGTGGCGTTGTGGGGCGCGAACGGCGCCGGGAAGACGACGCTGATCCGGTGCGTGCTGGGGCTGCTGCGATGCCGGGGGCGAGTGAGCGTGGGAGGTGAGGACGTACGGCGTCGGGGGAAGCGAGCGCGGTCACGGATCGGGTATGTCCCGCAGGAGATCGGGTTTTACGATGATCTGAGGGTGGGGGAGGCGCTGGTGTTTTTCTCGAGGTTGAAGGGGCTGTCGTCGCCGGACGCGGGGGAGTCGCTGGGACGAGTGGGGCTGGAGGGGCAGGGTCGGAAGCGGATCCGGGAGTTGTCGGGCGGGATGAAGCAGAGGCTGGCGCTGGCGGTGGCGCTGCTGGGAGATCCGCCGGTGCTGATCCTGGACGAGGTGACGGCGAGCCTGGATGCGTGCGGGCGTGCGGAGTTTGTGGCGTTGTTGTCGCGGCTTGCGGGCACGGGGCGGACGTTGCTGTTCGCCTCGCACCGGGTGGAGGAGATCACGGCGCTGGCGGGCCGGGTGGTGGGGCTTGAGAAGGGTCGGATCGCCTGGGACGTGTCGACGCAGGGGTTTGTGGACCTGCTAGGGACGAGTTCGACGCTGCACCTGACGCTGAGGACGGAGGCGCGTCAGCCGGCGATGAGCGTGCTCCGGGAACGGGGGTTCTCGCCGCGGCTGAACGGGCACGGGATCCTGGTGCCGGTGCCTCGGGATCAGAAGGCGGCGCCGTTCCGCGTGCTTGCGGAGGCGAGCATCGCGATCGAGGATTTCGAGTTGCTCGCGGGAGCGGCGGGCGAGGGGGACGGGAAGAAGGAGGATCGGCCATGACGTCGATGACGCTGGGAGCCGGGTCGGCGGGGTCGGTCCGAGGGGGTTCGGGATCGCTGTCGGCGAGGCGGAACATCGCGACGATCGCGAGGCGAGAGTTGCGGGACGCGGTACGGAGCCGGTGGTTTCTGCTGTACTCGATCGCGTTCGCGGTGCTGGGCCTTGCGGTGTCGTATGCGGCGAGCGTGGGCGCGGGGGGCGCGGGGCTTACGGGGTTCGGGAGGACGTCGGCGGGGCTGATCAACCTCGTGCTGCTGGTGGTTCCGCTGATGGCGCTGAACGCGGGGGCGGTGTCGATCGCGTCGGATCGGGAGCGTGGGATGCTGTCGTATCTGCTGGCGCAGCCGGTGGCGAGGTGGGAGGTGCTGGCGGGGAAGTACATGGGCCTTGCGGGGTCGCTGCTGGCGTGCCTGTGCCTCGGGCTGGGGCTGTGCGCGGTGGTGCTGGCGTGGCGCGGGCAGGTGACGAGCCCTGGGTCGCTGCTGAGGCTTGGGGGGCTTGCGTTCGCGTTGTCGCTGTCGATGCTGAGCGTGGGGTTCCTGGTGTCGGTGCTGGCGAGGAAGACATCGGTCGCGGTGGGGACGGCGATCTTTCTGTGGCTGGCGCTGGTGTTCGTGACGGATCTCGGGCTGATGGCCGGGGCGGTGGCGTTGCGGCTGCGGATCGGGGAGTTGTTCGCGCTGAGCCTTGTGAACCCGCTGCAGGTCTTCAAGATGTGGTCGCTGCACGCGGGCGAGGCGTCGCTGGACGTGCTGGGACCTGCGGGCCTGTACGCGGTGGAGGAGTATGGTTCGCGGCTGCACGCGTTGTTCGGGGCGTGCCTCGGGGCGTGGATCGTGGCGCCGCTGGCGCTGGCCGCGCTGGTGTTTTCGAGGAGGTCGCCGCTGTGAACGCGAGCCGGATGCTGGTCGGGAGTGTCGTCGTCGTCCTGGGGTCGGGGTGCGGGAGCCGCGAGTTGTCGGGCCCTCCGGAGTTGCGTCCGGGGAAGGACGCGTGCGTGGAGTGCGGGATGCTGGTGATGGAGGACCGGTGCTCGACGGGGCTTCTGATGGAGGTGGGTGGGCGTCGGGAGCACGTGGTGTTCGATGACCTTGGATGCATGATCGACTACATGCCGGCGGATGGGGCGCGGATCGTCGAGTCGTATGTGCACGACCACACGACGCGCGAGTGGGTTCGGGCGGGGGAGGCGGTGTATCTGCTGGCGGATCCGTCGCGGCTTCCGACGCCGATGGGCTCGGGTTACGTGGCGTTCGGGGAACGGGCGCGTGCGGAGGCGGCGCGAGGGGAGTTCGGAGGGGAGTTGTCGGACTATGCGGGTGTGGAGGCGGCGCGGGAGGCGTGGTGGATCGAGCGGTACGGGAAGCCGAGGAGGGCGAGGTGAGGCGTGTGGTCCGGCGCATCGAGGGGGTGGGTAGGCTGAGTCCCAGCGGCCTGGCGAGCGTGAACGGAGGGGAGCCGGGCAGGAAGGAAGGCCAAGCGCCATGATCTCGTCGACGGTGGAGTACGCGTTGCGGGCGATGGTGAACCTGTCGGCGCTGGGGCCGGAGATGGCGGCCAACAGCGAGACGATCGCGGCGTCGACCGGGGTGCCGCAGGGGTATCTGTCGAAGATCCTTCGGGACCTCGTGGTGGCGGGGCTGGTGGTGTCGCAGCGGGGCCCGAACGGGGGGTTCAGCCTGGCGAGGCCTCCGGAGCAGATCACGATGCTGGACGTGGTGAACGCGGTGGACTCGATCCAGCGGATCCAGAAGTGTCCGCTGGGGAATCCGGAGCACGTGAGGTTGTGCCCGCTGCATCGGCGGATCGATCATGCTTTGGACCTGATCGAGCGTCAGTTCCGCGGGACGACGCTGGCGGAGATCATCGAGGAGGGGAGCGCGAAGTCGAAGCCGGGTTCGACGTGCCGCTCGCTGACGACGCCGCTGGCGAGGCCTGAGAAGCCAAGGCGAGGGGAGTGAGGCGGAGGCGCGGGGGTCAGAGGACGTCGCGCATTTCGGAGCGGAGGCGTCGGAGGATGGCGAAGCCGAGGGAGACGCCGACGAGGGTCCAGGCGGCCATGCCGGCCCAAAGCCATGGGCCGGGGATCGCGTCGTGGATGAAGAGGACGCGGACGCTTTCGAGGAAGGGGTAGGCGGGGTTGAGGGGGAGGAAGCGTGCGGCGCCGGGGCCGAGGAAGCCTTCGGCGTGGTAGACGATGGGGTAGAGCCAGAAGCCGATGCGGAGGAAGATGGGGACCATGTGCCCGACGTCACGGAAGAAGACGTGGAGGGTGCCCAGGCCCATGCCGATGCCTGCGGCGAAGGTGACGAGGAGGAGGAGGGGTGCAGGGAGGAGGGCCCATCGCCAGGAGGGCTGGACGCCGAGGGCGAGGGAGATGGCGACGAGGAGGGTGAAACTGACGGCGAGCCCGAAGAGGGTGGTGAGGGCGCTCTGGGCGACGAAGACGTGTTCGGGGAGGGCGAGTTTGCGGAGGTAGTTGGCGTTGGCGGTGAAGGTGTGGGTGGTGTGGGTGATGCCCTCGCAGAAGGCGGTCCAGGGGAGGAGTGCGGAGCAGAGGTAGACGACGTAGGGGACATCGAGGGCCAGGCCGGCGCCGCGTTCGGACATGATGCGAGTGAAGACGATGGTGAAGATGAGGATGAGGGAGAGGGGTTCAAGGACGTTCCAGACGAGGCCCATCATGGAGCCCGCGTAGCGATTGCGGACTTCGGCGAGGGCGTTGCGCCAGATGTAGCCGCGGTGGGTGAGGAGGGGAGCGAGCATGGGGTGGCCTCTGGGCGTGGCAGCCTAGGCTAGTCGTGCCGCCCATGCCCGACCTGCGCATCGTCACGCCATGCCTGAATCCTGGAGGACGACTGGCCCGCGCGCTGGGGTCGATCGAGGGGCAGGACGTGGACCCTCGGCGGCTGGTGCACGTGATCGTGGATGGAGGGAGCACGGACGGCACGCCCGAGGTGGCGAGGGCGTATGCGGAGCGACAGGGCGCGCGTGGGGTGCGGGTGGTGGTGATCTCGGAGCGTGACCGGGGGCAATCCGAGGCGATCAACAAGGGGTTCGCGACCGGGCCGGCGGAGGGAGAGGTCGGGGGGTGGCTCAACGCCGACGACTGGTACGAGAGCGGGGCGCTGCGCGCGGTGCTGGAGGCGTTCGAGTCGGAGCCCGGTGCGGATGTGGTGGTGGGGCGATGCCGGTTCATCGATGATTCGGGGCGGTGTGTGTGGAGCCCTGTTCCGCCCGACCCTGTGACGGCGGGGGCGCTGCTGCGGCTGCGGTCGATGTGGTTCGCGGGGCGGTCGATCGCGCAGCCGGAGTGTTTTTTTCGTGTTGAGGCGTTCCGGGGTGTGGGGGGGTGCGAGGTCGAGAACCACCACACGATGGATCACGAGTTGTGGGTGAAGATGGCGCTGGCCGGGGCGCGGTTCGAGTGCATCGATCGACCTCTGGCGTGCATGGGGGTTCACGCGGGGCAGAAGACGGGGGACAAGTTTGCGGTGGCGGCATCGATGGTGCGCTGGTCGAGGAAGCAGGTCGGGCGAGTGGCGGAGGGTGAGGCACGGCTCGCCGCGGAGAGGGAGATCGAGGGTGTGGCGCGGAAGGTTGAGATGGCGCGGGCGTTGGCGGCGTTCTGGGATGGAGCGCCCGAGCGTGGGGGGATGCGGGTGCTGCCTCCTGCGGCGGTGGGTGCGGTGGAGGGGCTGTTGAAGGGTCGTCGTCCGCGGCAAGCGGGGGCGAGGTGGTCTGGACTCGGCGGGGTGGAGGATGCGGGGCTTGCGATCGTGGATGCCGAGACGACGTGGGAGGGGTTGGAGGAGGCACTGGCGGGAGCGGAGGCGATCGTGCTGGCGGATGAGCCGTTGGAGCGTGAGCGGGTCTCGGGTGTGCTGGCGGCGGTGAGGGGTCGAGTGGGCGAGCGGCTGACGATGAACGACGACGTGGTGCTGGGGGCGTCGGCGGATGTCGTGATTGAGGGGTTGGCGCGGCTGGGGGGAAGGGCGGTGGCGCTGTATCCGCCTGCGTTTCGCGAGCGGCTGTGGGCGGCGGGATGGCGGGAGGAGCGGAGTGTGGAGGAGCATGGGGAGGGATGGCATCCGCTGGTGCCCTGGGGGTGGGAGGATGGGCCGGGGCTGCCGAAGGAGCCGCAGTTCTGGCGGGTCTCGGTGTGGGTGCGCTGAAGGGGAGGGTTTTTCTGGACGCTAACGTGCTACAAACATAGAAGTCTGCCAGAAAAATCAGAGAACTTTCTTGACAATCATGTGGGGTTGTGGGATTCTCCCATGGTGAGTTGTGGCCGGGCGGATCGCCGAGGAGGCGAGTGTCCGGCGATCGAGGGAGAGCCCCGAGAGGGAATCCGAGGGGTTCGGGAGTGAGTTGATCCGCGGCGGAGCCGTTTCCACTCCATCGCGGCTGGTGTGAGGCCAAGGGGCCTTGCGAGTGGTGTGTGGACGGTGATTGAACCTTTTTTTGGAGAGACAGACATGACGCGTATTCTTGCTGCTGCCGGTCTTGCGTTGGGCCTCGCCGGAGCGGCGTCGGCTCAGGGTCAGGGTGGGAATTTCCTTGCGACGAACAACCTCGCGGGGACCAACGGGTTCACGTTCGACGGCGCCGACCAGTTGATCTCGTTCAACTTCGGGACGGCGGCGTGGGCACCGGTGTCCGGCGACGGCGGGATCCGCCTCGCGAGCGGGCAGCCTGTGAACGGCGTCTCGGGGCTGGATTATGACCACGGGACGGGCAAGCTCTACGGCGCGACGGCGTTCGGCAACGCGGCGACGGTCGGTCGTCTGTATGAGATCAACCCGGCAACGGGCGCGGCGACGCTGATCGGGCAGACGATGAGCGCGACGGGCGCGGTGGTGAACCTGAACGATCTCTCCTGGGACCCGGTGTCGAAGAAGATGTACGGGACGGCGGGGAGTTCGCTCTACGAGGTGGCGCTGGGCAGCGGCGCGGTGACGCTCGTCGGCGCGTACAGCGTCGCGGGGATGCTCGAGGTCGGCATCGGCTTCGACAGCAAGGGTCACGTGCACGTGCATGACCTTGTCAACGACGCGATCTATCGCGGGACCGCTCCGGGGTCCACGTCGGTCTCGCTGCTGCACAGCATCGGGTACAACTCCAACTTCAGCCAGGGGCTGTTCGTGGACTGGTCGACGGATGTCGGCTACCACGGCGCGTTGAACAACACCAATCTCTCCAGCGAGAACTACTCCTACACGCTCTCGGGCGGGTCCTACGCCCTCCAGAGCACCTTCGCGATCCACACGAACGGGCTGCCGCAGGTTGAGGTCGGCGATCTGACCCGTCTCGTCCCCTCCCCCGCGAGCCTCGCGCTCCTGGGCCTGGGCGGGCTGGTCGGCCTGCGTCGCCGCCGCTGAGGACACGCCGAGCCCTGATGGGCAAGGCCTGATCCTGAACAAGTGAGTTCACGAACCCCCGTCCCGGAAAGGACGGGGGTTTTTCATTGGCGATGGAGGGGAGAATCAGGATTTACGGGAGCGGGGCGAGGCGGCTGGCGCGGGGGCGCGGATGACGGGGATCTCGGTCTGGCCAGTGGCGAGGAGGATTCGGATGTAGGGGATGCACATGCCGCAGCCGTTCCCGCAGCCGGTGCGTGCGGAGAGGGCTTCGAGGGAGGACGCGCCGCGCTGGACGTGGATGAGGAGTTCGCGGAAGGTGACGTTGTGGCAGACGCAGCGATCGACGGGCATGCGTCAACTCCGTGGAGTGCTGGTCGATGGCGAGGCGGTGATGATGAGGCAGGTTACCAGAGGTTCCAATCTGGGACGTGCCAGGGACCCGGGGTGGAGCCGACGGAGCCGATCCAGGGCTGGACGAGCCAGTCGGCACGGGCGTTGAGGGAGCGTACGGCGGCATCGCCGAGGAGGGCGGCGGCTTCACCGGCGGCGCGTCGGCCGCGGGCGTGGCGGAAGGCGGTGGTGGGGAAGGGGTTGGGCGTCCATCCCGAGCCGGAGGAGTGGAGCATTGGGGGATCGAGGAGTGCGGAGTTTTTGACCTTGAGGCCCTGCGGATCGAGGGCGAGCATGGCATCGGCGAAGACGAGGAGTTCGGAGGGACGGGCGAGGTCGGCGAGGCGTTGCCATGGGCGATGGGCGATGCCCGAGCCCCAGCCTGGTGTTTTGGCGGGGGAGAGGAAGTAGCCGTTGTAGCCGTAGGTGCTTGTGGGTGCCTGGCTGGGACCTTGAGGGAGGTAGGAGCCCCAGGGCTGATCGGGACACTCGAGCGGGGAGCGTTCGTGGAGTGGGGCGTCGAAGTAGGGGGCGATGAAGCCGCGGGAGAAGTCCGGGGGTTCGGTGGAGGTGCCGTGGGACCCCCACCAGAAGACCTGGGGGCCTAGTCCGATGTCCTTGGCTTCCCAGTAGGCGCAGGGCAAGGCGCGATCGGCAAAATCGGCGGCGTAGAGGTTCCAGGCGACGCCGAGTTGCTTGAGGGAGGAGGCGCAGGCGAGCGCGCGAGCGCGTGACACGGCAGCGCCGAGGCCTGGGAGGAGGAGGGCGAGGAGGAGGGCGACGACGGCGAGGACGACGAGGAGTTCGACGAGGGAGAAGGCACGGCGAGTCATCGCGGCTGGTCCTCGATGGGCGCGGCGAGGCGGGCGAGGAGGATGGCGCGATCGGCGGCGTTGACGATGCCGTTGCCGTCGACATCGCGAGAACCGAGGCCCTGCTCCCAGGCGAAGAGGTCTTCGAGATCGACGCGGCCGTCCTGGTTGACATCGTCATCGCGGAAGAGGCCGAGGGCGTGGAGCCCGGCCTGGCCGAGGGTGAGGATGCCGTCCCAGGCGACGGTCGGCGAGGTTCCCGCGCCCTGGAGATGGGAGGCGATGAAGTCGGGGTGGGAAGGGAAGCGGGCAAGGTCGAGGAGGTAGAGGTCGGTGGCCGGGGCGGAGAGTGAGCCGCCGGGCGGGAGAGTTCCGGCGAGGGCGTGAGAGGCGAAGGCGGCGGGCTGGAGCGTCCAACCGCCGACGCGGAGGTATTCGCCGGGGTCGATGACGAGGTTGGCGTTGAGATCGATCCAGGTATCGAGGGCGGTGTCCCAGAGGAGGGAGCCGTCGGGGGCGAAGCACTGGAGGGTGGGGATGGAGCCGAAACCATCGAGGCCCGCGCTGAGGAGGACACGACCGTCGGCGAGGGGGACGGGAGCGGTGGCGGAGCGTCCGCAGGGGCTGGAGGAAAGGAGGGCGCCGGTGCTGGCTTCGAGCCTGACGAGGTTGGAGTTGAAGAGGCCGCCGAAGAAGGAGTAGGAGGCGGCATGGACGACGCCTTCGCGGAAAGAGACTGGGGAGTAGAACCCGTGTCCTGCGGGGTTGGTGAAGGTCCAGAGGGGGGAGGGCGAGACGATCGATCGCGCGTCGAAGGCCTGGATGATGCCCGGGCCACCGAAGGCGGAGCCGTCGCTGATCGCGGAGACGAAGAGGGTGGCGTCGGCGTAGGCGGGGGAGTTGCCGGAGGTGGCGCCGAGGGTGACGGACCAGACGAGATCGCCCGGGAGGAAGGGGTTGCGGAGGGGATCGAAGGGATCGACGTTGAAGCAGTAGAGGGATCCAGAGGAACCGAAGGGGTCGTAGTCGGTGATGAAGGCGCGGTTCTGTCCGCCGAGGTCGGTCGTGACGAGCGGAGAGGCGTTGACGACCGGTCGATCAAGGGGCGAGGTCCATCGGAGGGCGCCTGAGACGGCGTCGAAGCAGGCGAGCGAGGTTCCCGAGGCGACGAGGACGGCGCGATTCCTCGCGTCGATCACGGGTGCGGACCAGGAGTCGAGGAAGGGGGGCTGGACTGGGGAGGCCCAGAGGACGAGGCGGGTGCGCGCGTCGATGCAGACGAGGCTGTGCACGGAGTTGACGCGAGCGAGAAAGAAGGCGTGGCGGCGGAGGAGGACGCCACCGCTCGCGCCGAGGAAGGAGGTGGCGCCGGGGGAGATGATCGCGGGCGAGGGGAAAGAAGAGGGCGCGGGGCCTCGAGCGGAGGCGGCGCGATCGGGCGCGCCGGCGAAGTGGGTCCAGTCGAGGAGTTGGGCGTTGGCGGCGGAGGAGAGGGCGGCCGCGGCGAGGATCGCGGGGATCACCGGCGTCTCCGGAAGAGGAGGAGTGAGGCGAGGGCGGTGGAGAGGGCAGCGGGCGCGGGGATGGGGGCGACGCGCGCGAGGGCATCGAGTTGGAAGGCGGCGGTCGCGCCGGAGGGGACGGTGAGGCGGATGAAGTAGGCTTCGGCGAGCCCTGAACCGGCGAGGTCGAAGCCCTGGCCACCGCCCGAACCTGCGTAGGCGTGGATGAGGCCCTGGAAGTCGAGCCCGAACAGGTCGATGGCGGGATCGACGGGAGAGGTGAAGTTGGTCTTCATCGAGCCGTGGGGAGAGGCGTAGGGATCGTTGAGGTCGAGGAAGCCGAGGGTGGGCCGGACGGGCGCACCGACGAGGGGCTTCCAGTCGGAGCCGTCGAGGCTGGCCTCGACGATGACATCGGAGGCGAAGAGGGGACCTGCGACGCCGTGGGGCCAGTTGGTATCGAGGAGGAAGGCGTTGGAGAAGACGAGGAGGTCCAGGCCGAAAGGATTGAGGGGGTTGTCACGGAGTGGGGCGTGGAAGGAGAGGATGAGGTGACCTCCGGGCCCGATGGAGACGAGTTCGGACTCGAGCCAGGGAGGGCTGAAGGGCGAGACGGAGCCTGGCCAGGGGGAGGATTCGCCGGTGAAACGTGCGGGTTGGCGGAGGGCGCGGTCGGGGTTGGTGAAGGTTGCGGAGGAGCCTGGGAGATAATCGATGACGGTCGAAGCCCAGGGTTGGGCGAGTGCGGGTGAGGAGAGGAAGGCGAGGATGACGGGGAGCAAGCGGGTGACCATGAGCGACCTCCGGCCCCGAGCCGCGCGGGGCAAGCAAGGGTCGAGCCCGCGAAGAGAGGAGGCCGGTGTGAAGCGAGCGCCCGAGAGGGCGAAGGCATCGCTCCGGCGACCCATGAACGCGAGGGTCGACCGAACAGAAATGCCATCGCCAGGTCTTCCGGCTCAGGGCACGCGTGCTCGGCCTTCCCAACCCCGTGGGGTCAGTGGCCGTTCGTGAGCACGCGGATCTTGCCCATTACGGCGGCGCGTCCGCAGCGGAGTTTCACCGCGTTTCCCTCTGGACCCGAGAACGCCCCGGGTCAGCGACAGCGAGGGGAAGGTAGCAGCGTCGGGCGGGTGGTGTCAAGGGAGAGAGTGGGCGGGAGGTGAGGCGCGGTCGCGTTTGGCGCGAGAGGCGAGGTTGAGGAACTCGACGAGGAGGGAGAAGGCCATGGCGAAGTAGATGTAGCCCTTGGAGATGTGCTGGTGGAAGCCCTCGGCGACGAGGAGGACGCCGATGAGGAGGAGGAACGAGAGGGCGAGCATCTTGACGGTGGGGTGTTTTTCGACGAAGCGAGTGACCGCGCCGGCGGCGGCGAGCATGACGAGGACGGCGATGATGACGGCGGCGATCATGACGCGGGTGTCTTTGGCCATGCCGACGGCGGTGATGACGGAATCGAGAGAGAAGACGAGGTCGATGAGGAGGATCTGGAGGATGACACCGGCGAAGGTTGCGCTGCGATTAGCGGGGCGGTCGTGGGCGTGGCGGCCTTCGATTTTGGCGTGGATCTCGGTGGTGGCCTTGGCGATGAGGAAGGTTCCGCCGCCGATGAGGATGAGGTCCTTGCCGGAGAGGGCGAAGTCGCCAAACTCACCGGAGAAGCCGAGGTCGGAGAGGGAGAAGAGTTCGCCGGTGAGGGACATGACCCAGGTGAGGGTGAGGAGGAGGAGGACGCGCATGCCCATGGCGAGGAAGAGGCCGATGGTCCTTGCGCGTCCGGACAGATGGGGCGGGAGTTTGGCGGTGAGGATGGCGATGAAGACGATGTTGTCGATGCCGAGGACGATTTCGAGTGCGGTGAGGGTGAGGAGGGCGACGGCGTTATCGAGGGTGAAGAGCGGGGCGGCATCGGCGATGAGCCCGAGGGTGAGCAAGGCGCGAACTCCGGTGGTGGGTGTGGGGCTTACTCGAAGAGGAAGGCGCTGGGGAGGACGCGGTTGTGCTGTCCATCGTGGACGGCGAAGGAACCGCCCTTGCGGAGGGAGGCGGAGCCGTAGGAGCCGTCCTTTCGGAGGGCGTAGAGGGTGACGTTGAAGTTGGGCTGTCCCATGTCGTTGAGGAGGCGTTTCTCGCGGGTGCGATCGGCCAATCGTTTGAGGACGGAGAGGCAGGCGTCGGTGGGAGGGAGGCCGTCTTCCATGGCGCGGACGACGGCGAAGGCGCCGCAGACCTGGATGACGGCCTCGCCGCGTCCGGTGGCGCCCGCGGCGCCGACGGCGTTGTCGCAGTACATCCCCGCGCCGACGATGGGGGAATCACCGACGCGACCCGGGAGTTTGTAACTGAGGCCGCTGGTGGTGGTGCAGGAGGCGAGGTCGCCCGCGGCATCGACGGCGGAGCAGTTGATGGTTCCCCAGGTGAAGGGGATGTGGGCATCGGGGAGGACGACGCCTGGCGGGGCCTCGTTTCGCGAGGCGCCTGGTCGGCGGTCCTCGCGTTCGTCGTCGTCGAGCCAGTCGTCGTTTTTGCCGAGGTTGGCCTTCCATCGGAGCCAGGCCTCGCGTGCGGCGTCGGTGAGGAGGTCCTCTTCCTTGAAGCCCATGGCTCGGGCGAATCTGAGGGCGCCTTCGCCGACGAGCATGACGTGGTCGGTGCGTCGCATCACGAGGAGGGCGACGGCGGCGGGGTTCTTGATGTTTCGGAGTGCGGCGACGGAACCGGCGCGGTGGAGCGGGCCATCCATGACGGAGGCATCGAGTTCGACGACGCCTTCCTCGTTGGGGAGCCCGCCGTAGCCGACGGACATGTCGTTGGGATCGTCCTCGACGATTTTGACGCCTTCGACGACGGCGTCGGCGGGTCGAGCGGCGTTGAGGAGGAGTTCCATGGCGCGAGCGGTTGCGGCGAGCCCGTTACCGGAGGCGATGACGCAGGGGCCGCGATGGGCGTCGCCCGCGCGTGGGGAACGGGTGTCGGGCTGGGAGTTCATGGCGGCTCCGGCGAGACCGGCGAGCCCGGCGAGGCCGGCCGAGGCGGCGAGGAAGTCACGGCGGTGGATATCGCACATGCGGGGATTGTGCCATAGCCGGCGCGGGTTGTCACGCCTCCTGGGCGGGGTCAGCAGCCGGAGGCGAAGGAGCCCTGGAAGGCGAGGAAGTCGAAGATGTCGAAGTCGCAGTCTCCGTCGAAGTTCGCGTAGGGGTGCTGGACCGAGAAGTAGTTGAGGAAGCAGAGGTAGTCGAAGACGTCGAGGTCGTTGTCTTGTTCGCAGTCTGCGCGGCAGCCGTCGGGTGGAACGAAGCCACGGACCACGATGATCGTACCGAAGCCGCCGAACGTGGAGAAGAGGAAGTCGCCGGTGATGGGGTCGATCGTGGCCCCCTCGGCCCCGGAGAGGCCGCTGACGAGAACCCGCCGGGAGGAGATGATGGGGTCGCCTGTGGCGTTGAGCTCGAAGGCGGAGACAACGTTGGCGGCGTACTCGGAGACGAGCATGGTCGGGTTGGGGAAGAGGGGTGAGCCTGAGGGGACGTAGGTGAACCCCTCTGGGCCGCCTGGGAGGTTAGACGTCGGCAACTGGGTGACGGAGACGACGTCGTAGGTGCCGTTGCCGTCGGGCGTGATCTGAACCTCGTTCCACTGGCCGGTGTTGTAGGTGGTGAGTTTCATGCGGCCGGCGCCCGGGAAGCCAGCGGGGACGAAGTTGAGGGAGGAGGTCGAGACGTGGACGCCGAAGGGCGCCATGGCGATGATCTTGTCCGGGGTCGTGCTGCCGACTTTGAGCTGGGCGAACTCGTTGACGGGGTAGCGGGCCAGGAAGAGGATGTTGTCGGGGCCGTAGACGACGCCGCCGTCGTTGTACTGCGCGCTCGAGAACACGGTGGCATTACCGGAACAGAACCCGACGATGTGCCCGTCGATGTCGCGAGTGACGCGGATGGAGTAGAGTTTGCCGTCGAAGCTATTGGCCTGGCCGCCGATGAGGAGCGTGGTGGGGTCGTCCCACTTGAGGGTGAGCCCGCCGTAGGCGGACGGCACCCCGGGAGCGGAACCGAGGTTGACGACGGAGTAACTCCCCGCGTAGAAGGGGTCGATGACCTGCCCGGAGGCGGAGGCGGCCAGGGAAGCGGTCACGACCATAGCGTGGAACGGATTCATCATGGCTGGGCTCCTTGGCGATACGACGCAACCGATCGAGCGAGCCTATCAGATTAGATGGAACCCGATCAAGCGCCAATGCCGGGATCAAGCGCGGTTACCGGAACGTCGCCGGTGATCTGATTCGCCGCGTGGATGCCCGATTGGAGCGCACCTTCCATGTATCCGACGAAGGCGTGGGAGCAGTGTTCGCCGGCGAAGAGGAGACGGCCGAGGCCATCGTGGAGGATCGGGCCGACGCGTGTGACCTGGCCAGGCGCGGGGAAGGAGTAGCTCCCCAGGGTCCAGTCGTCTCCGGGCCAATCCATGAAGCGGGACCGGACGAAGTGTTCGGTGAATCCTGGCTGGACGAGTTCGATCTGTTCGGCGAGGAAGGCGTGACGGCGGGCGGTGGGGATCTCCCTGCATTCGATGGCTCGTGAGCCGCCGGAGAAGCCGACGAGGAGTGTGGCATCGTCGATGTTGCCGGCGTTGACGCCTTCCCAGGTGAGGGAAACGGCGGCGTCGCTGAGGGCGTCGGGGGTACGGCCGGCGTCCATCCAGAAGGCGCGGCGGACGACGGAGAGTTGCTTGACGTTCATGCCCATCTGGCAGGCGAGGTCGCGAGGGAGGGAAGGGGAGAAACGGAGTCGCGGGTAGGCGGAGGCGGGGGTCGCGAGGACGATCCAATCGGCGGGGATGGACTGGCCTGCGGCGGTGATGACGCGTCCGCCGGTCGGATCGTGGAGGATCTCGGCGACTGGGGAGGAGAGGCGGAGGTCGCCACAGGCGGAGGCGAGGGCGCGAGCGAGGGCCTGGTTGCCGCCTGCACAGCGGTGGGTCTCGCTTTCGAGCCAGTACTGTTCGAGCCCTCCGCCCTTGATCATGGCGAGGTGGGCGAGGAGGCTCTGGCGATCGGTCTCGACGCCGTTGTCGGCGGTGAGTTGGATCCTGAGGGCGAGGCGAGCGAGGGCGGAGACGTCGAGGTCGGCGATCCAGTCCTCGGCGGAGAGAGCGTCGAGGCGAGAGGCGTCCGGGGAGAGCCATGGGCGCTCGGCGTCGATGGGCCTGGCGAGTTCGGTGAGGGCGGCGACGGCGGCGTCCATCTCGGTGAAGAGGCGTTCGGCGTCGATGTCATCGAGGACCTTCCCGCCGAGGCGGACGGGGACGGAGAGGGTCTCGTCTTCCGGGATGGGTTCGAGGTGGAGGCCGAAGCGATCGGCCAGGGCGAACCATCGGGGGTGGTTGAGCCCGATGAGTTCGCCGCCGCCCTCGCAGGTCTGTCCCGGGAGGAGGTCGTTGAAACTGACGACGCGTCCGCCGACGCGAGCGCGAGCCTCGAGGACGATGACGTCGAATCCGGAGCGGGTGAGTTCGTGGGCACAGGCGAGGCCGGCGAAGCCAGCGCCGACGACGACGACCTTTCGGCCTGCGCGTCGCCGCGCGGGGGGAGGAGGCGCGGCGGGGTCGTAGGTGCAGCCTGCGGCGATGGCGGCGGTTCCTGCGAGGACGGCGCCGAGGGCCTGGCGACGGGTGAGGTATCGGCGAGCGAGACTGGCGTAGAGGGATCGGGACATGGGCGCTCCTTGGTCCGTTGAGGGTATCGGCTCCGGGCTATCCTCGCCGCATGATCCGAGCCACAACGACGGTCGTGCTGCTGTTCTGTTCGAACGTGTTCATGACGTATGCGTGGTATGGGCATTTGAAGAAGGCGGCGTGGTCGATTCCGCTGGCGATCGTGCTGTCGTGGCTGATCGCGTTGCCGGAGTATGCGCTGCAGGTTCCTGCGAACCGGCTCGGGCATGTCGCCCACGGGGGGCCGTTCTCGGCGCCGCAGTTGAAGATCCTACAGGAAGCGATCACGCTGACGGTGTTCGGCGCGTTCACGATCCTGGTACTGAAGGAGGCGCCGCGCGTGAGGGACTACGTGGCGTTCGGGCTGATCATTCTCGCGGTGGTGGTGGCGATGTCGGGTCGCGTGGAGCGAGGGGGTCAGGCGTCGGCGGTGGGCGGGGTGGCGGCGGGGAACTGAGGCAGGGGATCAGGGATGTTCGGGGAGTTCCTCGACGAGGCCGGCGTCGATGTATTGCCCGCCGCGGGTCTGTCGGCAGTGGATGGCGAGGATGTTGGGGGCGTCGGAGCGGATGGCGCGTCGAGCGGCGGAGGAGATGGGGAAGACGTGGTAGTCGGTGGTGTAGCCACGGACGCGGAGGGCCTCGACGCCGTTGATGAAGACGACGGCATCCTCATCGTGGTGGAGGTAGAGGGAGAGGCGAGCGGGATCGACATCGGGTGGGAGGGAGAAGTCGCGACGGATCCAGAGGTCGGAGGAGAGCCACTGGGTTCCGATGATGCTACCCGGGGTTCCGTTGCTCCCGAAGCCAGCGGGCCCGAGGGTCCAGGCCGAGTCGTCGAAGTCGGTCTCGGCCCAGCGTTCGCCGGGGTCGGCGGTTGAGAAGCGCCAGGTTGCGGGGGCGACGTCGGCGGCGGGGATGGTGAGTCGGAGTTCGGGAGGCGGGCGATGGACGGCGAGGTTGGCGGCGCGGACGCGGTCGCGGTCGACCTTGAGCCTGGCGCGGTCGTAGGTGAGGAGCCCGTTGACTTCGATCTCGACGTCGGAGGTCTGGGTGTAGATGGCGGCGGAGAGCCCCCGCTGGTGGTGGAGTCGACGGACGGCGTCGAGGAGGCGGACGTAGGCGTCGGTGAGGGCCTCGGTGGAGGGGAAGTTCTGGTACCCCCAACTGGTCTCTTTCTTCCAGGCGTGTTCGGGAATGACGAGGCCGAGGCCGCCAAACTCTCCGAGGACGGCGGCGCGGGTGTCTTCGGGATCTGGAGAGGCGGGGCCTGGGTAGGCGTGGATGTCGATGACGTCACCGACGGGGAAGTCGTTCCACCCGCTGGCGCCGGTGACGAGGCGGGTGGGGTCGAGGGTCTTGACCAGGTTGGTGAGGCGGACGGTGTCGTATTGCCCCCAGCCCTCGTTGAAGGGGATCCACATCACGACGGAGGGGTGGTTGGCGAGGTGGGCGATGATCGCCTTGAGTTCGGACTCGAAGTCGGCGGCGGCGATGGGGGACTTTCGGATTTCGAGTTCACCCTGGGGCGGGAAGGCGTCGCCGCTGGGCATGTCCTGGAAGACGAGGAAGCCCAAGCGGTCGCACCAGGCGTACCAGCGTGCGGACTCGACCTTGACGTGCTTGCGAACGGTGTTGAACCCGAGGTCCTTGAGGACTTCGAGGTCGTATCGGAGGGCCTCGTCGGTGGGCGGGGTGTAGAGGCCATCGGGCCAGAAGCCCTGGTCGAGGACGCCGAGCATGAAGTAGGGCTTGCCGTTGAGGGCGAGGCGGGTCCGTCCCTGGTCGTCCTTGGCGAGTGAGACTTCGCGCATGCCGAAGTAGGAGCGGACTTTTTCGAGCGGCTTGCCGCCGTCGAGGAGGGAGATTTCGATGGTGTAGAGGAAGGGGGACTCGGGGGACCAGAGTTTGGCGCCCGGGATGACGAGTTCGAGTTCGCCGGAGTTGAAGCCGCGAGTGGAGGCGACCTGCCTGGCGCCATCGAAGACGGCGATGACGGATTCGGTGACGGGGTAGGAGGGCCCGTTGACCTTGACCTTGACGGAACTGCGAGCGAGGTCTGGGACGATTCGGAGGGAGGCGACACGTCGCTCGGGGACGGGCTCGATCCAGATGGTCTGCCAGATACCGGTGGTGGGGGTGTACCAGATGCCTTCGGGGCTGCCGACCTGCTTGCCACGGGGCTGCGGGCCCTGGTCGGTCGGATCCCAGACGCGGACGATGATCTCCTGTTCGGCGCCGGGCTTGAGCCTGGAGGCGATGTCCTCGGAGATGGGCTTGAACCCTCCGCGATGGACATCGCCCGGGAGGCGGTTGACGTAGACCTGGGATTCCCAGTCGGCGGCGCCGAGGTTGACGAGGATGGATCGGTCGCGCCACTGGTCGGGGACGCGGAAGGTGCGTCGATACCAGAGGGTCTGGTCGGGGGTGACGCGGCGGCCCACGCCGCTGAGAGAGGATTCGATGGGGAAGGGGACGAGGATCTCGCCGTCCCAGGTTGAGGGTGGAGGGGCGCCGGGTTCGGCGCGTCGTGTGAGGGCGTACTCCCAGGTGCCGTTGAGGTTCATCCACTCGTCACGGACGAGTTGGGGGCGTGGGTACTCGTGGTGAGGGGCGTCGGGGTTGACGGACCATCGGGTGGAGAGCGGGGTGTGCGCGGGCGTCCACTGGGCGAGTGAGGCCGGGGCGAGGAAGGGGAGGATCGAGAGGGTGAGCCTGACCACGTGCACCTCCAGTCGTGGGTGAGGCCAGAGGATAGCGGGTGCGTCAGGGCTCGCGAGCGTTCTCGCCGGTGCGCATCCCTGCGAGCGCGCGGCGGAGGACGCCGCGGGGCTGGGCGGGCTGGTGGGCGTCGTCGATCGAGTCGATGTGGGAGGAGGGGAGCGGCGGGGGATCGAGAGGGCGTTGGGCGTGGTCGAACTTGACGCTGACGCGAGTCGAGACCCCGCGTTCCTGCATGGTGACGCCGAAGAGGCGATCGGCGGCGTGCATGGTGCGTTTGTGGTGGGTGATGACGATGAAGTGAGAGCGGTCGGTAAACTGACGGACGACGGCGCAGAAGCGTTCGACGTTGGCTTCGTCGAGGGCGGCGTCGACTTCGTCGAGGATGCAGAAGCAGGAGGGCTTGCTCTGGAAGATGGCCATGAGGAGGGCGACGGCGGTGAGGGTTTTCTCGCCGCCGGAGAGTTGGGAGATGGCGCGGGGCTCTTTGCCTGGGGGCTTGGCGATGACTTCGATTCCGCTTTCGAGGAGGTCGATCTCGCCGGTGACGACCGTTCGGGTGCCGTCGGGGGATTCTACCTCGCGGACGAGGGGCATGAGGCGGAGTTCGGCCCTACCGCCGCCGAAGAGGCGTCGGAACATGCCGGTCGGGCCGGCGAAGTTCTGCTGGATGACGTCGAGGGCGTCCTTGAAACGAGCGCGGCAGACGGCGTCGAGTCGTTCGATGAGGGATTCGAGGCCGGCGCGGGCGTCGTCGATGTCGGCGACCTGGCGGATGAGTTCGTCGTTTCGGGCTTCGAGTTGCTGTTCTTCTTCGAGGGAGTCGAGGGAGACATTCCCGAGGGCGCGGATCTCCTCGCGGAGGCGGGCGATTTCGGAGTCGGCGGCGAGGGGATCGAGCCTGGCGACGCCACCCGAGGCCATCATGGCGCGGTAGTCGGCGAGTTCGAAGGGGAGGTCGATGCCGGTGTCGTGCTGGGTGCGTTCCTCGTGGGATTCGCGTTTGACTTCGAGTTCTCGTCGGGCGACTTCGAGGCTGTGCCAGTCGCGATCGATGCGCTGGGACTGCTGTCTCGCGGCGTGGAGCCTGGCTGTGAGGTCGGCGCAGAGACGGTCGAGGGCGTCGTCGCGCTGGATGAGCGACTCGCGCCGGGCTTCGAGGGCGAGGGCATCGGCGGAGGCCTTGGCCGCGGCCTGTTCGGCTTCGAGGATCCCGGCGAGGTGAGCGTCGGCGCGGGCGTCGATCTCGAGGATGGAGGCGTCGGCGCGGCGGTGCTCGTCGGTGGCCTGGTCGCGTTCGATCTCTCGTCGTCGCTGCTCACGAGAGGCGGAGGCGGCTTGCTCGGCGAGGCGGCCGACTTCGACGCGGCCGGCGGCGACGTGTTCGGCGGCGGCGTCGGAGGCGCGCTGGTGGCGATCGAGGTCGCGTTCGAGGGCTTCGACGCGTGCGGCGAGTTCGGCGTGGAGGCGGTCGAGGCGATCGACGCGGGCCTGGTTGGCGGCGGCCTGGGCTTCGAGGGTGCCGCTGCGCTGGGCGTGCTGGGCGCGTTCGCGGCCGGACTCGGCGAGTTCGCGGGCGAAACGAGCGAGGTCACGATCGAGTTGGGCGGCGCGGGACTGCTCGGTGATGAGGGCGCGCTCTTCGAGGGCGAGGGAGGCTCGGAGGGCCGAGGCCTGTCGGGAGAGTTCGGCCGCCTGGGCGTCGGTCGTCTGGAGGCGTTCGCGTTCGCGGGCGAGATCGTCGTCGAGTTCGGCGGCGCGTCGGGACATGGCGTCGAGTTCGCCTCGCCTGGCGAGGACGCCGGCTTCCTCGCCTCCGGGCTCGAAGGCGGGCCCGCCTTCGAGTCGGCCGTCGGCGTGGATTCGGGTGCCTTCGAGCGTGACGAAGCGGGCGTGGGGTCCCAGGACGGGCCCGAGCATGAGAGCGGCCTCGGCATCCGGGACGAGGTAGGTTGCGGCGAGGAGTCGATCGATGAGAGCGGAGGCATCGGGGAGGGCCTCGAGGGCGGGGACCTGGACGAGCGATCGGACGGAGAGGATGCCTGGAGGGAGGTCGGCCCTTGGGAGGAGTTCGGGCGTGTGGCCCACGCCCGCCGCGGGGAGGAACGTGACGCGTTCGTGCAAGGAGGCGATCTCGTCGCGGGAGGGGAGCGACTCGAAGGAGGAGACGACGAGGGCGCGGAGGTCGGCGCCGAGGGCGGCCTCGACGGCGGCGGCGTGCTCGCGATTGGTGCGGATGAGGTCGGCGAGGGGGGCGATGACGCCGTGGAAGGCGGTTCCCTGCTCGGCGCGTTCGAGGACATCGCGGACGCCCTTGCCGAGGCCGACGCGGGCACGTTCCATCTCGGCGAGGACCTGTCGTCGGCCGTCGACGATGACGCGTTCGTGGTCGAGTGAGGCGAGGCGTTCGCTGAGGCCGCGGCGGTCCTCGCCCAGGACGCGAGCGCGGTCCTCGGCGAGGCGGAGTTCGTCGGCGAGCGCCTTGGCGAGAGCGTCGCGTCGGTCGGCCTCGGCCTGGACGCCTGCGAGGGCGCCCGCGGCCTGGGCTTGTTCCTGCGTGAGGGAGGCGGCGCGTGCGTCGAGGCGTTCGATCTGCTCGTGGATCGACTCGATACGCCGGCGGTCGCCCTCGATGCTCGCGACGATCTGGGCGCGTTCGCGGTCGGCGCCGACGAGGGCGGAGCGTTGTTCGTGGAGGTGGCCCCGGGCGGAGGCGACTTCCTCGGCGGCGGCGGCGCGGAGTGTGGAGGCGGCTTCGACGGCGGCTTCGGCCTCGCGGAGTTGCTCGCGCAGGCGATCGAGTTCGCCCGCGCCGGCATCGATCTGGGCGTCGAGTGCGGCGAGCCTGGCAGCGAGGGAGGCGTGTCGTTCGCGGGCGCCCGCGGCCTCGCGGTGGGCGTCGTCGACGGCGCGGAGGAGCATGGCGCGGCGTTCGAAGGCGGCGTGCTCGCGGTGGCGGGCCTCCTGCCTGGCCTCGTCGGACTTGGCGCGGGCCCTTGCGGCCTCGTGCCGGCTGACTTCGGCTTCCTGCTTTTCGCCTTCGAGGGAGGCGACGAGGTCCATCCCCTCGCGGCGGACCTGTTCGAGTTCGGCGAGGCGGGAGGTGAGCCCCTCGAGTCGGCCGCGGAGGTCGTCGTAGGTCTCGAAGGCGAGCGCGGCTCTCCACGCCCAGCAGTCGGCGTCGAGGTCCTTGAATCGGCGGGCCTTGGCGGCCTGTCCCTTCACGAGTCGCAGGCGTCGCTCGGTGGAGGCGAGTTGCTCGCGGGTGAGGGCGAGGTTGGCGGTGGTGCGTTCGAGTTTGCGTCGAGCCTCGACGCGTCGCTGGCGATAGCGGGCGATGCCGGCGGCTTCTTCGAGGATGGTGCGTCGTTCGAGGGGGCTGGCGAGGAGCATGGCGTCGACCTTGCCCTGCTCGATGATGGAGTAGGCATCGGCGCCGATGCCGGTGTCGAGGAAGAGTTCGCGGATGTCTCGGAGGCGTGCGCGCCTGGAGTTGATGAGGTACTGGCTGGTGCCGTCGCGGTAGAGGCGGCGGCTGATCGTGACCTCGGTGTAGCGGGTGAAGTCGAGCGGCTCGGCGTCGGCCAGGAGCTCGCGGACCTCGTCGGTCACGCTGGCGATGGGCTGGCCGGACTCGTCGAAGACCGCGGCCTGGGCGAAGGCCTGGGCCACCGCCGGGTCGATGCCGCCCTCGGCCTCGGCGCCGTCGGGGGCCACCGCCGCGCCCGCCTCCGCCCCCGCCTCTGCGCCCGCCTCGGGCCCGGCCTCCGCGCCGAGCTCGTCACCGTCCGCCGCGCCGTCCCCCTCACCATCCCCGGCCGCGGCCGCGTCACCAGCCTCGTCGCCGTCCCCGGGCACGCTCACCGCGTCGACCTGCGCCATGGCGGCCTCGGCCGCGGCCTCGTCGCTGTCGCGGGCCAGGGCCAGGGTCTCGTGCGAGAAGCCGACGTCGTCGAAGGTGAGCGACACCTCGGCCATGGGGGCCGGCCCGCGGGTCTCCGAGCCGGCGAAGATCACGTCCTCCATCGCCTTGCCGCGCAGGTGCTTGGCCGACTGCTCGCCCATGCACCAGCGGATGGCGTCCACGATGTTGGACTTGCCGCAGCCGTTGGGGCCGACGACCGCGGTGATGGGCTGGTCGATGTTGATGACCGCCCGGTCACAGAACGACTTGAATCCGATGATC
>JAANMY010000825.1_pt1 | contig 39853 bp, 32 predicted proteins | sample 7279691 | NCBI WGS metagenome assembly JAANMY01 (sample SAMN14094543, study PRJNA606508) | bioreactor metagenome | isolation source: A lab-scale SPAN reactor treating ammonium-rich wastewater day 388 | place: Ireland: Galway | collected 2018-02-07 | reverse complement strand
CGGCGACTGGGACATCTTCGACTTCCTCTGCTTCCAGAACGCGTACTCCAACGGCTGCCCCTGAGCCCGGCCAAGCGTTCGTCGTGAGTTGAACCCAAGGCCCCGGTGGCCTCCCACCGGGGCTTTTCCTGCACCGGATCCGAAGGGCCGCGGCGCAAAAAAAAAACAGCCCCTGCCCGAACGACGCGGCAGGGGCCTCGGTGGATAGATTCCGTCTTCTCACCCCGGCGCCACCGCCGCGGAGGTGAGGAGGGCGTCAGCGTCGCCGGCGAGCGGCGGCAGCGAGCCCGAGGATCGCACCCAGCGCCCCGACCGAAGGGGCCGGGATGGTGGTGAAGGTCAGGGACACGTCGTCGTACATCGAGACCCAACCTGCGGGAATGGACGCGGCCTGCGCGCGGTGGGTGAAGAGGATGGAGTCGCCGTCATCGAGCACGATCCCGCTGAGCAGGATGGGCAGGGAGAGGAACTCCTTGACCGGGGCGGAACTGGGCTTGGTGACGGTGTTGGTGTAAAGGGGCGTGATGGTGCCCGAGGAAGAATCGACGACGGCGATCACGACTTCGACGGTGGACTCGTAGCCCACGCCGTTGAAGCCCTGCCAGCCGATGGTGAGATCGCCGGAGATGGAGATGAGCGTGCCGTCACCAGCGGGGTTGGTCCATCGGACCATGGGCATGGTGTTGGCGCTCTTGGCGGAGAGGGTGTGGATGAGGCGTTCGGCGAGGATGGGCGGGGAGAAGTTGTTGCCGCGGGACCAGACGCCCCAGCCGGTCTTCCACCAACTGGAGTCCCAGGTCATGGGTGTCGAGGGCTGCTCGAACCATGGGTTGGAGGAACTGAACCCGCCGCCGAAGGCGTGTTCGTAACTCCAGACCATGTTCCCCATCCCGTCCGGGCTGGGGTTGTTGATGGTCGTCCCGTGCATGGCCCCGGGGAGCCATTGGGCCGAGCGATCCCAGGAGTCACCGATGGTGTACTGGGCTGAAGCAGAAGCCCCGCAGGCCAGAACCAAGGCCATTCCAAGGCACAACGAAACGGACTCGCGCATGGCGTCCCTCCTGACGTCTCCAAGTGGAACGTACCCCAAGATCAGTCAAAAACCAGAAATGCGCGCCGCGGAATGGCCTGTACCGACGATTCCGCCTGTGACGTCCGAGACCCTGAGTCCGATTACCCGGCTTCTGGTAGCATGCGTCGCATGGCTCGAGAGGCGGTCATCTGCGACGGCGGGTTGCCGGCCCTCGTCGCCATTGCTCACGCAGCCGAGCGATGGCATCTCGAACGTGGATCGGAACCCGACCAGAAGCCAATCGTTATTGGGGTCTGCGGGGCGTTCGAAGGTGCGGCCGATCCGGCTCGTGTGCAGGCGGACCTGTTCTCGCTCGACTATGCGGCGCTCGGGTCGAAGACCGGGGTGGTGCGGCTTGTGGTTGCGGCGTCGCTGGAGGCGAGCGCCCAAGGCGCCGGTGTGCTCACCTGGCCCGTGTGCCTGGGGGAGGGCTCATCCGCGGAGGAGCCACTCGACCGGATCTCGCAGGCGACCGACCTTGCGCTGCTCGCGTCGCGGCTGGTGTCGCTGGAGGCGGAGGGGGTAGGGCTGGTGGTGGAGACACCGCTGGTGGATCTGACCGACCGTCAGGTCGCGGAGTTGGCACTGGACATCGATGCGCCGATCGAGACGTGCGCATGGTGGGGGAGAGAGAACGACCCGGAGCACGCGCGGTGGACGCGGGTGCTGTCGGCCCTTGGCTGGCGCCGCCCGCGCCCCCTGCACGCCGGAGGAACGAGATGACGACGACCCTTGCGCTCGCGTTGGCGGCGGTTGCTCTGACGGCGGAGGGCGACGAGCCCATCCGCACGCTGCTGGTGACGGGTCAGAACAACCACAACTGGCGCTACACGAGCCGCTTCCACGCGGAGACGCTCGAGGCGACGGGGCGCTTCGACGTGGAGGTCACGGACGACCCGGCGTCGTTCCTCGCGGATCCCGCCAAGGCCGGGGCGTTCAAGCTCTTCGTGATGGACTACAACGGCCCGCGCTGGGGGGAAGCGGCGGAGCGTCTCTTCACGGAGCGGATCTCGGCTGGCGCGGGGCTGGTGATCGTCCACGCGTCCAACAACCCGTTCGACGGGTGGGCAGAGTATGAGTCGATGTGCGGGCTGCTGTGGAGGTCGGGGGCGGGGCACGGGGCGTTTCACGCGTTTGACGTGGAGTACGTCGACCGGGAGCACCCGATCACGCACGGCCTGGCGGACATGAAGGATCACCCGGACGAGCTCTATCACGGGCTCGCGAACCCGCAGGGGGCGAGGTTCCACCTCCTGGCGCACGCGATGGCTTCGGTCGAGAGCGGCGGCACCGGGCGGCGGGAGCCCATGGCGATGACGCTGCAGTTTGGCCGGGGGAGGGTCTTCCATACCCCTCTGGGGCATGTGTGGGAGGGCCAGGACGAGCAGAAGGCTTCCATCGGAGACCCGCAGTTCAAGGCGCTACTTACGCGCGGGGCGGAATGGGCCGCGACAGGGACCGTGACCATCCCGACAACATGGAGCGACGTTCGTCGGCACAACGCGCTCTCGACGGACGAGGCCGCGGCGGGGTGGACGTTGCTCTTTGACGGGGAGTCGGTCGAGGGGTGGCGAGGGTATCGGAAGGAAGGGTTTCCGGACAAAGGGTGGGTGATCGAGGAGGGGTGCCTGAAGATCGGCCGGGGGAGCGGTGCCGGAGACATCGTGACCGCGCAGACCTTCCGGGACTTCGAGTTCGAGTGCGAGTGGAAGGTGGCGCCCGGGGGCAACTCGGGGATCATGTATCGAGTCGATGAGAGCCAGGACTACCCGTGGAGGACGGGGCCGGAGATGCAGATCCTCGACAACGCGGGGCACGTCGACGGTCGTTCGCCGCTGACCTCCGCCGGGGCGTTGTATGCGCTGGTCGCGTGCGCACACGATGTGACGAGGCCCGCGGGAGAGTTCAACCGGGCGAGGGTCGTGGTGAGAGGGACGCGGGTCGAACACTGGCTCAACGGGTTCAAGGTGGTGGAGGTGGACCTCGCGTCGGCGGAGCACGCGGCGCTGGTCAAGGCTTCGAAGTTCGCTTCGATGCCGGGGTTCGGGCGGTCGCCCGAGGGCGTGATCTGCCTTCAGGACCACGGCGATGATGTGTGGTTCCGGAACCTGAAGGTGAGGCGGCTAAAGTGACGGGGTCTCGCGGGGGACGAGCCCGTGAGGGCTATTTCCGGGCCGATTCTTTCTCTGATCGGCGTCGCTTGAGCTCCGCGTCGATGAAAGGGGCGATCTCGCCTCGGAGGACGGCCTCGTAGTCTCCCTCCTCGTAGCCGGTGCGATGGTCCTTCACGCGGTTGTCGTAGAAGACGTAGGAGCGGATCTGGGTTCCCCAGCCGCGTTCGACGGCTCCCCCTGTGGCGGCGGCGATCTCCTTTTCGCGGTTCTCTTCGGCGAGTTGTTCGAGTTTGGCCTGGAGAACGGAGAGGGCCTGGGCCTTGTTCTGGGGCTGGTCGCGATAGGTGCTGGCGACGACCATGATGCCGGTGGGCTTGTGGACGATGCGGATCGCGGAGGCGACCTTGTTGACGTTCTGCCCTCCCGGTCCGCTGGCACGGACGAAGGGGGTGACCTCGATATCCTTCTCGGGGATCTCGACGGTGACGTCGTCGAACTCGGGGACGACGTCGACGGTGGCGAAACTCGTCTGTCGCTTGCCCTGGGCGTTGAAGGGGGAGACGCGGGCGAGGCGGTGGGTCCCCCGCTCGCACGACAGGTAACCGAAGGCGTAGGGACCCTTGACGTGCAGGGTGACGGCGTCGAGCCCGACCTCGCTGCCGAAGCCCTTGTGGACCTCGTCGACATCCCAGCCCATCTTCTCGAAGTAGAAGAGGTACATCCGGAAGAGCATCTCGCACCAGTCGTTGGCCTCGGTTCCACCGACGCCTGCGGAGATGGTGACGAAGCAGTTGCGGTGGTCGTGCCTGCCCGAGAGGAGCGAGCGGACCTCGATCCGGTCCATGGAGGCGCAGAGATTGAAGAGGGCGGCGTCGGCCTCGGCGAGGAGGTCCTTGTCGCCCGACTCCTTCGACATGTCATAGGCGAGCCTTGCGTTCTCGAAGGCCTCGATGGCGTCGCGGAGGGGCTCGACCTGGGCCTTGAGGGCCTTCATGCGGGCGACGACCTTCTTCGCCTCGTCCGGGCGATCCCAGAAGTCCGGCTCGCCCATCTTCGACTCGACCTCGCGGAGGTCGGCGACCTTGCGGTCGTAGTTAAAGAGAGTCGCGGATCGTTACAATCCGCGCCTCGAGCTCGTCGATCACCGGCTGGTGGGCGTCGTAGTGCATGGGGGGATCCTCGCGGGCGGACGAGTGTAGCGCCCCTCGCGAGGATTTCCCCGATCGGGCGCGACGGTCGGGCCAGCCGGCGTCGTCTTGCTCCCGGCCAGGAGGCCAACCAAAGGAGTCCCCCATGCTCAGGCCGTCTACCGCCCTGCTCGCTGTTTTCCTGATCGCTCCTGTCGTGCACGCCCAGAACGCCCCCGGGCGGCAGCCGGATGCGCCGATCCGGATCGACGTGGACTTCGCCGGCGGGACGGTGGCGGAGTATGTCGATCTCATCCGCGTCCAGGTCAAGGGGAACGCGAACATCGTCCTCTCTCCGGAAGCGGGGGCCCGCCGGCTCCCGGCGCTTCGGCTCACACGCGTTGCGCCGGAGACGGCCCTTGCGGCGATCACCTACCTCGACGACGAGCCCGACGTCCATTGGTTCATCAGCCCCATCACGATCGAGGGGATGCTCCAGCAGGGTCCGGCCAACGACTTCGCGGTCCGTCTGCTCGGGCCGCGCACGCAGCCGAATCGTGCCTTGGAGGAGCGTACGGTGCAGGTGTTCTCGATCGGATCGCTCTTCGCGAAGGGCCCGCCCGGCCAGCCTGCGCTGGAGCAGGACCACGTGCTTTCGGCGGTGGAGACGGCGCTGGAGATGCAGGGCGGCCCGGAGGCCGACCTCCGCCTGCACTCCGACAGCGGGCTCCTGATCCTGTCGGGCACGAAGCGGCAGATCGGCGCGATCGACGAGGTCCTCGCGCACCTGCGATCGGATCTCGGCGAGCGGCGGAAGGAAATCGACGAGTCCCGCCGACGGGCAGAGGACGCGCTCCTTCGGGCCCGGTTGTCCGAGATCAACGTGAATCGAGCAGAGATCTTGCTGCGTACCTTCGAGTCCGAACTCGCGCGAGCCCAGCAGCTCGTGGCCGAGGGCGCCGCTTCGCAGACGGAGATCGCGAGGCTCGAGGCCGAGCACGAACGGGCCAGGCTCGATGTCGTGCGGGCGGGGCTCGAAGCCGAGCACGCCCGTTCGAACGCGGACCGGCTTGTCTCCGCGATGGATGTATCGGCCCTGATCGCCGATGCCACCCGCGCGATCGAGGCGCGGATGAAGGCGCCGGAATCGCCACGGGACCGGCTTGCCGAGGTTCTGCGGCACCTGCGGGCAGCGGCGACGGCCCTCGAAAGCACGCCGACAAGCCCCGCGCCGACGGGAACCACGCCGCGGTAGCCCACCTTCCCGGAGCGCGCGGTGTCCGACGAACAGCCCGACCAGGACGCGAGGCGATGGTCCCGCGGAATCCGCGACGGGGATCGGCGGTTGCTCGCCGAGTTCTACGACGCCTATTTCCCGCGCTCGCTCGGCGCGGTGAGGGCGATGACCGGGCGTGACGAGGGATTCTGCCTCGACATCGTGCAGGAAGCGATGCTCAAGATCGTGCGGGCGATCGGCCCGATGGACAACGCCCGCCGCCTCGACGCCTGGGTCCTTCGGGTGGTCCGTTCGACGGCGATCGACGCTCTCCGCGGAGAGGCCAGGCGCAAGGCGCGCGAGCGGTCAAGGGCCGGGCGGGAGTCCGAAGGCGCGGCCTCGCTCGTCTTCGACCGCCGGGAGGCTTCGGCCGAACTCGCACGCCGCCTGCGCGCGCTCGACGACGACGACCTCGAACTGGTCGCGGCGGCGTCCGGCGCGGGCCCGACGCTCACGCAGATCGCCGGGCTTCGCGGCGTGAGCGTGGACGCGGTGCAGTCGCGGGCGAGGCGTGTGGTGCAGAAACTGCGAAGGGAGGTGTCGGGTGACGACACGCCGTGACGAGATCTTCGGGCTGATGGTCGAGGCCCAGGCGCGTCGGGTGCGCCAACGAAGGCGTGCAAGGGCCGGGGTGCTCGCCATTGTGTTCGCGGCGTCGCTGATGCCTGCGATCTTCATCGCGTTCGTCGCGCCCCTCGGCCCGCCGCGGATCGCCCGCGTTGAGCACGAATCAGGCGAGGATAGGGACGGATCACCCTGGGCTCAGGCGGAAACCAGCGGTGAGCATCGGATCGCAGCGGCGGTCCCAGGACGAACGGTCATCCTCCCCGCCGGGCTGAAGCCGCAACGCACGGTCGTCGAGGTGTCCCCGCCCCCGCGGGTCGAACACCTCAACGACGAAGACCTGTCCCGCGCGCTGGCGTCGATGGGACGGGAGCCTGGGCTCGTGCGCTCGGGCGGCCGGGTCATCCTGGCGTCGAGCGTCGGGCTGCCGGTCCGGACGCCCTGAGGCCGGGGACGTGCGCCCCGGTTCGGCGGGAGGGCTATTCTCAGGCCCAGCAACGGAGGCCGATCCCGTGGAAACGACGCTGATCATTCTCAAGCCCGACGCCGTGCAGCGCGGGCTGATGGGCCGCATCCTCTCGAGGTTCGAAGACAAGGGTCTCTCGATCGTGGGGTGCAAGATGATGCGGATCTCGCCCGAACTCGCGGCGACGCACTACGAGGCGCACAAGGCCAAGCCCTTCTACCCGGGGCTCGTGCGGTTCATGACGTCGAGCCCGGTGCTGGTGCTTGCGCTCCGCGGGGTGGGAGCGATCACCATCGCCCGGAACATGATGGGCGCGACGTTCGGCTCGAAGGCGGCCCCCGGCACGATCCGCGGGGACTTCGGCGTGTCGAACAGTTACAACCTCATCCACGGGAGCGACAGCCCGGAGGCGGCCGAGCGAGAACTCAGGCTGTTCTTCGCGCCGGGCGAGGTGACTGGCATCGAGCGCGCGATCGAGCCTTGGGTCTACGACCTCTCCGGGCCCAAGCCCGAGTGATCGTTGGCGTCGGTGCGACTCTAGGGATCAGGCGTCGCGGCCCGGCACGCCGTTGGCGGCCGGCAGGACGACAACCTCGGGGGCGGGCGTCTCGGCCTGAGGCTCATCAACAAGGATCTGGTCGGCGAGTTCGCGACGGTAGACGTCGATCTTGCGCGGGAAATCGAACGCCACGCGGACCCGGTCGCCCTTGATCGATGCGATCCGCACCACCCCGATCGGGTTCCGGGGGTCGCCGATGACGACCTCCTCCCCCTCGCGCCTCGTAATCACCAACATGTGGACCTCCAGTCCTTCGGCTGATCCGCCACCACCACCAGCGGCAATATAGCCGTGCCCAACCTCCGCTGGAAGAGGAATTTCCGCGATTCGGGGTCTGGTTTTGTTCGGAGAGCCTGGCGAGGGAGTCGTGGAGGCTATTCGACCGCTTCGACCCGAGTGACTTCGGGGATGTGCTCGCGAAGATTGCGTTCGATGCCCAGTTGGAGGGTCTGGTGGCTGGAGGGGCAGCCGATGCAGGCCCCGAGGAGTCGGATCTTGACGACGCCCTGACCGGTGACATCGACGAGTTCGACATCCCCGCCGTCCGACTGGATCGCCGGACGGATGAGATCGACGATCCGAGAGACGCGTTCGCGCAGCGAGCCCGGGCCCATGTTGGGACATCATAGTCCGGATCGGGTGGTGAACTACACTCGGAGGATGTCAGCCCGTCTCGCGGTCGTCCTCGTTCTGGTGCTCGGCGGGCTGCCGGTAGGGTGTTCCTCGCCCGCCCCGCTCCGGGATCCGATCTTCACACTCCGAGACCCCGAGAGCACGATCTCATCCCGACGGCGAGCGATCTCGGACGTTCGCGCCGGAGTGGAAGACGGGACCCTCCGCAGGGAAGACGCCAGGCCGGCGCTCAAGACTCTCGCCTGGTCGGCCTCGACGCCGATCGACCTCCGTCTTGTCGCGCTCGACGCGATCCTGTCGGACGAAGCGGCGTCGGAAGACTCCCGGGAGATGGTCCGGCTGATGATCGCGCGCGAGCCCGATGCCCGGATGGTCGGGCGACTTGCCCAGGCCACAGCGGAGAACGGGTGGACCGAGGCTACACCTTCGCTGGTGAGGAGCCTCTCTCGGCCGGATGGAAGGACGCCCGACGACGCACGGCCCGAGGCGAAGGCGCTCCGCCGGCTGCACCCGGACCGCACGCTGGCGGAGGTGGCATTCGCCGTCTTTGTCGACCCGCCTCGCGAGGAGGCGGCCCCGGGGCTGAGGCTGGGTGAACGGGCGCGATCCGACGCCTGGTCGTTGCTGTCGCGCCTGGACCGCGACGGAGAGGTGAGGCTGTCGCTCTTCTCCGACACGGACCTGGCCGCTTCGGACCCGGTCATCGAGGCGATGCGGGCGTGCGTGCGAGACCTTCGGACCATCCCGATCACGGGGGAGGAGATCCGCTGGCTCGAATCGCTGCGCGCCGATGACGCGGCGTGGTCGGGGATGCGCGACGCGGTTGCCTCGCTCGATCGCGACCGTTCGCGCGGGCTTCGCCTCCGGCACATGCCGGTGATCCTGTGGTGCTCGCGGGTTCGACCGGAACTGCTCGCTCGTTCTCCTGGCGACCTTCGGGCGGAACTGGGCTCACGGATCGCGAGTGAGAAGGTCCACCGGCGAAGGACCGGGCGGGGTGAGCCCGTGCCGGCGAGGGAGGAATCGCTCGACCAGCCCGGTTTCTCCTGGGGCGATCTCCTCGCCGCCCAAGTCGTCCGCGACGCGCTGGACGATCCGTCGATCGCCCGCTCGCTGTTTGACCAGGCCGACCTTGACCGCGAGGATCGAACGACGGAGTACGGCGGGTTGCTGCTGGCGCGTGAGAGCCAGACCCTCCGCGTCGCGCTCTATCCGCCCAGGCCAGCCCAGCGGCGTGGCGACCGCGAGTTCGTCGCGTCCGAAGAGATGCTGGACGACTCGACGCTGGCGTTCGCGCACTACCACTTTCATGTCCAGACGACGGACAACGCCGAGTTTGCCGGACCCAGCGCGACCGATCTCGACTACGCCCAGCGGCTCGGGCGCACTTGCCTGGTGCTGACGAGCGTGCGTGCGGGGGTGCTCGGCGCGGACCTGTACATCCCCGGCGGGCTCGTCCTCGATCTCGGCGAAGTCCGCCGACCGTAAGCCATGCCGCACCTGCTCGTCATCGCGGTCTTCCTTGTCCTCTTCCTCCGCGACGCCCTTCCCGCAAGATCGGCGGCCTCACCCGGGGCGTGGTCGTGGGCGGCGCCGCTCGTGTCGCCTGTGCTGATCGCGCTCGTCGCCGGTGTGCTGCTGCGACGGGCCGCCCGGGCGCTGCAGGCCACGGGCGACACGCGGCATGTCGCGAGGGGGGATCGTGTGCTGCGGGTCTCGCTCTGGGCGGGCGTGCTTGTCCACGCGGTCTCGGTGCTCGCGCTGGGCTGGCTGGACTTCGTACGGTCGAGCGTCGGGGATCTCATCGTCATCGATGAACTGCTCGCGTCGCTCCCTCCCCTCGTGCTCATGCCCGTGCTGTGGTTCTTCCACGCGCCGATCGACGCGCTGCTGAGGGATGCGGTGCTCCTGCGGCGGCTCGACGAAGGGGGGACGATCTATCCCCGTGTCTCGCGCCTGGAGCACGTGGCGATGAACCTCCGCCACCAGGTTGCGATCGTGCTCGTGCCTTTGGCCGGCGTGCTCGCGTGGGGGGAGTTGGTGGAACGGCTGGCGCGCGCGGCCGTGGCGCAGGCGCCGCCGCCCGGGAGCCCGGTCCACGGGCTCGTCGCGCTCATCGGGTCGTGGCTCGTCGAGGCCCGGGCCGGGGCGTGGATCGTCGCGGGGGTGCAACTCGCGGGTGGGCTCATGCTCTTCGCCCTCATCCCGCTCGCGCTGCGACGGATCTGGGACACCGTCCCGCTCGCGGCGGGCCCGCTCCGCGATCGGCTGCTGGGCGTCTGCACGGACCACGCGGTGCGCGTGCGGGACCTGCTCGTCTGGCGAACGTCCGGGACGATGGTCAACGGTGCGGTGATGGGGTTCCACGCCCGCGCTCGCTTCATCCTCTTCACCGATGCCCTGCTCGACCTGCTCCACCAGGACCACCTCGAAGCCGTCACCGCGCACGAGGTCGCCCACATCCGCCTGCGCCACCTCGCGTGGCTCGTGGTGTCGGTGATGGCCTCGGCCCTGGCGACGGCCCTCGTGGTCAGCGTCGTGGTGCAGCGTGCATGGGCCGGGCTGGTGCCCGAGGAACTCCTCGGGCTCGTCGCGCTGGTCCCCTCCGCCGCCGCGGCGCTGCTGGGCTTCGGGTACGTCAGCCGCAGGTTCGAGTGGCAGGCCGACGCCTTTGCTGCGGCCCACCTCTCGCGCCGCCTGGGACCCGACGGAGGGGGAAGGATCGCCCCGGAGGCCGTCGCCGCGATGTCCGGCGCCCTTTGCCTGGTCGCGGATGCCGCGGGCGTGCCTTCGGACCGGTTCACGTGGCGTCACGGGTCGATTGCGCACCGGCGCGAGCGCCTCGACGCGCTCGTGGGCGAGCGGGCCGACCGCCTGCCCATCCATCGAGAGGTCCGTACCCTCAAACTGGCCGCGGCGATCGTGCTCGTCGTCGCGGTGGCCGGGCTTGTCCTGGGAGGCTTCGCATGATCCGCTTCGTGAAGATGCACGGGATCGGCAACGACTACGTCTACGTCGATTCGGCCTCGCACCCGGGGCTCGAGTCGCGACACGACCTGCCCGACCTGGCGAGGGCGATCTCGGATCGACACCGGGGCGTCGGGGGTGACGGGCTCATCCTCGTCTGCCCTCCCAAGGCCCGCGGCGCCCACATCCGCATGCGCATGTTCAACCGCGACGGGTCCGAGTCGGAGATGTGCGGCAACGGCGTCCGCTGCGTCGCGAAGTTCGCGCACGATCGCCTGGGCGTCCGAGCCCGTCCCATGCTCATCGAAACGGGGCGAGGCGTGCTCTCGATCGAGTACACGCTCGACGGGCGCGGGAAAGTCCGCGCCGCGACGGTGGACATGGGCGAACCGATCCTCGAGCCGGCGCGGGTTCCTGTCGAACTCGCCTCGCTCCCTCGCGTCGACCGCGAGCACGAGCACCTCATTGCCGATCCCACCGGGCTGTGGCATGCGTCGTTCGTCTCGATGGGCAACCCGCACGCGGTGATCTTCTCGACGCCCTCGGGTGAACTCTCGCCCGACGAGGTTCGGGGACTGGACCTCGCTCGGGTCGGACCGCCGATCGAGCACCACGCCGCGTTCCCGCGCCGGACGAACGTTCATTTCGCCGCCGCCCTCGCCCCGGATCATGCCGTCATGCGCACATGGGAGCGAGGCGCCGGCGCGACGATGGCCTGCGGGACCGGCGCGTGCGCGACGCTCGTCGCGGGCGTGCGCACAGGGCGGCTCGCGTCGTCCTGCACGCTCGACCTCCCCGGGGGGTCCCTGCGGATCGAGTGGCGCGACGGGCACGTCTTCAAGACCGGACCCGCCGAGGATGCGTTCACCGGCAACTGGGACCCTAGCATCGTCTCCCACGGGGAATCCCACGCGTGAACGAGTCGCTCACGTCGCTCGAACAGGGCATCGTCGCCGAGGTCTCACGCCGTGGACGCGACCTGCTCGACGACCTGCGCCTCCACGTCGCGTTGCCCACGGGCATGGGGAACACCGCCGCGCTCGACGAGACGCGGGAGCGGCTCCTCGCCCGGCTCTCCGCGCTCGGCGCGACGATCGGCATCGTCAAGGGCGAGACCCCCCCGGACTGGCTCTTCGGGCGCGAGGCCTCGTCGCCTGTCCCGCCGACCGCCGTTGCATCTCGGCTCGTTCCCGATCCGTCGCTTCCGCGGCTCCTTCTCTCCGGGCACCTCGACACCGTTCACGACCCTTCGGGCCCGTTCCGTGAACTCGTGATTCGCGAAGACGGCAAGTCCGCCACCGGGCCGGGATGCGTGGACATGAAGGGCGGGCTGGTGGTTGCCGTCGCCGCGCTCGAGGTGCTCGAGCACCTTCGCGTGCCCGTGTCGTGGTCGTTCGTGCTCAACTCCGATGAGGAGACCGGGAGTTACTGCTCCGAAGGGACGCTCCGCGAACAGGCCAGGCTCCACGATCTCGGGCTCGTCTTTGAGCCCGCGCTCCCAGGGGGGGAACTCGTCGTCGAACGCCTCGGGAGCGGGCAGTTCATGGTCGAGGCCACCGGACGGGCCGCCCATGTCGGTCGTGATTTCGCGTCCGGCGTCTCTGCCGTGACCGCGCTGGGGCGGTGCCTGCTCGCGATCGGCTCGATGTCGGACCCGAACAGGGGCCGTATTCTCAACGTCGGACCCATCGAGGGTGGGAACGCGACGAACGTGGTGGCTGCGAGGGCCCGCGCGTGGGGAAACGCGCGATACCCGACGCGTCAGGTCGCCGATGAGATCGGGATGCTCCTCGGCTCACTCGTGCAGGAAGGGATGCCCTCGGTCCGCCTCCACACGAGCCTCAATCGCCCTGCCAAGCCCCTCACGCCGCAGACCGAGCGACTCGCCCTCGCGGCCAGGCGCGCAGCGGAGGACCTCGGCCAGAGCCTTCCCTTCGCCAAGACCGGCGGGGTGTGCGACGGGAACATCCTCCAGGACGCCGGCCTCCCGACCATCGACACGCTTGGCGTCCGCGGGGGCGGGCTGCACACGACCGAGGAATGGATCGACCTTTCGAGCCTTGTCGAGCGAGGCTCGCTCGTGGCCCTGCTGCTCGCCCGGCTTTCGACCGGAAGGGCGGACGTCCATCGCGCATGATCTCCATGAAGAAAGACCCACCATGACCATGACCAAGCCAGCCGCACAAACCCTGGGCGAAGACCTGCGAGCCTCACCGGCCGTTGCCGCCGCAATAGAGACCATCGTGGGCGAGGTGAGGGGGCACGCCGCGCGGATCACCGGTGTGCGACCGCCTGATCCATCGAAGAAGGAGTCGTACGACGCGCTGATGGCACGCGCGGCCGTCGTTCGAGGCCGCGGCCTTCTCTACCCCTACCTCGGGTCGGGCGCGGGCCACGGCGCGCTGGTCGAACTGCTCGACGGGTCGGTGAAGTGGGACATGATCTGCGGGATCGGGGTCCACTTCTTCGGGCACTCGGACCCCGACCTGACCGAAGCCGCGCTCTGGGGCTCGATCGACGACACGCTCAAGCAGGGGAACCTGCAGTCGAACTTCGACGCGTACGCGTTCGCGGAGACGCTGCTGGCGGAAGCGGCGCGGTCGAGCCGCCTCAGGCACGCGTTCGTCAGCACGTCCGGGGCAATGGCCAACGAGAACGCGCTGAAGGTCTGCTACCAGAAGCACGCGCCGGCCCCGCGGGTGATCGCGTTCCGCGACTGCTTCATGGGGCGATCGGTGACGATGTGCCAGATCGGGGACTCGGCGGCGAACCGCGTCGGGGTCCCGCTCTCGACGCTGGTGGACTACATCCCCTTCTACGACGAGGTCGAGGCCGCCCGCGTCGGTCAGGGGGCGCACATCGACTCGATCGTGTCGCGGCTTCGCGAGGTCGTGGACCGCTACCCCGGGCAGCACGCGTGCTTCATCTTCGAGCTGGTGCAGGGCGAGGGCGGGTTCAACACCGCGCCGCGCGAGTTCTTCAAGGCCCTGATGGAGTTCTGCCGGGCGTCGAACATCGCCGTCTGGGACGACGAGATTCAGACGTTTGGTCGCACGGAGCGGATGTACGCGTACGAGATGCTCGACCTGGGCGAGTACGTCGACGTGCTCTGTGTAGGGAAGATGACCCAGGCCTGCGCGACGCTCTTCACCGAGGCGTACAACCCCAAGCCCGGGCTCCTCTCCGCGACGTTCACAGGCGAGACAGCCTCGTTCCGTGTCGGCCAGCGAGCCGTCGAGCGCCTGCGCGACGGGGCGTACTACGGGCCGGAGGGAACGATCGCCCGTCACCACGCCCGCTTCCGCGAACAGGTCCGGGCGCTCGCCACGAAGCACCCGGAGTGGTTCCCGCGTGTGCCCGGTGCCGCGGACATCGTCGGGGGCGTGGGCGGGATGATGCGCTTCTCGCCCTTTGCCGGGAACAAGGACAGGATCGGCAAGGCCTGCCGGATCTGCTTCGACGAGGGCGTGATCCTCTTTTCCTGCGGGCACGGTCCCTACCACGTCCGGATGCTCCCGCCGCTGGGGGTGATGCGGGAAGAGGACTGGCCTCGCGTGTTCGAGTGTGTCGAGCGCGGGCTGGCGCGGACGGCGCGCGAGGCGTAGGCTATCCCTCACCCACACACGCCCACGCAAGGACGCCGCCCGTGTTCCTCATCCGCCGCGCCAAGATCGAGGATGTCCCGACCCTGCTGAAGCTGGCCAAGATGGTCCACTTCATCAACCTGCCGGTGGACCGGGACATCATCTCGGGGAAAGTCCTGCACTCTCGAAACTGCTTCATCCGGGCCGCGGGTGGCGATGCGCCCGAGAAGCCGACGATCCGCCCTTCTCAAGGGGACAAGGGGCTCTCCGGACTCGAGCAGGCCCTCGCCCAGAGTCCGCTCTTCATGTTCGTGCTCGAAGACACCGAGTCGGGGAGCGTCCTGGGCACCTCGCAGATCGTCGCGCGGATGGGGGGCCCGGGTAACCCGAACGTCTCCTTCAAACTCTCGCGCAAGGAGTTCTTCTCCCAGTCCCTCCAGCTCGGCAACACCCACATCGTCGCCAAACTCTTCCTCGATGAGTCCTCGCCCACGGAGATCGGCGGGCTCATCCTCCAGCCCTCCTACCGGTCCCACAAACTTCGCATCGGTCGGTTCCTCTCCATCATCCGCTTCCACTTCATGGCCCTCCACCGAGGCTTCTTCGCCGACCGGATCATCGCCGAGATGATGGCGAGGATCTCCCCCGACGGGCACAACCTCCTCTGGGAGTATCTCGGCCGTCGCTTCATCAACCTCTCCTACACCGAAGCCGATCGCTTCTGCCAGTATTCGCGCGAGTTCATGACGGCCCTCCTCCCGCGCGAGGAGATCTACCTCACCCTCCTTCCGCCCGAGGCTCGCGCGGTCGTCGGCGAGGTCGGCCCGGAGACCGTCCCCGCGCGCCGCCTCCTCGAACGCCTCGGCTTCCAGCACCGCGATTTCGTCGATCCCTTCGACGGTGGGCCTCACCTCGAAGCCGTTACCGACGACATCCCCATCGTCCGGGAGACCTCACTCGTCGAACTCGCGGCGAGGGCCTCGGCCCGGGAATGCGACGGCTACGGCATGGTCAGCCTCCTCGATCACGAGGGTGATTTCCGTGCCGTCCAGACCGAGTGCCGCATCGATCGCACGGGCCGGCTGCACCTCCCCAAGACCGCGATCGTGCTGCTCCAGGCCGAGCCCGGCGTCAGACTCGGGTTCACTCCGCTCGATCCACCCCAGCCCGTGCCTCCCGCCGCGGTGCCCGCCAGGCGGGCGTCCCTGACCAAAGGCAAGGGGCGGGCTCGATGAAGCACCCGGCGCTCGACCGCCCGCCGAGCGACCTCGTGGCCGGGCGATGGGTCCCGATCCCAGGCTCGACCCTCACGACGCACGCTCCCGCGCATCCGGATCGGGTCGTCTGGTCGGGCTCGCCCGATCGTGACCACGTCGATCGGGCGGTGGCGGGTGCACGGTCGGCGTTCGAGGCGTGGTCCTCGTTCCCGCGCGAACGTCGCTTCGACGCGCTCCGCCGGTTCCGTGCCCTCGCCGCGGCTGAGGCTCCGGCCCTCGCCGGCCTCATCTCCGATGAGGTTGGCAAGGCGATGTGGGACGCGAAGACTGAGGCGGACCTGATCGCCGCGAAGGTGGACATCACCCTCATGCACGAGCCCGGGGCCAACTGGGGGCTCTCTCGCGTCGAGGGATTCGAGACCGTCCTGGGTCCGACTCGCCGGGCGCGGGCGTTCTATCGCCCGCACGGCGTCATGGCCGTCGTCGGTCCGTTCAACTTTCCCGCCCACCTTCCCAACGGGCACATCATCCCCGCGCTCGCGATGGGCAACACCGTCGTCTTCAAGCCCAGCGACAAGGCGCCGGCCGTCGGGCAGCGACTGGTGGAACTCCTCGACCGCGCGCTGACCGACGCGGGTGCGCCGCCGGGCGTCGTCGGCCTCGTGCAGGGCGGCGCCGAGATCGCTTCGTCGCTCGTCGCCCATGGCGAGATCGACGGCGTTCTCTTCACAGGGTCGTTTCCCGTCGGGCGTCGGATCCTCCAGGCCAACCTCGATCGCCCGGGCCGCCTCATCGCCCTCGAGATGGGCGGGAACAACGCCGCGATCGTCTGTGCGGACGCGGACCTCCGCCAGGCGGCCATCGAGTGCGTGCGTTCCGCGTTCATCACGACCGGCCAGCGCTGCACCTGCACGCGGCGGGTGATCGTCGAGCGGGGCCTCGCCGGGCGATTCATCGACGCGATCGCGCGCGCGGCAGCGTCGCTGACGCTGGGTGATCCCCGCGCCGAGCCACCGGTCTTCATGGGCCCGATCATCTCCGACCGGGCGCGAGACGACGTGCTCTCCTTCCAGGAGCAACTGGCCGCCGCCGGGGCGAGGATCATCCTCGCCGCGCGCGCGCCGGAGGGGGAAGGGTGGCGGCTTTCCCCGGGGATCGCGGAGGTCGAGCGCTTCACCGATGCTCTGCCGGGGCCGGCCTTCGATGCCGGGTGCGACGAGGAGGTCTTCGGGCCGATCCTGCGAGTCTCGGTGGCAGACTCGCTCGATGAGGCCATCGCGCAGGCGAACGCGACCAGGTTCGGGCTCGCGGCATCGATCTTCACGCGGGACGATCGGGCCGTCGAGGTGTTCCTGGCGAAGGTTCGCGCGGGTTGCCTCAACGTCAACACCGGGACCGCGGGCGCATCGAGCAAACTCCCCTTCGGCGGGCTGGGCCTCTCGGGCAACCACCGACCCGCGGGGTCCTCTTCGCTCGATTACTGCTCGTACCCCGTCGCCTCGATGATCGAGTCGGGTTCGGCGGCGCCGCTGCCACCGGGGATGACGTTCGACGACGCCGGGCGCGCGTGATCGCCGCGCGCGGTAGGCTGCTGGGATGGATGTCGAGGGTGCGCTTCCTGTTGCGGTGCGGTTCCTCGGGCTGGCTTTGGCCGTCTGGGCCATCCCGGCCTCGTGGGAGGTCGCGCATCAGACCGCTCAGGCTTTCGCGATGGGCCACGGCGTTTCCGCGTGGTCGCTGTGGATCGACTACGGCGGGGAGAGGGAGATCCCGGATCGGTTCGGGCATGTCCTCGTCCTGGTTGTGGGGGTGTACCTGTTTCTCGATGGGCGATGGGTGATCCGGCGCTGCATGCGCGGCACGGCGGGGCGTTGCGCCCGGTGTGGATATGACCTGCGCGGGCTGACGATCGAGCGGTGTCCGGAATGCGGGCTGCGGGCTCAGAAGCCCTGACGGTTCGCGTCGGGTTCGCCTCGGAGGAGGACGTACGCGCCGGCGACCACCGCGAACCAGAGGGGGGTGCCCAGCAGCACGAAACCGATACCCAGCAGCAGGAGGCTCAGCGTGCTGATGAGCGTGAGCAGAACGAAGAGGACGAAGAGCCCGAGGTGGTGGGGACGGGTCAACGCCCACGATTCCTTGAACGCCTCGACCGCGTAGAACCCCGGCTCGGCTCGATCGAGCACGATGAAGTGAGCGAAGGTGAGCCTCGATGCCAGGTACGTGGAGATGAGCAGCGCGACGAGGATGAATCCGCCACCGGCCAGGCCGAGGACGATCGCGAGGGCCGTGGCGTCGTTCTCGATCGCCGCGGGGAGGGCGATGAGGGCGAAAACTCCCAACATCGCGGGGACGACGGAGACGATGCCGGTCAGGCTCAGGAGGAGGCCCACGACCAGGAGGTCGAGGAAGCGGGTCTTGTACACGGCGAACGCGTCGCCGGTCGTCACGGGTTGTCCGCGCCAGTCCCGCACGCCGACGTGGATGCAGCCCGCGATGAACGGCAGGAGCAGGATCGTTCCGAAGGGCACGCAAGACGCCGCGACGATGAGGACGAGGTAGAGGCACGAGAGCCCGACGAGCAGGAGATATCGTCGGCGGAGGATGGTCCACCCAGCGGAGCACGCGGCGGAGACGCTGAACGGGGTCATGGGTGTCCGTTATACCGTGATTGAATCGCGTGTGCATAGCATCCGCACCATGCCACGGACCATCCTCCCCGACCCTCGCCGCACGCCGCGCTTCGCGGGGATCCCCACGTTCTGTCGCTTTCCGCTCCTCGAGCAGGTCGCTCGGGAGAACCAACCTGTGGACTGGGTGCTCTACGGGATTCCGTTCGATGCGGGCGTGACCTACCGCCCCGGCACGCGCTTCGGGCCTCGCGCGATCCGAGAGGCGTCGGCGTATGTGAAGCCGTATTCCATCGAGCACGACATCGACATCTGCGCGGTGCTGAGCCTCGCCGACGCCGGCGATGCTCCCATCCGGCCCTTCTCCCTCAAGGGCACGCTCGACGCCGCGGCGGAGTTTGCTTCGGGCCTGGGCGACCCGGCGCATACAAGGCTGATGGCGGTGGGGGGGGATCACTCCATCGCGTACGCCAACCTCCGCGCAACGTGGGAGCGGTTCGGCCGGCCCAGGGGCGGGCTGCCGATGATCCACTTCGACAGCCACGTCGACACGGTCGACATGACCGGAGGAGAGAAGTGGTCGCACGCCTCGCCCTTCCGCCGCGCGGTCGAGGACGGCTTCCTCAACCCCAAACGCATGCTCTCGATCGGGATCAAGGGCCCCCTGAACACGAGCGAGGATCTCGACTACGCGAGGGAGCACGGCGTCGAACTCGTCACCTACGGACGCTGGAAGCGGGAAGGAAATGTGACGATCGAGCGCTTCGCTCGGGCCCTGGGCGATGAGCCCATGTACCTGACGTTTGACATCGATTGCATCGACCCCGCCTACGCCCCGGGAACAGGTACGCCCTGCGTCGGGGGGTTCACCTCGGCAGAGGCGCTCGACCTGCTCAGGTTGCTCAAGGGCATCAACCCGGTCGGGGCGGACGTCGTCGAGGTTCTGCCCGATCGGGATGTCGCGGACATCACGGCCCTGCTCGCGGGGCATGTCATGTTCGAGATCCTCTGCCTCGACGCGGTCCGGCGGGCGAGGTCGCCGCGCGGCTGAAGCCCCGGGCGGTCAGACCTGTCGAAGGGCGAGGATCAGTTCGACCTTCCCCCTGTGCTGGTTGAGCCGGCGGGCGATGTCGACGGGCGTGAGCCCTTCGTCGGCGAGGGCGTAGATTCGTCGGTAGGTGGGATCCGTTCCCGCGTGTTCCTTGGGTCGTGCCCCTGCCGAGCCTGCGGGTGCATGGCCCGCGGTCTTGGAACTCGCTTCGAGCCTCGCCAGGCGCTTCTCCATATGGTCGAGCCTTCGGATGACCTCGCGGAGGGAAGCGGCGATCTCATCCAGGCGTTCGTCCGGGGAAGACCCGGACCGGGGGGCGTGTTCGTCCTTGCGCATAACGGACGGGAAGGCGCCACGGAGGTCGATGGTCGAAGTCGTGTTCTGCCGGCGAGCCAGGTAGCGAGTGAGGAGTTGCCGCCCCGAGATTGCGAGGACAGCAAGCCCTCCGGCGAGGGCGGCGAGCCACGAGATGGAGTCGGTGACCGGCATGACGTGTGAGGACCGTATCATCGCCCATGCCGGGCTCCCGGGTTGAACTTCGGCGGCTTGACCCGGTCCGACGGGTCCTTCGGTCGTGGCGAGAGATGACGGGGGGGACCGGGCGGCTCGACCTCCGACGTCGTCGGACGCTCGTGGCGTGCTCGGCGGGGGTGGACTCGAGCGCCCTCGCGTTTGCGCTGGCGTCGGCCACATCGGAGATCGTGCTGGGGCACGTGGTCCACGACCTTCGTGGACGCGTGGCGAGGGAAGGGGACCGCGATGCCGCGAGGGACCTGGCGGCGCGGCTTGGGGTAGAGTTTGCCCATGCGGACGTGACGATCGAGCGTCGGGGCAACCTCGAAGCCGGGGCGAGGCGGGCGAGATATACGGCGCTGGCGGGGATGGCGGAGGCGAGCGGGTGCGAGTTCGTCGCGACGGGGCACCAGGCCGACGATCAGTTGGAGACGGTGCTGATGCAACTGTTGCGCGGTCGTCGGAGCCTTGCGGGTGCCGCGCCGACGAGGCGGCTGACACGGGGGGTTCGACTGATCCGACCGATGTTGGTGGTGACGCGTGCGGAGGCCGAAGCGATCTGCCGGTCTGCTCGATGGGCGTGGCGGGAAGACGCGACGAACGAGGACGAATCGCGGCTGCGTGCGGCGTTGCGGGGGCGAGTCCTGCCGATCTTGCGCGAACTGAGCCCGACGGTGGCGGGCCGGGCGGTGCGCATCGCCCGGGTGCAGAGGGAGATGGACGAGGCGCTCGAGGCCTGGGCGGCGAGTGTCCCGTGCGTGCGCTCGGAAGGTGAGATCGAGTGGAGGCGGGGGGATGTCGCCGGGCTCCCGCCCGCGGTTCGGGCGGAACTGCTGCGGAGCGGGCTGGCGGGTGTCGGCGCCCGCGCGGCGGCCGGGCGGGAACTTGACGCGATGGCGCGCGCGATGGGTGAGCGGGCTCCGAAGCGGTACGGGATCGCCGGTGCATGCGTGCTGATCGACGGCGAGGGGACGCGGATCCTTGCGTCGGGTCGCAGCGTCTAGGCTTCGCGTCGGTAGACCCATCCGCGAGCCCCTTGGGAGATGTGAATGATCGACGAGACCATCGGCGTGGCGGAGTTTCGGGCGAGGCGGGAGCGCGTGCTGCGGGCGCTGAAAGGCTCCGCGGCGATCGTCTTCGCGGGCGAGGGGTCGAGCCACGTCGCGGATTCGTGGCAGGCCGACTGGAACTTCCGCTATCTCACGGGGATCGCGGACGAGCAGGGCGCGGCGGTGTTCTTCGATCCCCGGAGCGAGGATCCGAAGCGACGGGCGATCCTGTTCCTTCGCCCGCTCAACCCGGAGGTGGAGCAGTGGGACGGGATCCGCCCGAAGATCGGGGCGAACCTCAAGAAGCGGACGGGGTTCGAGACCATCCTGCGGACGGGGTCGATCCCCATGGTGCTGACGACGGCGGCCCGGAAGCGGAAGTCGCTCGCGTGCCTCCACTCGTTCGCCGTGTATGACCGCCCGGTCTCGCCCGACCTTGCGGTCTTCCGAAAGGTCGCGGAGCGGGTGGTCGGGGTGTCGATCCGTGATGAGACGGGGCTGTTGGCGGGGATGCGATCGGTGAAGTCCGCGCGGGAGTTGCGCGTGATGCGCGACGCGATCCGCGCGACGTCGGCGGGGTTCGAGGCGGCGGCGAAGTCGATCTCCCCCGGGGTGTCCGAGGGGACGGTGCAACTGGCGCTGGAGGAGGCGTTCAAGACGGCCGGGGCCAGCGGGACGGGGTACGGGACGATCGTGGGCTCGGGGTTCAACGCGACGGTGCTGCACTATCGCGCGAACAACGCGGTGTGCGCCGCGGGCGACCTGCTCGTCATCGACGCGGGCGCTCGCGTGGGCGGGTACACGGCAGACATCACCCGCACGTTCCCCGTGAGCGGGAAGTTCACCCGTGAACAACGGGAACTCTACGAACTCGTCGAGCGGGCGATGCGCGCGGCGATCGCGTCGGTCCGCCCCGGAGTGAAGATGTCCGACGTGGATGCGGCGGCCCGGGCCGTGATCGACAAGGCCGGCTTCGCCGACGCGTTCATGCACGGGATCGGGCACCAGTTGGGGATGGAGGTCCACGACGTTCAGCCCGATGGCCCGCTGGCCCCGGGGATGGTCGTCACCATCGAGCCGGGGGCGTACTTCCCGGAGCGGTCGCTGGGCATCCGGATCGAGGACGACATCCTCGTCACCCGGCGCGGGGCGAGGAACCTGTCGGCAGAGATCCCCAGAGGAGCGAAGGAGATCGAGGCGATGATGCGAGGGCGGTAGCCCGACGCACCTCGGGCGGGTCGGTCGCCGGGGTATCCTGAGCCCCATGCCCGACCGCCGGCCACTCTTCTATACCTTCGCGAACCACATGCACTGGGTGGACATGCAGTGGCTGTGGGGGTACCACGTGCTTCCCGGTTCCATCCGGGACATGCTCCGGCTCGTCGACGAGAGCGGGGCGAGGGGGAACGTCAACTTCGACGCGGTGGGTTACGAGCGACTGGCGGCGGAGGCGCCCGAGTCGCTGGCGGAGTTGAGAGCGGCGATTGCCGGGGGCCTGGTCGAGCCTGTCGGGGGGACCTACGGGCAGCCGTACGGCCTGTTCCACGGCGGGGAGAGCAATGTCCGGCAGTTGGCGTTGGGCGTTCGCGCCACGCGGCGTCTGCTTGGAGTGAGGCCGACGGGGTTCTGGGAGGAGGAGTTTTATTTCTTCCCGCAGTTGCCGCAGTTGCTGGCGGCGGCTGGGTACACGGGCGCGAGCCTCTTCTTCCAATGGACGTGGCACACACCGGAACTTCCCAGGGAACCCGGCGCGCTCGTCCTCTGGGAAGGGGCGGACGGGACGCGGCTGCCGACGCTCCCCCGGAACGATCTGAATCTCCATCAATGGCCCGAGGATTTCGACGGTCTGCTCGATCGGCTTGCGGCGGAGCGTGGACGAGGGACCGAGCAGGGACCGCCGGCGATCGCGCAGTGGGTCGAACTCATGCCCTCACAGGACTGGATGTGCCGGAGCGAACTCCTGCTGCCGAGACTGCACGAACTCTTCAACGACCCTCGCTTCGAGGTGCGTCCGCGGACGCTGACGACCCTTCTCGCCGAACTCTCGCGTGAGACGTCGCCCCCGGTGCGTCGCTACACGATGGACGACGTCTGGCACGGCATGACGCTGGGGAAGAACGCCGATCGGCACCCGAGGGCGAGCGCCGAATCCGAGCGAGGGATCCTCGCCGCCGAGTCGCTCTCGGCGCTGGCGGGCGTCTTCGGGAGGCCGTACGCCTCCTGGGATGTCTATCCCACGTGGGAACTCGACGAGGCGTGGCGGAACGCCCTCGCGGCCCAGCACCACGACAACCACGAATGCGAGGGGCTGTGCGGGTTCATCGGGCACCAGCAGTTCGACACGGCCCGGAGCATGAGCCGGGAGGTGCTGGGTCGCGTGCATGCGCTTCTTCGCGCGAGGGCCCGGGGCGGGGATGTGGTCCACAATGCACTGGGCTGGGCGCGGACCGTGCGGCGCCGGGGCCCGGGGCTCGCCGGACTCGAGGAAGCGGCCATCCCCGCGTTTGGCTACACCACGCGCGGGTATCAACCCCTCGCGGTGGGGCATGGGGTGCGCTGCACTCGCTCGCGGGGCGTGGTGGCGCTCACACGCGGCGACTTCCGTGTCGAGATCGACGCCAGGACCGGAGGCGTCGTCCGCATCCGACGGGGGAAGGAGGAAGTGCTCGGGGCGGGCGGGTCTCTGCTTCGCCCATGCGTGCTCGGCCCAGGGGGTCGGTCGAGGCGCATCCGCACGACGATCACCTCCCATCAGGACATCGGCTTGGTGCGCCTCGAGCACGAGATCGCGGGTGTCGGCGAGGTCGCGGTCGTGCTCTCGCTCTCGCCCGACCTCGATGCGATCGACGTGACGATCGGTCTGGGGACACTCGCGGGCGACTTCCACGAGGCGCTCGGGCCGGGCTACGGGGGTGCGGTTCGCATGGTGATGGATCCCGGGTTCACCGCCGCGCTGCTGGCCGACGGGCCCTATGCGGTTGAGCGGGTTCAGGGGTTCCGCGGGGCGCGGCGGAAGTATCCGAGCGGCGACTGGATGACCTCGGCGCAGTGGTTCGAGGATCTCGAACCCGCGATCACGTCCCTCTCGTTCCTTGACGTGGAGCGAGGGGAAGACACCGGGAGCGCGTCGGGGCTGCTCGTCTGCCAGGACTCGCCGATGCAGTGGTTCCGAAGCGGACGTGCGCTGCACGCGGTCATCATCGCGCGAGATCCGTGGGATGAAGAGCGGGCGAGCACGGGGGTGGACTTCCTGCGGCACCTCCGCATCACCCCGCACGGGCCACTCGACCACGCGAGCCGTGTTCGGCTGGCGGCAGAGGCCATCGCCGATCGTCAACCACTGGCCGTGGAGGAGTCGGCAAAGCCCGTCGGGGGCGGCACGGCACGGGGGGTTCGGAAGGACATCCCCTCGACCTTCGGGGCGCTGGAAGTGAGCGGGGCTCCCGGCGTTCTTGCCCATGCGTTCCTTCGCGAATCCATGAAGAGCGGCGAGCACCTGCCCGATTGGGCGGGGCACCGGATGTTCGCCGAGTCCGGCGGCGCGTGCGATCACCCGTTCGTGATACGCCTGGTGGAGTGGAACGGCGAGCCGGCGTGCGTTGTGCTGAAACTGCCCGGGGAGGTCGCGAGGGCGGCGAAGACGAACCTGCTGGGAGAGGTGCAGGCCGAAGGCGGGCCGGGTCCCGCGCGCGGGGCGGGGTTCTCCGCGGGTGACACCGGGTGGCTGGAGGTGATCTACCCGTCCGAGCCACCAAGGTGGGCACACACGGCGAGGCTGCGCGGCGAGCGTGTGCCGTGGTCGGAGGTACGTTTCGAGATGCGACCGAGAGAGATCGCGACGGTGTACGCAGACCTGGTGCTCGGAAGGAAGGAATGGCGGGACCTGGATACGAAGAGGAAGGTGTGGGCGACGGTCCACAGGACTAGGGGGAAAGGACGACGCTGAAGGGTCGTGCCCGACGCTTCCCGTGGCCGGGAACCGCTGGTCTCGGGTCGTTCGGGTATCCTGCCCGCTGACGTCAACAGGGTCGATCCATGTCCCCCGCTCGCTTGTGCATCCTCGGCTCGATCAACGCGGATCTTGTCGTGCGCGTGCCGCGGCTGCCGCGCCCCGGCGAGACGATTGCGGCAACGGGGTACGAAGCCCACCCCGGGGGCAAGGGCGCGAACCAGGCGGTGGCGTCGGCGCGGATGGGAGCCTCGACGGTGATGCTCGGGCGCGTCGGGGATGACGAGCACGGGCGCTGGTTGCGCGGCGTGCTCTCGAGCGAGGGGATCGATGCGGCGCGCGTCCTTGCCTCGCCGCCCCACGCGACCGGGGTGGCGCTGATCAGCGTGGATGGATCGGGGGAGAACACGATCGTCATCGCTCCGGGCGCCAACGGGGCGCTCACACCGGCGGACGTGCACGCGTCGCGAGACGCGATCTTCAACGCGGATGTGCTGGTGATGTCGCTCGAGACGCCCCTTGACGCTGTTGCCGCCGCCGCGGAGATCGCACGCGAGACGGGCACCCGCACGTTGCTCAACGCGGCGCCGGCCCGGCCCCTGCCGTCGGATCTCCTCGAGCGTCTCGACGCGCTCGTCTGCAACGAGGGCGAGGCGGCGGGGGTTGCGGGAAGCGAGGGGCGGTACTGGTCGTTGCCGATTGCCACCCTGGTCATGACGCAGGGCGCGCGCGGCGCGTGCTATCAGCACGAGGGTCGGCTGGGCGAGGTGGCCCCGCATCGCATCACGCCCGTGGATACGGTCGGGGCGGGAGATGCGTTCGTCGGGGCGTTCGCGACGAGGGTGGCGGAGCACCAGGTCCGCGGCACGATCGATGATGTCGCGATCCTCGACGCCGTCTGCTGGGCCAATGCGGCGGGGGCCCTTGCGGCGACGCGGGCGGGGGCGATCCCGTCGCTGCCGAGGCGGAGCGAGGTGATCGATCTGCTGCGGACGAACCTGCTGGTGGACTAGGGTTTCCGCCGGATGTCCGCGGCCCACACCGCGCCTTGCGAGAACAGACGCCATGCCCACGCACGATGTGATCGACCTGACTCCCCTCACCTGGCGCATCCGGCACGATCCGGAGGGGCTTGGGCTCCGGGAGGGGTGGGCGGAGGGCGAGTGGGAGACGTCGCGGGAGATCGACCTTCCTTGCTCGTGGCACAAGGTGCTCGGGACCGGGGCGATCGGCGTGGCGTGGTACCGGGCCGGGGTCGATGTGCCGCGAGAGTGGCTCGCCGACGCGAGCTCCGTCCTCCGGCTTCGGTTTGGCTCGGTCGCGACGCACGCGCGGGCGTGGGTTAATGGGATCGAGGTGGGCTCGCACGTGGGGGATTCGATCCCTTTCGAGTTCCGCGTGCCGAACCATGCGCTCGCGAAGCGGACGCCGGCGGTGCTCGTCGTGCGGGTGGATCAGATGCACGCGCCGCGGCCCGCGCCGGGGACGCTGACGGAGAACGGGCACCTGACCAAGGGCTTCCACGATGTGCTCTCGCTGCAGCACGCGGGGATCTGGCAGCCGGTGAGCCTGAGGCGGACGGGAAGGCTCGTCGCGATTCCCAACGGGCTGGTGGCGTATGGAGATCCTGACACGGGGCGCGTCGAGGTCCGCGTCGAAGTGGAACCCGGGCACGTGGGAGGTCGGGCGCGCTTCGAGGTGGCGGGCAGCGATGGGAAGGTGGTGGGGTCGGTCGAGGCGGTGATTCGAGTTGGGGAGGACTCGGCACGCGGCGAGGTCGTGGTTACGTCGGCGCAAGCGTGGTCGCCAGAGGACCCCGTGCTGTATTCGTGCCGCGTGACGCTGCTGGAAGGGGAGCGCATCAGCGAGGTTGAACGCGTGCGGTTCGGATTCCGCAGGCTGAGCATCGGAGGGACCGACCATCGCCGGCTCCTTCTCAACGGCCGCCCGCTGCTGGTTCGCGGCGTGCTGCACTGGGGGCATGAGCCCGAGTTCATCGCCCCCGCGCCGACGCCCGAACAGGTCCGAGCCGAGTTCCGCCGCCTGAGAGAGATGGGCTTCAACTGTGTCTGCCTGTGCATGGTCTACATGGACGAGGCTTATTACGAGATCGCCGATGAGGAAGGGATGCTTCTCTGGCAGGAGCACCCGGTCTGGAAGAGCGCGATGGGAGCGGAGCATCTGCCGGAGTATCGGCGGGTACTCGCGGCGTGCTTCCGGCGGGACCGGCGGCACGCGAGCGTGGTGATCGTCTCGGGGTCGTGCGAGCACGAGTCGATCCACCCGGACCTCGCTTCGTGGTGGTGGGCGCGAGCCAAACGCGAGCTCCCCGATCGCGTCGCGCAGGTCCAGACGGCGTTCATCGCGTGGACGAACCCTGATCAGACGGACCTTCACGACGAGCACGTGTACGACAACTCCGGGCGGTGGGTGCGTTTCGTCGAGGACGTCCGGGCGACGCTCGAGGAACTCCCCCCCCGCCCGTTCGTCATGGGCGAGACGATCATCGGGACATCGTGGGTGGACACGCGGGCGTTCAAGGACCGGACGGAGTGGTGGATCCCGCGGGGCGTCGGGGAGTGCGCGGCGCTGGAGGCGCGGATCGCGGAGCGCTTCGGGGCGGCGACGCTCGATCGCTTCCGCCGCCAGGCCGAGCACGCGAACCTCGGGATGCGGAAGTTCCAGAGCGAGGCGCTCCGGTTCGACCCCGGGAACGCGGGATGGGTGATGAACCAGATCCGCGATGTGCCGCTGGGGCGGATGGGGTTCATGGACGATCTCGGGCGCTGGCGGTTCGGGCCGGAGCAGACCCGGGCGTGGCTGAGCGAAGCCGCGCTGCTGCTCCGCACGCGTGACGAGCGGCGGGGGTTCTTCGGCGGGGCGCTGATCGAGGCGAAGATCGGGATCTCCAACTTCTCCGGCGCTCGGGCCCGGGGGGAGGTGCGGATCGAGGGCGTACCGGGCGGGGGAGCGGCCTTGCCGCTCGTGTGCGAGCCGGGCGAGGCGGCCTTCGTGCCGTTCCCGCTCGTGCTGCCCGAGGTCGAGCGAGTGACTCGTGTTCGGCTGTCGGCGTCGATGCAGGGCATCGAGCCCAACGCGTGGGATCTCTGGGTGTTCCCCAGGGCGGGGGAGATCCCGCCGGGCGTGTCGCGGCTAGACGGGCTGCCGATCGACGCTCGCGACGCGGAGCCTGAGTTCGAGGAGAGGGCGTATTCCAGCGGGTGGGGAATGGCGTGCCGGACCTGGACACCGATCGTCCAGCATCCGACGCAGGTGCTGTTCCGCTGCCCCCTCTTCAGGTTCGATGGGCCGATGCCTGCCGGGACGCGGGTCGTGGCGGCCCATCGCCTGACGCCCGGGCTGGTCGAGTGGATGCGCGGGGGGGGGCGTGTGCTGTTGCTGGCAGGGCGGACGAGGCCCGCGCTCTCGACGCGGTTCGTCTGCTTCTGGGGACAGTGCCCGCTCGTGCCCGAGACGTGCGTGTTCGGGCCCGGCGAGAGCGAGTGGGTGGTGGATCTGCTGCACAACGACCTCTCCCGGCGGACATGCCGCGCGATTCCCACGGAGGAACTCGGGCTCGCGGAAGAGGTCGAGCCGATCGTGCGCCTGGTCTTCACGCACGATCAGGGGCGTCCGAAGGTGATGGACAGCGTGCTGGCGACGCGAGTGGGACGTGGGGTTCTGCTCGCCTCCGCGCTCGACCACACGGAGGATGCCGGGCAATATCTGCTCCATCGGTTGCTTCGCTTCCTTCTCGGGGAGGCCGCCGAGATCAAGCGAGAGACCGATCCGGCCAGGCTGGAAGGCTGGGCGAGGATGGAGAGGTAGGGTCGCCGGAGCGTGAAAGGGGCGGGTGAGGTTGTCCTGAGCGGTGGTGGGGGTCTAGACTTGGGGCCCATCCCATCGGGACGGGAACATCCAGGGCCGCGAGCACTACCGAACCGCTTCCCCCAGGCCGGGTGGAAGTCGGGGCCAGACCCCCGGTCGGTGGGAGGTGACAGGAAATGGCCAAGAAAGAGATCGTCGACAAGTTCAAGATCATGGCCCCGGGAGGGACGGCGACGCCCGCGCCCCCGCTGGGTCCTGTGCTGGGCGCCAAGGGGGTCAACCCGGGGCAGTTCATCCAGAAGTTCAACGCGGCGACGTCGGCCCTGAAGGGGAAGGTCGTCGGGTGCGTGGTGACGGTCTACAAGGACAAGTCGTTCGACCTCGAGATCAAGAGTTCCCCGGCGTCCGTGCTGATCAAGGAGGCGGCGGGGATCGAGACGGGGTCTGGCATCCCGAACAAGAACATCGTCGGGAAGATCCGCAAGGACCAGGTCCGCAAGATCGCCGAGGCGAAGATGGCGGACCTGAACGCCGGATCGATGGAGGCGGCGATGAGGATCGTCGAGGGGACTGCCCGATCGATGGGCGTGACGGTGGAGGGCTGACCGATGCCGAAGAAGCGTTCCAAGCGGATGCGGGCCAACGAGCAGATCACCCCGTCGACCGCGCTGCCGCCGGCCGAGGCCGTCGCGGCGGTGAAGAAGTTCAAGGGCCCGAAGTTCGACCAGTCGGTGAACGTCTGCATGCACCTGAACCTGGACGCGAAGCAGGCGGAGCAGTCGCTCCGCGGGTCGGTTTCGCTGCCCAAGGGGATCGGGAAGACGAAACGGGTCATCGCGTTCTGCGGGTCGGACGTGGCGCCCAAGGCCCTTGAGGCGGGGGCGATCAAGGCCGGGGGCGAAGACCTCGTCGCCGAGGTCGAGAAGGGGTGGATGGACTTCGACGTGGCGATCGCGAGCCCGGACATGATGCGGGTGATCTCGAAACTTGGACGGGTCCTGGGTCCGAAGGGGCTGATGCCTTCCCCCAAGGCCGGGACGGTGACGACGAACGTTCCCGAGGGCGTGAAGGAATACTCGGCGGGCAAGGTCGAGTATCGCTCGGACAAGGGCGGGAACGTCCACGCGGTCATCGGGAAGATGAGTTTCAGCGAGGGCGATCTCCTGGCGAACTTCCAGCACTTCATCTCGACGATCGAGAAGGCGCGCCCGTCCACGACGAAGGGCGACTACATCAAGCGGATCACGATCAGCGGCGCCATGACGCCCGGGGTTGAGGTCAAGCACCACGCCGCGACGCCGGAGAAGGCCTGATCGGGGCAACCCCCCGGGAAGCGAGGAAGCCATGTCCAAGACCATCAAGGGGATGCTCGTCAAGGAGTATCAGTCGAGGTTCCAAGGCGTCGAGGATGCGATGCTCATCAGCATCCGCGGCGTCAAGGGGATCGCGACGACGAAGCTCCGCCAGGATCTCCGGAAGAAGAAGATCAAGATCGCGGTCGTCCGTAACTCTCTGGCCCGCAAGGCCTTCGAGGGAACGGGGCTGGAGGGCCTCTCGTCGATGCTGACGGGCCCGACCGCCCTGGCATTCGGGGGCAACTCGATCGTCGAGGTGGCGCGCGAGATCGTCGGCATGCTCAAGGAGTTCCCCGGCCTGGAACTCCGCGGGGCGATCCTCGACGGGCAGGTCTTCGAGGGCGACGCGGGGGTTAAGGAACTCAGTTCGTTCCCCACCCGCGAGGAGGGCATCGCCAAGGTGGTGACGCTCGTCGTCAGCCCCGGGCGGAAACTCGCGTCGGCGATTGCAGGACCCGGATCGACCCTCGTTGGCCTCATCGGAACGATCGAGTCGAAACTGGAAAAAGGCGAGACCATCGCCAAGGTGGCCGGCTGAAGGAAACGTCAAGCGGGGTGACTGGCCCGGAAGGGGTAATGGGCGAGCGTGTCGTCCCCTCTCACCCACGAAGCGAGGAAGTTCAGGACCTGAACCTCCGTTGAAAGGTGAACCATGTCGATTACTGAACTCGGTGACAAGTTGGCGGGCCTGACCCTGAAGGAGGCCGTCGAACTCGGGAAATACTTGAAGGACACATACGGGATCGAGCCTGCGGCGGGCGGGGCCGTGGTCATGGCGGCCGGTGCGGGTGCGGCCGCGCCTGTGGCAGAGGAGAAGACGTCGTTCGACGTGATCCTCAAGGCGGTGGATGCGGCGAAGAAGATCCCGACCATCAAGGTCGTGCGTGAGGCGACCGGGCTTGGGCTGGCCGAGGCCAAGGCGTTCGTGGACGCCCCCGGGAAGCCGGTGAAGACGGGTCTGACGAAGGACGAGGCGGAGAAGCTCAAGAAGGCGCTCGAGGAGCAGGGCGCCAAGGTCGAGCTGGCCTGATTCCTTTAACGAGCGACGAGAACGGAAGACGTTGCCCGATCCGGGGGGTACCCCCCGGATCGGGTCGCGTCGTCCCGGGGTTGATCCGCGGGTCCGAGGGCGGTACACTTCCCGATTCCACGCAGGACGGGTGCGTGCACAGCAACAAGCGGTCGACCAAGGGATGATGGATCCGACGAGCGTTTGAACGAACGCCGGGTATCACACCATCGCGAGGACAACGATGCCAGCGACGAAGGTGCGCAGCTTCGCGAAGCGCGGCGACGCGATCACGGTTCCCAACCTCACGCAGACGCAGCTCGACGCGTACGAGCGGTTTCTCCAGCTCGACCGCGGGCCGGGGGAGCGTCAACAGACGTGGGGGCTCGAGTCCCTCCTCAGGGAGGTCTTCCCGATCGAGAGTTACGACGGGACGATGCGGCTTGAGTATCTGTACTACACCCTGGAGTCGCCCCGGTACACCCCGGACGAGTGCCGGGAGTTGCGTCTGACGTACGGCCGCCCGTTCCGGGTGGCGGTGCGGCTGTGGCGGGAAGGCCGCCCGGAGACGCCCGAGGAGGAGATCTACCTCGGGGAGTTCCCGATCATGTTGGGCGGAGGCGAGTTCATCGTCAACGGCGCCGAGCGCGTGATCGTGAGCCAGTTGCACCGTTCGCCCGGGGTGGACTTCTCGATCGTGTCGAGCGAGGGCGATCGCCCGCTCCACTCGGCGAGGGTGATCCCCGAGCGCGGGTCGTGGATCGAACTGGAGGTGACGAAGAAGGACGTGCTGGCGATGCGGATCGACCAGTCGACCAAGCTCGCCGCCACAACGTTCCTGCGTTGCCTGGATGAGTCCGTCTCGACGACGGATGCGCTGCTGCGCCTGTTCTACGAGGTCAGCGAGGTCAAGCCCGACAAGGTGCGACCGGAGGACTACGCGGCGGACAACATCGTGGACACCGAGACGGGGGAGATCCTCGTCGGGGTGGGGCGTCCGCTGGGTGAAGCGGCGGAGAAGATCAAGGCCTCGAACCTCAAGACCGTCCGGGTGATCCAGAACCCGTCGGACGTGCTCATCCTGAACACGGTGGCCGAGGAGCGCCTGGACCAGTTCTCCGACGCGTCGACCGAGTACGACCGGGCGATGCTGAAGATCTACTCGAAACTCCGCCCGGGCAATCCGCCCCAGGTGGACAAGGCCAAGCAGCTCTTCATCGAGAAGTTCTTCGACGAGAACCGGTACCGGCTGGGGCGGGTGGGTCGGTTCCGTATCAACCGCAAGTTCAACCTCGGGACGCCCGAGGACCTGATGTTCCTCCGATCGGAGGACTTCCTGCGGGTGATCCAGTACGTGCTGGACCTCCGCTCGAACCGCCCGGACCCGAAGACGGGGCGTCCGATCGCGCAGGTGGACGACATCGATCACCTGGGCAACCGCCGCCTGCGCACGCTGGACGAACTCGCGGTGGAGGAACTCCGCAAGGGGTTCCTGAAACTCCGCCGGACGGTGCAGGAGCGCATGAGCGTCAAGGACCCGGACGAGATCGCGAAGATCGCGGACCTGGTGAACTCCAAGAGCATCTCCAGCGCGATCGACTTCTTCTTCGGACGGAGCGAACTCTCGCAGGTTGTGGACCAGACGAACCCGCTGTCGAGCCTGGTGCACGAGCGGCGGCTCTCGGCGCTGGGTCCGGGCGGGCTGAACCGCAAGCGGGCGGGGTTCGAGGTGCGCGACGTGCACATCTCGCACTACGGGCGGATCTGCCCGATCGAGACGCCCGAGGGGACGAACATCGGACTCATCGCGTCGCTGGGCATCTACGCGTCGATCGACGCGTACGGGTTCCTGCGGACGCCCTACCGAGAGGTCAAGAACGGGAAACTGACCGGGAAGGTGCTCGACCTCCGCGCGGACGAGGAGATCAAGGCGGTGCTCGCCCCCGCGGACAGCGTCTCGCTGGACGGGAAGCTCAAGTCCGGCGCGATCATGGCGCGGGTGGACGGCGAGGTCGCGGAGGTCGATGCGTCGAAGGTGGAGTACGTCGACATCTCCCCGAAGCAGATCGTGGGGATCTCGGCGGCGCTCATCCCGTTCCTCGAGCACGACGACGCGAACCGGGCGCTCATGGGCTCGAACATGCAGCGGCAGGCGGTGCCCCTCATCCGTGTGGAGCCGCCCTGCGTGGCGACGGGGATGGAGAAGCACGTCGGGCACAACTCGGGCATGGTGGTCCGGGCGAAGAACGCGGGTCGCGTGACGCACGTGGACGCGCAACGGATCGTCATCGACAACGCGGACGAGTACGTGCTGCGGAAGTTCGTGGGGCTCAACGAACGGACGTGCCTGAACCAGAAGCCGGTGGTGAGCCTCGGGCAGGCGGTGGAGGCGGGGACGATCCTGGCGGACGGGGCGTCGACGCACCTGGGCGAGCTCTCGATCGGGAAGAACGTGCTGGTGGCGTTCAACACGTTCGACGGGTACAACTTCGAGGACGCGATCGTCATCAGCGAGCGGCTGGTGAAGGACGACACGTTCACGAGCATCCACATCGACTCGTTCGACGTCGAGATCCGCGAGACGAAGCTGGGGCGGGAGGAGTTCACCCGCGACATCCCCAACGTCTCGGAGAAGATGCTGCGCAACCTGGATGATTACGGGGTGATCCGCATCGGCGCGCGAGTGGGCCCGGGCGACATCCTCGTCGGGAAGGTGAGCCCCAAGAGCAAGACGGAGCTCACGCCCGAGGAGAAACTCCTCCACGCGATCTTCGGGCGCGCGGGCGAGGACGTGAAGAACGATTCGCTCGAGGTCCCCGCGGGGGTCGAGGGCATCGTCATCGGTGCGAGCCGGTTCAGCCGTCGCATGCACATGAGTGAGGCGCAGAAGAAGCAACTGAAGGAGGACATCGCCGAGTACGAGCGCTCGATGGACGAGAAGGCCATCGGGCTGTTCCGGCAGATGACGGCGGCGATCAACGAGGCGATCGGGACCGAGATGGTCGACCCCAATACGCGCCAGAAGGTCGGCGCGTCGGACATCCCCGAGGTCATCCTCGAACAGGTCAAGACGTTCGACCCGAAGTGGATCAAGGGCTCGAAGGAGGCCAAGGCGTCGGGCGAGACGCTCTATCGCCAGTTCTGGCCCCGCATCATGGCGATCGAGACCGAGAAGGCGCGCAAGGTCACCCACATGAAGCGTGGGGACGAACTCCAGACCGGCGTCCTCGAGATGGTCAAGGTCTATCTCGCGTCGAAGCGGGCCCTGTCCGTCGGGGACAAGATGGCCGGCCGCCACGGGAACAAGGGCGTCATCGCCCGCATCGTCCCCGAGGCGGACATGCCCTTCATGGAGGACGGGACGCCCGTCGACGTGCTGCTCAATCCGCTCGGGGTGCCCAGCCGCATGAACGTCGGGCAGATCCTCGAGACGCACCTGGGGTGGGCGGCGAAGGTCCTTGGGTTCCAGGCCGTCACGCCCGTCTTCGACGGCGCGACGGAGGCCGAGGTCCACACGGCGGTCGAAGAGGCCAACCGGCACGTCTCGGAACGTCTGGAGCACTACGAGAAGACGGGCACCTGGCCCCATCCGCGGGAGATCCTCGCGCGGATGCCAAGGGGCGGGAAGATCCAACTCTTCGACGGGCGCACGGGCGAGCCCTTCACGCAACGGACGACCGTGGGGTACATGTACCTCCTGAAACTGCACCACCTCGTGGATGACAAGATCCACGCCCGGGCGACAGGCCCCTACTCGCTCATCACCCAGCAGCCGCTGGGGGGCAAGGCGAGGACCGGCGGGCAGCGCTTCGGGGAGATGGAGGTGTGGGCGTTGGAGGCCTACGGCGCGGCGTACATCCTGCAGGAACTCCTCACGGTCAAGTCCGACGACGTGGAGGGCAGGACGAAGATCTACGAGAGCATGGTGAAGGGAACGAACAAGCTCGAGGCGGGGATGCCCGTCGCGTTCGACGTCCTCTGCAATGAACTCAAGGGTCTGGGGATGAACATCTCGCTGGAGAAGAAGAAGGCCGAGGGCGGGAGCCTGCTGTAGGGGCGAGGGCGGCGACAGGAGCGGAGCAGCACGGGCCCGCGCGCTCAGGTGAGCGGGCCCAGCGTTGGAGCCAAGCATGTCCGAAACCGTGTTCGATCGCGTGAACGACTTCACCGCCGTCAAGGTCACCCTTGCCTCGCCCAACGACATCCGGGCGTGGTCCTACGGGGAGGTGAAGAAGCCCGAGACGATCAACTACCGGACGTACCGCCCGGAGAAGGACGGGCTGTTCTGCGAGCGGATCTTCGGTCCGGAGCGCGACTACGAGTGCGCGTGCGGGAAGTACCGCGGGACGAAGTACAAGGGGATCATCTGCGACCGGTGCGGGGTGAAGGTAACGCACTCCCGCGTGCGCCGGAAGCGCATGGGCCACATCAACCTCGCCGCGCCGATCGTCCACATCTGGTTCTTCAAGAGCATGCCGAGCCGGCTGGGGACGCTCCTGGAGATGAAGGTCAGCGACCTGGAGAAGGTGATCTATTACCAGGACTACGTGGTGGTGGACGCCCGCGACACGGAACTCACGTTCAAGCAGATGCTGACGGAGGACGAGTACCGCCAGGCGGTGGACAAGTACGGCAACGCGTTCCGAGCGCTGATGGGTGCGGAGGCGGTGCGGGAACTGCTCGAACGGACGGACCTCGACCAGATCTCCGATGAGATCAGGGCCGCGCTGAAAGAGACGCGGTCGAAGCAGAAGATCAAGGACTTCGCGAAGCGACTGAAACTCGTCGAGCAGGTTCGCAAGAGCAAGAACGACCCGTCGTGGCTGGTGATGGACGTGATCCCGGTCATCCCGCCCGACCTGCGCCCGCTCGTGCTGCTCGAGAGCGGCAACTTCGCGACGAGCGATCTCAACGATCTCTATCGGCGCATCATCAACCGGAACAACCGGCTCAAGAAACTGATGGACCTCAACGCGCCGGAGGTCATCATCCGCAACGAGAAGCGGATGCTCCAGCAGGCGGTCGATGCGCTCTTCGACAACAATCGCTGCCGGAGGCCGGTGCTCGGGTCGTCCAACCGCCCGCTCAAGTCGCTGACGGACATGATCAAGGGCAAGCAGGGGCGGTTCCGCGAGAACCTGCTGGGCAAGCGAGTGGACTATTCCGCGCGTTCGGTCATCGTGGTCGGGCCGGAACTCAAGCTCTGGCAGTGCGGGCTGCCCAAGAAGATCGCGCTGGAGTTGTACCAGCCCTTCATCATCCGCAAACTCAAGGAGCACGGGCTCGCCGACACGATCAAGAGCGCCAAGCGCATGCTCGAGCGGCGTGACCCGGAGGTCTGGGACATCCTCGAACAGGTCATCGACCAGCACCCCGTGCTGCTCAACCGCGCGCCCACGCTCCACCGCATGGGCATCCAGGCGTTCGAGCCCGTCCTCGTCGAGGGCAACGCCATCCGCATCCACCCGCTCGTCTGCGGCGGGTTCAACGCCGACTTCGACGGGGATCAGATGGCCGTCCACCTCCCCCTCTCCGTCGAGGCCCAGGCCGAGGCCCATGTGCTCATGATGAGCACGCACAACATCTTCTCGCCGGCCAACGGCAAGCCGATCATCTCTCCGTCGCAGGACATCGTGATGGGGGTGTACTTCCTCACCACGAGCCTGCCCGATGAGCGGGAGGAGAAGAAACTCAAGCGGTTCAAGGACCGGGCCGAGGCGTTGCTCGCCTACGACCACGGGAAGGTCTCGATCCACGAGCGCATCGTTGTCCGCCTGTCGGAGTTCACGCACGTCGTCGAGGCCCAGACCGCGCCGACGAAAGAGATCCCCGAGAACGGACGCATCATCACGACGCCCGGTCGGCTGCTCTTCAGCGAGATCCTCGAGCGCGGCATGCCGTTCTACAACTGCGCCCTGGGCAAGAAGGGGTGCGCGCGGGTCATCGATGACGCGTACATCTACTGCCGTCGGCCCGGAACGATCGATCTCCTCGACAAGATGAAGGAGATCGGGTTCAAGCAGTCGACGGTGGCCGGGCTGTCGTTCGGGATCACGGACCTCCGGATCCCGGAGGCGAAGACGACGCTGCTCGACGAGGCGCAGAAGCAGGTCGATCGGATCGAGAAGCGATACGAGCGGGGCATCATCACCGCCCGAGAGCGCTACAACCAGCTCCTGGATATCTGGGCCCACTGCCGCGAGCAGGTGACGAAGAAACTCGTCGAGACGCTCAAGCAGGACCGACGCGACGAGGACGGGAACCCCGTCTCGATCGAGTCGAAGCAGGGCAAGCACTACCTCAACCCCGTCTACCTGATGTCCGACTCGGGCGCCCGCGGCAATGTCTCCCAGATGCAGCAGCTCGCGGGGATGCGAGGGCTCATGGCCAAGCCCTCCGGCGAGATCATCGAGACGCCCATCCGCTCCAACTTCCGCGAGGGCCTCAACATCCTCGAGTATTTCTCATCCACCCACGGCGCGCGAAAGGGCCTGGCCGACACCGCCCTCAAGACCGCCGACTCGGGCTATCTCACCCGCAAACTCTGCGACATCGCCCAGTCCGTCATCATCGGCGAGATGGACTGCGGCTCCAAGCGCGGCGTCGTCAAGCGCGCCATCTACAAGGGCGAGGAGATCGACGTCCCGCTGCTCGACCAGGTGGTCGGGCGTGTCAGCGTCAACAACATCGTCAACCCGATGACCGACGAACTGATCGTCGCGTCCAACACGATGATCACCTCCGAGATCGCCCAGAAGATCGAGGAACTCGGGATCGATTCGGTCACCGTGCGCTCCCCCCTCACGTCCGAGAGCCGCACCGGGTGCTCGGTGCTGGACTACGGGATGGACATGTCCTCCGGCAAACTCGTCGAGCCGGGCATGGCCGTGGGCATCATCGCGGCGCAGTCGATCGGCGAGCCCGGCACGCAGCTCACGATGCGGACGTTCCACACCGGCGGCATCGGAACTCGCAGCGTTGCCGAGACGCAGTACATCGCGGCCAACGCCGGTCGCGTCGAACTCCGCGACTGCAACGAGGTCCCCACCAAAGACGAGGAAGGACACGACCTCCTTGTCGCCCTGAAGCGCACGGGCGAGATCGCCATCCTCGACGCCAAGGGACGCGAGCTCGAGAAGTCCAAGGTCCCCTACGGCGGATACATCCTCGCCAAGTCTGGCGACGAGGTCCGCAAGGGCCAGGTCCTCGTCAAGTGGGATCCTCACCGCACCCCGATCCTCGCCGAGAAGGACGGCGTGGTGCAGTACGTCGACATCGAAGTCGGCGAGACCGCCCGCGAAGAGGACGCGGGCCGCGGCCAGAAGGCCCTCGTCATCATCGAGCACAAGGGCGACCTGCACCCACAGATCAACATCATCGATGCCGCCGGCAACATCCTGGACTTCCACTACCTTCCCGCGCGGGCGCGACTCGAAGTCAAGGACGGCCAGGAGGTCAAGGCCGGCCAGATGATCGCCCGCCAGCCCCGCCAGGCCGGGGGCTCGCAGGACATCGTCGGCGGCCTCCCCCGCGTGACGGAGATCTTCGAGGCCCGCAAGCCCAAGGACCCGGCGGTGATGTCGGAGATCTCGGGCCGGGTCGAGATCCACTCCGACAAGCGCAAAGGCAAGATGACCATCCGCGTGATCTCCGACGCGGGGATCGAGAAGGACCATCACGTCCCCAACGACAAGGGGCTGCTCGTCCACACCGGGGACTACGTCCAGGCGGGTGATCCGCTTACGGAAGGCCCGCTCGTCCCGCACGACATCCTGCGGATCAAGGGCGAGGAAGCCCTCTGGTCCTACATGCTCGACGAGGTCCAGAACGTCTACCGCGCCCAGGGCGTGACCATCAACGACAAGCACATCGAACTGATCCTCAGCCAGATGCTGCGGAAAGTGAAGATCGAGAACCCGGGCGACACCGACCTGCTCCCCCAGGAAGTGGTGGACAAGTTCGTCTTCCGCCAGGAGAACCACCGCGTCGCGAACATGATCCGCATCACGGAGTCGGGCGCGACCGACCTCCGCGTCGGCGACCTTGTCCCCCGCAACGTGGTCAAGGAAGCCAACGCCAAGGCCGAAGCCGATGGGCGAGACGGCGCCAAGGGCCGCAAGGGCAAGCCGGCTTCGGGGCGTACGCTGCTGCTGGGGATCACCAAGGCGGCCCTCGCCTCGGATTCGTTCCTCTCCGGTGCATCGTTCCAGGAGAGCACGAAGGTGCTGACCGAGGCGGCCCTCCGCGGGGCGATGGACTCGCTCGTGGGGCTCAAGGAAAACGTCCTGCTGGGGCATCTCATCCCTGCGGGCACGGGCTTCCGCCCCTACCAGGACCTGCGTCCGAAACTCCTCGGCACGCCGGTCGAGTCCGAACCCAGCGACCGCGAGCACATGCTCTCCCAGGCCGTGCAGGCCGCCGAGGCGCTTGGCGCCGAGCGCAACGACCCGCTTGGCGTGCCTCAGGTCCAGATCCGCGACGTGGTCATCGGCGGGGGCGCCCCGAGCCTCAGCGAGAACTGACGCCTCGGCGACAACCGACGTACGGCTTGCTTCCCATCGCGGGGACACGCAGCCGGCGTGAGGGCCGGGTAGGCTGCGGCGTGACCTTCACGGAAGGAGGCCTCGATGCCGCGGATGCTGCTCATTGTTGCTTGGATGGCCGCGTTCTTGACAACTGCGGCCATCGCCCAGGCGCCGCCGAGTTACGGCTTCGACTGGGCCACCATCACCCACGCGGGGAACCGCGCGGCCACGCAGGAAGAGGCGCCCTACCTCTTCCCGCCCTACCACACGCCCGAACTCCACGTCGGCTCGGTCGGGTACGAGTACCGCATCGCGCGCACGGAACTGACCGTCGAGCAGCACTTCGAGTTCGTGCAGGCCTACGC
>JAANMY010000823.1_pt1 | contig 39868 bp, 37 predicted proteins | sample 7279691 | NCBI WGS metagenome assembly JAANMY01 (sample SAMN14094543, study PRJNA606508) | bioreactor metagenome | isolation source: A lab-scale SPAN reactor treating ammonium-rich wastewater day 388 | place: Ireland: Galway | collected 2018-02-07 | reverse complement strand
GGTCAGCGAGACCAGCGGTTTTTCCAGGGGAATCTCCTCGCCGCCCAGGATGGGCGGGGGGGCGTGGTTGTGGTTCTGTCCGCAGGCGCAACTCATGGCAAGATCCTCGTCGTGAACGGGCCGCAACGATGGACGACGGCGGCTTCCCGCGGCCGGAACCGTTAGCAGCGATAACCTTATCGGGCGGCATTGCGCCGTCCTTGTCAATTTGCAAAGCCGCGCCTTGCCCCGAATGCGGCCCCTGAAACGAAAAGGGCGGCGCAGCGGCCGCCCCTCGGGGTCATTCCCACTCGATCGTGCCCGGTGGCTTCGAGGTGATGTCATAGGTGCAGCGGTTGATGCCCTTGACCTCGTTGATGATCCGCGTCGCGGTCTCGCCCAAGAACTGGTGGCTGAAGGGATAGTAATCCGCCGTCATGCCATCGACCGAGGTCACCGCGCGCAAGGCGCAGGCATAGTCGTAGGTGCGCCCGTCGCCCATGACGCCGACGGTGCGGACGGGAAGGATGGCGACGAAGGCCTGCCAGATCTCGTCGTAAAGCCCGTGCTTGCGGATCTGGTCGATGAAGACCGCATCCGCCTTGCGCAGGATCTCCAGCTTGTCGCGGGTGATCTCGCCCGGACAGCGGATGGCAAGGCCGGGGCCGGGGAAGGGATGGCGGCCGATGAATTTCTCGGGCAGGCCGAGTTCGCGGCCAAGCGCGCGGACCTCGTCCTTGAAGAGTTCGCGCAGCGGCTCGACCAGCTTCAGCCCCATCTTCTCGGGCAAGCCGCCGACGTTGTGGTGGCTCTTGATCGTGACCGAGGGCCCGCCCGAGAAGCTGACCGATTCGATCACGTCGGGGTAAAGCGTGCCCTGGGCCAGGAATTCCGCGCCCTCGATCCCGCTCGCGTATTTCTGGAACACGTCGATGAACAGCTTGCCGATGGTCTTGCGCTTGACCTCGGGGTCGCTGACGCCTTCCAGCGCCGACAGGAACAGCTCGCTCTCGTCGGCATGGATCAGCGGGATGTTGTAGTTGTCGCGGAACATGGTCACGACTTCCTCGGCCTCGTTCAGCCGCAAAAGCCCGTGATCGACGAAGACGCAGGTCAGCTGGTCGCCAATCGCCTCGTGGATCAGCACCGCGGCGACCGAACTGTCGACGCCGCCCGAAAGCCCGCAGATCACCCGCTTGTCCCCGACCTGCTCGCGGATCTTGCGGATCGCCTCCTGGCGATAGGAGGCCATGGTCCAGTCGCCGGTGAAGCCGGCCATGCGGACGAAGTTCTCCAGCATGATCCGGCCGTTCGGAGTGTGATGCACCTCGGGGTGGAACTGCACGGCGAAGAAGCGGCGCGCCTCGTCCGCGATCATGGCGAAGGGGGCATTGGGCGAGGTGCCGATGACCTCGAAGCCGGGCGCGAGCTGCGTCACCCGGTCGCCATGGCTCATCCAGACCTCCTCGCGGCCGGTCTCGAACAGGCCCGAGAAGATGCCGTCGCCCTTGTGATCCTCGGCCGGCGCGATGAAGGCGCGGCCGTATTCGGCGTGATGGCCCGATTCGACGCGGCCGCCCAGCTGCTCCATCATCACCTGCTGGCCATAGCAGATGCCGAAGACCGGCACCCCCAGATCGAAAAGCCCCTGCGGCGCGCGCGGCGAATCCGCCTGCGTGACCGAGGCTGGCCCGCCCGACAGGATCACGGCCTGCGGGGCAAAGGCTTTCAGGAAGGCGTCGTCCACCGCGTTGAACGGGTGGATTTCGCAATAGACGTTCAGCTCGCGCAGGCGGCGCGCAATCAGCTGCGTGACCTGGGAGCCGAAATCGATGATGAGAAGGCGCTGATGCTGGGTCATGGCAAGGCTTTAGGCCGCGGCATGGCGCTTCGCAAGGGGGCTGACGCATCGCCGGCTGCACCGCCGCATGGGTATTTGAACAACAGAGAAGGCCAGCCGTCGCGCCTCTGCCGGCAGCGCGGCTCGATCGGGGTCCGTCGCCTTCTCTGTTGTTCAAATACCCATGCAACGCCGCGGCAAGGGCCGTCAGCGCCAGAGAATCCCCAGGGCTTCGGCCGGGTCCGGTTCGGACCAGATCTCTGCCCCCAGCGCGATGAAATCGGCGACGGGGGCCAGCTGGCCGATCAGCGCGGGGGTCAGGGCGCCCTCGGCGACCACAGGGATCTCGATCATCTCGGACCACCATTGGAACAGGTCCAGCGGCGCGGTCTCGCCATGGCCGAGCGCGGTGGCGCCGCAGGGGCCGAAGCTGACGTAATCCGCCCCCGCCTCGGCCGCGTTCATGCCGTCGTGGCGCGAGGCGCCGCAGAAGGTGCCGACGATGGCGTCCTGGCCCAGTTCCTTGCGGGCATGGCGCACGCCGCGCGCGCCATTGGTCAGATGCACGCCGTCCAGCCCGTGGCGCTGCGCCAGCTGGACATGGTCCTCGATCACCACCGCCACGTCGCGGGCATGGGCGATCTCGCGCGCCAGATCGGCGATGCGGCCCAGCTCCTCCTCGGTGCCGGCGCCGGGGATGCGCAGGCAGGCGACGGGAAAGCGGTCCATGACCTCGGCCAGCATCGGGCCCAGCGTCGAGGCGGCCGCGCCGACCGGGGCGATCAGGTAGAGTTGCGGCGAATTGGGCTGGTCTGTCATGGCGCTGTCATCCCCTGGAGTTCCGCCAGCAGATAGCGCAGCGCCGCGCGCCTTGCCAGTGGGTCTGCGGAAGGATATGGCCGCGGCCATGGAACCGGCGATCATCCTTGTCCGCCCGCAGATGGGCGAAAACATCGGCGCGGCCGCGCGCGCCATGCTGAATTTCGGCCTGAGCGACATGCGCCTGGTGGCGCCGCGCGACGGCTGGCCGAACCCGCGCGCCGTGGCCATGGCCTCGGGCGCGGCCGGCCGGGTGCTGGACCGGGCGCGGGTTTTCGCAACCCTGGCCGAGGCGATGGCCGATGTCGATCATGCCTATGCCACCACCGCCCGCGGGCGCGAATTGACCAAGCCGGTACTGACCCCGGCCACGGCCATGGCCGATGCCCGCGACCGGGTCGCGCAGGGCGGCCGGGTCGCGGTGATCTTCGGCCCCGAGCGCGCGGGGCTGGAGAACGAGGACGTGGCGCGCGCCAATGCCATCATCACCGTGCCGGTCAATCCCGACTTCCCCTCGCTGAACCTGGCGCAGGCCGTGCTGCTGGCCGGGTATGAATGGGCGCAGGACAGCCTGCCGCCCGAGCCCGCCCCGCATGGCCGCCGCCCCGACGGCGAGGTCCAGGCGACGCGGCTGGAGATCGAGCGGCTGGCCGATCACTGGGAAGAGCGGCTGGACGAGGCCGGCTTCTTTTTCCCGCCCGAGAAGGCGCCGGCGATGAAGCTGACATTGCGCAACCTCTGGTCGCGGCTGCCCCTGACCCGCGCCGACACGCGCATCTTCCACGGCATGCTGCGGCAGTTGATCCGCCGCGGCTGATTGATTTACGGGCGCGGGCGGGCCAAGGTCGCGCCCGATCGAGAAGGAAGCTGACATGGCAAGACGTCCCGTCTTTCAGGAAGTCACCGAGACGACCCCCCGCAGCACGCCGCCCGCCGGCGGCATGATCGACGCCGGACCCAAGGGCGCGCGCGGCGCGATCCGCATCTGGCTGATCGTGCTGTTCGTCATGGTCGCGGCGATGATCGCGCTGGGCGGCGCGACGCGGCTGACCGGCTCGGGCCTGTCGATCACCGAATGGAAGCCGGTGACCGGGGCGATCCCGCCGATGGACGCCGCCGCTTGGGATGCCGAGTTCCAGAAATACAAGCTGATCCCGCAATTCTCCGAAGTGAATCCCGACATGGACCTAGCCGGGTTCAAGCAGATCTACTGGTGGGAATGGTCGCACCGGCTGCTGGGCCGGCTGATCGGGCTGGTCTGGGCGGCGGGCTTCCTGGGCTTCCTGGCCGCGCGGCGCATCCCTGCCGGCTGGGTGCCGCGCCTGCTTCTGCCGGGTGTCCTGGGCGGGGCGCAGGGCGCCATCGGCTGGTGGATGGTCCATTCCGGCCTGTCGGGCGAGATGGTGCGCGTGGCATCCTATCGCCTGGCCATCCACCTGGGGCTGGCCTTCGCCATCCTGGGGCTGATCGCCTGGTATGCGCTGCAACTCTCGCGCCCCGAGGCCGCCCTGATGCGCGCCCGCCGGGCGGGAGAGCGCAGGCTCTTCTCGATGGCGACCGGGCTGATGCATCTGGCCTTCCTACAGGTCCTGCTGGGCGCGCTGGTCGCCGGCATCGATGCGGGACGCGAATTTCCGGGCTGGCCCAAGATGGGCGGCTACTGGATTCCCGACACGATCTGGGACCCGGCCCTGGGCTGGCGGAACTTCTTCGAGAACCCGGCGCTGGTGCAGTTCACCCACCGCATGGTGGGCTACCTGCTGGCGATCTTTGCCGTGGTGGTGTTCCTGCGGGCGCGCCGCTCGCCGCATCCGGTGACGCGGGGCGCCTTCGCGGCCATGCTGGCGGCGATGGGATTGCAGCTTCTGCTGGGCATCATGAACGTCCTTTACGCCGCGCCGCTGCATTTGGCGCTGGCGCATCAGATCGGCGCCGTGGCACTGTTCACGCTGATCGTCCGCGCAAGGCACCATGCGCGGTATCCCTATGAAACCTCGGTGCGGGGGACTGTCCGATGAGCGCTTTCGACGATCTTCTCGCCTTCCAGCGCCAGACCGAGGCGCTGTCCTCGGTCGCCGAGCGGCTGGCCTGGGACCAGGAAACCGTGATGCCGCGGGGCGCCGTCGAGCAGCGCGCCGAGGAGATGGCGGCGATGGAAGCGGTGCTGCACGAGCGCCGCACCGATCCGCGCATCGGCGAATGGCTGGACCAGGCCGAGCCCGAGGACGACGAGGATGCCCGCGTCATCGAGCTGATCGCGCGCGACCATCGCCGCGCCTCGCGCATCCCGTCGCGGCTGGCGACGGAGCTGGCGCGGCAGACCTCGCTGGCGCAGGGCATCTGGGCCGATGCCCGTGCCAAGGACGCGCCCGAGGATTTCCTGCCGGCGCTGAACGACATCCTGATGCTGAAGCGCGAGGAGGCCTCGGCGCTGGCCGACGGCGGCGATCTTTACGACGCGCTGCTGGATGATTACGAGCCGGGCACCACCCAGGCCGAGATCGCGCAGCTGTTCGACGCCATGCGGCCGCGGCTGGTGGCGCTGCGCGAGGACGTGCTGGGCGCCACCTTCCAGCCCGAGCCTCTGGCCGGGCATTTCCCGCAGGAGACCCAGCTGCGCCTGGCGCGCACCTGCGCCACCGCCTTCGGCTATGACTGGACGCGCGGGCGGATGGACATCGCCGTCCACCCGTTCAGCTCGGGGCGCTGGCAGGACAGCCGCATCACCACGCGGGTGGTCGAGGCCGATCCCTTCAACTGCCTCTATTCGACCATCCACGAGGTCGGGCATTCCAGCTATGAGCTGGGCATCGACAGCGACTATGCCTTTACGCCGCTCGGCCGCGGCGTCTCGATGGGGGCGCATGAAAGCCAGAGCCGGATCTACGAGAACCAGCTGGGCCGCAGCCGCGCCTTTACCGGCTGGCTTTACCAGCGCATGTCAGACGCCTTCGGCGGGCTTTCGGTGCCCGATGCCGATGCCTTCTATGCCACCGTGAACCGCGTCACCCCCGGCTTCATCCGCACCGAGGCCGACGAGGTGCAATACAACCTGCACATCATGCTGCGCTTTGACCTGGAGCGCGACCTGATCGCCGGGCGGCTGGATGTCGAGGATCTGGTCGAGGCCTGGAACGCCCGCTTCCTGCGGGATTTCGGCGTGGCGGTGGACCGGCCGGCCAATGGCGTCTTGCAGGACGTGCATTGGGCGGTGGGGCTGTTCGGCTATTTCCCGACCTATGCGCTGGGGAACGTCTACGCCGGCTGCCTGCATGCCGCGCTGCGCGCTGCGGTGCCGGACCTGGACGAGGCGCTGGCGCGCGGCGAGGCCGACCCGGCCGTCGAATGGCTGCGCGAGAACGTCCAGCGCCATGGCGGGCTTTACCCGGTGCGCGAGCTGATCGGGCAGGCGACCGGGGCCGATGTCGGCGAAGGGCCGCTGCTCGACTACCTGGAAGAGAAATTCTCGGCCATCTACCGGCTTTGAGGCCGGATTCGGGTATTTGGGCAACGAAGAAGCCGGGCGCCGGGCATGGGGCGGCCGGTCTTTCCAAGCCGGGCGTTTTCCTGTATCAGGCGTCGATCCCAAGGACAGCACGGCATGAGTGACCCAGCCAGCAAGCCCGCCCCGGCGGTGAAGAAGCTTTTCATCAAGACCTATGGCTGCCAGATGAACGTCTATGACAGCCAGCGCATGGCCGAAGCCATGGGCGCCGAGGGCTATGTCCTGACCGAGAATCAGGCGGACGCCGACATGGTGCTGCTGAACACCTGCCATATCCGGGAAAAGGCGGCCGAGAAGCTGTATTCCGACCTGGGCCGGCTGAAGCCGCTGAAGGCGGAGAAGCCCGACCTGAAGATCGGCGTCGCCGGCTGCGTCGCCCAGGCCGAGGGCGGCGAGATCCAGCGCCGCATGCCCATCGTCGACCTGGTGGTGGGGCCGCAGGCCTATCACCGGCTGCCGGCCATGGTGCGGGCGGGCGGCGGGGTCGATACCGAGTTCCCGGCCGAGGACAAGTTCGAGCATCTGCCGAAGCCCGCCGCCACCCGGCGCGCGCCCGCCGCCTTCCTGACCGTGCAAGAGGGCTGCGACAAGTTCTGCGCCTTTTGCGTGGTGCCCTATACCCGCGGGGCAGAGGTGTCGCGCCCGGTCTCGCGCATCCTTTCGGAGGCGCGCGACCTGGTCGGGCGCGGCGTGCGCGAGATCACGCTTCTGGGCCAGAACGTCAACGGCTGGCATGGCGAGGGGCCGGAGGGGGCCGAATGGGGCTTTGGCCGGCTGATCCGGGCGATCGCGGAGATCGACGGGCTGGACCGCATCCGCTATACCACCAGCCACCCGAACGACATGGCCGACGACCTGATCGCGGCGCATCGCGACGAGCCGAAGCTGATGCCCTATCTGCACCTGCCGGTGCAGTCGGGTTCGGATCGCATCCTGAAGGCGATGAACCGCCGCCACACCGTCGATCAATATCTGCGGCTGATCGAGCGTATCCGCGAGGCGCGGCCCGACATCATGCTGACCAGCGATTTCATCGTCGGCTTCCCCGGCGAGACCGACCGGGACCACCAGGACACGCTGGATCTGGTGCGGGCGGTGAATTTCGGCACCGCTTTCAGCTTCAAGTATTCTCCGCGTCCCGGCACCCCGGCCTATGAGCGGCCCGAGGTCGAGGGCGCCGTGGCCGATGCGCGCCTGCAGGAATTGCAGGCGCTGCTGTCGAGCCAGCAGAAGGCGGCGCAGGAAGGCATGGTCGGGCGCGAGCTGGGCGTGCTGTTCGAAAAGCCCGGCCGCAATCCCGGCCAGATGGTCGGCAAGTCGGACTATCTGCACGCGGTCTTTGTCGAGGCGCCGGCGGCGAAGGTCGGCGACCTGGTGCGGGTGCGCATCACCCATAGCGCGCCGAACTCGCTGGCCGGGGTGCTGGCGGCCTGAAGGCCGGGCGGCCGGTGAGGTGCGGAAGCCGCCGGGTCAGACCGTGTCGAGGTAAAGCTCGACGGTTTCGTCGTCGGAAAGCTCGGCCATGTAGTGCAGTTCCTGCCGCTTGGTCATGACGAAATTCTCGATCAGATGCGCGGGGAAGATGCGCCGGATCTCGGGCGAGGTTTCGAAGGCGTCGATGGCCGCGCCCCAGCTGCCGGGAAGCTGCTCCAGCCCCTGCTCATAGGCATTGCCCTGGATCGGCGGCGGCGGCTCGGCCCTGTCCTCGATGCCGTTCAGCGCCGCGCCCAGCACCGCCGCGACGGTCAGGTAGGGGTTCACGTCGCCGCCCGCCACCCGATGCTCGATCCGCCGCGCCTTGGGGCCGGAGGAGGGGATGCGGATGGCCGAGGTGCGGTTTTCATAGGCCCAGCCGATGCCGGTCGGCGCATGGGCGTTCGGCACCAGCCGGTCGTAGCTGTTCTCGTGCGGGGCAAACAGCAGCGTCGAGCCGGGCATGGCGGCAAGGCAGCCGGCGACGGCATGGCGCAGCACGTCCGAGCCCTCGTCGCCGCCATTGTCGAAGACGTTGCGGCCCTGTGCGTCCAGCACCGAGAAATGCATGTGCATGCCCGAGCCGTTCCATGCCTCGTAGGGCTTGGCCATGAAGGAGCCGGCAAAGCCGTAGCGCCGGGCCAGCCCCTTGACCAGCAGCTTGAAGAGCCAGGCGTCGTCGGCGGCCTTCAGCGGGTCGGGCTGGTGCATCAGGTTGATTTCGAACTGGCCCGGCGCGGCTTCCGAGATCGCGGTATCCGCGGGGATGTCCATCGCCTCGCAGGCGTCGTAGAGCGCGGTAAAGAAACGGTCGAAGGCGTCGAGCGCGCGCAGGGACAGCGTTTCCGCCCCGGTGCGGCGCTTGCCCGAGCGCGGGCTGGGCGGCACCCGCAGCTGGCCGCCCGAATCGTCGATCAGGAAGAACTCCAGCTCGGTCGCGACCACCGGGGTCAGGCCGGCGGCCTTGTAGCGTTCGACCACGCGGGCCAGCGCCTGGCGGGGATCGCCCTCATAGGGGCGGCCGTCCAGATGGAACATCCAGATCGGCAGCAGGCCGGTCGGCGCCTCGAGCCAGGGCATGGGCATGAAGCCGCGCTCGGTCGGCAGCAGTAGCCCGTCGGGGTCGCCGGCCTGGAAGACCAGCGGGCTGTCCTCGATATCCTCGCCCCAGATGTCCATGTTCAGGACCGAGAAGGGGAATTTGGTGCCCTCGGTCAGGATCTTGTCGGCAAAGCGTGCCGGGACGCGCTTGCCGCGCGCCACGCCGTTGAGGTCGGCGGCGGCGATGCGGATGGTCTTGACGTCGGGATGCTCGCGCAGCCAGTCCATGGGTCACCTGATGAGATTGGGCCTGTAACGGATCTTCTTCGCCGCGCCGGGAAGGTGGCGGTTCAGCCGCCGGTTCACCAGGCCGAACAGCGCGATCAGTCCCAGGGTCAGCAGCACGAAATAGCCCGCCACGATCGGATAGGCGATGAAGGGGTTGAAGGTCTTGTCGGCGAAATAATTGGCGTAATAAAGCGCGTCGCCCCGTTGCTGGAAGGCCGGGAAGCCGGAAAAGAACACCAGCGTCGTGGCGTGGAACAGGAAGATCGCCTCGTTGGTATAGGCGGGCCAGGCGAGCCGCATCGCCGTGGGCCAGACCACGCGGCGCCAGCGGGTCCAGCCGGCCATGCCATAGGCGTCGGCGGCCTCAAGCTCGCCCTTGGGCAGGTTGCGCAGCGCGCCGTAGAAGATCTCGGCCGAATAGGCGGCGGTGTTCAGCATCAGCACCAGCAGCGCCCCGGCCCAGGCGCGGGTCATCCAGCTGGTCTGCACGGTGATGCCCAGCACGTCGATGCCGGCGCGCGGCAGCTGCACCAGCAGCTCATAGGCCAGGAAGAACTGGATGAAGAGCGGGCTGCCGCGGAACAGGAAGATGAACCACTCGGCCGGCTTCCTGGCCCAGGGGTTGCGGCTGGCCTTGGCCACGGCCAGCGCATTGGCCAGGAAAAAGCCGAAAAGCAGCGCCAGCGCAGCGAAATAGACGTTCCAGATCAGGCCAGAGCCGATCAGCGTGACCTGCTCGCACAGGGTAAATCCGCTGCGCGGCAGCAGCCTTTCGCCCAGGCCAAGCGACCGCAGCCCATAGTCCTGGATGGTTTGCAGGCATTGGTTCATGTCGCGGCCTTTCGCATCGCCTCGCCGGCGGCGGTGGCCTGGCCCCGCGACAGCCTGGCCCGGATGCGGTCGAAGATCCGCTCCGATCCCCAGGTCATCAGCAGGTAGAAGACCAGGATGGCCAGGAAATAGTAAAGCCGCCAGTCGGGATGCGGATAGGCATAGGCGCGGGTCTTGGCGCCGCCCAGTTCGCGCGCCCAATAGACGATGTCCTCGACCCCCAGCACGAACAGCAGCGGCGTGGCCTTGATCAGGATCATCCACAGGTTCGCCAGGCCCGGCAGGGCATAGGTCCACATCTGCGGCACCAGGATGCGCCGGTTCACCTGGCGCGGGGTCATGCCGTAGGCCTCGGCGGTTTCCAGCTGTGCGCGCGGCACCGCGTTCATCGCGCCATGCAGCACATTGGCCGCGAAGGCGCCGAAGACCACGGCAAAGGCGATCACCGCCAGGAAAATGCCATAGGCCTGATGCACCCATTCCGGGCTGGTCGAAAGCGGCAGCTTGGCCGCGGCGCAGACGATGAACTCATTGCCCTGCCGCACCGGCACCGAGGGGTCGCAATAGACGCGCGAGCGCAGCCATTCGAAGCCCTGGTCCAGCGCGATGGGCACGAAGAGAAAGAAGATGATGTCGGGCACGCCGCGCACCATCGAGGTATAGATGCGGCCGAACCAGCGCACCCCGGCGATGCGCGAGCGCGAAGCCATGGCGCCGCCGAAGCCGAAAAGCAGCGCCACCGGCGCGGTGATCGCCAGCAGCAACAGCACCGTGCCGAAGCTGGCATAGAACAGCATGTGGTTGCCGGTCGTCAGATAGCATGACAACCAGGCAAGCCCTTGCAGGGCAGAGGGGTCGGTGCAATGGGAAAGCATCATGCCGCCGGTTTGGCCGCCGCGGCAGGGACCGCGGCGGCATCAGTGATGTCATTCGTAGGTCTGCGCATCCTCGCCGAAATGCGTCTTGATCAGCGCGTTCAGGCTGCCGTCCTGCTTCATCGCGGCGATCGCCCCGTTCAGCTTTTCGCGCAGTTCGTTGTCGGACTGGCGCACGCCGATGCCGATGCCCTCGTCCAGCCGGACCTGCTCGCCCACGAAGATCAGGTCGTCGCTGTCCTCGACGAAGGGGCGCATGACCTCATGGTCGCCGAAGGCCGCATCGGCCTCGCCATTGCGGACGGCGGCGAAGACCTGGTCGATGTTGGGGTATTCCAGCATCGTGGCCTGGGTGTCGGCGATATGGGACGCCTGGACCGTGCCGGTCTGCACCGCGACGATGCCGGTTTCCAGGTTCGCCCCCTCGTCCAGCGCTACATAGGAGGAGGGCGCGGGCGGCAGGTAATCCTCGGTGAAGGCGATGACCTGCTTGCGTTCCTCGTTGATGCTCATCGCCGCCATGATGGCGTCATAGTTCGAGGATACCAGGTTGGGGATGATCGAATCCCAGTCGTTCTTGACCCAGGTGCATTGCAGCTCGGCCCGCTTGCACAGCTCGTTGCCCAGATCGACCTCGAAACCGGCGACCTGGCCCTGGTCGTTGATGAGGTTGTAGGGAGGATAGGCGCCCTCGGTGGCGATGCGCACCGTCTGCGCCATGCCCATGCCCGCGGTCAGCGCGAAGGCTGCGGCGGCAAGCGTCAGTTTCTTCATGTCCTTGCTCTCCTGTCGGTTCTTTCATTCGGCCATGGTGGCGCTCAGGAACTGGCGCAGCCGCTCGGACCGCGGCGCGCCGAAAAGCTGCGCCGGCGGTCCCTCTTCCTCGATCCGGCCCTGATGCAGGAAGACGACGTGATCGCTGACATCGGCCGCCAGCCGCATGTCATGGGTGACAAGCAGCATGGTGCGATGCTCGGCCGCCAGATCCTTGATGACCCGCACCACTTCCTGCTGCAATTCGGGGTCGAGCGCGCTGGTCGGTTCGTCCAGCAGCAGCGCCCTGGGCTCCATGCACAGCGCGCGGGCGATGGCGGCGCGCTGCTGCTGGCCGCCCGACAGCTGCGCCGGCCAGGCGTCGGCCTTGTCGCCGATGCCGACCTTGGCCAGCAATTCGCGCGCCCGTGCCTCGACCTGCCGCGCATCGCGCTTCAGCACATGGACCGGCGCCTCCATGACGTTTTGCAGGATGGTCATGTGCGACCACAGGTTGAACTGCTGGAACACCATGGACAGGTTGGTGCGCAGCCGCGTCACCTGCGCCCGGTCGGCGGGCACGCGGGCCAACCCGGTGCCGCGCCATTTCACCGCCTCGCCCTCGAACAGGATCTCGCCCTGCTGGCTGTCCTCGAGCAGGTTGCAGCAACGCAGCAGCGTGGACTTGCCCGAGCCGGACGAGCCGATCAGGCTGATGACATGGCCGCGCGGCGCCGCCAGGCTGACGCCGCGGATGACCTGAAGCGGGCCATAGGCCTTGTGCAGATCCCTGATTTCTATCACCGGCACCCGCGCAGGATCGGCGGCGGGATCGGCGGCCGTGACGGGGGCGGCCATGGTCGGTTCTGTCTGGCTCATGGGAATATGAGGCGATATTTGCCGCGCGATTGCAACGCTTTCGTCGCGGGCCTTGCCGGCAGGGCAGGGGCGTGGATCGCCCCGGCAAGCGGCTGAGACGGCGGGTTGGGGCGGGGTTGCGCTTTCACTTGTCCGACAGCCCCAGATCGTCCAGCGCCCTTTGCCGCGCCAAGGCCGAATCGCGGTCGTTCACGCCCAGAAGGCCGGCCACCAGCCGCACCAGCGATTCCTCGTGGGCGCTGCGGGCGCCGTCGGCATAGGCGATCTCCCACAGGGCGGCGACGATCTCCTGGCGGTCATGCAGGTCGACGCGCTCCTTGATGGTGCGGGTGAAGCGGACGGTATCGGGCGCCTCGGCCTCGATCATCTCGGCCGCGGCGCGCCGTTCGGCCGCCTCGGCGGCGCCAAGGCCACGGCGCCGGGCCAGCACCTGGTCGATGCGCTGCTGCTCGGCCGCGCCGTAATGGTCGTCGGCGCGCGCCAGCCGCACCAGCAGCGAGGCGATGGCGACCTCGGCATCCTGGCCGCTCAGGTGGGCGGAATCGGGGCGGTCGGCGAAAAGCCGGCTCAGAAGATTGCGAAACATGACCGGATATTAGGGTATTTTGGCGGCGCAACAATATCCCGCGCGAAATTTGTCAGGCAGATTCCCAGCCCTCGACGATGGCCAGGTCGGCGATCGAGCAGGGCTGCCGCAAGGCGAGCGCCGCCTGGTATTCCGGGCTGCGATAGCAGGCGCGGGCGGTTTCCAGGTCGGGAAACTCGATCACCACCGTGCGCGGGCGCATCTGGCCCTCGACCACCTCGAGCGCGCCGCCGCGCACCAGGAAACGCGCGCCATAGCGGTCAAAGGCGGCGGCATTGGCCTGGCGATAGGCTTCGTATGCGGCGGGGTCGTCGACCGTGACATGGCCGATCCAATAGGCTTTGGGCATGGCGGGCTCCTTGCGGCTGATCCGTGCCGATCATGCCGCGCGGGGCCGCCGCCGCAAGCCCGATCCCGCCCTAGTAACGTTGCGGCACGTAAAGCTCGGGCGGCAGCACCTCGCGCTCGTAATCGGGGTTGAAGACCCGGTCGGGCAGGGTGATCTCCTCGTGCGGGACCGGGCCGTAGGGCACCATGGTCAAAAGATGCGCCATGCAGTTCAGCCGCGCCCGCTTCTTGTCGTTGCCGGGCACGATATACCAGGGCGCCTCGGGGATATTGGTGCGCTCGAACATGTCCTCCTTGGCCTTGGTGTAATCCTCCCAGCGGATGCGGGATTGCAGGTCCATCGGCGACAGCTTCCACTGTTTCAGCGGGTCGTGGATGCGCATCAGGAAGCGCATCTGCTGTTCCTCGTCGGTGATCGAGAACCAGTATTTCACCAGACGGATGCCGGAACGCACCAGCATCCGCTCGAATTCCGGGACGTCGTCGAAGAATTGCTGCACCTCGTCCTCGGAGGCGAAGCCCATGACCCGCTCGACCCCGGCGCGGTTGTACCAGCTGCGGTCGAACAGCACGATCTCGCCCCCGGCCGGCAGGTGCGGGACGTAGCGCTGGAAATACCATTGCGTCTTTTCGCGGTCCGAAGGGGCGGGCAGGGCCACCACGCGGGCGACGCGCGGGTTCAGGCGCTGGGTGATGCGCTTGATGGCGCCGCCCTTGCCGGCGCTGTCGCGGCCTTCGAAGATCACCACCACCTTTTCCTTGTGATGGGCCACCCAGTCCTGCAGCTTGATGAGCTCCGCCTGAAGCCGCAGCAGCTCGCGGAAATAGTCGGCGCGCGGCATCTGGTCGGGATGGGTGTCGCGATAGATGCGGGCGATTTCCTGGGACAGGACCGCATCCTCCATCTCGATCTCGAAATCCTCGTCGAGCGTGTCCTGAAGTTCGGCTTCAAGCCAGTCCTTGGGTGTCTGGTCCTGCATGGGGATCTCCTGCTGCGCTTGCCTGCGATCTAGCCTTGCAATGTGACAATCCTGTGTCGCCCCTCAGAACAGCCCGGCGCAGTCGCGGGTGACGCCGAAGGCGAAGCCGCCGCCGCTGGCATCGGCCACCGTGCCGCACCAGCGCCCGTCGCTGGAAAACAGGCTCTTGCTGCCCTTGGGGCGATAGGCGACGCGCTTGCCGCCCAGGTCGAACAGGTTCAGCGTGCCCGCGCCGTTCGGGGCGTAATAGCCGACGACCGAGCCGTCCGCGGTGAAGATCACCCGCTTCTCATTGGCCGGGTTGCGCGGCGAATTGGCATAGCGCGAGGCGCTGTTGGCCGGGCTTGCCGCCGAATTGGCGGCCGCATGCGGCGAGTTCGCCTGCCGCGAGGGCTGGTTCTGCGGCGCGCCCGGCCCAAGGTCGAAGGGCAGGCGCGTCTGGTCCAGCACGAACAGCGGCGCATCCGCCAGCGCGGGCAGGGCGCAAAGCATCAGGACCGGAATCGGGGCAAGGCGCATGTCGGGACCGTCCATTGGATCCCGACACTATGGCGCGGCGCGGCGGTTCAGACCAGCCGCTCGTTCTCCATCGCGGCGCGGACGAAGCCGGCGAACAGCGGCGCGGGCTGGAACGGCTTGGATTTCAGCTCGGGGTGCGACTGCACGCCGATGAACCAGGGATGGTCGCGGTATTCCACCACCTCCGGCAGCCGCCCGTCCGGCGACATGCCCGAGAAGCTGAGCCCCGCCGCCTCCAGCTGGTCGCGGTATTTGGCGTCTACCTCGTAGCGGTGGCGGTGGCGGTCCTCGATCTCCAGCGCGCCGTCATAGACTTCCGAGATCTTCGAGCCCGGCGCCAGCACGGCGGTATAGGCGCCCAGCCGCATGGTGCCGCCCTTGTCGTCGCTCAGCTTGCGCTGCACGGTGTAATTGCCCTGCACCCATTCCTTGAGGTGATAGACGACGGGGGTGAAGCGGGTCTTGCCGGCCTCGTGGTCGAACTCCTCGGAACCCGCGTCGGGCATGTCGGCCAGGTTCCGCGCCGCCTCGATCACCGCCATCTGCATGCCCAGGCAGATGCCCAGGTAGGGCACCTTCTTCTCGCGCGCATATTTCGCCGCGGCGATCATGCCCTCGGTGCCGCGCTCGCCGAAGCCGCCGGGCACGATGATGCCGTTATAGCCGTCCAAGAGATGCGCGCCCTCGCCCTCCAGCTTTTCGCTGTCCACCCAATCGGCCTTGACGCGGACGCGATTGGCCATGCCGCCATGGGTCAGCGCCTCGGCGATGGATTTATAGGCATCCTCGAGCTGGGTGTATTTGCCGACGATGGCGATGCGGACCTGGCCCTCGGCATTGGTCAGCCGGTCCATCACGTCCTCCCACCGGGTCAGGTCGGGGCGCGGCGCCGGGCTGATCTGGAAGGCGTCCAGCACCGCCTGGTCCAGGCCCGCGCGGTGATAGGCCAGCGGCGCCTCGTAGATCGACTTCAGGTCATAGGCCGGGATCACCGCATCGGGGCGGACATTGCAGAACAGCGCGATCTTGGCGCGTTCCTTTTCCGGGATCGGCTGCTCGCTGCGGCAGACCAGCACGTCGGGGGCGATGCCGATCGAGCGCAGCTCCTTGACGGAATGCTGGGTCGGCTTGGTCTTCAGCTCGCCGCTTGCCGCCAGCCAGGGCAGCAGCGTCAGGTGCACGAAGATGCATTGCCCGCGCGCGCGTTCCTGGGCGAATTGCCGGATCGCCTCGAAGAAGGGCAGGCCCTCGATGTCGCCCACGGTGCCGCCGATCTCGCAGAGCATGAAATCGACCTCGTCCTCGCCCACGGCCAGGAAGTCCTTGATCTCGTTGGTGACGTGGGGGATGACCTGGATGGTCTTGCCCAGATAGGCGCCGCGGCGTTCCTTTTCCAGCACGTTGGAATAGATCCGCCCCGACGAGACCGAGTCGGTCTTGCGCGCCGAGACGCCGGTGAAGCGTTCGTAATGGCCCAGGTCCAGGTCGGTCTCGGCGCCGTCGTCGGTGACGAATACCTCGCCATGCTCGAAGGGGCTCATCGTGCCGGGATCGACGTTCAGATAGGGGTCGAGCTTGCGCAGCCGGACGGTAAAGCCGCGCGCCTGCAACAGCGCCCCCAGCGCCGCCGATGCCAGCCCCTTGCCGAGCGAGGAAACCACGCCGCCGGTGATGAAGATGTAACGCGCCATCGAGGGGCCCCCGTGAGTAATCCAATAAAAGATCGCGGCCCGAATCTGGGCGGCATCACGGGACTCGACTCATATCCGATTTGCCCCGTGGCCGCAACGGACCGCAAGTTGTTGTAAGGGGCGCCGGTCGCGCCCCCAAGTTGTGGTGTCAGTTGTTGGCCGGTGCCGGGCTTTCCTGCGCCGGTGCAGCGGCCGGCGGTGTCACCGGCGCGGTCGCGGGGGCATTGCCCTCGGTCGGCGCGGCGGGCGTCGGGGCCGGGGTCTCGGCGGCGGGTGCAGGTGCGGTCGCAGGCGGTGCGACCGGCTGGCCGGCGCCCGGAACCACGGGCTGGCCCGCGCCGGGCGGCGGGACGTAGTCGCCGATGCCGGGCAGGCCGGTCGCCGGGGCCTGCTGGGTGCCGCCCAGGTTCAGCTGGTCCACGATCGAGCCGCTGGAGGCATTCTGCGCGGCGATCAGCGTCAGCGTCATCGAGGTGATGATGAAGCCGATGGCAAAGATCCAGGTCAGGCGCGACAGCGCATTGGCTGCCTGGCGGCCGGTCATGACGCCGCCTCCGCCACCGCCCATGCCAAGGCCGCCGCCTTCGGACCGCTGCAGCAGCACCACCCCGATCAGCAGCACGGCGAGGATCAGATGCACGGTAAGAACGACGTTTTCCACCACGGGGCCTTTCATTCAGCGACGCGCCTATCTAGTCACCAAGGCGCGGATTGGCAAGCGGGGGCTGGCATGGGCGCGTTGATGATCCAGGGAACCGGGTCGAATGTCGGGAAATCGCTGCTGGTGGCGGGGCTGTGCCGGGCCGCCAGGCTGCGCGGGATCAGCGTGGCGCCCTTCAAGCCGCAGAACATGTCGAACAATGCCGCCGTGACCCCGGACGGGGGCGAGATCGGCCGGGCGCAGGCGCTGCAGGCGCGGGCGGCGGGGCTGGCGCCCTCGGTCCACATGAACCCGGTGCTGCTGAAGCCCGAAACCGACCGCGCCGCGCAGGTGGTGGTGCAGGGCCGCGCCGTGGCGCGGGCCGCGGCGGCGGATTACGGCGCGCTCAAGGCGCAGCTGATGGGCGCGGTGCTGGACAGTTTTGCCCGGCTGCGCGCCGCGCATGACCTGGTGCTGGTCGAGGGCGCGGGCAGCCCGGCCGAGGTCAACCTGCGCGCCCGCGACATCGCCAACATGGGATTCGCCCGCGCCGCCGATGTTCCGGTGGTGCTGGCCGGCGACATCGACCGCGGCGGGGTGATCGCGCAGATCGTCGGCACCCAGGCGGTGATCGACCCGGCGGATGCGGCGATGATCCGCGGCTTCGTCATCAACCGCTTTCGCGGCGATCCCTCGCTTTTCGATGCCGGCCGGGTCTTTATCGCTCAGCGCACCGGCTGGCCGGACCTGGGCCTCGTGCCGTGGTTCGCCGATGCCGCGCTTTTGCCGGCCGAGGATGCGGTGGACCTGCGCCGTGCAGCGGGCACGGGCGGGTTGCACATCGCCTGCCCGATGCTGTCGCGGATCGCGAATTTCGACGATCTCGACCCCCTGGCGGCCGAGTCGGCGGTGCGGCTGACCATGGTGCCGCCCGGACAGGCGCTGCCGGGCGATGCCGACCTGGTGGTCCTGCCGGGCACGAAATCGACGCGAGGCGACCTGGCCTTTCTGCGCCAGCAGGGCTGGGACGTCGACCTGGCCGCGCATCTGCGGCGCGGCGGGCGGTGCCTGGGCATCTGCGGCGGCTACCAGATGCTCGGCCGCTGGGTCCACGACCCCGAGGGGCATGACGGCGACCCCGGCAGCACCCCCGGCCTGGGCCTGCTGGACGTCGAAACCCGCATGGCACCCGACAAGCGCCTGACGCGGGCCCAAGGCACCGCGCTCGGCCAGCCGGTCGAGGGCTACGAGATCCACATGGGCCGGACCGAGGGGCCGGACGGGGCCCGCCCCTTCGCCCATATCCCCGGCCCGGACGGCGCCACCAGCCCCGACGGGCGCGTCGCCGGCACCTATCTGCACGGGCTGTTCTCGGGCGACGCTTTCCGCGCCGCCTGGCTTGGGCAGTTCGGCGCGGCCTCGGCGCTGGATTACGGCGCCGGGGTCGAGACGGTGCTGGACCGGCTGGCCGCGCATCTCGAGGCGCATCTGGACATCGACCAGATTTTCGCGCTGGCGCGCTAGGGACCAGATTTTCGCGCTGGTGCGCTAGGGGCCGGATTTTCGCACTGGCGCGCGAGGGACCGGCCCTTTGCGCCGGCGCGGCTAGAGGGTTTCCGCCAGGATGCGCTCGGCCTCGGCCAGGCAGGGGGTCAGGCGGGCGCGGTCCTCGCCGGGGAAGAAGCGGGCGCGCACCGCGGTGGGCATGGGTGCCGGCTCGGCGATGACGACGCGCGGGCCCAGGGATGCGTTCTCGGCCTGCCAGCTTTGGGCCAGGGCGATCTGCCCGGCCTTGGTCGCGCCATAGCTGCCGAAGAACTTCTGCCCGGCGCGCTTGTCGTCGAAGAACAGCGCCGTGCCCTGACGGGCGCGCAACAGCGGCTCGATCAGGTTGAGCAGCCCGCGCGTGGCGACGATGTTCAGGTCGACCGATTTCTGGAAATCCTTGGCGTCGATATGCCCGGCCGGCGACAGCGGCGCGGCATGGATCGCCGTATGCGCCCAGAGATCGAGCCCGCCCCAGCGCTCCATCGCCGCCCGGACCATCTGCACCATGGCCTGCGGCTCGCCCACGTCCATCGGCGCCAGCGTGGCCGAGCCGCCGGCCTTGCGGATGCGGTCGTCCAGTTCCTCAAGCGCGCCGGTGGTGCGGGCGACGGCCAGGATATGCCAGCCGCGCGCGGCAAGGGTTTCGGCCAAAGCGGCGCCAAGGCCGCGCGAGGCGCCGGTGATCAGCGCGATTTTGTCATGCTCGGTCATGGTGCCGATTTCGCACCGGCCGCGGCGGCGCGCAAGCCCCTTGCAGCGGGGCTGCCGGCAACTGCGTCACATTGACCTTGCCGCCGCCCGCAGCGCTGATCGGGGGCTTTTCAGTCGGGCTGCTGCAGCTTGGCCAGCGCGGACTGGCACATGCCCAGGCCCAGCCAGCGGCAGCCGTTGCAGATCCGCTCCAGATCCCTGGGCTGCAGCCGCGCCGCGGCGCGGGCCTGGGCCTCGGCCCAGGTCATGCGCTGGCCTGGGCGGATGTCCAGCGCCGCGGCATGGCGTCGGTCCAGCCGGCTGATCCGGTCGTCCGCGGCGCAGCCCATGCCGCGCCGCGACGGGCAGGGGGCGCAGATCGAATCGGCCATGACGGTAAAGACCACCGGCACCTGCGGATCGGCGCGCAGCCGGCCCAGGACGACGGCGTTCATGTTCCGGGTGAACTCGGGCGAATAGCCGCGCCCTTGCCAGCCGATCGAGCAGAGCACGTGATGGGGGCGCAGCAGAACGGCCCCGGAACTGGTCCGGGGCCGATCCTGGTCCTGGACGGTCGCGCTCAGCGGGCGTCCAGCGGCTTGTAATCGCGCCGCGGCGAGCCGACGTAAAGCTGGCGCGGGCGGCCGATCTTGTTCTGCGGGTCCGCGATCATCTCCTTCCACTGCGAGATCCAGCCGACGGTCCGCGACAGCGCGAAGATCGGGGTGAACATCGAGGTCGGGAAGCCCATGGCTTCCAGGATGATGCCCGAGTAGAAATCGACGTTGGGATAGAGCTTCTTCGAGACGAAATACTCGTCCTCCAGCGCGATCTTCTCAAGCTCCTTGGCGACCTGCAGCGTCGGGTTGTTGTGCACGCCCAGAAGGTCCAGCACCTCGTCGGCCGATTCCTTCATCACCTTGGCGCGCGGGTCGAAGTTCTTGTAGACGCGGTGGCCAAAGCCCATCAGCCGGAACGGGTCGTTCTTGTCCTTGGCGCGGGCGATGAATTCGGGGATGCGCTCGACCGAGCCGATCTCGCGCAGCATTTCCAGGCAGGCCTGGTTGGCGCCGCCATGCGCCGGGCCCCAGAGGCAGGCGATGCCGGCCGCGATGCAGGCAAAGGGGTTCGCCCCCGAGGAGCCGGCCAGGCGCACGGTCGAGGTCGAGGCGTTCTGCTCGTGATCGGCATGCAGCGTGAAGATGCGGTCCATGGCGCGGGCCAGGGCCGGATCGACGTTATAGGGCTCGGCCGGGACCGAGAAGCACATGTGCAGGAAGTTGCTGGCATAATCCAGCTCGTTCCGGGGATAGACGAAGGGCTGGCCCAGCGAATACTTGTAGGCCATGGCGGCGATGGTCGGCACCTTGGCGATCAGCCGGATCGAGGCGATCTCGCGCTGCACCGGGTCGTTGATGTCGATCGAATCGTGGTAGAAGGCCGACATCGCGCCCACGACGCCCACCATGGTCGCCATCGGGTGGCTGTCGCGGCGGAAGCCGCGGAAGAAATAGTGCATCTGCTCGTGCACCATGGTGTGGCGGGTGATCCGGGTCTCGAAATCGACCAGTTGGTCGGGGGTCGGCAATTCGCCGTAAAGCAGCAGGTAGCAGACTTCCAGGTAATGCGACTGCGCGGCCAATTGCTCGATCGGATAGCCGCGATACCACAGCTCGCCCTTGTCCCCGTCGATATAGGTGATCGTCGAATCGCAGGACGCGGTCGAGGTAAAGCCGGGGTCATAGGTGAAAACGCCCGCCTCGCCGTAGAGCTTGCGGATGTCGACCACATCCGGCCCCGCGGTCGGGGACAGGACCGCGAGGTCGTAGTCCTTGCCCGCCAGATGCAGTCTTGCGGCTTTTTCTTCTGCCATTCCCAGTTCCTTTCACCTGTCTCCGGCCCGCAGGCCGGGTGATGGGGGCGGGTCTCAGCCCGCTTGATCCTGCAGCCGGGCCACCGTTTCGTCGCGGCCAAGCGCCAACATCATGTCGAACACGCTGGGGGTGGAACTGCGCCCGGCCAGTGCCGCGCGAAGCGGCGCCGCGACCTTGCCCAGCCCCAGCCCGTGCGACTCGCCAATCCGCTTGGCTGCCGCTTCGAGTTCGTTGCGGTCCCAGCTAGCATTCTGCACCGCGGCAGTCAATTCAGTCAGTATACCACGGGATACAGTATCCAGCGCCGCCGCCGCCTTTTCCTCGACCGCCACCGGCCGGTCGATCAGCGCGAAATGCGCCTGGTCGAGCAGCGCGGGCAGGGTCCTGGCCTTGGCCTTCAGCGCCTCCAGCGCGGGAAGCAGCCGGGCGATCTGGCGTTCGGACAGCGGCGGCGCGCCGGTCGCGGCGCGGAAACGCGCGATTTCCTCCAGCAATTCGGCATCTCCCATCCGGGCGATATGCCAGCCGCTGACATGTTCCAGCTTCTTGAAGTCCAGCCGGGCCGGGGCCTTGCCGATGCCGGCCAGGTCGAACCAGGCCCTGGCCTGGGCGTCGTCGAACAGCTCGTCGTCGCCATGGCTCCAGCCCAGCCGCGCCAGGTAGTTGCGCATCGCCGCCGCCGGATAGCCCATGGCGGCGTATTCGTGCAGGCCCACGGCGCCATGGCGCTTGGACAGCTTCTTGCCGTCCGGCCCGTGGATCAGCGGGATATGGGCAAAGGCCGGGATGTCCCAGCCCATCGCCTGATAGATCTGGATCTGCCGCGCGGCATTGGTCAGGTGGTCGTCGCCCCGGATCACATGGGTCACGCCCATGTCGTGGTCGTCCACCACCACCGCCAGCATATAGGTGGGCGTCCCGTCCGAGCGCAGCAGCACCATGTCGTCCAACTGCGCATTGCCGAAGGTCACGTCGCCCTGCACCGCATCGCGCACCACGGTTTCGCCGTCGCGCGGCGCCTTCAGCCGGATCGCATGGGGGCCGTCGGGCAGGCTGGCCGGATCGGCGTCGCGCCAGGGCGACAGGAACAGGGTCGAGCGCCCCTCGGCCTTGGCCTTTTCGCGAAAGGCCTCGATCTCCTCGGCGGTCGAGAAGCATTTGTAGGCGGTGCCGTTTTCCAGCATGGCGCGGGCGACCTCGGCATGGCGGGCGACGCCGGCGAACTGGCTGACCGGCTCGCCGTCCCAGTCCAGGCCCAGCCAGCGCAGGCCCTGCAGGATCGCCTCGGTCGCCTCGGGGGTCGAGCGGGCGCGGTCGGTATCCTCGATCCGCAGCAGGAATTTTCCGCCCCGCCCGCGGGCATAGAGCCAGTTGAACAGGGCCGTCCGCGCGCCCCCGATATGCAGGTAGCCGGTGGGCGAGGGCGCGAAGCGGGTCACGACGGGGCGGGAATCAGTCATCAGCGGTCCGGTCAGTTTCAGAAAACGGGGCCATCGGCCATGCCCGTTAATCCTTTCGAAAGGTCGGCATGCCAATCTTGGCGCCACAGATAAGCAAGTGCCACGGCAAGGACAAGTTTTGGTGACGGAATCGGTGAATGCTTTGCAAACGCGGCTGCCGGCCCTGGCGCCGCGCGGCGGGCGGCAGGCTGCGGCCGGGCTGCGGCCGTCGGTCGGCATTCGCGCCGGGCTGCTGCCCTGGATGCCCTTCTGGCTTTCGCTGGGCATCGGCGGCTGGTTCCTGCTGCCGCGGGAACCGGGGCCGGGCTTCCATGCCGGGCTGGTCCTGGCCGGGGTCGCCTGCCTGCTGCTGCCCGGCGGGGCGATGCGGCTGGCCCGGTCCGGCAGGCTGGGCTGGGCCTGGGCGGACCGGCTGCGGCTGGCCGCCTTCGCAGCCTCGCTGGTGGTGCTGGGGGCGGGGCTCGCCGGGGTCCGGGCGCATTTGGTCGCCGCCCCGGTGCTGGATTTCCGCTATTACGGCCCGGTCGAGGGGCGGGTCGTGGGCATCGACCGCTCGTCGCGCGACCGGATGCGGCTGCTGCTCGACCAGGTCGGGCTGCACGAGGTCGCGCCCGGCCGCACGCCGGCGCGGGTGCGGATCTCGCTGATGGAGCCGCAGGAACTGCCGGTGCCCGGCCAGCGCGTGATGCTGACCGCGCATCTGGGTCCGCCCGCCGGCCCGTCCGAGCCGGGCGGCTTCGACTTCCGTCGCCTGGCCTGGTTCGAACGCCTGGGCGCGGTGGGCTATGCCCGCGCGCTGGTGATGACGGTCGAGCCTCCGGCCGATGGCGGGATGCTGGCGCTGCACCGCATCCGCATGTCGCTGTCCCAGGCCATGCAGGAGCGGATCGGCGGCCAGGCGGGGGCGGTCTCGGCCGCGCTGATGACCGGCGACCGTTCCGGCATCGCCGAGCAGACCAACCAGATCATGCGCGATTCGAATCTTTACCACATCGTGTCGATCTCGGGGCTGCACATGAGCATGCTGGCCGGCTTCGTCTATGCCGCGTTGCGGCTGGGCGGCGTGGCGGCGCAGGGGCTGGGCGGGGTGCGGGCGGTGCCGGTCCACAAGCTGGCGGCGGCGGGGGCGCTTGGCGCCTCGGCGCTGTATCTGTGGCTTTCGGGCGGCGGCGTCGCGACCGAGCGCGCCTTCATCATGGTGGCGGTGATGCTGCTTGCGATCATCGCCGACCGGCGCGCGGTGTCGCTGCGCACCGTCGCCGTCGCCGCCGGCATCGTGCTGGTGCTGAACCCCGAGGCGCTGACCGAGGCTGGCTTCCAGATGAGCTTTGCCGCTACGGTCGCGCTGATCCTGATGCAGGAGCCATGGGCAAGGCTGTCGCCGCGGCTGCCCTGGTGGGCCCGGCCGGTCCTGATGCTGTTTCTGTCCTCCTTCGTGGCCGGCATGGTGACGGCCCCCATCGCCGCGGCGCATTTCGGGCGGATGACGCAATACGGCCTGCTGGCGAACATGCTGGTCGTGCCCGTCGTCGGCGTGCTGGTGATGCCGGGCGGGGTCTTTGCCGCGCTGCTGGCGCCGCTGGGCCTGGCGCAACCGGCCCTGTGGCTGATGGGGCTGGGAACCGGCTGGATGCTGGCGGTCGCGCAATGGATCTCGGACCTGGGCGGGGCGGTCACGCTGTTTCCCGTCGCGCCGCGCGCCGTCCTGCCGCTGATGGCCGTGGGCGCCATGCTGCTTTTGCCCGGTGCGCAGCCCGCGGGCGGGCGCGGTTCCCTGCCGCTTTTGCGCCGGGGCACGGGCATCGCCCTGCTGGCGGCGGCGGGGGTGCTGTGGCTGGGTGCGAAACGGCCCGACATCCTGGTTTCGGCACAAGGCGACGCGGTGGCGGTGCTGACCCCCGCGGGCAGGGTGCCTTCGAAGCCTGGCGGCGGCAGCTTCGCGGTAGAGAGCTGGCTCAAGGCCGATGGCGACGCCGCCGATCAGGCCGGTGCCGCGGCGCGCCCGCTGTGGCAGGGCCCGCCCGCGAATCGCTGGGCGGAACTCGACCGGGGCGGGACCCGGCTTCGCATCCGCCACCTGACCGGCAGGGCCACGCGCGAGGATGCCCGCGGCCATTGCCGCGAAGGCGGCATCCTGGTCGCGAACGCCGCCCTTTCCCCCAGCCCCGCCACCCTGGGCGAATGCCTGGTCCTCGATCCGCCCTATCTGCGGAAACACGGCGCGGTGGCGATATTCCTGGAGCCTTCCGGCCCCAGATACGTTTCCGTCGACCGGCCGGGCATCCGCCGGCTCTGGCACTGACGCAATCCGCACGGGGTCCAAGCAAATGCATGGTCTGGTCAATCGCTGTATCGAGGCGTTCCTGCGCAACACCTATGGCAGCGCGACCTGGCAGCAGGTCGCCGCCGAAGCCGATGTCCACCCCGACGGGTTCCTGACCTGGGAAAGCAGCCCGGACAGCATCACCCATGCCATCGTCCTCGTCTCGGCCCGGCGGCTCGACAAATCGGTGGGCGAGCTGCTCGAGGATGTCGGGGCATGGCTGAGCCGGCAGGAACAGATCCGCCGGCTGTTGCGGTTCGGCGGCGCGAATTTCCAGGAATTCGTCGAATCGCTGCGCGAATTGCCGGGCCGCATCCACCTGGTGATCCCCGACCTGGAGTTTCCCGGATTCACGGTCCTGTCCGACGCGCCGGGACGCTACCGGATCATCGCCGAGCCGCATCAGCCGGGCCTGATGCGTGTCCTGGCCGGCATGCTGCGGGTGATGGCGGACGACTATGGCTCGCTTGCCGTCATTTCGGTCGTCCGGGACCGCATCGACATAGATGTCGTCCTGCCTGATTACTCCAGCAAGCGGGGTTTCGAGCTTTCCCCCAAGCGAGCGCAGATTTGAAAGACGCCGTGATAGACATTCGCACCCTGTCGGAGCTGATGCCGATGCATCTCATGGTGGATCGCGCCGGCGTGATGGTGTCGCGCGGCAAGACGCTTGCCAAGGTATTGGGCAGCGCATCCCGCCTGGAGGACGCCTTTATTCCCGCCAACAACCTGGGCCACCGCATCCGTTTCGAGGAGCTGTTTCCCCAGCTTGGCTGCGGCAGGCGGGTCTTTCTGCAGCTGCGCGACCATGGCGGCGTTTCCCTGCGCGGGCATGGCGTGCATCTGTCGCCGGACATGGCCATGCTCAACCTGGGCTTCGGCATATATTTTTCCTCGGCGGTGCAGAAATTCGAATTGAACGATTCCGATTTTCCGCCGTCCGACCTGGCCATGGAATTCCTGTTCCTGCACGAGGCGAACCGCGCGGCGCTGCTGGAACTGTCGCGCGTCAACACCAGCCTGGAGGGCGCCCGCGAAAGCGCGCAGATCCTGTCGATCACCGATCCGCTGACCGGGCTGCTGAACAGGCGCGGCTTCGACGTCGTCTTTTCCAAGGCATTCGAGGCGCGCAACCGGAATCCCTTTGCGCTGGTCCACCTGGATCTCGACCATTTCAAGGAGGTCAACGACCGATTCGGCCATGCCGCCGGCGACCGCGTCCTGGTCACGGTGGCATCGGTCCTGGCCTCGGGGGTGCGTTCCGGCGACCGGGTCTGCTGCATCGGCGGGGACGAGTTCCTGATCCTGATCTTCTCCGACAGGCCGGAGGAGGATGCGATGAACGTCTGCACCCGGATGATCCACCAGATCATGGCCGCGAAAACCTATCCGTGCCGGATCACGGCCAGCATGGGCGTCGCGGTGTCCGGCAACAGGCGCATCACCCACCAGCACCAGCTGTTCGAGATGGCGGATGCGGCGCTTTACCAGGCGAAGCTGGCCGGCAAGGGCAGGGTGGTGCTGTGGACCGATCCCGGCGGCTGATCCGCGCCTGGATGATCGGGGCGGATGATCGCGCTCCGGCCATGCCGCATGCCGCATGCCGCGCCTCAGCTGCGATCCGGTCCTGCTGTTCCGCGCCGCGGCGGCGCGTCGCAAGATGGCCGGGCATGGACGGTGGGCGCGGGGCGCGGGATCGGCACAGGCGTCGCTCAACCATGAGGTTTTCTGCGCGCGCATTGCTGGTTACTGTGCGCCCAAACGAGTCGGGGGTTGCGGGTATGCAGGTGGTCTTTCATTGCGGGGTTCACGGAACGGACCTCTATCGCATGGTCAAGACGCTGTTGCAGAACCGCGACTGGCTGCTGCGCAACGGGATCGAGCCCGTCACCCCGAACCGGCATGGCGAGATCTTCAACGAGGCGCTGAACGCGCTGCGCGGCGGCCCCGCCACCAAGGCGATGGAGCAGGTGATGCTGGATGCGATCCTGGATTCGGACGATCCGCGCCGTATCATTTGCAGCACGCCCAGCTTTCTTGGCCGGGCGACGCGGGCCATCTCGCCCGAGGGGCTTTACGTCACCGCCGGCGAGAAGATGGCGGCACTGGCCAACCTGTTTCCCAGCGCCGAGGTCGAGTTCTTCATCGCGCTGAAGAACCCGGCCACGCTGGTCCCGTTCGTCCTGTCGCAGGAGGGCAGCGGCAGCTATGCCGAGTTGATGGACGGCGTCGATCCCGAGGCGCTGCGCTGGGGGCCGGCGCTGCGGCGCATCCAGGCCGCGCTGCCGGGCCGGCGCCTGGTGGTCTGGTGCCACGAGGACACCTCGCTGATCTGGCCCGAGGTGGTGCGCCGCATCGCGACCATGCCCGCCGACGTGCCGCTCAAGGCCGGATTGCAGATCCTGGGCGACATCCTGCACCCCGACGGCATCCGCATGATCCGCGACGCGCTGGCGCAGGAAGAACGGCTGACCGTCGCAAGCCGCCGCCGCATCTTTGCCGCCGCCCTGGAGGCATATGGCCAGCCCGAGCAGATCGAGGTCGAGCTGAACCTGCCCGGCTGGACCCAGCAGATGGTCGATCGCATCACCGCCGCCTATGACGCCGACATGGCCGAGATCGCCGCCCTGCCCGGAATCGAATTCCTTACCCCCTGACCGGGCGATCTAGAAGGGCCGGCCTGGCGGCCGGTTTCCCGGCTTGCGGAATGCGGCGGGCCGGTGCGAAAGCGCAAGATCGGCTGCAATTGCCGGCCGGGGAACCGGCACCGCGGCAGGGCATGGCTGATTCTGCGGCAGCGGCGGGTTTTCATGAATGGTCCGGCACGGGTTTCCAACGACACCGCGTCGGCGAGTGGTCCGGATTCGCGCCTGGCCTGACGCCGGGCCAGGCGATTTTCATGCAAAGGTGGAAATTTATTCAATCATGCAATCATGACGTGTCGCAAAAATGGTGCGATATGGCGAATCCTGTGATGAAAAACGTGGCGATGGTGTGACTGATTCCATCGGCGGATGGAAAATTTTCCATGACGAACAACGGGTTCTACAGTCAGGATTAATTATGTTGACCTTACGTAACCGTTCGGTTTGCGCGTGATGCATTGATCCTTTGCGGTTCTTGGCAATAATGTTTCAAAGCTATCCGTTATGGTGCAAATTTATTCTTAAATATTTTCGAAAGAGCTTGGTATAATATGGAAATGCTGAATGACATCGAAGTCATCCTGGGGGCCCGTTCGGCGCAAGAGGTCTGGCAGCATTACGTTGCGCGCCTGACCGAACTGGGTTTTCCCAACATTTCCTATCATGCGGTGCGGATCCTGGAGGCCTCGTGCGACCGGATGCTGGAGGACCGCGTCCTGCTGTCCAGTTACCCGCCGCGCCTGATGCAGGAGCTTGCTGCGCTGGACCTGCTTGAAAGCCTGCCGATGCACCGCTGGCTGACCCATAACAGGGGTAGCGAAAGCTGGGACTGGATGCGGCGGCTCCGCCTGGCCGGGCGGCTGACGCCGCAGGAAGAGCGCGCGGCCGATGCTTTCGCCCGCTACGGCCATGTCGCGGGCTATGCGGTCGGCATGGGCGACGATGTGGAGCGGGTGCGCGCCGGCGTGATCCTCGGCGGCGCGATCGGCATGCGGCAGGACCGGCTGGACGCGCTTTGGGCGCAGCACGGCCGGCTTGTCGAGGTGCTGAGCCGGCTGGCGCATCTGCGCATCTCGACCCTGCCCCATGCCGAGCAGGAATGCGTGCTGACCCTGCGCCAGCGCGAGGTGCTGGAATGCATCTCGGTCGGCCGCACCACCCAGGAAATCGCCGAGATCCTGGACGTCACGCCGGCCACGGTGGAAAAGCATCTGCGGCTGGCGCGCAAGGCGCTGGGGGCCAAGACCACGGCGCAGGCGATCCTGCTGGCCGCCAGCCGCAGGCAGATCTTCAACTCCACCGCCGAGCCCCATGGCCCCGGACAGGGCGGGCATCCCTCGCCCGCCCGAGACGGCGCGCCGGGGCTGCCGGCGCGCGACCAGATCTGCGCCGGCTAGACGCATTGCGGCCGAGGCTGTGTGGAAACTCAGTCGAGCATGGTCGGGCACGGAACAATGTTCGCCTGCTGGCCTTGCAGAGAGACTTTGTTCTAAAGCAGGCCGCCGTGAATGTATTTCTAAGGAAACTGTTCTTCGTAAATTTTCAGAATTGGAGTTTTCACACAGCCTCGGCCCGATGCCGTCGCGGAATGCGAAACGCCGGCCCAAAAGGGGGCCGGCGTCCGTAATCCGGGTCTGGCGAGAATCAGGCGCCGGCGCGGGTCTTGGCGACCTCGGCGGCGAAATCCTCTTCCTTCTTCTCGATGCCTTCGCCGACCACGACGCGGGCATAGCCGGTCACTTCGACGCCGGCCTCTTGCGCGGCCTGGGCCACGGTCACGTCGGGGTTGATGACGAATTTCTGGCCCAGCAGGGTCACTTCCTCGAAGAACTTCTTCATCCGGCCTTCGATCATCTTCTCGATCACCGCCTCGGGCTTGCCCGATTCGCGGGCCTGCTCGGTCAGCACCGACTTCTCGCGCTCGACCAGCGAGGGGTCCAGGTCGGCTTCCGACAGCGAGGCCGGGTTGGTCGCCGCGATATGCATGGCGATCTGCTTGCCGATCTCCTGCGCCTTGGCGGCATCGCCCTTCAGCGCGACCAGCACGCCGATCTTGCCCATGCCCTCGGCAGCGGCGTTATGCACGTAAGAGACGATGGTGTCGCCTTCCAGCGCGTGCATCCGGCGCAGGGTCATGTTCTCGCCGATGCGGGCGATGGCGTCGGTCAGCACGTCCTCGACCGGGCGGCCGTTCAGATGCGTGGCCTTCAGCACCTCGACATCGGTGGCGGCGTCCAGCGCGACATTGGTGATCTCGCGCACGAGCTGCTGGAAATCGGCGTTCTTGGCGACGAAATCGGTTTCCGAGTTCAGTTCGACGGCGACCCCGCGGCCGGCGCGGACGGCGACGCCCACCAGGCCCTCGGCGGCGACGCGACCCGATTTCTTGGCAGCCTTGGCCAGACCCTTGGTGCGCAGCCAGTCGACGGCGGCTTCCATGTCGCCATTGGTTTCGGTCAGCGCCTTCTTGGCGTCCATCATGCCCGCGCCGGTGGTTTCGCGCAGGTCTTTCACCATAGCAGCGGTGATAGCCATCGAGAGTCTCCTTGCTTTTCAATGCGTCAGGCGGGGTTTATCCCCGCCTGATGAATGTTCCGTAAACCTGTCGCGGCCCGCTTGGGACCGGCGCCGATCAGGCTTCGGCGGCTTCCTCAGCGGTCTCGCCGGCCAGCTCTTCCTCGACGCTGGCTTCCAGCGCGCCCAGGTCCACGCCGGCAGCGCCCATCTGCGCGGTCATGCCGTCCAGCGCGGCGCGGCTGACCAGGTCGCAGTAAAGCGCGATGGCGCGGGCGGCGTCGTCGTTGCCGGGGATGACATAGTCCACGCCCTTGGGCGAGCAGTTGGTGTCGACCACGGCGACCACCGGGATGCCCAGCTTCTTCGCCTCGGCGATGGCCAGGTCTTCCTTGTTCACGTCGATGACGAACAGCAGGTCGGGCAGGCCGCCCATCTCGCGGATGCCGCCCAGCGAGGCTTGCAGCTTGGCCTGCTCGCGCTCCATCTGCAGCCGTTCCTTCTTGGTCAGGCCCTCGGCGCCCGAACCCAGCGTCTCGTCAAGCGCCTTCAGGCGCTGGATCGACTGCGAGACGGTCTTCCAGTTGGTCAGCGTGCCGCCCAGCCAGCGGTGGTTCATGTAGAACTGCGCCGAACGCTCGGCCGCGTCGGCGACGGCTTTCTGCGCCTGGCGCTTGGTGCCGACGAACAGCACGCGGCCGCCCTTGGCGACGGTGTCGCGCACCACCTGCAGCGCCGCGTCCAGCATCGGCACGGTCTGGGTCAGGTCGACGATGTGGATGCCGTTGCGTTCACCATAGATGAACTCGGCCATGCGGGGGTTCCAGCGCTGGGTCTGGTGGCCGTAATGAACGCCAGCTTCAAGCAGCTGACGCATGGAGAATTCGGGAAGCGCCATGTCCATGTCCTTTCCGGTTTGCGCCTTGGCGGGGCTTTCAGGGGCTTGCCCCAACCGGTGGACCGTCGAAGGATGTCTCCCTCCGGGGCCCGACCCCGCCTGTGAAGTGCGCGCGAAATAGTCCTTTTCCGCCCGGAATGCAAGCCCCGGCGACAGGAAATGGGCCGGTTTCGCGGCAATTCGGGACAGATGGCCTTCCGCCCCGGCCGCGTCAACCGAAATTCAATCTTTCTGCGCGATCCTGCGCGAAACCGGCTGAATCGGAGGGGGCGGATGATCGCTGCGGAAGGAAAAGGACGGCCTGGCCCGGTCGCCTGGGGGCGGCGATGGCGCTGACGGTGCTGGTCCAGCATCCCCGCGGCGAATTGCGCGAAGCCGCCGTCGCTGCGTTGGAGGCGGCGGGGATGGCGGTACAGCGATCCTGCGACGGCGCCGAGGGGCTGGCGCTGCTCAGGACCGCTTCCGTCGACGTGATCCTGACGGGGATCAACATGCGGCGGATCTGCGGTTTCGGCTTCATCGAGGCGGTGCGGCGCCAGGCCCGCCTGCGCGATATCCCGATCCTGGTCATGGCCGTTTCGGCCACGCCGCAGCTGAAGGCCCGCGCCCGCAATGCCGGGGCGGCGGGTTGGCTGCCCTATCCGCTCGACCCGGTGCGGCTGGTCGAGACGGTGCGCATGGTCGCCACCCCCGATGGCCGTCCCCCGTGACCGTGGCAAGGGCGCGCGGGCAAGCGGGGCAGCATCGGCCCTCGCCATGCGGCAGCGCGAACTGCCCCGCCCTCGGCTACGATGGTGGTGATTCCCCAAGGGCGAATGGCAAGTCAGCGACGCCTCGGGGCCATCCTTCCCAAGACCTGTCCCGCGGTAGAATGGATGCTGTCCCGGCCAGGCGAGGGTCGCCTTGCGTTCAGTAGCTGCCTATCGCAGGCTGTGCCCTGTGCCCTGTGCCCTGTGCCCTGTGCCCTGTGCCCTGCGGCATCGCGCGCCTGCGTCCCAGGCATTGGCCTCCCTCCGCGCCGCCTGGCCTTCGTCGAATCGGCGGGCAGGCACCGGGCGACAGACGGTCGGCTGCATCTGCACTCCTGGCTGTGCTGCGGCCTATCATCTTCCCGGCGCGGCGGACTCACTTGCCCGAAAGGCGCTGGTCGTTTAAACAGTCCGGGCGTCGCCCTCTTAGCTCAGCTGGCCAGAGCAACCGCCTTGTAAGCGGTAGGTCGTCCGTTCGAATCGGACAGGGGGCACGCGCAGCCGACGGCGACGAAAACCAAGCCAAGCCAAGCCGCGCCGGACGGGAAAATTCCCTGGCCGCTTTCCTCGCCCCGTTCACCCGACGCGACCAAGCCATGCCGGGCCGCGGCAGCCGGCCTGCCGGGGATCCCGCGGAAACCCGGCCAGAAACGCAACGGCCGGATGCGCATCCCGCGCCCCGGCTTGCGATGGCCCGGCTTGCGATGCGCGATCACGCGGCCCAGGCAATGGCCTCCGGCCGGAATCCCGGCCGACCCGGCAAGTTCCATTCTTCCTTGTCCAAATATCCTCGGGGGGTCCGGGGGGCAGACAGACCCCCGGCCTTGGCGCAGATCACTCCATGAAGAAGGCAAACCGGATCACGAACAGCGCGGCGACGATCCAGGTCGCGGCATGCACCTCGCGCGCGCGGCCGGTCGCCAGCTTGATCGCGGCATAGCTCACGAAACCGAAGGCCAGGCCATTGGCGATGGAATAGGTGAAGGGCATCATCAGCGCCGTCAGCACGGCGGGCGCGCTTTCGGTGACGTCGCTCCACTGGATCTCCTCGAACTCGCGCACCATCAGGCAAGCGACGTAAAGCAGCGCCGGCCCGGTGGCATAGGCCGGGACCGAGCCTGCCAGCGGCGCAAAGAACACCGCCAGCAGGAACAGACCCGCCACGACCAGCGCGGTCAGCCCGGTGCGCCCGCCCGCCTGCACGCCCGAGGCGCTTTCGACATAGGCGGTGGTCGAGCTGGTGCCCAGCATCGAGCCGGCCAGGATCGCCGTCGAATCCGCCATCAGCGCCCGGCCCAGGTTCTTGTTGGTATGGGTCGGCCCCTCGGTCAGCAGGCCGGCGCGCTTGGCCACGCCGATCAGCGTGCCGGTGGCGTCGAAGACCTCGACCAGCACCATGACCAGGATGACGTGGAAGATGCCGACGGTCAGCGCCCCGGCAATGTCGAGCTGCATGAAGGTCGGCATGATCGAGGGCGGCATCGAGATCACCCCGGCAAAGGGGCTGGCCCCGATGGCGATCGAGACGACGGTGATGACCAGGATGCCGATCAGGATCGAGCCGCGCACCTTCAGCGCATCCAGCGCCGCGATGATGAAGAAGCCGACGATGGCCAGCAGCGTGCCGGTCTGGGTCAGGTCGCCCAGGCCGACCAGCGTCGCCGGATTGTCCACCACGATGCCCGAGTTCTTCAGCGCGATCAGCCCCAGGAACATGCCGATGCCGGCCGCGATGGCGCTGCGCATGGATGTGGGGATGCCCGCGATCAGCCAGCGCCGGATGCCCGTCACCGACAGGAACAGGAACACCAGGCCCGAGATGAACACCGCCCCCAGCGCCTGCTGCCAGGTGAACCCCAGCGCGCCGACCACGGTGAAGGCGAAAAAGGCGTTCAGCCCCATGCCGGGCGCCATGCCGATGGGCCAGTTGGCCCAAAGCGCCATGATCGCCGATCCCAGCGCCGCGGCCAGGCAGGTCGCGACGAAGACCGCGTTGCGATCCATGCCGGTCGAGGACAGGATCTCGGGGTTCACGAAGATGATGTAGGCCATCGTCAGGAAGGTGGTTATCCCCGCGATCACCTCGGTTCTGGCGCTGGTGCCATGGGCCGTCAGGCCGAAGCGCTTGTCGAGCACGGTTCCTTCCCCTGGACTGATGCTGGCGCCGCTGGCCGTCAGGCCGGATTGCTTGTCTGGCATGATTCCTCCCATTGGCGGTTTGCCCGCCATGCTGGCCAGATTATGCCCAGGCATCTTCAACGAGAATGCAGGGTCTGGCGACAGAGTTTCAACGGGACGTTAATAAACAGCCATTTTCAAGAAAAACTTGGTTCTGTTTATAGAAATTCTCGGGTTGCCTGCGGGGCCGGCAGGGTGATGAGTGCTAGTCAGCCAGAAATCAGGAAAGGAAGCAAGCGATGCGATACAGCCGCGACATGATCGGTTATGGCGAGCATACGCCCGATCCCAAATGGCCCGGCGATGCCCGGATCGCGGTGCAGATCGTCATCAACTACGAGGAAGGCGGCGAAAACAGCATCGAGCATGGCGACGCCGCCTCGGAAGCCTTCCTGTCCGAGATCATCGGCTGCCAGCCCTGGCCCGGCCAGCGCCACTGGAACATGGAATCGATCTATGACTATGGCGCGCGGGCGGGGTTCTGGCGGCTCCACCGGCTGCTCAGCGACGTGCCCGTGACCGTCTATGGCGTCGCGACCGCGCTGGAGCGCGCGCCCGAACAGGTCGCCGCCATGCAGGCCGCCGGCTGGGAGATCGCCACCCACGGCCTGAAATGGATCGACTACCGCGACATCCCGCGCGAGGTCGAGGCCGAGCATATCGCCCGCGCGGTCGAGCTGCACACCCGCGTCACCGGCGAGCGGCCGCGCGGCTTCTACCAGGGCCGCACCTCGATGAACACGGTGGCTCTGGGCTGCGAGGAGGGCGGATTCGAATACCTGGCCGACACCATCGCCGACGACCTGCCCTATTGGCATGTCCACGACGGCAAGCCGCAGCTGATGGTGCCCTATACGATGGACGCCAACGACATGCGCTTTTCCTCGGGCCAGGGCTTCGGCACCGGGGTCGAGTTCTTCGACTACCTGCGCGACAGCTTCGACGTGCTTTATGCCGAGGGAGAGGCCGGCGCGCCCAAGATGATGTCCATCGGCCTGCACTGCCGCCTCGCGGGCCGGCCGGGCCGGGCCATGGCGATCAAGCGCTTCCTCGACCATGCCCGCAGCCACGAGGGGGTCTGGTTCGCCACCCGGCTCGACATCGCGCGGCACTGGGCGCGGGCGCATCCCTGGCAGCCCAGGCAGCGCCCCTCGCAGATGGACCGCGAGGCGTTCGTCGAGAAATTCGGCGGCATCTACGAGCATTCGCCCTGGATCGCCGAGCGCGTCTGGGAAGGCGAGATGGGCGCGATCCACGACACCGCCGCCGGGCTGGCTGCGCGCATGGCGCAGGTCTTCCGCGCGGCCAGCGACGAAGAGCGGCTGGGCGTGCTGCTGGCGCACCCGGACCTGGCCGGCAAGCTGGCCGCGGCCAAGCGCCTGACCGCCGACAGCACCGCCGAACAGGCCAGCGCCGGGCTCGACAGCCTGACCGATGCCGAGCGCGCCGAGTTCGACCGCCTGAACACGGCCTATGTGGAAAAGCACGGCTTCCCCTTCATCATCGCCGTGCGCGACCACGACAAGCCGGGGATCATGGCCGCCATGCGCCGGCGCCTCGACAACGACAGCGCGACCGAGCGCGCCGAGGCCGAGCGCCAGGTCAGCCGCATCGGCGCGCTGCGCCTGCAGCAGATGCTGGGCGATGCCTGAGCCCCGGCCCCGCCCGCCGTTGGTCGCGGGCGGGGTTTGCTAGCCACGATCCGGGCCAGAGAGACCCCGGCGTAACGGAGACCTGACATGACCGCCAAGACCCCGACCTATGCCGGGCCTTTCGCCGGCCTGCCGCCGCAGACCGACCTGTCCACCGACACCGCCACCTTCACCGAGGCCTATGCCGTCATCCCCGCCAGCACGATGCGCGACATCGTCACCAGCTTCCTGCCGGGCTGGACGGGGATGCGGATGTGGATGATCGCCCGGCCGCTCTCGGGCTTTGCCGAGACCTTCAGCCAGTATATCGTCGAGCTGGCGCCGCAGGGCGGCTCGGACCGGCCCGAGGACGACGCGGGCGTGCAGGCCGCGATCTTCGTCACCGAGGGCGCGGTCACGCTGACCATCGACGGCAAGGCGCATGAGCTGGTGCCCGGCGGCTTTGCCTATATCCCCGCCGGCATGGCCTGGTCGGTGCGCAATGGTGCCGAGACCTCGCGCTTCCACTGGTGGCGCAAGCGCTGGCAGGCGGTCGAGGGGCTGGAAAAGCCCGAGGTGATCGTCGCCAACGAGCGCGACATCGCCCCGATCCCGATGCCCGAGACCAATGACAGCTGGGCCACCACCCGCTTCATGGACCCGGCGGACATGCGCCACGACATGCATATCACCATCGTGACCTTCAAGCCGGGCGGCTCGATCCCCTTTGCCGAGACGCATGTGATGGAGCATGGGCTGTTCGTCATCGAGGGCAAGGCGGTCTACCGGCTGAACCGCGACTGGGTCGAGGTGGGCCCCGGCGATTTCATGTGGCTGCGCGCCTTTTGCCCGCAATGCTGCTATGCCGGCGGGCCGGGGAATTTCCGCTATCTGCTCTACAAGGACGTGAACCGGCACGCGCCGATCTGGAAGTAGGAGGGGGGCTCTGCCCCCAGCCGCTGCGCGGCTTCCCCCGGGGTATTTGGAAAACGGAGAAAGCCGGTCAGCGGGCGCGGCGGAAGGTCAGGTTGATGCGGGCGGCGCCGGTCAGCGGATGCTCGCCCGGCTTGAGCGTCAGGATGCCGTGCCAGTTCAGCCGCGCCGGCCCGCCCCAGACCACCACGTCGCCGTGGGTCAGCGCGTGTTTCGCGACCGGGTCGCCGCGCTCGGGGCCGCCGAATTGGAAGGTCGTGGGCAGGCCCAGCGAGACCGAGACGATGGGCGCGGCCATGTCGGCCTCGTCGCGGTCCTGGTGCAGGCCCATCTTGACCCCCGGCACGTAGCGGTTGACCAGGCAGGCATCGGGCCGGAAATCGGGGAAGCCCGCGCGCGCCGCGGCCTCTTGTGCCAACTGCCGGAAGCGCTGCGGCATTTCGGGCCAGGGCCGGCCGGTCAGCGGGTCCAGCGGCTCGTAGCGATAGCCGCGCCGGTCGCTGACCCAGCCGAGCGCGCCGCAATTCGTCATCTCGACGCCGATCATGCGCCCGCCGGGCGTCTGCATCTGCCGGAAGGGCGAAATGCCGGCGATGCGCGCGACCTCTTCGACCATGGCGGGGTCGGGCGCGAAACCGCGCAGGATCATGGCGCCGGGGCCGAGGGGTTCGTCGCGGCGGGTTCCGAACAGGTCTGGTTCCATGCAGCCCTCCCACGGGATTGTCATGTGCTGCGGCTTGACCTGTGGCCATGGCGATGGCTTTCAGGTCGGGCCACAGGAAAGGATTCTTGCCATGCGCCGCCCCCTTGCCGCAATCGCCCTGACGCTGCTTTGCGTCCTGCCCCTGGCGCCGGCCGGGGCGCAGGACCGCAGCCCGGCCGAGGTCGCGGCGATCAAGCGGGCGGTGTTCGACGGTCCCGGCCTGCCGGTGATGGGCAATGCCGGGGGCGATGCGGTGCTGGTCGAGTTCTCGGACTACAATTGCGGCTTTTGCCGCAAGAGCGCGCCGGAGGTGGCGGCGTTGCTGCAATCGGATCCCGGCGTGAGGCTGGTGGTGCATGAGATCCCGATCTTCGGCGAGGGCTCGCGCTTTGCCGCCGAGGCGGCGCTGGCCGCCCAGCCGCAGGGCAAGTATCCCGAGTTCCACCGCGCGCTGATGGCGATGCGCGGCAAGGCCGAGAAGGCGTCGGTGCTGCGCGTCGCCCGCGAGGTCGGGCTGGACGTGGCGCGGCTGCAGCGCGACATGCAGGCGCCCGAGATCACCCGGCGGATCGAGGAATCGCTGGCGCTGGCCGACGAGATCGGGCTGGTCGGCACGCCCAGCTTCGTCGCCGGCGAGCGGGCGATCTTCGGCTATCTGGCCAAGGACGACCTGGCCGAGTTGGTGGCCGAGGCGCGCGCCGCGAAATAGCGCGCGCCGGTCCGGCATCAGGTGCGGATGTCGACGCCCAGGTGCTTGGCGACGGTGAAGATGTCCTTGTCGCCGCGGCCCGACAGGTTCACCACCATGATGTGGTCGCGCGGCAAGTCTGGCGCGATCTTGATGACATGGGCCAGCGCGTGGCTGGGTTCCAGCGCCGGGATGATGCCTTCGAGCCGGCAGAGGGTCTGGAAGGCCGCCAGCGCCTCGTCATCGGTCACGCTGACATATTCGGCGCGGCCCTGTTCCTTGAGCCAGGCATGTTCCGGGCCGATGCCGGGATAGTCGAGCCCGGCGCTGATCGAATGCCCTTCCTGGATCTGACCCTCGTCGTCCTGCAGCAGATAGGTGCGGTTGCCGTGCAGCACGCCGGGGCGGCCGCCGGTCAGGCTGGCGCAATGCTGCATGCGCTCGTCCACGCCCTTGCCACCGGCCTCGACGCCGATGATGCGGACCGAAGGATCGTCGAGGAAGGGGTGGAACAGCCCCATGGCGTTCGAGCCGCCGCCGATGGCCGCGACCACGCTGTCGGGCAGCCGCCCCTCGCCCTCCTGCTCGGCCAGTTGGCGGCGGGTCTCGCGGCCGATGATGCATTGGAAGTCGCGCACCATCGCGGGATAGGGATGCGGGCCGGCCACCGTGCCGATGCAGTAGAAGGTGTCGCGGACGTTCGTCACCCAGTCGCGCAGCGCGTCGTTCATCGCGTCCTTGAGCGTGCCGCGGCCCGAGGTGACGGGCACCACCTCGGCGCCCAGCAGCCGCATGCGGAAGACGTTCGGCGCCTGGCGCTCGACGTCATGCGCGCCCATGTAGACGATGCATTTCAGCCCGAAGCGGGCGCAGACCGTGGCCGTCGCCACGCCATGCTGGCCGGCGCCGGTTTCGGCGATGATGCGGGTCTTGCCCATGCGGCGCGCCAGCAGGATCTGGCCCAGCACGTTGTTGATCTTGTGGCTGCCGGTATGGTTCAGCTCTTCGCGCTTGAGATAGATCTTCGCGCCGCCCAGCTCCTCGGTCAGGCGCGGGGCGAAATAGAGCGGGCTGGGGCGGCCGACGTAATGTTTCCAGAGATCGTCCATCTCGGCCCAGAAGGCGGGGTCGTCCTTGGCGCGGTCGTATTCCGCCTGGAGGTCGAGGATCAGCGGCATCAGCGTCTCGCTGACGAAGCGGCCGCCGAAGATGCCGAAGCGGCCCTGTTCGTCCGGGCCGGTCATGAAGCTGTTGATGAGGTCTTCGGCCATGGCTTTCCTCGCGCGCGGTCGGGTGGGTATTTGGGCAACAGAGAAGCCCCGTCAGAGGGATTTCTTATATCCGATATGGGAAGGGGTAAAGCCGAGCCTGTCGTAGAAGCGATGCGCCTCTGCGCGGCTGCGGTTGGTGGTGAATTGCAGGAGCGTGCAGCCGGCCGCGCGAGCGCGGGATTCGGCGTCGCGGATCAGCGCCGCGCCGATGCCACGGCCGCGCAGGTCGGGCCGGACGCGCACGCCCTCGATCTGGGCGCGGCGGGCGGCGCGGAGCGACAGGCCGGAGATGACGGTGATCTGGTAGCAGGCGATCACCTCGCCGCCCAGCAGGCCCACGACCAGGTGGTTCGCGGCCTCGGCCTGCATGGCGTCCCAGGCGGCGAGATAGGGGGCGAGGTCGCCTGCCTCCCGCGCCTGGCCCAGCATGTCGTCGCGCAGGAGGGCCAGGACGGCGGCGACCTCGTCGCGCCGGGCCTCGCGGAAGGCGACGGCGGTCACAGGATCGGGGCCGTGGCGCGGGCGATGAAGCTGCGGATGCGCTGCGGATCCTTGATGCCCGGCGCGCTTTCGACCCCGGAGGAGACGTCGATGCCGGGGGCGCGGGTCAGGCGGATCGCCTCGGCCACGTTTTCGGGCGTCAGGCCGCCGGCCAGCAGCCAGGGCTTGAGGATCTGCCGCCCGGCCAGCAGCCGCCAGTCGAAGGCCAGGCCGTT
>JAANMY010000821.1_pt1 | contig 39966 bp, 38 predicted proteins | sample 7279691 | NCBI WGS metagenome assembly JAANMY01 (sample SAMN14094543, study PRJNA606508) | bioreactor metagenome | isolation source: A lab-scale SPAN reactor treating ammonium-rich wastewater day 388 | place: Ireland: Galway | collected 2018-02-07 | reverse complement strand
CGTTTCGATCCACGCCCCTGTGAGGGGGCGACCCGGATTCAGCACAGCCAAGGGCGTGTTCATCCAGTTTCGATCCACGCCCCTGTGAGGGGGCGACGTTGCGATCCGGCGGGCAATCCAGCGCCGCCGGGTTTCGATCCACGCCCCTGTGAGGGGGCGACTCCGCCGGTCCAAGCAGCAAAGCCGCACCGTCGAGTTTCGATCCACGCCCCTGTGAGGGGGCGACAAACCCCATACAACTTGCTCATGCGTCCAGTCCTGTTTCGATCCACGCCCCTGTGAGGGGGCGACGCCCTCTGGTCAACGATCCGCGCCTCGGACGGGGCGTTTCGATCCACGCCCCTGTGAGGGGGCGACGGCCCTCTTGGTAACAGGTTGAGAGGGCCGGGGAAACTGTCGGGGAGGTGCGAACCGGGGCGGGGTGGCCGGATCGGGGCGGGGCGTGGGGGGGTGTTTTCGTGGAAAGGTTCAGGAAAACCGGGGTGCGAACCGGGGCGGAAGAGGCGGCACGCCGGGCGTTCGCAGGGTGCGGCGCGGGGTGCGCGCCGGGCCGGGACGCGCGGCGGGGCGGCGGCGTTCCCTGCCCAGCCCGCCCTGCCGCGCCACCCCGGTTTGCCCCGCGCCGCCCGCGGGCAACCGGGCGCGGACGGCCGCTTGCGCCCGGGGCCGGACGCCCGGGCGGCCGCGCTTTTCCGCCTTGCGCGACGGGCGCTTCCCGATTAAAGGGGGCAGCGTTGCCGATGTAGCTCAGCTGGTAGAGCAACGCATTCGTAATGCGTGGGTCGGGGGTTCGAGTCCCTTCATCGGCACCATTCAGCCCCCTGTCCCGATGCGCGATGCCGGTCCGGCCGGATCAGGCCTCGCCGGTCATCAGCGCGCGCAGCACCTCCATCTTGGCGATCACCGGCGGCGACAGGACGAAGGGGTAGAAGGTTTCGTGCCCCATCGCCTGATTGACCACGTTCAGCGCCAGCGACAGATCGATCCAGACATCGGCCAGCGCGGACATCGGCAGGCGGGCGAGCGCGGGCAGATCCTCGGGCAGCGTCGCGGGGACGAGGCCGAAGGCGCGGGCGGTTTCCAGCCCGTCGAGCAGATGCAGCACATGCGCCCAGGTTTCGGCGAAATCCTCCCAGGGATGGGCGGCGGCATAGCCGGAGATATGGCTTTGCGCCCAGTCGGGCGGCGGGCCGTCGCGGTAATGCGCCGCCAGCGCTGCGCCGTAATCCTGCCGGTCATCGCCGAAAACCGCGCGCAGCCGGTCGAGGCGGCCGGGATCGTCGCGGGTCAGAACCTCCCAGTAATGATGCGCGACCTCGTGGCGGAAATGCCCGGCGAGGGTGCGGTAGGGCTCGCCCATGGCGTTGCGCATCGCCTCGCGCCGGGCATCGTCGGCCTCGGCGATGTTGAGGGTGATGGTGCCGCCCTTATGGCCGGTCAGCACGCGCGGGGCGCCGCGGCCCGGGGGATCGCCCATCAGCCGGAACACCGGCGCGGGCTGGCCCGCGGCATCGAGCAGCGGCAGGCCCAGCAGGTCGAGCAGCCGGATCAGCGGGCGCTTGGCGGCCTCGATCCGGGCCCAGCGGTCGGCGTTGCCGGGGATGGTCAGGTCAGGCACCAGCGTGGTGTGGCGGCAGGACCGGCACAGGCCCGCGCCGGGCTCGGCTGTCCAGTTGCAGGTGATCGGCGCGCGGTTGGCGCAGGGTTCGGCCGCGCCGCCCAGCGCGACGAAGCCCTGCGCGGGGTCATAGGCCAGCGGCGTGCCGCAACTGAGGCAGGCGGTGTTGGCGAAGAACACCTCATGGCGGCACGAAGGACAGTGGAAACGGCGCATGCGGGGCTTTCGGTTGGGGCACGGCTGCCGGACAACCCGCCGGGCGGCGTTTGGTTGCAGGCAGCGGCGGACAATCCGGGCGGGGGGCGGTCTTTCCCTCGTCCGTCATCCGTGACACCCTGCCCGGGTGCAACCCCTTTGTGGCCCGGGCGGGCCATGCAACGACCCGGAAAGGACGCCGCGATGCCGGACCCGACCCGCCGCGACGGAGCCGCTGCGTGAGCCTGTGGAACGGCTGGATCATCCACCGGCGCCGCGGCTGGCGCGCGCTGGGGCTGCGGTTCTACAGCGAGATCGTCGAGGACCAGATCGGCCTGCTGGCCGCCGGGATCGCCTTTTATGCGCTGCTGGCGATCTTTCCGGCGCTGGCCTCGCTGATGGCGGTGCTGGGGATGTTTCTGGACCCGACGCAGATCACCGGGCCGCTGGCCGAGGTGATCGCGGCGATGCCCGCCAGCGCGGCGCAGGTGATCCTCGATCAGGCGACGGCGGTGGCCTCGGCCGACCGGCAGCGGCTGGGGCTGGCGGCGGGCATCGGTCTGGTGGTGGCGCTGTATTCGACGGCGCGGGGGATGCGGCATCTGATCCAGGGGCTGAATGTGGCCTTCGACCGCACCGAATCGCGCAGCTTCCTGCGGCGCTGGGCGACGATTCTGGTGCTGTCGGTGTTCGTGGTGGCCGGGGTTCTGCTGGGGCTGGCAGCGATTGCGGTGATCCCGCTGTTACTGGCGCTGCTGCCGCTGGATCAGGGCACGCAGGCGCTGGTTTCGGCGCTGCGCTGGGTGGTGATGTTCTCGATCAGCGTGACCGGCATCGCGGTGATTTACCGCTGGGGCCCCGACCGGCGCCACAAGACCTGGCACTGGACCCTGCCGGGGGCGGTGCTGGCCTGTCTGCTGTGGGTCATCGCCTCTGCCGGATTCTCGCTCTATGCCGAGAATTTCGCCAGTTATCAGCGCAGTTTCGGCGCGCTGGCCGGGGTGATCGTGCTGCTGACCTGGCTGTGGCTGTCGGCCTATATCCTGCTGCTGGGCGCCGAGGTGAACGCGCTGATCGAGGCCGTAACGCATGGCGAGACCGGCGGCGACCCGCTGCATGGCGAGCAGGTGCCGTCGGATTGAGCCGGGGCGCGATCGGCGCCGTCAGGCCCGGCTAAAGCCGCCGCAGGTTGGTGATGACCCGGTCCAGCAGGTCGCGCAATTGCGCCACCTCGGCCTCGCTCAGGCCCGCCAGTGTCAGGGTTTCGACGGCCAGCGCCTGCGCGGTCAGGTCGGCGACCACGGCCGCGCCATGCGGCGTGGGCCAGACGGCATTGGCGCGGCGGTCGCCATCGACGGGGCGGCGTTCGACGATGCCGTTGGCCTCCATCCGGTCGAGGATCGGCACCAGGCTGGAGCGTTGCAGGCCCACGGCCTCGGCCAGGCGGTGCTGCGGCTGGCCCGGGTTCTGGCAGATGATCGACAACAGCCCCAGATAGCGCCCGGCGCCGCCGTGATCGGGGGTGCGCGCCTCGAAGCAGCGATAGGCCTGGATCTGCGCCATGCGCAGCCGGAAGTTGATGCTGCGGTCCAGCCCGGGTTGCAGGGGCAACGGGCCGGGGTCGCTGTCGGTTTCAGGCGGGATTTCCGGGGTCATTGGCCCTGATCGAATAGGTTCATGTCATATTGATTGACATCGAACTATTCGGTATCACCCAAACAGGCGCCTGTCCAGCCGGGCCCGGGGCGGAATCGAGGGAGGATTGCATGAGCATCGACACGGGGGCCGCGCATTGGCCCGCCGAGACCACCGGCCCGGCGCTGTGGGAAATCACGCTGGGCGATCTGCTGGACCGGCAGGCGGCGGCCTTTCCCGACCGGCCGGCGATCCGCGTCGATGAACCGGCGCGCGGGATCGAGTCGGTCTGGACCTATGCCGCGCTGAAGGCCGATGCCGATGCGCTGGCGCGCGGGCTGATCGACTGGGGCATCGCGGCGGGCGACCGGGTGGCGGTGATGGCGCCCAATTGCGGCGAATGGGTGCTGCTGGAATACGCGCTGGCCAAGGCCGGGGCGGTGCTGGTGACGGTCAATCCGGCGCTGAAGCCCGCCGAGATCGGCTATCTGCTGGGTCAGGGGCAGGTGGCGGCGCTGATCTTTGCCACCGGGTTCCGCGGCAGCGACATTGCCACCGACCTGCGCGGGCTGATGCCTGACCTCGACGCGGCCCCGGGCGGGGTGCGGGGCGCCGGGGGCGCCTTTCCGGCGCTGCGGCGGCTGGCGCTGATCGGCGCGGGCGATGCGCCCTTTGCCCTGCCCTTCGCGCAATTGCTGGACCGGGGCCGCGCGCTGGACGACAGCGCCCGCGCCGCGCGGCAGGCCGCGGTGCGCCCGCGCGACGTGGCGCAGATCCAGTACACCAGCGGCACCACCGGCAAGCCCAAGGGCGCGATGCTGACGCATCATTCCACCGTCAACAATGCCCGGCTGATGGCCGAGCGCGGCGGCTATACCCAGGATGACGTGATGCTGTCGGCGATGCCGCTGTTCCATACGGCGGGCTGCGTGTGCAATGTCATGGCGATGCTGGCCTGCGGTGGCAGTCTGGTGACGATGGATGCCTTCGATCCGGGGCGGATGCTGGCGCTGTGGCAGGCGCATCGGCCGACGCTGCTGAACGCGGTGCCGACGATGATGGTGCGGATGCTGGAACATCCGGCCTTTGCCGACAGCGGCACGCGCAGCCTGCGCCGGGTCATCAGCGGCGGCACCTCGATCCCGCCCAGCCTGATGCGGCGCATGCGCGACGAAACCGGGGGCGAGCCGCTGATCATCATGGGCATGACCGAATGCAGCCCGATCATCACCCAGACCCGCAACGCCGACGATCTGGAGACCCGGCTGGCGACGGCGGGCACGCCGCTGCCGCATACCGAGATCCGCATTGTCGATCCCGAGACCGGCGCGGTGCGGCGGTTTGGCGAGGCGGGGGAATTGTGCATCCGCGGCTATCTGACCATGGCGGGTTATTTCGACATGCCCGAGCGCACGGCGGAAACCATCGATTCTGACGGCTGGCTGCATTCGGGCGATCTGGCGGTGCTGGAAGAGAGCGGGCATCTGCGGATCGTCGGGCGGCTCAAGGACATGATTATCCGGGGCGGCGAAAACGTCTATCCGGTCGAGATCGAAAGCTGTCTGCTGGATCATCCGGCGGTCAGTCAGGCGCAGGTGGTCGGCGTGCCCGACGCCGATCTGGGCGAGGAGAGCTTCGCCGTGGTGGTGCTGATCGACGGGGCCGAGGCCAGCCCGGCAGAGCTGCAGGCGTTCTGCCGCGCGCGGATGGCGCGGCACAAGATGCCGAAATATGTGCAGATCGCCGCCGAATTGCCGATGACGGCGAACGGCAAGATCCAGAAATTCGCCCTGCGCGCGGCGGCGATGGCGGATCTTGCTGCGGGCCGCATCAAGGCGGTGCGCGCATGAGCGCGCTGCCGCTGCTGATCGCCCGCGAGGGGGCGGTGGCCGTGCTGACGCTGAACCGCCCGGCGGCGCGCAATGCGCTGAGCCCGGAACTGGCCTGCCGTCTGGCGGATGCGATCGAGGAGGCCGCCGATGATCCGTCGATCCGGGCGGTGATCCTGACCGGGGCGGGCACGCAGGCGTTCTGTTCGGGCGGCGATCTGGGGTTGTCGCTGCCGTTGCTGTCCGGCGCGCGGGCGCCGGCCGATGACTGGGACCGCCGCTTTCTGGCCGATGCCGGGGTGAATGACCGGCTGGCCAGCCGCGGCGTCGAGATGAACAAGCCGGTGATCGCCGCGGTCAACGGCGCCTGCATGGCGGGCGGGATGGAGATGCTGCTGGGCACCGATATCCGCCTCGCCGTGCCGCAGGCGCGGTTCGCCCTGCCCGAGGCGGCGCGCGGGGTGATCCCCTTTGCCGGGGCGCTGGCGCGGTTGCCGCGACAGATCCCCTATGCGCTGGCGATGGAGATGCTGCTGACCGGCGCCGCCCTTGACGCCGAAGCGGCGCTGAGGGCCGGGCTGATCGGCCAGATTGTCGAACCCGGGGCGCTGATGCCGACGGCGATGGCATTGGCACAGCGGATTGCCGCGAATGCGCCGGTGGCGGTGCAGGAGATCAAGCGCGTGGTGATCGCCGCCAGCGGCCGCCCGCTTGCCGAGGGTTTCGCGCTGGAGGATACCGCCAAGGCGCGGGTGATGGCGACCGAGGACGCGCGCGAGGGGCCGCGCGCCTTCATGGAAAAGCGCCCGGCGGTGTATCGGGGGACATAGGATGATGTTGCAGGGCAAGGTGGCGCTGGTCACGGGCGCCGGGCTGGGGATCGGCCGGGCGACCGCGCTGGCCATGGCGCAGGCCGGGGCCGCGGTGGTGGTCAACGACATCGACGGCACGGCGGCCGGGGCGGTGGCCGGCCAGATCGCCGAGGCGGGCGGGCAGGCGGTGGCGGTGGCCGCCGCGATTGGCCGCGACGGATCGGCCGAGGCCTGCGTCGAGGCGGCACTGGCCCGTTTCGGGCGGCTGGATGCGCTGTTCGCCTGCGCCGGGGTGCTGCGCGACTCGGTCCTGTGGAAAACCAGCGACGCCGATTTCGATCTGGTGATCGGCACCCATCTGCGCGGCACCTTCCAGTGTGGCCGCGCCGCCGCGCGGCAATTTCGGGCGCAGGGCGGTGGCGGCAGCCTGATCCTGACCGCCTCGCCCGCCGGACAGCAGGGCAATTTCGGTCAGGGCGCCTATGCGGCGGCCAAGGCCGGGATCGTCGGCATGATGCGAAGCTGGGCGCTGGAACTGGCGCGCGACGGTGTCGGGGTCAATGCCATCGTGCCGACGGCGCTGACGCGGATGACCGCCAGCATCCCGGCGCTGGCGCCGCATGTCGCGGCGCTGGAACGGGGCGAGGCCCTGCCCGCCCGGCTGCGCGGCCATTACGGCATCGGCACGCCCGGGGATGTCGCGCCGCTGGTGGTGTTCCTGGCCTCGGACGCGGCGCGGGGGATCACCGGGCAATGCCTGGGCATCGGCGGCGACCGGCTGAGCCTGTGGTCGCATCCGGGCGAAATCCGCAGCGCGCAGGCCCCCGGCGGCTGGAGCGCCGAGGATCTGGCCGACCGCTGGGCGGATTTCAGCGCCGGTGCGGTGCAAAGGGTGGGCGTGCCGCTGGACTTCGACCTCTAGACCCGGCCACCCCCGGCCTGCGCATCGGCAGAACCCCCCGCGGGACCGGGGGGCGATGTGCAAAAAAATGCATTGGTGAAACAATCTTCTTGCGTCGGCCTAGCATTGTTGCACTATATAGCATAGCGGCGGTGCGATTCCGCACCCGGCCCGGGAGGGGGCTGCGCCCGCGCGGGAGGATACCGACATGAACGAGAACGCCGCCGTCTATTTCGTGGACCGCCACCTGGCCGAGGGCCGGGCAGCCAGAACCGCCTTCCGCGAGGCCGACGGCGCGCAGCGCAGCCTGAGCTATGGCGATCTGGCCGATCAGAGCGGGCGTTTCGCCGGGGCGCTGCTGCGCCACGGGGTGCGGCGCGAAGAACGGATCGCCATGGTGGTGCGCGACCAGATCGAGTTTCCGTTGGTGTTCTGGGGCGCCCTGAAGGCCGGGGCGATCCCGGTGCCGCTGAACACGCTGCTGTCGGCCCCGGTCTATGAGGCGATCCTGAACGATTCGCGCGCGTCGATCCTGGTGGTGTCGGAACAGCTTTGGGAGACGGTGAAACCGGCGGTGGATGGCAACCGCTTCCTGCGCGCCGTGGTGGTGATCGGCGGCGAAAAGGCCTGCGACGGCACGGAATGCCTGAGCTATGACGCCTTCATGGCGGGGGCGGAACCGCTGGACACGGTCGAGGCGCAGGGCGATGAACTGGCGTTCTGGCTCTATTCCTCGGGCTCGACCGGGGTGCCCAAGGGGGTGCGGCATGTGCATTCCTCGCTGAAGGCGACGGCGGACACCTTTGGCGCGCAGGTGCTGGGCATCCGCGCCGGGGACACGGTGTTTTCCGTCGCCAAGCTGTTCTTTGCCTATGGGCTGGGCAATGGCATGTCGTTCCCGCTGTCGGTGGGCGCCACGACGATCCTGTTCGGCGGACGCCCGACACCGGACGGCGTGTTCGAGATCATGGCGCGCGAAAAGCCGACGATCTTTTGCGGCGTGCCGACGCTGTATGCGGCGCTGGTGGCCGAACAGGAAAAGCGCGGCACAAAGCCCGAGCATTGCATCCGGCTCTGTACCTCGGCCGGTGAGGCACTGCCGCGCGACATCGGCCAACGCTGGGAAAAGCTGTGGGGCGCCGAAATCGTCGATGGCGTGGGATCGACCGAGATGCTGCATATCTTCCTGTCGAACCGGCCGGGGGATATCGTTTACGGCACCTCGGGCGTCGCCGTGCCGGGCTATGAGGTGCGGCTGGTCGATGAGCACGACGAAGAGGTGGCCGGGGGCGAGGTCGGCGAACTGCTGGTGCGCGGCCCGTCGAGCGCCGAGGGCTACTGGAACCGCCGGTCGAAAAGCCTGAGCACCTTTCAGGGCCACTGGACCCGCACCGGCGACAAATACGAGCGCACGGCGGAGGGGCGCTATGTCTACTGCGGGCGCACCGATGACATGTTCAAGGTGAGCGGCATCTGGGTTTCGCCGTTCGAGGTGGAACAGGCGCTGGTGGAATATCCCGGCATCCTGGAGGCGGCGGTGGTGGCGCGGGCCGACGATCAGGATCTGGTCAAGCCCGCCGCCTATGTGGTGCTGAAAGAGGGGGCCTCGGTCGATACCGAGGCGCTGAAGGAGCATATCAAGGCCCGGATCGGCATGTGGAAATATCCGCGCTGGGTGTCGGTGGTCGAGGAACTGCCCAAGACGGCGACGGGCAAGATCCAGCGGTTCAAGCTGCGCGACGGGTGACAGAAAGGGGGCGCTCGCGCCCCCTCTGGCCTGCGGCCATTCACCCCCTGAGGATATTTGAGGAGCAAAGATGGGACAGATCATGCTGGATTTGCAGGCGGGGCGCGGATCTCTGGAAGTGGCGGGCAAGCGGCTGGAATGGCAGTTCTGGCCCGGCGGCCCGGGGCCAGTGATCGTGCTGCTGCACGAGGGGCTGGGCTGCGTGGCTTTGTGGCGCGACTTTCCCGAGCGGCTGGCGGCGGCGACCGGGCTGGGGGTGTTTGCCTATTCGCGCGAGGGTTACGGGCAATCGGACCCGGCCGGGCTGCCGCTGCCGGTGGATTACATGACGCGCCACGCGGTCGGGGTGCTGCCCGGGGTGCTGGCGGCGCTGGGCAGCGGGCCGGTGATCCTGATGGGGCATTCGGACGGCGCGACCATCGCCGCGGAATATGCCGGGCGGGTCGAGGATTTCCGGGTGCGGGGCCTGGTGCTGATGGCGCCGCATGTCTTTACCGAGCCCATGGGGCTGGCCGAGATCGCCCGGGTGGGCCTGGCCTTTGGCCCGGAGATGGCGGCGCGGATGGGCAAGTATCACCGCGACCCGGTGGCAACGTTCCGGGGCTGGAACGAGGCCTGGCTGAACCCGGATTTCGCCGCCTGGGATGTGACCGAGGTGATCGATTATCTGCGCGTGCCGGTGCTGGCGATTCAGGGGCGGCAGGACCAATACGGCACGCTGGCGCAGATCGCGGCGATTGCCGATGGCTCGTATGCGCCGGTCGAGGTGTTGCTGCTGGAGGATTGCCGCCATTCGCCGCAGATCGATCAGCCCGCGGCGGTGCTGGCGGCGGTGGCGGAATTCGCCGAACGGCTGCAGGCGCATGAGGCGGCGCAGCCCGAAGGCGTATGATCGCCCTGCGCGCGCAGCCGCATCTGCCGGGGCGCAACGGGCGGCCCGACCCGGCGCTGTTCGCGCCGCTGCTGCAGGGGCTGGCCGGGCTGGACCGCGCCGGGCTGGCGCAGAGCGCCGCCTATGGCGCCGGGTTCGAGGCCTTTGCGCGCGGCTATTACTGGGAGGCGCACGAATGCTGGGAGCCGGTCTGGGCCGCCCTGCCCCCGGCCAGCGCCGAGCGGGCCCTGCTGCGCGGGCTGATCCAGTTGGCCAATGCCGGGTTGAAGCGCCGCATGGGCGGCGAGGCGGCGGCGGCGCGGATTCTGGCGCTGGCCGGGGCGGCGCTGGCCGAGGCCGGGCGGCGCGGCGGCGATTCGGGGATGGGGCTGGCACCGGCGCGGCTGGAGGCTCTGCGGCGGCAGGTATCGGCGGAATCTGCATTATAATGCACATATTGCCGCGAAAAGCCGCTTATCATCCCTTGAATCGCGGCAAATGGCTGCATAAAGCGTATTTACCGCTCATCGAAACTGCACTATTGTGCATTCAAAGCTCAGGCACCGGAACCGGGCCCCAGGGAGGACTGACATGACCAGCCACATCGACTTCCAGACGGACCCGTCGCGCTATCGCCACTGGCGGGTGGACTACGACGGCGATGTCGCCAATCTGTACATGGATGTCGATGAGAACGGCGGGCTGTTCGACGGCTATCAGCTCAAGCTGAATTCCTATGACCTGGGCGTCGATATCGAGCTGGCCGATGTGGTGCAGCGGATGCGGTTCGAACACCCCGAGGTCAAGGTGGTGGTCATGCGCTCGGGCAAGGACAAGGTGTTCTGCGCCGGGGCGAATATCCGCATGCTGGGCGGCGCCAGCCATGCGCACAAGGTCAATTTCTGCAAATTCACCAACGAGACGCGCAACACCTTCGAGGCGGCCGAGGCCGACAGCGGCCAGAAATACATCGCCGCCGTCAAGGGCGCCTGCGCCGGGGGCGGCTATGAGCTGGCGCTGGCCTGCAATCACATCATGCTGACGGATGACAGCTCCAGCGCCGTGTCGCTGCCCGAAGTGCCGCTGCTGGCCGTGCTGCCCGGCACCGGCGGGCTGACCCGGGTGACGGACAAGCGCAAGGTGCGGCGCGATCTGGCGGATGTGTTCTGTTCGCTGGAAGAGGGCGTCAAGGGCAAGCGCGCCAAGGACTGGCGGCTGGTCGACGAGGTGATCGCCAATTCGAAATTCGACGACACGGTGGCGGCGCGAGCGAAGGAATTCGCCGCCGCCTCGGGCAAGGCGACCGGCAAGGGCATCGCACTGAACCCGCTGAACCGGGTGATCGCCGAGGATGGTTCGGTGCAATATTCGCTGGTCGAGGTGGCGGTGGACCGCGAGGCGCGCAAGGCGACGATCACGCTGAACGGGCCGGATCAGCCCGCGCCCGAGTCGCTGGAGGCGCTGCATGCGCAGGGTGATCAGGGCTGGATGCTGCGGCTGGCGCGCGAGTTCGACGACGCGATCCTGCATCTGCGCCTCAACGAGATGGAGCTGGGGCTGGTGGCGTTCCGCACGCAGGGCGATCCGCAGGCGGTGCTGGCGCATGAGGCCTTCCTGCTGGCGCACCGGGGCGACTGGCTGGCGAACGAGATCCTCGCCTATTGGAAGCGGGTGCTGAAGCGGGTCGATGTGACCTCGCGCAGCCTGGTGACGCTGGTGGAGAACGGCTCGTGCTATGCCGGGTTCCTGGCAGAGCTGCTGTGGGCGGCGGACCGCAGCTATATGATGGACGGCGAGTTCGAGGGCGACAACCGGCCGGTGGCGAGCGTGACGCTGTCGGCGGGCAATTTCGGCCCCTTCCCGATGGGCAATGACCTGACCCGGCTGCAGACCCGGTTCCTGGCCGAGCCCGAGGCGGTCGAGGCCCTGAAGGCCCGGATCGGCGAGGACATGGACAGTGAGGCGGCGATGGAGGCGGGGCTGATTACCTATGCCTTCGACGATATCGACTGGGAGGACGAGATCCGCATCTTCATGGAAGAGCGCGCCAGTTTCAGCCCGGATGCGATGACCGGCATGGAGGCCAACCTGCGCTTTGCCGGGCCGGAAACGATGGAAACGCGGATCTTCGGCCGCCTGACCGCCTGGCAGAACTGGATCTTCATCCGCCCGAACGCGACCGGCAAGGACGGGGCCCTGCAACGCTATGGCAGCGGCGTGCGCGGCGATTACAACATGCAGCGCGTGTAAGCGACCGGTGCGTGCAAGCACGCACCCTACGAGACCAACCTGTAGGGTGCGTGCTTGCACGCACCGCCCCAACGGAGGAAACCATGATCGACCTGATCAACGTCAGCTATGACACGCAGATCCCCAACAATGTCGGCCTGTCCTCGGACAAGCGGGTGCTCAAGGCGCTGGAGAAATGGCATCCCGGTTATATCAACTGGTGGTCGGACCTGATCCCGCAGAATTTCCAGCAATCGCTGGTCTATCTGCGCACCGCCGTCAGCGTGGACCCCAAGGGCTGGGCCAAGTTCGACTACGTCAAGATGCCGGAATACCGCTGGGGCGTGCTGCTGGCGCCGCAGGTCGAGGGGCGGGTGATCCCCTGCGGCGAGCATGCGGGCCAGCCCGCCTGGCAGGAAGTCCCGGGCGAATACCGGTCGATGCTGCGGCGGCTGATCGTCATTCAGGGCGATACGGAACCGGCCTCGGTGGAACAACAGCGGTTCCTGGGGCTGACGGCGCCCTCGCTTTACGACATGCGCAACCTGTTCCAGGTGAACGTGGAAGAGGGGCGGCATCTGTGGGCGATGGTGTATCTGCTGCACAAATACTTCGGCGCCGATGGCCGGGAAGAGGCCGACGACCTGCTGCGCCGCTCGTCGGGCAGCGAGGAAGCGCCGCGGATGCTGGGCGCCTTCAACGAGGAAACGCCCGACTGGCTGTCGTTCTTCATGTTCACCTATTTCACCGACCGCGACGGCAAGATGCAGCTCGAGGCGCTGGCGCAATCGGGGTTCGACCCGCTCAGCCGCACCTGCCGCTTCATGCTGACCGAGGAAGCGCATCACATGTTCGTCGGCGAAACCGGCGTGGGCCGTACCATCGAACGCACCTGCGAGGCGATGAAGGCGGCCGGGATCGACGATCCCTATGACATCCAGAAGATCCGCGCCCTGGGCGTGATCGACCTGCCGACGATCCAGAAGAAGCTGAACCTGCATTACACGCTGTCGCTGGATCTGTTCGGGCAGGAAGTGTCCACCAACGCCGCCAATGCCTTCAACTCGGGCATCAAGGGGCGGTATATGGAGCACCGGCTGACCGACGACCACAAGCTGAAATCCGACACCTATACCGTCTGGGATTTCGAGGATGGCAAGCTGGTGCGCAAGGAAGTTCCGGCGCTGACCGCGATCAACATGCGGCTGCGCGACGATTACACCCGCGACGCGGCGGGCGGCATCGGGCGCTGGAACAAGATCATCGAGAAATGCGGCGTCCAGTTCGAGCTGAAGCTGCCGCATGAGGCGTTCCACCGGCAGATCGGCGTGTTCTCGGGCAAGCCCTTTGCCCCCGATGGAACCCTGCTGACCGGCGCCGAATACGACGCACGCCGCGACGAATGGCTGCCGACGCGGGCCGATGGCGATTTCATCCAGTCGCTGATGAAGCCGGTGACAGAGCCGGGCAAATTCGCCGGCTGGATCAATCCGCCGAAAGTGGGGATCGACAACAAGCCCGGCGACTTTGAATATGTGAAGCTGTACATGGCGTAAGGCCGGGGGGTGAAACCCGCCAGCCCCGCCGCCGTAGGGTGGGGTTTCACCCCACCCTACCTCGCCCCGGGGTGCGCGGCCGCCGCGCGCCCTTTCGACCGCCGCCGTGGAGGGAGGCCCCGATGCCGATCGAACGCTCTGCCCGGGACGCGACGCGCCCCGCCCATCCCCAGGCCTGCACGCCTTGCCTCGGCTGCCCCGATTGCGCGGGGCTTTGCTGGAGCCGGTTCGAGCTGAGCTTCGTGCCCGACAAGGTGCTGCATCCCCGGACCCCCGCATGAACAAGCCCCTGAAACAGCATCTGATCGACCCGGAAATCTGCATCCGCTGCTATACCTGCGAGATGACCTGCCCGGTCGAGGCCATCGTGCATGACGATTCCAACGTCGTGGTCGATGCCGAGAAGTGCAATTTCTGCATGGATTGCATCCCGGTCTGCCCGACCGGTTCCATCGACGAATGGCGGATCGTCGCCACGCCCTATTCGCTGGACGAGCAATTCGGCTGGCAGGATCTGCCCGCGCAGGCCGATATCGGCGCGGCGGGCGGGGTCGAGGCGCTGGACGATGCGATGGAGGCCCTGCTCGCCGAGGCGCACAAGGGTGCCGGCGGCAAATCGCGCGCCCCCGCCAGCGCGGCCAAGCCCAGCGTGAACCTGTACAATCTGGGCAAGCCCGCGCTGGCCCGGGTGACGGGGAATTTCCGGCTGACCAGCGCGGAATCGGGCGCCGATGTGCGCCATATCATCCTCGATTTCGGCGCCCAGCCGTTTCCGGTGCTGGAAGGCCAGTCCATTGGCATCATCCCCCCGGGGGTGGATGCCAGCGGCAAGCCGCATCTGCCGCGGCTTTATTCCGTGTCCAGCCCGCGCGACGGGGAACGCCCGAATTTCAACAACCTCTCGCTGACCGTGAAGCGCGAGGAACAGGGCCTGTGTTCCAATTACGTCTGCGATCTGAAGATCGGCGACGAATTGCGCGTCACCGGCCCGTTCGGCGCCACCTTCCTGATGCCCGAAGACCCGTCGGCGCGGCTGTTGATGGTCTGCACCGGCACCGGCGCGGCGCCGTTTCGCGGTTTCACCATGCGCCGCCAGCGCGCGGCAGCCGGGGCCAGTGGCGATATGGTCATGTTCTTCGGCGCCCGCACGCCCGACAGCCTGCCCTATTTCGGCCCGCTGAACAAAGTGCCGGAGCGGCTGCTGAAAAAGCATCTGGTGTTCAGCCGCATCCCCGGCGTGGACAAGGAATATGTGCAGGACCGGATGATGGTGGAACAGGAGGCCGTCGCCGGTCTGCTCGCCGATCCCCACACGCATATCTATATCTGCGGGTTGCGCGGCATGGAGCAGGGCGTGGAGCTGGCGTTCCGCAACATCGCCGAAAGCACCGGTCTGGGCTGGGATGCCCTGCGCGACGCCATGCGCGACGAGGGGCGTTATCACGTCGAGACCTATTGATGCCCTACGAGCATGAGATCCGCCTCGGCTGGGGCGATTGCGACCCGGCCAGGATCGTCTACACCGGCCGCATTCCCGCCTTTGCGCTCGAGGCGATCAACGCCTGGTGGGAGGATCATTTCGGCGGCGGTTGGTTCCAGATGGAGCTGGACCAGAACCTGGGCACGCCCTTTGTGCACATGAGCCTCGATTTCCGCCATCCGATGACCCCGCGGCACCGGCTGCGCTGCGCCGTGGTGCCGGTGCGGCTGGGGGAAACCTCGATCGAGTTCCGGGTGCTGGGGCGGCAGGACGGGGTGCTGTGCTTTGAGGGCCGGTTCGTCTGCGTCTTTACCGAGGCCAGCACGTTCCGGAAGGCGCCGCCCCCGCCCGGGTTGCGCGCGGCGATCCAGGCGATGATCGAGGCCCCGGCAGGATAGTGCATTCGCCGCCGGAATGGCGCCGATGCCTATTGTTTGGGCGCGGCGATTCCCCTAGGGTTATGCATTATTATTCCCAATCCGCGCTGCCCCGTCCCTTCCGTCCCGGTCCCCGTCATGTCCGAAATCACCAATTTCCGTGGCGAGACCATCGCCGCCGAGGCCGAAAGCCGCGGCGATGCCGCGGTGCGGGCGCTGATTCTGCGCGTCGGCGAGCGGGTGCGCAAGGCGCGCGAGCTCAAGGGCATTCCCCGGCGGGTGCTGTCCGAGGTTTCCGGCGTGTCGCCGCGCTATCTGGCGTTGCTGGAGGCGGGCGAGGGCAATATCTCCATCGGGTTGTTGCAGCGGGTGGCCGAGGCGCTCGACCACCGCATCGAATGGCTTGTCGGCGAGGATGACCCCTGGACATCCGACGCGGTGCGGGTGGCGCAATTGTATCGCAGCGCCCCGGCCGAGGTGCGCGGCACGGTGCTGGACCTGCTGGCGCCGCAGCCCGAGGCCACCGCCCGCCGCCACCGCATCGCCCTGATCGGCCTGCGCGGCGCCGGGAAATCGACGCTGGGCGCCCTGGCCGGGGCCGAGCTGGGCCTGCCTTTCGTGGAACTGAACCGCGAGATCGAGGAACAGGCCGGGATGCCGGTCAACGAGGTGATGGCGTTCTATGGGCAGGAAGGCTATCGGCGGCTGGAAGCGCAGGCGCTGGGCCGCATCGTCGCCACGCATGAGGCGATGATCCTGGCCGTGGCGGGCGGCATCGTCGCCGAGCCCGAGACCTTCAAGGCGCTGCTGGCCAATTTCCACACGATCTGGATCAAGGCCACCCCGGCCGAGCATATGGCCCGGGTGCGCGCGCAGGGCGACACGCGGCCAATGGCCGGCAATCCCGAGGCGATGGAGCAGTTGAAGTTCATCCTGACCAGCCGCGAAACGCTGTACGATCAGGCGCGCGCCAAGCTCGACACCACGGGCCGCAGCGCGGCGCAATCGCTGGCCGACCTGCTGGCGCTGATCCGCGAGCGCGGTTTCCTCGATTGACGCCGGGCGCGGCGCATCTCGCGGCGGTGCGGGCAAGGCTGGCGCAGGGCGCGCCGCTGGAACTGGCGCGCGCGGCAGTGGCGGGCGGCAGCCCGCAGGCGCTGGGGCTGGCGGTGGCACTGGCGGCGACCGGCGTGGCGGTGGCGCTGATCGAGGCCGATGACTGGGACGCGGCCCGCGCGCGCGACGCGCTGGCGCGGGCGGGCAAGTCGGGGGCGGGCAAGGCAGGGGCGGGCGGCGCGGGGTCGGTCGCCATCGCCACCGACCCGGGCGCGGCGGCCGGGGCCGCGCTGGTGATCGAGGCCTCGGGCGGCGCCCCGGCGGACCGGCGGGCGTTGCTGGCGGTGCTGGCGCAGGCGGCGCCGGGGGCGCTGCCGGTCAGTCTGGGCGATCTGCCCGGCGCCGGGGTGGCGCTGATCGATCTGCCGGGCGACGGGGTGATCGAGATCCGTCAGGGCGCCGATCCCCGGGTCTGCGCCCTGGTGCGGCGGCTGGGGGCGCTGCCGGTGGTGGGGGCGGACTTCATGGGCGCCCGGCTGATCGCCGCGCTCGAGGACGAGGCCGAGGCGCTGGTGTTCGAAGGGTCCACCCCCTGGGAGGTGGATGCGGCGGCCGAGGCGGCGGGCTTTGCCCTCGGCCCCTGCGCGGCGCAGGACCGGCGCGGGCTGGACCGCGCCTTTGCCCGGCCCCGGGTGCTGCCGCTGATCGCCCGCATGGTCCCCGAGGGGCGGCTGGGGCGCAAGGGCGGTGTCGGCTGGTATCGCTATCCCGGTGGCGGCGGTCGGGTAATCGACCCCCTGATCGAGGATCTGGCGCGCGAAGAGGCCTATTTCGCCGGGGTCACGCAGCGCGCGATCGCCGCCCCCGAGATCGCCGCCCGGCTGGAGGCGGCGCTGTGGCGCTGCGCGCGCGGGCTGCCGGGCGATCCCGGGGTGATCGACCTGCTGTCGGTGCTGGCCTGCGCCTATCCCGAGGCGCGCGGCGGCGTGCTGTTCGCCCGAGGGGGCTGGACCGCGGGGCAAAGCCCCGGCAGGGTGGCGCCATGACCCTCAGCAATGCCGATATTGTCGAACTGACCGATCTGCGCCACGCGCTGCACCGCCACCCCGAGGTCTCGCGCCACGAGGCCGAAACCGCCCGCCGGATCGCCGCTGCCCTGCCCGCGCCGGATGCGCTGCTGACCGGGCTGGGCGGGCAGGGGCTGGCGGCGACCTATGACAGCGGGCAGCCCGGCCCCTGCGTGATGATCCGCTGCGAGCTGGACGCGCTGCCGATCCTGGAACTGGGCGCCGTGGCGCATGCCAGCGCCGTGCCCGGGGTGGCGCATCTGTGCGGCCATGACGGGCATATGGCGATCCTGCTGGGGCTGGCCCGGCTGCTTTCCCGCCAGCGCCCGGCCCGCGGCCGGGTGGTGCTGCTGTTCCAGCCCGCCGAGGAAGACGGCTCGGGCGCCGCCGCGGTGCTGGCCGATCCGCGCTTTGCGACGCTGGCGCCGGATTGGGCCTTTGCGCTGCACAACTGGCCCGGCGTGCCGCTGGGGCGGGCCTGGCTGGCCCCCGGCCCGGCCAATTGCGCCTCGCTGGGGCTGAAGATCCGGCTGACCGGCGGCACCGCCCATGCCTCGATGCCCGAGACCGGCCGCGCGCCGACCGGGGCGCTGGCCCGGCTGATCGACGGGCTGGCGGCGCTGGGGCCGGGCGGGGCGATGGCGCCCGGCTTCCGGCTGGCGACGGTGACGCATCTGCGGATGGGCGAGCCCGCCTTCGGCATCGCCCCGGGCGAGGCCGAGCTGTGGGTGACGCTGCGCGGGCTGACCGATGCGGATCTGACGGCGCTGCTGGATGCCGCCCGGGATCTGGCGCAGCAGCAGGCCGGGGCGGCAGGGCTGAGCGTGGATTTCGAGATCCACGACCATTTCCACGCCTGCCGCAACGACCCGGCGGCGGTGGCCGTGCTGGAACGCGCCCTCGCTGCGCAGGGCATCGGCCATGACAGCGGCGCGCTGCCGATCCGCGCCTCCGAGGATTTCGGCCGGTTCGGCGGCGCCGGGGCAAGGGCGGCGATGGTGTTCCTGGGCGCCGGGCTGCATCACCCGGCGCTGCATACCCAGAGCTACGATTTCCCCGACAGCCTGATCGCGCCGGGGGTGGCGCTGTTTCACCATGCCATCCGCGAAGTGCTGGGATAAGCAGGCGTCGGGGGCCTGACCGCCCTGCCCCCCCGTGGATACTGAAAGGCAACGACAGATCGTGGTTAGCGATCCGTTAGCGCCCGTCTTTGCTCGGCAAATATCCTGGGGGGTGAGGCGCGGAACGCGCCGAGGGGGGCTAGCCCCCCTGCCTTGAACCGCGTTAGGACGGGGCGGCAGGCCGGGGGTGCGCGATGACAGCGACGGTGATGATCCAGGGCGCCGGCTCGAATGTCGGCAAGTCCCTCTTGGTGGCGGGTTTTGCCCGGGTTTTCACCCGGCGGGGCCTGAAGGTGCGCCCGTTCAAGCCGCAGAACATGTCCAACAACGCCGCTGTCACCCCTGAGGGGCACGAGATCGGCCGCGCGCAGGCCTTGCAGGCGCTGGCCTGCAAGGTGGCGCCTTCGGTTCACATGAATCCGGTCCTGCTCAAGCCCGAATCCGAAACCGGGGCGCAGGTGATCGTGCAGGGCCAGCGGTTCGCCACCTGCAAGGCGCGCGAGTATGCGGCGCTCAAGCCGCGGCTGATGGCGCCGGTGCTCGACAGTTTTGCCCGGCTGCGGGCCGGGGCGGATCTGGTGATCGTCGAGGGGGCGGGCAGCCCGGCCGAGGTGAACCTGCGCGCGCATGACCTCGCCAACATGGGTTTCGCGCAGGCGGCGGGGGTGCCGGTGGTGCTGGCGGGCGACATCGACCGCGGCGGGGTGATCGCGCAGATGGTGGGCACGCAGGCGGTGCTCGATCCGGGCGACAGGGCCCTGATCCGCGGTTTCCTCATCAACAAGTTCCGCGGCGATCCGCGGCTGTTCGACGACGGCTATGCGCTGATCGCGGCGCGGACCGGCTGGCAGGGGCTGGGGGTGATCCCGTGGTTCGCCGACGCGCACCGGCTGCCGGCCGAGGACGCCGCCGATCTGCGCCGCACGGGGGGCGCGGGCGGCTTTCGCATCGTCGTGCCGCAACTGGGGCGGATCGCCAATTTCGACGATCTCGACCCGCTGATGGCCGAGCCGGGGGTCAGCGTCGAGGTGATCGCGCCGGGGCATCCGCTGCCGGTCGAGGCCGATCTGATCCTGATCCCCGGCTCGAAATCGACCATCGCCGATCTGGCGGATTTCCGGGCGCAGGGCTGGGACATCGACCTGCAGGCGGCGCTGCGGCGCGGGGCGCGGGTGCTGGGGCTGTGCGGCGGCTATCAGATGCTGGGCCGGGTGATCGCCGATCCCGAGGGGATCGAGGGCCCGCCCGGCGCGGTGCCGGGGCTGGGGTTGCTGGACGTCGAGACGGTGATGACGCCGGAAAAACGGGTGACGCTGACCCGGGCGCGGCATGTGGCCAGCGGCGAGGCGGCCGAGGGCTATGAGATCCATATCGGCCGCACCGAGGGGCCGGACCGGGCGCGGCCGCTGTTCACGGTGGCCGGGCAGCCCGAGGGGGCGATGCGGGGCGACGGGCGGGTGATGGGCAGCTATCTGCACGGGCTGTTCGGCGCCGACGGGTTCCGGCGGGCGTTTCTGCGCGGGCTGGGGGCCGAGGCGGGGCCGGGCTCGTACGGCGCGGGGGTCGAGGCGGCGCTGGAGGCGCTGGCCGACCATCTGGAGGAACACGCCGATTGCGAGGGGCTGCTGGCGATCGCCCGGGCGGGGGTTTGAGGCTGTCCCACGATGGGACATTCCGGGGCCGATTGCGATTCCAAGGGGTTACACGGCCCCGTTAAGGAATTGGCAAGAATTGCCCGGGGGGAACCGGGGGAATCGGCGGCATCGGTGCGTGCGAGCACGCACCCTACGGATTGCGGGCACCCGGCCCCCGAGAGGCAGCAATCGCAGTGCAAGACCCGGTAGGGTGCGTGCTCGCACGCACCCAGCCGAAGCGCAGACCCCGCCCCCCCTATACCCCCAGCGCCGCCAGAAGCCCCGGTTCGTTGTCGAGGCGCAGGCGGACCGGCAGGGTCAGCACCTTGCGCCGGGCCTCGGGGGGGAGGCGGACGGCGTCTTTCTCGGTCGTAACCAGTTGCGCGCGTTCGCGCCGGGCTTCGGCCTCGAGCCGGGCGAACAGCGCCGGGGTCAGCGGCTGGTGGTCATCGAGCGCGAGGCAGCGCACCAGATCGGCGCCGGTCTCGCGCAGCGTGTCGAAGAACTTGCCGGGGCGGCCGATCCCGGCGAAGGCCAGCGCCCTGAGGCCGGGCCAGTGCATCCCGGTATCCAGCGGCTGCAGCGCCCCGGTGAACAGCGGCACCCGGCCCGGCGCTGCGCCCCAGTCGGCGGCAAAGCGGGCCTGCGCCGGGGCCGGACCGATGGCCAGCACCGCCTGCGCCCGGGCCAGCCCGGCCGCCACCGGCTCGCGCAGCGGCCCGGCGGGCAGGCAGCGACCGTTGCCAAAGCCGACGGCGGCATCGACCACCAGCACCGAGGCGGATTTGACCACGCCGGGGTTCTGGAACCCGTCATCGAGCAGCACCAGACCGGCGCCCGCGGCCTCGGCGGCGCGCACGCCCGCGGCGCGGTCGCGGGCCACCCAGACCGGGCCGAAGGCGGCCAGCAGCAGGGGTTCGTCGCCGACCTGCGCGGCGGTATGGCGGCGTTCATCGACGCGCAGCGCCGCCCCCTGCCCCGCCAGCCCACCGCCATAGCCGCGCGAGACGACATGCGCGGCCAGCCCGCGCGCCGCCAGCGCCTGCAGCAGGGCGATCACCGTCGGGGTCTTGCCGGTGCCGCCGACATTGAGGTTGCCGACGCAGATCACCGGCACGCCCGCCGCATAGCCGGGCCGCGCCACCCTGCGCGCCGTCGCCGCGCCGTAAGCCCAGCCCAGCGGCGCCAGAACCCGCGCCTGCCAGCCGGGCCGCGCGGGCGGGTTGAGCCAGAAGCCGGGCGGTTTCATGCGGCGGCCCCGTTCAGGCGGAGCCAGTCGCAGATGGCGCGGGTGACGGTCCAGGTGGCGTCGCTGCCGTCGGTGGCCAGGGTCCAGGCCTTGAGCGCGGCCTCGGCGCCGACCTCGGGCGAGAGCAGCGCGCTGACCGCGCCGCCCAGTTCGCCCGGGCCGAGGATCTGCCGCCCGCCGCCGGTGCCGCGCAGCGTTTCGACAAAGCCGCGTTCCTCGCCGCCGACCCAGGGGCCGAACACCAGCGCCGAGCCCAGCGCCGCCACCGGCACCGGCGACGAGGTTCCGGCGCCCTGGCTGAGCGAGCCGCCAAGGAAGGTGACGGGCGCCAGCCGCAGGAACAGGCCGGATTCGGCGCCGGAATCGGCGATATAGACCTGCGCGGTTTCGGAAATCTCTTCGTCGGCGGCGCGGCGGGCGGTGGTGAAACCGGCGGCGGCGGCCTGCGTGGCCAGCACCACCCCTTCGGCCGGGTCGCGCGGTTGCACGATCAGCAGCAGCCGGTGGGCGCGGCGCAGGGCCTGGGCATGGGCGGCAAACACGGCGGCGGCCTCGTCGCCGGGCAGGTCATGCGCCAGCCAGGTGGGCCGGGCGCCCAGCGACTGGCGCAGCGCGTCGAGTTCCAGGATGTTGCAGCCCGGCACCGGGGCGTGGCGGGCCAGCCGCCCGGTATCGAACACCGGCACCGCGCCCCTGACCTGCCGCGCGATCGCCGAGGCGGTCAGCGCGTCGCGGGCGTGGATCTGCTGGAACTGCCCCAGCACGCCCCGGGCATAGCCGGGCAGGATGCGCCAGCCGCCCGAGGGCACCGGGTTTTCTGCATCGACCAGCATCAGCGCCACGCCGCGCGCCCGGGCCCGTTCGATCAGCGGCACCGGCAGCACCGCCCCGGCCAGCACGATCAGCCGCGTGGCGAAATGGTCGAGCTGGGCATCGATGCTGCGCAGATCGTCGCCGGGGCCGGGAAAGGCGCTGTCGCCGGTGACGAAGCAGGGCGGCGATTCCGGCTGCGCGGCCAGCTGCCCGGCGAGGATATGCAGCGCGGGCACCAGCGCCGGATCGGTGCCATGCAGCCAGACGCCGCGGGGCGGGGGGCGGTGCGGCGCGGGCATCAGGCGGGGCCTCCGCCGCCGCCCGGGGCCGGTTGCCGCCCGGTCAGCCCCGCCAGGATCGCCGCATGCAGCGCCGGACCGGCGGCCAGCACGCCGGGATTGGTGGCCTCGGCCCGGTTGAAGGTCAGGGGGGCGCCCTTGCGGTCGGTGACGACGGCGCCGCCTTCGGCGGCGATCAGCGCCGCCCCGGCGATGTCCCAGTCCCAGGAATCGCGGATGGTGAGCATGGCGTCAAAGCGCCCCTCGCCGATTAGCGCCAGCCGCCAGGCGAGCGAGGGGCGGAACTGGCGGCTGAGCGCGGGCAGGCCGCCGGGCCAATGCACCGGGTCCAGCACCGGACGCGCGGCCAGCACCGTCGCCCCGGCCGGATCGGCGCGGCGCGAGGCGGCGATGGCCTTGCCGTTCAGCGTTGCGCCGCCGCCCAGACGCGCGGCATAGGTCAGGTCCAGCGCGGGCAGGAACACCACGGCGGCGACCGGCTTGCCGTTGCGCACCACGGCCAGCGCATGGGCAAAGCCGGGCTGGCCATCGATAAAGGCGCGGGTGCCGTCGATGGGATCGACGATGAAGCAGGTGTCATGCGTCAGCCGGGCGAGGTTGCCCAGCGGGTTGCTTTCCTCGGACATCCAGCCATAGCCGGGGCGGGCCTGACAGAGCCGCTGATGCAGGTGGTCGTTGACGGCCAGATCGGCCTCGGTCACGGGGCCCTGGCCGCCGCCCTTGTCCCAGACGCGGGGGGCGTTGCGGTAATAGCGCAGCGCGATCTCGCCCGCGCCGCGCGCCGCGGCGAGCAGGAGGGCAAGGTCATCGCTGTCGCGGTCCGGCTGCGGCAATCGTCAGGCCCCCGCGATGGTCAGGCCCTCGACGAGGAGCGAGGGCACCTGCGTGGACAGATGCGGGCGGGCGTCGTTGGCGGCGGTCAGCCGCATCAGCATGTCGCGCAGGTTTCCGGCGATGGTGCATTCGTTGACCGGCCAGGCGATCTGGCCGTTTTCCACCCAAAAGCCCGAGGCCCCGCGCGAGTAATCGCCGGTGGTGGCATTGACCGTCGAGCCGATCAGCGAGGTGATCCACAGCCCGGTGCCCATGGCGCCGATCAGATCGGCGCGGCTGGAGGTGCCCGGGGTCAGCGCCAGGTTGGACAGGCTGGGCGAGGGCGGCGCCGAGGGGCCACGCGCGGCATTGGCGCTGCTGGCGAGGCCCAGTTGGCGGCCGGTGGCCAGATCCAGCACCCAGCCCTGCAACACCCCGTCCTGCACCCAGAGGCGGCGGGCGGTGGGCAGGCCCTCGGCATCGAAGGGGCGGGTTCCGGCGATGCGCGGGCGCAGCGGGTCTTCGATCAGGTCGAAGCCGGGCGGCAGCACCGCCTGCCCCAGCGCGCCGCGCAGCCAACTGGCGCCGCGGGTGATGGCGGTGCCGTTGATCGCCGCGGTCAGATGGCCGATCAGCGACGCGGCCACCCGTTCGTCATAGAGCACCGGAAAGCTGCCCGAGGGCGGCTTGCGGCTGCCAAAGCGCGCAGCGGCGCGTTCGCCCGCCTCGCGGCCGATGCTTTCGGGGCTGGGCAGATCGGTCTGAAAGATGCGCCCCTCGCTGGACCAGTCGCGCTCCATCGCCGTGCCCTCGCCGGTGATGGCGACGCAGGCGGTATGGCGCGAACTGCGGGCATAGCCCCCGGCAAAGCCGTTGGTCGCCGCCAGATGGGCGGTGCGGCGCGAATAGCTGGCGCTGGACTGGTCGATGCGGGTGATGCCGGGCACGGCGCGGGCGGCCTCTTCGGCGCGGCGGGCATCGTCTTGCAGGGCGGCGGGATCGGGCTCATCCGCGGGATCGGACAGCTCCAGCCCGGCGCCGTCGCGCCGGGTGCTGAGCTGGGCGGGATCGGCGAGGCCGGCATAGGGGTCTTGGGGTGCCTCGCGGGCCATGGCGACGGCGCGTTCGGCCATCATCGCCAGCGTTTCGGGCTTTGCATCCGAGGACGAGACGCAGGCCTGCCTGCGCCCGACCAGCACCCGCAGGCCCAGATCCAGCCCCTCGGCCCGTTCGGCATGTTCGAGACGCCCTTCGCGCACGTCGATCGACACCGCCGTCCCCTCGATCACCAGCGCATCGGCGGCATCGGCCCCCGCCTTGCGGGCGGCGGCGAGGAGGGCTTGGGCGAGGTCTGCGGACATGGGAGGGCCTGTGCTGCAAGGGTTGAGCAGGCTTAGCGCCTCGGCGCAGCAAAGGGAACCCGGCTGGTGGGCGGCGGCCGCTGAGGGTGGGGTGAACCCCCCCTACGGGAGGCGCCGCCCGGGCAGGCCTATTGCGGGGTGAAATCGCATTCGCAGGTGCCGGTGGCGTCGGGGCCGATGCAGGTGACGGGCACCTGCGCGGGCGTCGGCACACCCTGGATGCGCACCTCGACCGAGCTGGGGCAGACGCTGCCGCGGCTCTCGACCCAGCAGTCGAGGCCCGGAAGGCCGCGATGCTCGCAGACCAGCACCCGGTTTTCCTGCGCCGGGACCGAGAAATAGGGGATGTAGCGGTCCATCAGCGGCGCCAGCCTGCCACGTTGGCTGAGGGTCTGGCGCACCGCCGACCATTGTTCGGGGCTGAGGCGGGCGATGCGGCGCCATTCGGCCTGCGCGGCGAGCGGGGCAAGGGCGAGGATCACGGCGGCGGACACCGCACAGAGGCGGGCAGTATGGGACAGCATGGCAATTCCTTTCGTCAAATGCCGAAAGGCTACGCCCGGCCCGGTCTGTGCGTCAATCACGACTGCGTGGGGCATCCCCCGTGCGGCGCTCAGCCCACCCGCACCAGCACCGCCAGCGCCGAATCCCCCGCCGCGCAGCCCTGAAACAGCCCGGTGCCGCCGCCGCGGGTTTCCAGTTCCTCGATCAGTTCGATAAGCCCGCGCAGGCCGGTCGGCCCCTGCGGATGGCCCCAGATCAGCGACGAGCCGAAGTTGTTCATGCCGCGCCAGTCGAGCCCGAAGGCGCGGGCAAAGGCGATGTCGTTGACGGCAAAGGGATTGTGCGACTTGATCGCGTCGATCCCGGCGATGGCGAGGCCGGTCTGTTCGAGCGCGCGGCGGGTCGCCTTGATCGGCGCGGCGGGCATGAAGCCCTTGTCCTCGCGCGATTGGGTCACGGCCAGCACCTGCACGCGCGGGCCGCCGGGGCGCGCCAGTTCCGCCGCCCGCCCGGCATCGGCGCACAGGATCATCCCGGCATTGCCGTCGGCCGGGTGGGTCTGCCCGGCAAAGGTGACGGTGCCGCCGTCGCGGACCGGTTTCAGCCGGGCCATCTTGTCGGGATCGACCGGCTGGATACCCTGATCGCCGCTGATCCGCGCCAGGGTTTTGCGGAAACCGGCGTCGGGCACGTCCAGATCGGCCATGTAGCGGCGCTGAAAGGCGCGGTCGTCGGCCAGCGCCTGCTGGTATTGCGCATGGCGATGGACCACCAGATCGTGCTGTTCGGCGGTGGTGATCCCGGCGCGGCGCGCGACATTCTCGGCGGTGTCGACCATGGCGTTCTGCGCCCAGGGATCGCAGTTGAAGCTGTCCATCACCCAGTTCTCGCTGGCGCCGGTGCCGCCCGGCGCGGCAGGTGCCGGGTAATAGACATGCGCGCCGTTCGACAGCCGGTCGCCCGCCGCGACCAGCGCCACAGCGGCGTTGCCCAGCGCCATCTCGCCCGCGACGGTGGCGATCAGCCGGGGGCCGGTGGCGCAGGCCTGATTGACGGTGGGGCCCGCCAGCCCCTCGGCGCCGATCAGCGCCGAGAACCACGGCGCGCCGTAGAAGATGCCGGGCTGGATGACGGTATAGCCATAGGCGACGTAATCCAGCAGGTCCGGCGTCAGCCCGCGATCCGCCAGCGCGCCGCGCGTCACATGCGCGGCGAATTGCAGCGAATGCAGATGGGCGAAGGCGCCCTGCCAGCGGGCGAAGGGCGTGGACCAATAGGCACCGTAGGGGATATGGGCGATCGCCATGGCTCAGACCTTGATGGTGGCCGGGTCGGCATCGTCATAGAGACGGGCGACCAGCGCGGCGCGGTGTTGCAGCAGCTTGCGGAAGTTGAGGTTGCCCTTGGCGGTGATCTCGCCCTCGGCCATGGAGGGCGGTTCGGCCAGCACCATCGCCCGGCGGATGGCATGGGCCGAGCCCTCGGTCGGGGCCGGTTTCAGCCGGGCGGCGATGTCGGCGGCCTGCGCGACGATCAGGGCGCCGTCGCTGTCGGTGGCGCCCTGCGTCAGCGCCGGGGCCGGGACGATCAGCACGCCGACCTCGGCACGGTCGGCGCCGGTCAGGATGACATCCGCCGCCAGCCCCTTGAGCTTGCCCAGCACCTCGAGCCGCAGGCCCGCCGCGCGCACCCAGGTGCCGGTGTTCAGCTTGAATTCCTCGGCGATGCGGCCATCGAATTTCAGGCCCTTGGTCATGTCGGCGGGATCGACGAAGCGCATGGCGTCGCCGGTCATGAAATAGCCTTCGTCGTCAAAGGCCTCGGCGGTTTTTTCGGGGTCGTGCAGATAGCCCGGGGTGATGGTATCGCCCTTGACGCGTACTTCAAAGCGGTTGTCGTCATCGGCGGGGACCAGCTTGATCGTCACTTCGGGCAGCGGCACGCCGATGATGCCCGACTGGTCGGTGAATTCGTATTGCAGCAGCGCGGCGGGGGCGGTTTCGGTCAGGCCCCAGCTCGAATTGAACAGCGGCATGTCGCCGCGCACCTCATGCGCCATCGATTCGAGATCGGCCCAGATGTCCTGCGGCAGCGAGGCCCCGGCATAGAACAGCATGTCGAGGTTCTGGAAATAGCGGCGCTTGAGGTCGTCATCCGCGCGCATCGCATCGCGCAGCACGGCAAAGCCGACCGGCACGTTGAAGGCGATGGTCGGCGAGACCATGCGCAGGTTGTCGATGGTGTGGCGGGCCAGCGCCGGGGTGGGCTTGCCGTTATCGACATAGAGCGTGCCGCCGTTGGCCAGCACCAGATTGAAATTGTGCGAACCGCCGAAAACATGGTTCCAGGGCAGCCAGTCCAGCAGCACCGGCGGCTTTTCGGTGACGAAGGGCAGCGCCACCTTCAGTTGCGCCTGATTGGTGCACATCATGCGATGCGTGGTCAGCACGCCCTTGGGATGCGAGGTCGAGCCCGAGGTCAGCAGGTATTTCGCCACCGTGTCGGGGGTGATCGCCGCGTTCAGCGCCGAGACATCGCCGCGTCCGTTCAGCAGATCGGCAAAGGGGGTAAAGCCCGCGCCCTGGCTGACCACCTTTTCCACCCCGTCGAACACCGGCAGCGCCAGCGCCGCGCCATAGCGGGCGGCGTCATCGGCAAAGACCATGCGCGGGCGGATCATGCCGGCGATGCGCTCCAGCACCGGATGGGCGCCGGGGATCAGGGCGTATTGTTCCGCCACCGGCACGGTCGGCACGCCGATATATTGCGCGGCCAGCGTCAGCAGCCCGTGATCGACGCCGTTGCCGCTGATAATCAGGATCGGCGTGTCGGCGCCCATGCCACGGTCGGCCAGCGCGGCGGCGATGGCGCGCACCTGCGCCAGCGCCTGCGCATAGCTGACCTCGCGCCAGCCCGGCCCGGCGCGTTCGGCGAGGAACGGCCGGTCGGGTGCCTGCGCGGCCCAGTCCACCAGCCAATCCGTCGCGCAGCGCGCCACCGGCCCCAGCGGCAACCCGCTGGTCAGCAGGATCGAGCCATCGGCGCGGTCCTGGCGGTGGGCGCTATGGGCGCGATACTTGCTCTGGCTCATCCTTGATCCTCCCGTTGGCTTCGATGCGGCGCAGGGTGCGGTGCAGGGCTGCGCGTTCCTCCTCGCTCAGCCCCTGCGCCATGCGCGTGTCATGCTCGGCCACGGCGATGACGGCGCGGTCGCACAACCGCCGCCCCAACAGCGTGACCTTCAGTTCATAGGCGCGCCGGTCGTCGCGGGCGCGGGTGCGCGTCACCAGATCGGCGCCCTCCAGCTCGTCGAGGATCAGCACCAGATTGGGCCGTTCGATCAGCAGGATCTCGGCCAGTTGCGTCTGGCGCAGGCCGGGATTGTCGCGGATCACCGCCAGGGTGGAAAAGGTCAGCATCCTGAGGCCCATGGGCGCCAGCACCGCGTTCACATCGGTCTGGATCGCGGTGAAGGCGCGCTTCATGTCATAGCCCATGAAGGCCCGCAGGATGCTGTCGCCGCTCATGCCCGGAAACTGGGATCGCGTTTTTGCAGGAAGGCGCTCAGCCCCTCGCGCGCGTCGGTGCTGGTCTGGGTCAGCGCGGCGCAGAGGCTTTCGGTGAACAGCCCGTCGGCGCGGCCCATGTCGCCGATCCGGGCCAGCGCCTGGATCATGACGTAATTCGACAGCGGCGCGTTCCCGGCGATCTGCAGCGCCAGCTCGCGCGCCTTGGCCAGCGCGTCATCCACCACGTAATGCGTCAGGCCCAGCGCCAGCCCTTCGGGCGCGCTGTATTTGCGCCCCGTCAGCATCATCTCGGTCATGCGGTCGGCGCCGAGGATGCGCCCGACCCGGACCGAGGCGCCGCCGCCGATGAAGATGCCGCGCCGCCCCTCGGGCAGTTGGAACCAGGCGCTGGCATCGGCGACGCGGACATGGGTTGCCGTGGCGATCTCCAGCCCGCCGCCGATCACCGCGCCGCTCAGCGCCGACACCACCGGCAGACCGCCGAATTGCAGCCGGTCCAGCGCCGCGTGCCAGCCGCGCGAATGGCGCATGACGGCCTCGGCCTCCATCCGCCCGGCGTGTTCCGACAGGTCGAGCCCGGCGCAGAAATTGCCCCCCGCGCCGGTGAGGATCGCCACTTTCACCCCGGCGGGCGGGTTGCTGAAGAACGCGTCGATCTGCGCGAACAGCCCGTCCGACATGGCGTTGCGCTTGTCGGGGCGGTTCAGGGTCAGGATGGCCAGCGGCCCCTCGAAGGCGATGTCCAGCATGGGATCAGCGCGGCGGCAGGCGGGTGGCGCCGTCGAGGCGGATGGTGGTGCCGTTGAGATAGGGATTCTCGACGATCTGCGCCACCATCAGCCCGTATTCGGCGGGATGGCCCAGCCGGTCGGGGAAGGGGATGTTGGCGACGATCTTCTGCGTCGTCTCGGGCGGCAGGCTTTCCATCATCGGCGTGTTGAACAGGCCCGGCGCGATGGCCATGACGCGGATGCCGGTCTGCGCCAGTTCGCGCGCGGCGGGCAGGCACATCGAGGCGATGCCGCCCTTGGACGCGGCATAGGCCGCCTGCCCCACCTGCCCGTCCTGCCAGGCCGCCGAGGCGGTGTTGACCACCACGCCCCGCTCGCCCCCCGCCAGCGGTTCCTGCGCCTGCATGCCCTTCACGGCATGCGACATGACGATATAGCTGCCGATCAGGTTGACGCGGATCACCCGTTCGAACAGGTCGATCGACATCTTGCCCTCGCGCCCGACGATGCGCGCCGCCACGCCGATCCCGGCGCAATTCACCGCGATGCGGGGCATGGCGCCCAGTTCGGCCTGCACGCGGGCAAAGGCGGCCTCGACCGCCGCGGCATTGCCGACATCGGCCTGCAGGCCGATGCCGCCGATCTCGGCCGCCACGGCCTCGGCGCGGGCGCCGTCGAAATCCAGCACCGCCACGCGGGCGCCGCGCTGCGCCAGCAGCCGCGCCGTCGCCGCCCCCAGGCCGCTGCCGCCACCCGTCACCAGGGCAATCTGACCGTCGATCTGCATGGACCCCTCCCAAGGTTATGTCTGGTATTAATTACCTGTCATAACGAATACCTGTCAAGAATGCCGTGTTCATCTTGCCGGAAATACTCTCGGGGGGGTGAATTCGCGGCACGCGAAGAGGGGGGGCAGAAGGCCCCCCCTTGCCGGTTGCCCGGGGTCGCGCGGTCTCAGGGGATCAGGAACAGCGTGATCGCCGGAAAGGCCACCAGGATGCCCACCCGCACCAGATCCGACAGCACGAAGAAGCTGACCGCCTTGTAGGTCGAGGTCATCGGCGTCGATCGGTCCATGGCGTTGATGATGAACAGGTTCATCCCCACCGGCGGGGTAATCAGCCCGGTTTCCACCACGATCAGCACCAGAATGCCGAACCAGATCGCCACATGCTCCTGCGACATGCCGAAATCGAGCGCCATCATCATCGGAAAGAAGATCGGGATGGTCAGCAGGATCATCGACAGGCTGTCCATGACGCAGCCGAGGATCAGGTAGATCAGCAGGATCAGCAGCAGCACGGCGACCGGCGCCAGGCCCAGCCCGACCACCCAGTCGCTGAGCGCCTGCGGCACCTGGGTGCGGGCCAGAAAGCCGTTATAGAAGGCGGCGCCAAAGACGATGAAGAAGATCATCGCCGTCGAGCGCGCGGTCGAGGTAAAGCTTTCGATCAGGGTTTTCAGGTTCAGGCCGCGGTTGAACAGCGCGATCAGCCCGGTGCCCAGCGCGCCCACCGCCGCGCCCTCGGTCGGGGTGAACACGCCGCCATAGATGCCGCCGACCACGGCGAGGAACACCACCAGCACCGGCCAGACGCCCAGCAGCAGCCGGAAGCGTTGCGGCCAGGGCACGCGGTCGGCGGTGCCGGCGCGGTGCGGATAGAGGCGGACATAGAGGGCGATGACGATCATATAGCCGATGGCGGCCAGGATGCCGGGGGCAAAGGCGGCGAGGAACAGTTTGGCGATGTTCTGTTCGGCGAGGATGGCATAGATCACCAGCACCACCGAGGGTGGTATCAGGATGCCCAGCGTGCCGCCTGCGGCCAGCAGCGCCGTGGAAATCCCGCCGTCATAGCCAAAGCGTTTCAGTTCCGGCAGCGCCACGCGGCCCATGGTGGCGGCGGTGGCCAGCGACGAGCCGCAGATCGCCCCGAACCCGGCGCAGGAGGCGACGGCGGCGATGCCGACCCCGCCCTTGCGGTGGCCGACAAAGGCCTCGGCGGATTTGAAAAGCGCCTTGGACATGCCGCCGATGGTGGCGAAATAGCCCATCAGCAGGAACATCGGCACCACCGCCAGCGATTCGCTGGCAAAGGTGGAATAGGCGGCGTTCTTGAGCTGCGCCAGCGGCACGCGGGTCGATCCGTCGATGATCCAGTAGCCGCAAAAGCCGGTGACGAACATCGACAGGCCGATGGGCACGCGCACGAAGATCAGGCCCAAGAGCACCGGGAAGGACAGGATTCCGATGGTGAGGTTGCTCAATGGTCTGCTCCGGCACTGGTGATGAGCGTGCGGTTCTGCACCGCCTCGGCAAGGCGGACGAACGCCATATAGATGCCGATGGCGGCGGTGGCGATGGCGGGAACCAGCGCGGCGGCATAGTTCCACCACAGCGGGTATTGCAGCAGGAAGGTGGTCGAGCGGCGGCGCATCAGCGTGTTCATCCCGTCATAGAGCTGCACGGCGATCAGCACCAGCGCGCCCGCAAACAGGATCTCGATCGCCAGTTGCAGCCAGCGGCGCGAGCGGTCGCTGAGGCCGACGGTGAACACATCCACCGTGGCATGCCCGGCGGTGATCTGGCACCAGCCGAGGAAGCAGAAGATGCTGAAGGCCAGCCCGCCGACCAGGAATTCGTAATCGCCGAACACCGGGCCGATCCCGGCATCGATCAGCGATTGCGCCAGCTCGGGCATGTTGGCGCGCATCCAGGCGGAATGCAGCAGGTCGGTCGCCTCGCGGCCCAGGATGGAGACGCAGAGCATCAGCACCAGCGCCGCCAGCATGGCGCCGCCGAGAACCGCCATCAGCCAGGCGAGGCCGTAGAAGAATTTGTGGATCGTCTGGAACATGGCTCCGGTTCCCTCGATGGCCGAGCGGCTCGGCGCGTCCGGGCTGGCCCCGCCGGTGCGGCGGGGCCATGGGTTTGCGGCGGGCTCAGTGGCTCGCGCTGTACTCGGCCATCAGGGCGCGGGCCTCGTCGATCAGGGCCTGACCGTCGATGCCCTGCGCGGTCATGTCGGCCAGCCAGGTGTCATAGATCGGCTGCGCCGCCTCGCGCCAGGCCGTCACATCGGCGGCGGGGATGGTGATGATGTTGTTGCCGCGTTCCACCGCCAGCGCCCGGGCCGGGATGTCGGAATCGGCCTGGGTGCCGCCCGCGAACACCGAGAATTCGAGGCCCGAATTGGCGTCGATCACCGCGCGCAGATCGTCGGGCAGCCCCTCGTACACGTCGCGGTTCATCGACAGGGTGAAGGTGACGGTATAGGGATAGCTCGCCTCGAATTCGGTATGGTTGTTCACCAGTTCCGGCACGCGCAGCGAGGTGGTCACTTCCCAGGGGATCACCGCGCCGTCGATCACGCCGCGCGACAGGCTTTCGGGGATCATCGTCACCGGCATGCCGATCGGCTCGGCGCCGAGGATCTGCAGCAACTGGCCGACCATCCGCGACGGGGTGCGCAGTTTCAGGCCCTGCATGTCGGCGATGGTGTTGACCGGGCGGCTGGTGTGGATCACGCCGGGGCCATGCACCCAGGCGCCCAGCAGGACGACTTCGGCGAAATCGGTATCGGCCATGTGTTCTTCGTACATCTGCCAATAGGCCGACGAGGCGGCGCGGGCGTCCTCGACAAAGAACGGCAGTTCGAACATCTCGGTGCGCGGGAAGCGGCCGGGGGTGAAGCCGTTCACGGTCCAGGCCAGATCGGTGATGCCGTCGATGACCTGATCCATCAGTTCCGGCGGGGTGCCGCCCAGCGCCATCGCCGCATAGCGTTCGATGCGGATGCGGCCGCCCGAGTCGCGTTCGACATTGTCGGCCCAGACATCCAGCACCAGCGCCGGAACGTTGGCCTGCGGCGGCAGGAACTGGTGCAGGCGCAGGGTGACGTCCTGCGCCAGGGCGGTTCCCCCGGCAAGGGCCGACAGCGCGGCAGCGGTGGCAAGGCCCAGAAGGCGCGGCGTAATGGACATGGATTCCTCCCTCATGTCGGTCACGGATCGGTGCATTTCGGGGGCGTGGCCCGTGACCACGCCCCCGGATTTCCTGCAGTCGGGCGCTTATTGCGCCGCTTCGTATTCAGCCATCAGCGCGCGGGCCTGATCGATCAGCGCCTGACCGTCGATGCCGCGGCCCTGCATGTCGGCGACCCAGTTGGCATAGAGCGGCTGCACCACATCGCGCCATTCCTGGGCGTCGGCCTCGGACACGGTGATGATGTTGTTGCCACGGTCCACGGCGACCTGACGGGCCGGGCCATCGGCGTCGGCCTGGGTGCCGCCCGCGAAGATCGAGAATTCGAGGCCCGAATTCTGGTCGATCACCGCCTGCAGATCCTCGGGCAGGGCGTCATAGCTGTCCTGGTTCATGGCGAACGAGAAGGTCAGGGTATAGAGGCCCGGGCCCTCGATCTCGGTGTGGTTCGAGACCAGTTCGGCGACGCGCAGGGCGGTGGTCACTTCCCACGGGATCGTGGTGCCGTCGATCACGCCGCGCGACAGCGCCTCGGGCACGCCGGAAACCGGCAGGCCGACGGCCTCGGCGCCGACGAGGGCCAGCAGATCGTTCACCCCGCGCGAGCCGCCGCGGATCTTCATGCCCTGCAGGTCCGAGGGATGCATCACCGGCCGGTTGGTGTGGAACATGCCGGGGCCATGCACCCAGGTGCCCAGCATGTGGACGCCTTCGAAATCGTCGCGCATGTGTTCGTCGTACATCTGCCACAGCGCGGCAGAGGCGGCGCGGGCATTGGCGACCATGAAGGGCAGTTCGAACACTTCGGTACGCGGGAAGCGGCCCGGGGTATAGCCGTTTACGGTCCAGATGATGTCGGCGACGCCGTCCATGACCTGATCCATCAGTTCCGGCGGGGTGCCGCCCAGCGCCATCGAGGCATAGCGTTCGATGCGGATGCGGCCGCCCGAGTCGCGTTCGACATTGTCGGCCCAGACATCCAGCACCAGCGTCGGCACATTGGCCTGCGCCGGCAGGAACTGGTGCATGCGCAGGGTGTATTCCTGCGCCGAGGCCGCACCGGCGGTCAGCGCCACGGCGGCGGCCGCGCCCATCAGCCCCAGAATCGTTCTACGTTTGGTCATGTGTTGCTCCTCCCAAAGACACAAGCTGGCATTATGTTGCAATGATTGGCACGGGTCGCATTATATTGCCAACACTATTTTGCGCGACCGCGGGCCCTTCCTTGCCGTTTGTTGCGCCTGCAAGGTTTCATGCGGGGATGATTCCTGCAAGCGTTATTTATTGACCGCTCGGTCACTCTTTGGCGCCGCGGCGCGGCGGTTATTCGGCGTCGGGCTGGCGCGAGGGATGCGCTGCGGCGAAGGCGGGCAGCGCGGCGCAGGCCTCGGCGATGGCGCGCAGGATCGGCATGGCGGTCAGATCGATCTGGAACCGCTGGGCGGAAAACATCTGCGGGATCAGATAGACCTCGGCCATGCCGGGCTGGTCGCCAAAGGCGAAGCGGCTGCGCGGCCGCCGGGCCAGCAGCGCCTCGCAGGTGGCCAGCCCCTCGCCCAGCCAGCGGCTGAGCCAGGCCTGCTTGCCCTCAGGGCCCTGGCCGAACTGCGATTCGAGGTATTGCAGCGTGCGCAGGTTCTGCATCGGATGGATCTCGCAGGCGATAACGGCGCAGAACGCCCGCACCGCCGCCCGCTCGTTGGCGGTATCGGGCAGCAGCGCCGGGGTGGGATAGGTTTCATCGAGCCATTCGAGGATGGCGGGCGACTGGGTCAGCACCAGACCGTCCACCTCGAGCGTCGGAACCAGCCCCTGCGGGTTCAGCGCGCGGTAGGCGGCCGATTTCTGCTGCCCGCCGTCCCTGACCAGATGAACCGGCACGAAATCCGGCGTCAGCCCCTTGAGGTTGAAGGCGATGCGGCAGCGATAGCTGGACGAGCTGCGGAAATAGCCGTGAAACCGCATCATTCGGCCGCCGCGATGGTCAGCGAGATCGGCGCCAGCCCGTCGATGCCGCCGGTGATGACATCGCCCGCCACCACGGCGCCGACGCCTTCGGGCGTGCCGGTCAGGATCACGTCACCGGGGGCGAGGTGGTAGTATTTCGACAGGTCGGCCACCACATCGGCGCAGGAATGGATCAGCAGCGACAGGCGCGAATCCTGCCTTGTGGTGCCGTTCACCGCCAGATGGATGCGCTGCTCGCCCACCGGGCCGAATTCGGCGGCGCGGGTCAGTTCGGCGAAGACGGCGCTTTGTTCGACATCCTTGCCGGTATCCCAGGGGCGCTGCTTGGCGCGCGACACCAGTTGCAGGTCGCGCCGGGTCATATCCAGCGCGCAGCCATAGGCATAGATCGCCGCCGCCGCCTGTTCGCGGCTGGCGCGGAACAGCGGCTGACCGATCACCAGCGCCAGCTCCATCTCATAGTGGTAATTCCCGGTGCCGGGCGGATAGGGGATCGTCGCGCCCGAAAGCACGGTGTGCAGCGGGTTCTTGGTGAAATAGAACGGCGCCTCGCGGTCGACCTCGACCCCCATTTCGGCGGCATGGGCGGCATAGTTGCGGCCGACGCAGAAGATGCGCAGCACCGGATAACCGGCGGCCTCGCCCTTGACCGGAATCGTCGGAAAATCGGGGGTCGGAAACAATGTGGTCATCGGGCGCGTTCCTCGTAGTAACCCAGCTTGTCCTGCAAGGGACGGTCGTGAACCCGGATGAGAAAGCTCTCGCCGACGGATTCGTGGTCGATCACGGCAAAGGGCGCCGCGGTGAAGGTGTCCTTGGGGCCCCATTCGACGAGGGTGCCGTCGATCACCGACCGACCGCTGCCCTTGACGACATGGAACGCCGCCGAGCTGGAGCGGATCGGCGGATGATCGGCCTGCCCCGCGCCCAGCATCATCGCCGTGAAACCCATGGTCGGCAAGACATCCTGCCCGGTTTCGGGATTGACGAAATCCACCTCGGCCACGCCGCCGTCGCCGTATTTCGCCATTTCCCGAAGTGCGGCTTCGGTGCGGGCCCAGGGAAAGCGGGTCATCGGATAGCGCCGCGCGGCATGGCGGCTGCGGCTGGGGACCAGCCCGGCCGAGCGGTATTCCACCTGGCTGGCATCGGGCCGGTTGCGCTGCGCCTGCAGCGGGCCCTCGGTGGCGTAGGAGCCTTCGAGATAGTAGAACAGCGGCAGATCCAGCGCATCCAGCCAGACCACCGGTTCGGTGCCTTCGTGCCCGTGGTCGTGCCAGTCGCCGCCCGGGGTCAGCACCAGATCGCCGTCCTCCATCGGCAGTTTCTCGCCGTCCACGACGGTATAGCCGCCCTTGCCCTCGACGATGATCCGCGTCGCCGAGGGGGTATGGACATGCGCGGGCGCGGTTTCTCCGGGCAGCAGCAATTGCAGGCCCAGATAGAGGCTGGCGGTCGCCTGCATCGCCCCCACGCCGCGGCCCGGATCGGACAGCACCAGCACCCGGCGTTCGGCCTTTTCCACCGGCGTCAGTTCACCGGCGCGCAGCAAGAGCGGGCGCATGTCGGCGTATTTCCACACCCCCGTGCGGGTTTGCGGCCGGGGCTGGCCATGCGGCAGCACGTTGCGCATCATCGGCCACAAGGGCGCGACCCCGGCCCGGGCCATGGCATCGCGGTAATCCTGCGGCAATTCCTCCAGCGTCCCCAGTTGGGTCATGCGACTCGCCTCCCTCTTTGATATGGGTAGTATGCTAACGATTAGCCTGCTTGTCAAATCCCGCGCCGTGGCTATCCTTGCGCCATGACGATCATCCATACCATGCCGGGCCATCTGATCCGGCGCATGAACCAGATTGCCGTGTCGATCTTTCAGGAGCGGATGGCCGCCCTGGGGCTGGACCTGACGCCGGTGCAATTCGGCGCGCTGGCCTCGCTGGAGGATAATCCGGGGATCGATCAGGCGACGCTGGCCGGGCTGATCGCGCATGACCGGGTGACGATCGGCGGCGTGGTGGACCGGCTGGAGGCCAAGGGGCTGGTGGCGCGCAGCGTCAACAGCCGCGACCGCCGCGCCCGGCAACTGACGCTGACCGAGGCGGGCAAGGCGCTGTTCCTGCGCGTGCTGCCCGAGGTGCAGGCGATACAGGCCGACATCCTGGACGGGCTGAGCCCCGAGGAACAGGCGCTGTTCGTCGCGCTGGCGGCCAAGACCACGGCGGCGGGCAACGACCGCAGCCGCGCGCCGCTGCGGCTGCGCGATTAGCCCAGCGCCAGTTCGCGGTCCATCCGCAGCGCATCCAGAAACCGCGCGTCGTGGCTGACCACCACCAGCGCACCATCATAGCCCGCCAGCGCCGCCTCCAGCGCCTCGGTCGCGTCGAGGTCAAGGGGGTTGGTCGGTTCGTCCAGCAGCAGCAGCGCGGGCGGGCGGATGCCGCCCAGCGTGCAGGCCAGCCCGGCCCTGAGCCGCTGCCCGCCGCTGAGCGCGCCGACCCGTTGCAGCGCATCGTCGGCGCGAAACAGGAACCGGGCGAGCGTGGCGCGGCACAGGGTTTCCCCGGCGCCGGGATTGAGGCGCAGGAAGGCGTCGCGCAGCGTTTCATCGGGGTGCAGCAGGCTGACGCGCTGATCCAGCAGCGCGAGCGGCACGCAGGTTTCCACCCGCCCGGCGCGCGGCGGCAGATGCCCGGCGATCAGCGCCAGCAGCGTGGATTTGCCGCTGCCATTGGCGCCGGTGATCGCCAGCCGTTCCGGCCCGGTGAGGGCCAGCGACAGGTCGCGGATCGCCGGGCGGGCCGGATCATGCCCGCCGGTGACGCGGTCGAGCACCAGCACGCGGCGGTCGCGCGGCAGATGGGTCGGCGGCAGGTCCATGCGGATCGGTTGCAGCACCTCGATGCGGGCGCGGGCCGATTCGGTGGCGGCGGCGGCCTCGGTCGCGCGGGCGTCGTGCAGGCGGGATTGCGCGCCCTTGCTGGCCTCGGCGCGTTCCTGCGCCCGGTCGAGCAGGATCTTTGCCTGCCCGCCTTTGACGCGCGCGCGTTTCCCGGCGCCGTCCTTGCGCGCCTTGCGGTCCTGCGCCTGCCGGGCGCGGCGCGCGGCCTCGGCCTGATGACGCTCGGCCCCGGCGAGATCGCCGGCGGCGGCGGCCAGATCGCGGGCTTTCTGCGCCCGATAGTCGCTGTAGGGGCCGCCATAGCGGGTGGCGCCCAGCGTGGTCAGTTCGACGATGGCATCCATGCGTTCCAGCAGCGCGCGGTCATGGCTGACCACAATCGCCGCCCCCGGCCAGGTGCCCAGCAGATCCTGCACCTGCCGCCGCCCGTCGCGGTCCAGCGTCGCGGTCGGTTCGTCCAGCAGCAGAACCGCGGGATCGGTGAACAGCGCCGCCGCCAGCGCCGCCCGGGTCGCCTGCCCGCCGCTGAGGGCGGACAGCGCGGTTTCGGGCGGGCAATCCAGCCCGCAGCGCAGCAGGGCGGCACCGATGCGGGCGGGCAATGTCCAGTCGGCGAGTGCGAGATCGTCGGCGCTGGCCTGACCGGCCTCGGCCCGGGCCAGCAGGGCCAGCGCCGCGCGGGCGTCGAACAGATCGGCGACGGTCTCGCCGGGGGCGATGCCCTGCCGCAGCAGGGCGGCGCGGCCCTGCACCTGCACCGCGCCGGAGCGGGGCGGCAACAGCCCGGCGATCAGGTGCAGCAGCGTGGTCTTGCCGGTGCCGTTGCGCCCGACGAGGCCGGTGCGTTCAGGCCCGAAGGCCAGGGTCAGATCGGTGAAAAGCGCGGTCCCTTCAGGGGTGGACCAGCTCAGACGGGAGAGGGTGACGGGCATGGACAGACTCGCGTTGCGTGACCTTGGGGGCGACGGGGGCGAGGGGGCGATCCATGACAGTGTTCTCCGGTGTTCGGGGCGCAACTTAGCCCTTTGGCGGCGCGGTTCAACCCTGACGGGCCAAACAATCCTTGACAGAACCGGTTTCGCGCGGCATCCATTTCTGAAACATGAATCATTGTTCATGTTTTGTGACAGGGAGGATTCCATGAAACTGCTCTTGAGCGCAGCCTTCGTTGCGCTGGCCACGGCGCCCGCAATCGCCGACGAAATCCGCATCGCCCATATCTATGACCGCACCGGCGCGCTGGAGGCCTATGCGGCGCAAAGCCAGGTCGGCCTGATGCTGGGCCTCGAATACGCGACGCAGGGCACCATGCAGATCGACGGCAACGATCTGGTGGTGACGGAATACGACAGCCAGTTGCGCCCCGATCTGGGCCGCGCGCTGCTGGCGCAGGCCTTCGGCGACGATGACGCGCATATTGCCGTCGGCCCCACCTCGTCGGGTGTGGCGCTGGCGATGCTGCCGGTCGCCGAGGAATATGAGCGCATCCTGCTGGTGGAACCGGCGGTGGCCGATTCGATCACCGGCTCGGACTGGAACCGCTATATCTTCCGCACCGGGCGCAATTCGTCGCAGGACGCGATCTCGAACGCGATCGCGCTGGGCAGCGAGGGCACCGTGATCGCCACGCTGGCGCAGGATTACGCCTTTGGCCGCGACGGCATCGCCGCCTTCCGCGAGGCGCTG
>JAANMY010000820.1_pt1 | contig 39990 bp, 35 predicted proteins | sample 7279691 | NCBI WGS metagenome assembly JAANMY01 (sample SAMN14094543, study PRJNA606508) | bioreactor metagenome | isolation source: A lab-scale SPAN reactor treating ammonium-rich wastewater day 388 | place: Ireland: Galway | collected 2018-02-07 | reverse complement strand
TGGTACTGGCGAAAGCCGGGAGAGTAGGTCACTGCCGGAATTACTCACTCAAAGCCCATCCCCTTAACCTCATCACCTGGATGGGCTTTGCTTTTTTACACCGTATAAGCCTTAGTTATTACGCTATAATTAATATTTTTGTTCTCTATGTTATCTGAAGAAGAGAAATTTAAAGAATATCTCTTATCGAAAAAATTAAAATTTACTCCGGAAAGACAGGCAATACTCGATCGTATATTTGCAAACCATAAGCATTTTGAAGCAGATGAATTATTGGTTGATCTTAGGAATAATAATCTAAAAATATCAAAGGCTACCATTTATCGTACTCTTTCACTCCTTGTGAAAAGCGGATTGTTGAGAGAAGTGATTTTTGGTGAGAGGCATGCGCATTATGAACATGTATATGGGCATGAACATCATGATCATTTAGTATGTAATAAATGTGGAAAAATTATTGAATTTATAGAACACAGGATAGAAAAACTACAGGATGAAGTTTGTAAAAGTAAAAAATTTAAACCAGAATCTCATCGCTTACAGATACAAGGCTTGTGTGAAGATTGTAACAAAATAGAGGATTCTGCTAAAAGATAAAATATTATAAAGATAGGAGTATAGTGTATGGCTCGGGTATGTGAAATATGTGGTAAAAGAACCGAAGTGGGGAATCAGATCGAACGGAGAGGTTTGGCTAAGTGGAAAGGCGGTGTAGGAAAAAAAATCACTGGTAAGACAAGGCGAAAATTTAAGGCAAATTTACAGAGAATAAAGGCGAATATTGAAGGTTCCGTAAAGAAGGTTAAGGTATGTACCCGATGTATTGGTGCTGGAAAGGTTACGAAGGCTCTGTAAAAAGAAAATAAATAATTATTATCTATATATTTATAGTAATGGATAAAAAAGAAATTGAATATATTGCTAACCTTTCTCGGATAGAGCTTACAGAAGCTGAAAAAGAGGTTTTCATTCATCAATTGAGCAATATTTTATCTTATATTGAAAAATTAAACACTTTAGATACAGAAAATATTAAACCATTGGCACATACTATGAATGTATCCAACGTGTTTAGAGAGGACAAACCCGAATCATCAATTTCAAGAGAAGATGCCTTCATCAATGCCCCTGCCAAAATTGATGCTTTTTTTAAAGTGCCAAAGGTAATTGAATAAAGGTATTTGAAAATAAGAGAAGCATCTTTGAAACTTCTAGAATTCAACTCGTTACAAATAAAGGAAAAAATAGTATCCAGAGAATTGCATTCTGCAGATATTGTTAGACATCTATTTGAACGGATAAAAGACCTTGAGCCTGATGTTCAAGCATATATAACTACTACCGAAGAAGATGCTTTAAAAAAAGCAATAGAAATAGATAAGAAGATAGAAAATAATCAGCAGGTAGGCTTGCTTGCAGGTATTCCCATCGCAATTAAAGATAATATTTGTACAAAAAACGTACCCACTACCTGTGCCTCAAAAATTCTTAAAGATTTCATGCCTCCCTATGATGCCTTTGTTACGAAACGTCTAAAGGAAGAAGATGCCATAATTATTGGTAAGACGAATTTAGACGAATTTGCAATGGGATCATCCACAGAAAATTCTCGTTATAAGATAACACGTAATCCATGGAATGTAGACTATGTTCCTGGTGGGTCTAGTGGCGGATCTGCCGCTGCCGTAGCAGCAGATATGGCATTTATGGCCTTAGGATCTGATACAGGCGGTTCTGTCAGGCAGCCCGCTGCCCTATGTGGTATTGTGGGTGTAAAGCCAACCTATGGCAGGGTATCACGGTACGGTTTGGTTGCCTTTGGATCTTCTTTGGATCAGATCGGTACATTGACAAAGAATGTTAAAGATGCTGCGGTTCTGCTGCAGGTAATTGCAGGTTATGATCCCCGTGATTCAACTTCTCTTCAAGTTCCTGTTCCTGATTATTTAGATACTATTAATTCTGGTGTTAATGGCTTACGGATAGGTATTCCTAAGGAATACTTTACTGAAGGATTACATTCAGACGTTAATAAGGCAATAAAAGATGCCTTGAAGATATATGAGAAGCTCGGCGCAAATATTGTTTACCTGTCGCTGCCACACACTGAGTACGCTGTTGCAGTATATTATATCGTTGCAAATGCAGAGGCAAGTTCTAATTTAGCTAGGTATGATGGAGTCAGGTACGGCCACAGAACAAACAATGCACGTGGAATAATAGATATGTATAGCCGTACACGATCTGAAGGATTTGGCAGTGAAGTCAAGCGCCGCATTATGTTAGGAAATTACGCATTAAGTTCCGGATATTACGATGCATATTATTTGAAGGCATCGAAAGTAAGAACTTTGATAAAAAACGATTTTGATAATGCCTTTGAAAAAATTGATTGTATAATTTGCCCTACCTCTCCTGTGCCTGGCTTTAAAGTCGGTGAGCGTGCTAATAATCCCTTACAAATGTATCTCTCAGATATTTATACTATCCCGGCAAATCTTGCAGGTATCCCAGGAATTTCCATTCCTTGTGGATTTTCAAGTGATGGTTTACCCATTGGAATGCAGATTCTCGGAAAGCATTTTGAAGAAAAAAGATTACTACAGATTGCGTATGCCTTTGAGCAGGAAACGGATTTTCATGTGAAGAAACCTGCATTGAGAGTTCCATCAAGACAAAGATAAAATACAAGGCTATTCATTATGAAATATGAAGTTATTATAGGCCTGGAAACCCATGCAGAATTATCCACAATAACAAAGCTGTTTTGTGGATGCGGCACACAATTTGGCGTTGAGCCGAATACCCAGGTGTGTCCTGTGTGTCTCGGTATGCCAGGTATTTTACCAGTGATGAATAGGAAAGCCTTTGAATATGCACTTAAACTGGCTGTTGCATTAAGTTGTGATATTAACAGGTTCACAAATTTCGATAGAAAAAGCTATTATTATCCGGATTTACCAAAAAATTACCAAATATCCCAGAATTACTATAATTTGGGCGTAAACGGATATATGAATATTGAGGTAAATGGTAATGTTAAAAAGATTCGAATTCATAATGTCCATTTAGAAGAAGAGGCTGGCAAGCTTATTCATCCTGAGGAAATTGGCGCTGACTACAGTCTCGTTGATTTCAACAGAGCTGGTGTTCCCCTGCTTGAGATTGTATCGCATCCCGATATGCGGAATGGAGACGAAGTAGAAAGCTATATGCAGACCTTAAGAAAAATCCTCTTGTATACAGAAGTCTCCGATTGCAAGATGCAGGAAGGATCATTGAGATTTGAAGCAAGTATCTCCCTTAGGGAAAAAGGTTCTGATAAGCTCGGTAACAGAGTAGAGATAAAAAACCTTAATTCAATGAAATCCGTTATAAAAGCTATTGAGTATGAGACTGTAAGGCAGGGTAAGCTGTTAGATAAAGGAGCAACAATCGCCAGGGAAACGAGATTGTGGGATGAAGTAGCTGAAAGAAGTGAACATATGCGTTCAAAAGAAGAGGCCCAGGATTATCGGTATTTTCCTGAACCAGACCTATTACCTGTCTTGATTGATGAGAAATGGCTTCATGCAATAAAAGATACAATTCCGGAACTTCCCTTAGACAGAAAACAGAGATTTATCGGGGTATTTAAACTCTCGGATTACGATGCCGGTATTCTTACAGAAGAGAAGGTACTTGCGGACTTCTTTGAAGCATGTGTAAAAACCTTAGATCGTCCGAAAGCCTTTTCTAATTGGATTATTAATGATTTATTGAGAGAAGTAAAGGACAAAAAATTAGATACAAACAACCTGCCAGTTAAACCAAAGCAGTTGGCGGCATTAGTTGAGGTTATTGAAAAAGGTATAATCAGCAGCACAATTGCAAAAGAAGTTTTCTCTGAGATGATCCAAACTGGAAAAGCCCCTCAATCAATCATTGAAGAGAAAAAGCTAGCACAGATCAGCGACGGAAGTTTGATCGAGGCGGTGATCGCTAAAATTATAGCAAGCAATCCGGAAGCAATAGAAGACTACAAAAACGGGAAAAAGAATGCCCTTACATTTTTGGTAGGGCAAGTAATGAAAGAAACAAAAGGTAAAGCAAACCCCAAGATGGTGAATGAGCTTTTAAAGGAAAAAGTAGGTATCTGATGGGAAAGTTTCGTTTGTAATTCCCGATAAAGACATTCGGGAATTACAAACGAAACAGAGGATTGTACTTGTCTGGGTTATAGCTGTAGGATCAAAGGAATGTCTTAGAAATACTCGCAAACATGGTCAAGTGCTATGAAAACCATGATAATACCACGAACTTCATGTGCTTCTCTGTCATGATTTTTGATATTACCAGACTTATAGCGAAGTAGAAAGAAATAAACAAATTATTGAGGTATTGTTCATCAGGGCATTATGCTTGTTTTGAACACTAAACGATAGAATCGAGATGTCGCTTGTGATGTGCTATTGTTACGAAAGCGTTTCTGGCGCGTATTTGATTGTTTATAAACAATGGTGCTATTCTTATTGAGCTACCAGCCGTTTCCTACGAATACCTAATGTTAGAAAGCCGCTGCTCCTGCCTCTGCTACAGCATGATCCTGTTCTCCAGAACCACCGCTTACACCTATAGCTCCAACTATCTTACCATTGCGTTTAAGAGGGATTCCACCTGCAAATATCATGATTCGCCCATCGTTTGATGCATGTATACCAAAGAACTGACCTCCGGATTGGCAATGAGGAGCCAGATCTTTCGTAGCAACATCGAAGGCACGTGAGGTATATGCCTTCTTTATTGAAATATCAATACTTCCTATCCAGGCTTCATCCATTCGCACATGGGCTACCAGATTTCCTCCAGCATCAGCGACAGCTATATTCATAGGCTGACCAATTTCTTGAGCTTTCTTCTCTGCAGCAGTAATAACTCTTTTTGCATCATTGAGTGTAATCATATTGTTTCCTTTATATTTTTGACGGCGAGCGGATCTTTAAATTTGCTGTTTTGGACAACTTGTTTATCAACCGATTTATAATTGTGTAATGTAACTTAAGCTATCGGCTATTTCCTTTTGATTGCAATCATATCTCTTTATTATTGATTCTATTCTTTTATGCTCTTAGGAACGTTTCTGTGATATATAATCTATCAATTACACAATCATGTTTCAAGAAGAACATTAAAGTCTTGATTTTGCCGGTAAAATAATTGATAGTTTCGTAAATTTTCCCTCAATACTGTCCACCATGAGTTTACCGCCATGGTCTTTAACAATACTATAACTAATACTCAGACCTAATCCGGTTCCCTCCCCTCTTGGCTTTGTAGTAAAAAAAGATTCTATTACTTTATTCCGTATTTTAACAGGAATTCCTGTACCATGGTCATAAAAGGTTATCTTTACGTATGGCCAATTATCAAGCATTATCTCTTCGCCTAAGATCTCAAGAATTTTATTCTCATGTGTGCTTGAATATTTTTGATTTAAGGCATACCTTGCATTATGAATAGCATTTAAGAACACTTGTTGAATGAGGTGCTTGTTCGCTACAATTTCTGGTAGTCTTTGGGGAATATCGAGCCTTACTTTGATACCATCTTTTCTTAATTGTGTACCTATTAGTACCAATGTATCGGACAGTATTTCGTTTACATGGACGATCTCTTTATTTTCTTTGCAGGTAGGCCTTGCAAAGGAAAGGAGGTTATGGACGATCTTTGCTATACGATCACCTTCTTTCATAATCCGTTTGGCAAGGTCTTTTTCTTTGCTTCCTTCTGGACTTTTATTGATAAGTATTTGGGTACAGTTAATAAGGCCGGTAATGGGATTGTTGATCTCATGCGCTATACTGGCTGCGAGTTCTCCCAATGATGCCAAATGTTTGGATCGCTCGGATTCCTTTTCCAGGAGTACTTTTTCAGTGATATCCTGATTTATCCCATCCATTTTAATGGGCCTGCCGGAATCATCGAAGATAACTTCACCCTCTGAATGGATAGTGCGTTCTGTACCGTCTGGTAAAACGATACGATAGTTAATACTGTAAGGCTTTTTTTCATATAAGGCCTCATGAATAGATTTCCTTACAAATTCCTTATCGTCAGGATGGATGCGTTCCAGGAACGTATTATATGTTACGATAGATTCCTTTGGACACACACCAAAGATGTGATAATTCTCATGAGACCAATACACACTATCTTTTACGATATCCCATTCATAATTTCCTAAATGAGCTATTTGTTGTGCACGAACAAGACTAGCTTCACTCTTTTGTAAAGCAGCTTCTACCTGCTTGCGTTCCGTAATATCCGATGCAACACCGTGCAGACGTATGGTCTTATTTCCAGTTTTCTTTGCAAGAACACTATCGCGTACCCATCGAATCTCTCCATCCGGCAAAGTAATCCGGTATTCTTCCTCTGTGTGATCCAATTGTCCGGTTGTAATTTTCTTAAAAACATTGCTCAATCGATCTCTATCATCGGAATGGATCGTATTTAGCCAGTGTTCAGGTCCTTTCATATAGAATTCCGGCGGCCGGCCCGTAATTTTCTCAACTACAGGAGAGTAATAGTGGTAAGTAAATTGACTTTTCTCATTAATCTCAGCACTCCAAAGATAATCTGAGATAGAGCTCATTATTTGCCGAAGCTCTTCTTCTATCTGTTTGCGATCGGTTATATCACTTATGGCAGATTGACACAAAAAACCTCTCTTGCTATCGTGCATAGCAATACTTTCTATTGATACAGAGAATGGGGTTCCATTCTTTTTTAATAACATCAATTCACATCTCTGTTTGGTATTCGCCGATAAAACCTTTTGGACGTGGTTGAGAAGCAGAATTTTAAATTCATTTGCTATAAAAAGAGGAAATGGCTTATTCATAAGATGTTTTCTCTCTATACCTAGTAGATTGCAAAGGGTAAGGTTTGCTTCTACAATTATTCCTCTTGGATCAAGAGTTACATACCCGATAGGGGCAAAGTCGTACAGATCAACATATTTGATTCGTGATTCTTCAATTTCTTGCTGTACCTTGAGAAGCTCATTATTTTGCATTTCCAGTTCAATTTGATGTGTCTGTAATTCGTGGATTAATTTCTCAATATCGGATGCAGGCATCTTTTTAGTAGTTTCTCTATTTTTTCTGCATCGTGTCTGTTGTGCCTGTTTTTTCAGTTTACCGGTTTGTTTTATGATAGTGGATTCAGATTTTTTGTAAGGGTCATTTCTTTTATCTTTCATAATATATCTCAAGCAGAAGCTGTATCTTAGTGCAAAATAATTTTAGAACTGATACTATCTCAAAGGGATATATTGTTTGATTGTATTGAAGAAAAAACTAAAATTAGTATCTAGCATGGCTCTAAAATATCTTTGTAAAATACTTACTAAATTACCTATTGATTATATCAGGAATATTCTGTTACAGGTAATTGTTTTTTTTTTTTTTGAATTTCGTAAGTAATTAATATGTAAATATTTATGTATTTTAATAATAACTATTTTGTAATTGTTGTTAAAAAATAATTGAGACTAAGCACAGTTTGTACGCTTTACAGTATGGGTTGTGAATTGTGTAAAACTTGGATTGCCTTTTGTTAATTCCTTAAGCAGGGAATATTTGAAGGTGGTTTTTCGTTTAATATTGAATAATTATTTTTGTATAATATTACATTTTATAGAGGTAAAGAAGATAATAATTGTATGGAATCTCTCTGTTTTATTTAACTTGATTGGCGTATAGATGAAATTAAAGGATGAGATGCGAAGCCAGGTTCTGTCGAAGGTAAAGAAGATCGTTATCAAGATAGGGACAGGAGTTTTGACTACTGATAATGGATATTTGGATAAGGAGCAGATCAAGGGCCTGGCAGGGCAGGTTGTAGAATTAAAGAAGATGGGATACCGTGTGGTGGTGGTAAGCTCCGGGGCGATTGGCTCTGGAATGGGGGAGCTCGGTATCGGGAAGAGGCCAGGTACACTGCCAGAGCTACAGGCGGTAGCTGCAATTGGTCAGAGTAAATTGATTAGTATGTACGATGCGTGTTTTAAACTCCACGGTTACCATGCAGCTCAAATACTCCTTACCCGTGAAGATTTTGAAGACAGGCAAAGGTATTTGAACACCTGCAATACGATTCATACACTATTTCAACTCAATGCCATCCCTGTAGTAAATGAGAACGATACCATTTCTGTGGAAGAAATCAAGTTTGGCGATAATGACGCGCTCTCTGCAATGGTCACAAATCTCCTGAATGCAGAATTACTTATCATCCTCTCCTCTGTTGATGGGCTCTATGACAGATGTCCAACAGCGAAAAATAAAGCAACGGTTATTCCCGTTGTAGAAGATGTTTCTGATGAGATTAAACAATTGGCATTTAACTCAAAAACACAAAGAGGCGTGGGGGGAATGCAGACGAAGTTAGAAGCTGTATCTGTTGTAGTAAAAGCGGGAGAAGCGGTGATTATCGCAAATGGGAGAACGGATAAGGTATTAAAAAGGATTGTGCAGGGTGAGGATATGGGCACCTTGTTTCTCCCGAAAAAGGAAAAGCTTGCAAACCGTAAGAGATGGATCGGTTTTACTATAAAGCCAAAAGGTAAAATCTATGTTGATGATGGAGCGATGAGTGCCTTAACCGAAAAAGGGAAGAGCTTGCTTGCTACGGGCATCGTATCGGTAGAGGGTGCTTTTGATAAAGGAGATACTATTTCTATTTGTAAAAAAGGGGATGGAGCGATATTTGCTAAAGGCCTGACAAACTATTCTTCTAAGGAGATTGAAAAGATTAAGGGATGTAGTACGTCTTCTATTACTAAAATACTTGGTTATAAACTCTATGATGAGATTATTCATCGGGATAATATGGTAATTTTGTAAATAGATTTGGATATATTGGACTCAGATGAACACAGATAGACGCGGATTGTTAAGATGCTTTTTATCTGTGTTTATCTGTGTCCTATGTAACTAGAACCCGGGGCAAATTTCTAATTGTTTCTCAATCTCCTCAATCATAGCAATATACTTCTCATGAACGCCGGTCTCAATATCATTTTTCTCCAAGGCCTCAAATTTGTTTTTTAATAATATTTGCTCATCATGAGTTAATACCTTATTTACCCAGGGGAAGAGAACTTTTTCCTCTGTTTGAATATGTTTCCTGGTATGTTTGATATAGGCATAGGCAATTTTGGTGAGCTTCTTTTTTGCCTTTTTACCGAGATAAAGATTGTTGAGTGATAGAGACAGATCCCGTATTTTGTCACGCGAAGTTACATGCTCCATAAGCAACCGTCCCAAAAGATCTTTTTTTTTCCCTTCTTCTTTGTCCTTCATAAGTGGAAACAGTATCTTGTCTTCTTTCTCTTGATGGCATTTGTCCGAAAACTCTTTAATAATTTCTATAATATTACTAAACGTTTTCTGAGAAACCGGCTCACCCTTATCGAGGCAATGGGAGGCTTTTTCCAGGATGTGGAGTACTCTTCTTATCGTCTCAAACTCCTGGTGTAACATCTCTGTCGCAAGTAAGCTCTGGTCAACCGCAGATGTATTGTGTTGATATGTGCTGTATGCGGATGAGATATACGGAGAAAGATAGGTACAAGGAATAAGAACAATTATGATAAAAATTTTTTTCATAAAATTACTATTTTATGGTAAAAGTAATGCTTCTGCGAGGCGGAGATCCTCAGGCGTTGTAATTTTAATATTTTCATCTGAACCGGGGACGATACAGACAGGATAGCCTGCTTTTTCCACCATTTCAGCGTCATCCGTAAACTCTCTCTCTGAATTTTTAAACTCGTGAAATACCTTGAGAATGAGATGCTTCTCAAACCCCTGGGGGGTTTGAGCCATCCATAAGCTGCTTCTCGGTACAGTCCGTTGGATGAATAAATCATTTCCTGTTTCTTTAACGGTCGCTTTCATGGGCGCTGCAAGGATAGCCGCCCGTGATTCTCTTACTTTTTCTATAACGGCTTCAATATGCTCTTTTCTCACCAGAGGTCTTACAATATCATGAATAAGTATAATCCCGGCATCTGCTGCTACCTGGCAAAGCCCATGATAGACACTATCCTGACGTCTTTTGCCGCCAGGAATAATTTTTTTAACCTTATAAGTATCCAGAACCGTTTTCCATTGCTCACAGAGCAATTTTATTTCAGTCTCACCGATAACAAAAATAATTTCACTAACGGTATTGACTTGTGAAAAACGTTCAATAGTATGGAGGAATATTGGCTTACCACAGAGCTGTAAAAATGGCTTTTTGACAGATCCACCCATCCGTAACCCAAGACCTGCTCCCACTAAAATTGCTGACACTTTCATATTCAAACCCTCTCGTATGGATAGAACAGCTTCTTGTATTCATCCTGCGCAAAACGATCTGTCATTCCTGCGATATAATCGCAAACACCTTGATAAAGCCCGGCTTTTTCTATCCATTTTTGATATTCAAGAGGAAGCTGTTTCGGGTTTTTGATAAAAGCGGTGAATAGTTCTTCCAAAAAACGCTTTGCTTTATCTGCCATTCGGGCTACCCGGTAGTGTTGGTACACATTTCTGAAGAGAAACTGTTGAAGTTTCTTCTTTTGCTCGGATAGCAATGGGGAGAAGGATACAATGGTGCCCGGGTACTTTCTTACATCCTGGATGCACTGTATACCCTCATGCTTAATTCTGGATACCGTGTTTTCCAGAAGATCAATAACCTCAATATTAATCAGGGCTTTAATGGTTTGCGCGATTAATACATCATGATCGTGGATGGTATATTCTTGTTTGACTTTTTTTTGTGTTTCCCGCCATAATTCGACCGATAGCAGCTCATCATGAGTAATAATGCCTGCCTTCAAACTGTCATCGAGATCGTGGTTATCATAAGCAATGGAATCTGCTTTATCCACAATTTGCGCTTCAAGTAACGGTTGCTCATTGGTATTATATTCTGCTGAAACCGAGGTATTATCGTAAGGAGATTTATGCTTTACGATGGATTCCTTTAACTCCCATGATAAATTTAATCCCGGAAAGTCCGGATATTTTTGTTCAAGGATATCAACAACGCGAAGTCCGTGAAGGTTGTGTTCAAACCCTCCATGTCCTTCCATCAACTTTTTCAAGGCGTCTTCACCTGAATGCCCAAAAGGGGTATGGCCAAGATCATGCGCAAGTGCGATAGCCTCTGCAAGATCCTCATTGAGATTCAAAGCCCGGGCAATGGTTCGTGCAATTTGTGAAACCTCAATGGTATGGGTTAACCGGGTCCGGTAATAATCTCCTTCGTGATTTACAAAAACCTGAGTTTTATACTCAAGGCGCCTGAATGCTGTAGAATGGATAATACGATCCCGGTCCCGTTGATAGATACCGCGATAATAGTGCTCCTTCTCCGGATATTTTCTGCCCCTGGAATCCTTACTTTTCATGGCATAAGGGGCAAGATCACGTTCTTCTCTGGATTCAATTTCTTCCCGTGTCAACATACAAGTAATTTACCAATATTTTTTGAATTCTTTATGGACATCTTCCAGAGATTGTGGGATAACCTTTACGTCTGAAATGACAGGCATAAAATTGGTATCACCTCCCCATCGGGGTACGATATGGAGATGAAAATGTCCAGCAAGACCTGCCCCCGCTGATTTCCCCAAATTTATACCGATATTGAATCCTTCTGGTTTCATTATTTTCATAAGGGTTTCTTTCATATCCCTTGTCAATTTCATAATCTCCAGCATTTCTTCATCGGTAAGATCGGAAATATCTGCTTTATGCTTGTTGGGCGTAATCATCAGGTGCCCACTGTTGTATGGGTATCTGTTAAGGATGCAGAAACACTCCTTACCCCGATAAATAACGAGATGTTTCTTATCCTGATTATCCTGAAATGCGTTACATAAGAAACAACCGTTTTCTTGAGAAGATTCTTGTATATATGCTATGCGCCAGGGCGCCCAAATATTCTTCATTTTTTATAACTCTCTTATACAGTAAATAAATTGCCAAAGGCAATCTGATCAGGTGAATAATTGCAGGAATTCATGCGGTTGAAATTATTACCTTGTCCATGGATAATCATATTCTCTCAGGAACATCCGGTACAGGTGGAAGCAGTGCAACTACCACAACTGCTGGAATCACCGTTTCCGTCACTACCCGAAGACATTCCAAACAGGGAGAACAACTTATGGATATGATTACTCTGACAGGATGGACAAAAGAGCTCTTTCTGTTCGGATGCACTCCGGAAATATTCGTCAAACTTTGTATTGCACTGGTTGCATTGAAATTCGTATATTGGCATAGTAATTACTCCTTTACATGACCAGACATTATTTAATAGATTGCATCTTTACGGGCGATAGGTTTTTGATTGGCATCTTTCGGTTTTTTGCCTTTGGTGTTAAAATCTGTTAGTCTCTGCTCGCTGGTGGGGAAATTATTCCCTAAATAAGATTGGCGCGCAATGGGATTGCTTAAGATTTCCTGTGTAGTGCCGCTGGCAACGACAGTACCCGCGTTGATAATATAAGAGCGCGTTGTGATACTAAGGGCTTCACGGACGTTATGGTCGGTTATCAGTAAGCCAATGCCTTTGCTCTTTAATCGTAAAAGGATATCCTGTACCTCATTTACTGCAATAGGATCAACGCCGGTGAATGGTTCATCTAAAAGAATCATAACCGGAGAACTGGCAAGCGCCCGTGCAATTTCCAACCGCCTTCTTTCTCCGCCCGAAAGGGTACATGCTTTATTTTTTGATAATGGCTTCAGATTAAATTCGGTAAGTAATTCTATCAGTCGCCTGTATTTTTCGTCAGAATTGTATCGATGTGTTTCAAGGATAGCAAGGATATTTTCCTCTACCGTTAAACGTTGGAAGACAGATGTTTCCTGGCATAGATAGCCCATCCCTTTCCGGGCGCGGAGATATATGGGAGAATCAGTGATATCCTCATTCCGGAAGATAACCCGTCCGCTATCTGGCTGAATAGTACCGATAATCATATTGAATGAGGTGCTCTTTCCCGCTCCGTTTTGACCAAGTAATCCTACAATTTCCCCATCATTGATTTCAAAACTAACCTGATTGACGACAACACGTTTGCCGTATGATTTTGTTAAACCTTCTGCCCTTAATAAATTCATAATAAACCTTTAGCTATAACCTTTAATCCCCGGGCCATAAAGGCTGTATAAAGAAGGCATTTATGCCTCCGGGTGTTTGCTTTTCTGAGTTAAGACTATTTTATAAACTCGATAGTATCCAGCGGCCAGAATACAAAGAATGCTTTTCCAACGATATTTTCCTCCGGAACAAACTTCCACACACGGCTGTCGTTACTGTTCCTGCTATTATCACCAAGCATAAAATAATCCTTTTCTCCCAACTGGATTGGTTGTTCTGTTCCCCATGCATCAGGAGAAAGATTGGTATAATAAATATCGTGAAAGATTTTGATATTTTCAAAAGTTGCGTGTACGTGACCACCGCCAAAATGAATTCGGCTTACATCAAATGGACGCGGCGCCGGTACCGTTCCATCGTCATTATCAAAAGAGAAAACTTCTTTATCATCTATCCGGAGAGAAACAATACGGTCGACATGGGAAAACTCTATCGTATGTTTTTGTCCTGTTTGTAAATGGATATCCTTTTCCAGGACAACGTTTCCTGATTTTGTAAGGCGACCTTTTTTATCCACATCGCTGGTTGGGATAATAGCGGTAAATACATCCTGGTTTCTTTCCAGGGCAAGCTCCAGATAATGAGATCCTTTTGATGGTGTTACATCAAAGCTGATCTTTATATCCCCCATCTCACTATTACTGCCCCTGTTGTAACCATTTTGGTCAGAAATTTTCCGCCCAAACGTTACCATAGATACCGGTGAATTTCCATCTGAAATAGTATTCAGAGTGAGCGATTCTTTATCGATCTTCCACGCTTTGCTATCGGCTATCCATAGTGGGTTAACTTCGTCTTTTGCCGGATAATGGCTATTGTAGACAGGCAACCACAGGGTGTCCTGTACTTTTTGGGGTTTTCTTTGTATCCTATCGTTGATATAGATATCGCCGTTAATAATCTGCAGTTTCTCCCCTGGTAAACCAACAAGTCTTTTAATATAATTTTTCTTCTTTTTTGAAAACCGTGTTGAACCGCATCGGGGACAGCGCAGTCCCTCACTCCATTCCGTATCGGGCAGTTGTGTATAACACCCTTTGCACGTAAGGTCATACAAAGGATAGATAAATACCATAACATCCCAACGTTCTGGATTTTTAAATTTATACCAGAATTTATTAACAAGAATCCTGTTCCCGCCATGAAGTACACGATTCGATAAATCTGACCAGGGAATGGTAATTTGGCATTTTGGACATGTTCCCTTCCTCCATAGCCATGCAGGCCAATTGTACCGGATTCTATCGTTACAAGCACTACAATACATAGAGATATTCGTCTCAGCCTGGCAATTAGGACATAGAGCGATTTCCGTATTACGGTCTGCATAAAAGAACCAGCCGCAATTTGGACATTTTACATCTTTGTGTTCGCCCAGTAAGGTGGGCGCCATAGAGCCTGTTGGGATTTTAAATGCTTCTATTACAAAATAGCGGATGGCAAAGGCGAGCGCAATGGCAATCGCTATGGATTCAATATTTTCCCGTAATTTGCCTTTCCGTTTTTTCCCCTTATCATCTGCCGTAGATGTTGTTTGTTTTTCTTTTATATTAGCCACTCTGTACCTCATGAGTATTGTTAAATTTAACCACAGAGAACGCAGAAAATAGAGATATCCTGTTATTCATCAACAGACAATACCGATAAAAATGCTTTTTGTGGAATTTCTACGTTACCTACGGATTTCATCCTCTTTTTACCTTCTTTCTGTTTTTCCAAAAGCTTTCGTTTCCTGGTAATATCACCACCATAACACTTAGCGGTAACATTCTTTGCAATCGGGCGGATTGATTCTCTTGCAATAATCCTGCTTCCTATTGCTGCCTGCAGTACGACCTCGAAGAGGTGCCGTGAAATCTCATTCTTGAGTTTTTTTACTAATTTTCGGCCTTTCATGTCTGCATCCTTTCTATGCACGATTGTCGAAAGGGCGTCTACCCGTTTTCCAGATACAAGGATGTCCAATTTTACAAGATCTGCGTGCTCGTATCCGATAAAATCGTAGTCCAATGTTCCATAACCTCTGGTGGCAGATTTCATCTTGTCAAAGAAATCAAAAATGATTTCAGATAAGGGGAGTTCATAGGTAAGAATTGCGCGTTTTTCACTCAGATATTCAGTGCCTTTGTATTTTCCTCTGCGCGCCTCGGCCAGTTGCATAATGGCTCCTAAGTATTCAGTTGGCAAGACAAAGCTGGCGCGTACTATCGGCTCCCGAAATTCCTCAATTTCATTTACTGGAGGTACTTTTTCGGGATTATCAACCTTAACTATCTCTTTATTTATTTTTAATATCTCATAGGTTACGTTTGGTGCAGTTTGTACTATATTAATGTTGCTCTCGCGTTCCAGGCGTTCCTGGACAATTTCCATATGCAAAAGCCCAAGGAATCCGCATCTGAACCCGAATCCGAGGGCTTGTGATGTTTCCGGCTCAAAGGTAAATGACGAATCGTTCAGGCTCAGTCGCTCTAATGCTTCGCGAAGCAGATGAAAATCGGCATTATTTGCCGGGTAAATACCACAATATACCATGGGTATCGGCGGCCGGTATCCTGGCAATGCTTCTGCCGCTCTTTCTCTCGCATGAGTAACCGTATCTCCTACCTTGACGTCCCGGATGGATTTAATATTAGCAATGCAATAGCCTACTTCCCCGGCGGAAAGGCCGTCTTTGGCTACCATTTTGGGTTTGAATACACCTACCTCTTCCACCTTAAAAGAACGGTTTGTTTTCATCATATATATCTCATCACCCACCTTGATAGAACCATCAAAGATGCGGAGGTAAATAATAACACCACGATATTCATCGTATACCGAATCAAAGATCAGCGCCTTTAATGGCGCATCTGAGCTATCTTTTGGCGGCGGGATATGTTTGATAATGGCGTCAAAGATTTCGTCAATACCAGCTCCTGTCTTTGCGCTAACCATGAATGCTTCTTCCGGAGAAATGCCTAACGTTTTTTCCATTTCGGTAAGCACATCGTAGGGCCGGGATTGTGGCAGATCGATCTTACTGATAACCGGGATAATTGCCAAATTGTGTTCCATCGCAAGATAGGCGTTCGCAACAGTCTGGGCCTCTACGCCCTGTGAGGCATCCACGAGAAGAAGAGCGCCTTCGCAGGCGCCCAGGCTTCTGGAGACTTCATAACTAAAATCTACATGGCCTGGCGTATCTATGAGGTTTAAATTATACTCCTGACCGTTCCTTACAAGTTTTAGTGCAACCGCACTTGCCTTAATGGTGATGCCGCGTTCGCGTTCCAAATCCATATCATCAAGCATCTGGTGACGAAACTCTCTGGAGGTAATAGTATGTGTCTTTTCCAGAAGACGATCTGCCAGGGTAGATTTTCCATGGTCAATATGTGCAATTATACAGAAATTTCTAATTCTTTCAGTAGACATCCTGCCGCTCCAATAATTCCCGCATCATTTCCAAGTTGTGAAAATACAATTTTTGTATCTTTATACGAGGCCTCGAAGGCCTTTTGCTTTGTTAACTGTCTGACGGGCTCCATCAGTAATTCTCCCGAAGCTGCCATTCCTCCCGCTAATACAATTACCTCGGGATTTACTATATGCATAATATTTACAAGGGCAATACCGAGGTACTGTCCTGTTTCTTTGATAATATCCAAAGATGCTTTATCGCCCTGTAAGGCTGCATCATTGATCATCTTTGCCGTTATTTCATCTGAATTTTTGAGTAATGATACGGCACCGCTCTTTAATAACTCCTTAAAACGCCGCACCATGGCCGTAGCCGAGGCATATGCCTCGATACATCCGTAGTTGCCACAATTGCATTTTCTTCCGTCCTTCTGAATTACCATATGGCCAATTTCACCAGCCACGTTATTAGCGCCGCGCCAAAGTTTGTTATCTATAATAATGCCGCCTCCGATACCTGTACCAAGAGTTATCATTACTACTGAACTGGCTTCCCGGGCTGCCCCTACCCACTTCTCACCCCATGCGGCTGCGTTCGCATCATTTTCCAGCACACAGGGAACAACAAACCGTTTTGTTATCATTTCTTTAATGGGTATATTACGCCATTGTGGTAAGTTTGGTGAAAATAGAATAGTTTCACCTCTTTTATCAATGAGGCCGGGAGAGCCAAGCCCGATACCCACAATATCGGATGTTTTTACCTGAGCTATCATGATAATATCATGAATGAGTTTAAATATTTGGTCGGAAATTGTTTGAGGATCGGCATTATAATGAGTTTTTATTGAGAGCCTGGAGTGAATTTTCCCTTTTTTATCTACAATACCTGCCTTTAAATTCGTACCTCCCAGGTCAACGCCAATAACGTAGTTACTCATGTTACCAATCCTCATGAATCCGCACTCTTTTATTTATTTTACACAAGCTAAAAATTCTAACAAAAGTATTGTTTTAAGTCAACTTATATACAGGTATAGAGGATAGCAGGCATTAAGTAATAGAAAATCTTACATTTTGATTTCTCAAACCATAAAACAATTCCTTGCCTGTCTATGGATGATTTTATACAATAAATGACTATGAACATTTCTATTTTCATGAGTCGCTGTCAAAGGCAGCTTAAATGTAACAATAGGGTTTTTACGTGCTTAGATTAAGATTTCATGGCAGGGGTGGTCAGGGGGCAAAGATCGCGAGCAGGATCCTTGGCACTGCTGCTTTTTTTGAAGGGTACTGTGCCCAGGACTTTCCGCTCTATGGTGCAGAACGGAGAGGTGCGCCGATATCTGCCTTCACCCGCATATCGAAAGAACCCATTCTGGAGCGTGGTGTAATAGCAGAACCAGATAGTGTGTTTGTGCTGGATGAAACCCTCCTTGACGATCCCCATGCGCATCCTTTATCAGGGCTTGAAGAGCATGGTATTGTTTTTGTTAATACCGCTCGCAGTGCAGCAGAATTGAAGGATACGTATAAAATTCCTGTGCACGTTATTACCTTAGATATAACAAAAATCAGCTTAAAGATGCTGGGGAAACCTATTCTTAGCGCCCTGGCAGGAGGAATTGCCGCAAGGATTGTTAATCTTGGAGAAGATTCCCTAAAAAAGTCCATTGAAAAGGAACTGTCGGAGATTGTAACAGAGAAAGAGTTTTTACTCAAGAACAAAGAAGCATCACAGTACTGTTTTCATGCTATAAAGCCTGTCGAAATAAAGATTGCTAAAGGTATTCACAAAGCAAACCCAGTTATCGCAGTTCCTTTTGAAACAGCCCTTATTTCTAGTCCTGCCATATATGCTACGGGAAATACCCCTTTACGGAAAACAGGTAACTGGAGGGTATTTAAGCCTGTCTGGAACTACGATATCTGTACTAAATGTATGGTCTGTGTAGTCCGATGTCCCGATGCCTGTATTTCTGTGAATGAGAATGGCTATCCATATACTGATTACGATAATTGTAAAGGATGTATGATATGTGTTGAGGAATGTCCGGTAAAAGCAATAGAGAGCGTGCGGGAAGTCCGTGCGTGGTAAGTTTATATACTCATTATTTTTGTGAAAGACAAGAACCATCTGACTGAAATTTACCTGGGGAAGTTATTGTGGCAATGATAAAGGAAATGCTTACAGGTAATGCTGCGGTTGCCTGGGGTGTTAGATTGGCAGAAGTTGATTATATTCCCGCATATCCGATAACACCGCAGACAGAGATTATTGAGACGCTGGCAAGGTGGATATCCAATGGAGATATGGATGCCAGGTTTGTAACCCTGGACTCGGAGCATTCCATGATTACAGCAGCGGGCGCTGCTTCTGCTACAGGGGTGAGGGTCTTTACGGCAACATCGAGTCAGGGACTGCTGTATGGATTTGAGATGCTCTATACGGTAGCAGGATGGCGCGTTCCTCTGGTAATGGTAAATGTATCAAGGGCTTTATCCTCCCCGATAACCCTTGAACCTGATCATAATGATATCCTTGCTGCAAGGGATGCCGGATTTTTACAGATCCACTGTGAGACCTGTCAGGAGGTGTTAGATTCGGTCTTGATAGCATACCGGTTAGCAGAGGATGAGCGTGTCCTTTTGCCAGTACTTGTTAATATGGATGGGTTTCACCTCTCCTTTACGAGAGAACCGGTAGAGGCGCCTGATAGAGAACAGGTGGTAAGGTTCCTGCCGCCATATCAACCTAAACACGCATTTTTCAAGGCAAGTCAACCAATGGCACAGGGAACGGCAGTTATTGGCGGTTCCGGATATTCTTATTTTAAATATCAGATGCATTTGGCTAGTATGGGCGCATTAGATGTTTATAGAGAGGTATCAGAAGAGTTCGGGAGGCTTTTTGGGAGAAGTTACAATACTACTGAAGGCTATATGACCGATGATGCGGAATATATTCTGATCATGACCAACTCATTTTCAACCCTTGGGAAGGCCGCTGTAAAGAGGGCGCGGGAAAAAGGTGTTAAAGCCGGGCTTTTGAGGTTGAGACTTCTAAGACCGTTCCCGGAATTGTGCATAAAGGGGGCGATAAGAAAAGCAAAAGCTGTAGCTATTGTAGACCAGAATATCAGTGTAGGGAAGGGCGGTATCTTGTATTCAGAAATTTCCAGCGTCATGTATAATGAAAAAGAACGACCTCTCTTGTTGTCGTTTATTGGCGGGCTTGGAGGAAAAACTCTTAGTTCTGAGGAGTTTGAGTTTATCTTTGACCGTATGATTGAGGCGGTCGGTACAGGAGCAGGTAAAGTTCCTTACCTTCTTTATACAGAAATGGAATGGAAGGAGATGAAGAAATTGAAGAACGTTGCCGGGAAGGGGACTGAAAACGATAATAATTATCACGGAGAAACGCGCAATACATAGAACACGGAAAGAATACTATATTTGTTCCTTAAATTTATGAATATAACAACGATAAAATCCATAAAAGATATTCCTCAAGAGGAAAACCTTTCTCCAGGCACTCCTACCTGTGCAGGATGTGGAGGGCTTTTATCCCTGAGGCATTGTTTGAAGGTATTGGGGGAAAATATTGTTGTCGTAAACGCCGCAGGCTGTTTTACTTTACTTGCTGTTTATCCGTTTACCCCTTTTAAAAGTTCCTGGCTTTACACAGCAATGGCCTGTGCTCCGGCCGGAGCGCAAGGTATAAGAGACGCCCTGGATATACTGATAAGGAAGGGGCGGCTTGATTTGAAAGAAAATGTAAAGGTAGTTGTATTGACAGGTGACGGAGTTGCTTACGATATCGGTCTTGCATCCACATCGGGAGCCCTCTACCGTAACCTCGATTTTTATTATATATGCTCTGATAACGAGGCGTATGGAAACACAGGTTTCCAATCGTCCGGAGCAACACCCTTTGCATCAAAGACCGGAACTACACCGATAGGGAGAATAAGCCCAACAGGGTTAGAACTTCCGAAGAAGAATCTCTTTGAGATATGGAGGAGCCATACACCACCCTATCTTGCTACCATTTCTCCCGCTCATCCTGTTGACCTGATCAATAAGTTTAAAAAAGCAGAGCAGTATAAGGGACCAAAACTCTTCATAAACCTTTCTCCTTGTCCTGCCGGATGGGTAACAGATCCATCACATTCTGCTAAATTTGCAAGGTTAGCTGTCGATACAGGTATCTGGGCTTTAAAAGAGGCAATCTACGGTGAAGTAAAGCATACGGTTGTTCCGAAAAGTTTTAGGCCTGTTGAAGAATATTTAAAGGGACAAGGGAGATTTGCGCATCTTTTTAAGCCTGTAAGACAAGAGGAGACACTCAAGAGAGTACAAGAAATGGTTGATCAGTACTGGGATAATGCTCGTAGCAGTGAATCACGAAAGAGATAATCCATCGTTTAAAGCAAGCTCATCCTAACGTTGAATAAAATAGAATGCACGAACAAAAATCATCTCTGCTTAAAGCTTGCAGGGATAAGGTTTATCCATGCCACTCTGTCTCTTGACGGAAATAAGAGATAGGAGCAATGTGAGCTTGTGCAGAAAGATATAACCGTACCAAATGTTTCAGTTCAATCGGGGACGATTGCTTTATCTGTAGTAAAAAATATAAGTTGAGCAGGTATAAGATACCTATATTTTCCGAATCAGAGGCATTATCCGCTCTTTAAATTGCTTTAATGCATCCGCACGGTGGCTAATCATATTCTTAATTGAAGAGTGCAGTTCTCCAAAGGTTTGATGGTATTGAGGTACATAAAAAATAGGGTCGTATCCAAATCCTCTTTTTCCTTTTGGTTCTTCGGTAATGAAACCCTCACAACGGCCTTCTACCACAAAGAATAATTCGTGTGGACTTGCAAGGGCAATAGTACAGACAAACCTTGCCGTACGCCTTTCTTTTGGCACTCCCTTTAATTCTGATAATACTTTTTCTCTATTCTTTTCGTCGGTAGCATTTGGACCGGCGTACCTGCATGAGAAGACGCCAGGACGGCCATTGAGCGCATCAATCTGAAGTCCGGAATCATCTGCCATTACCCATGTATTACAGGCCTTTGCCAAAATGGTTGCTTTTTTCACTGCGTTTTCCTGAAAGGTATTTTTGTCTTCTTCTACCGTTGGAAGAAAAGGAAAATCCTCAATATCCCGAAATAAAATTCCGGGAATGTTTTTAAGGATATCCAGGATCTCTATTCTCTTATTTTTATTTTGTGTAGCAATGAGTATAGTTTTTTTATGAATATCGTTTGTAATTGATGTCATATTTCCACTCTCTCTTCTAATACCTTTTTTTGAATTTCAGTAATCTTGCAAATACCTTTTTTTGCCATCTTCAACATTTCAGCCAATTGTTCATCGTCAAAGGAATATTCTTCCCCAGTACCTTGAATTTCAATAAATTTACCCTTACCGGTCATTACAATATTCATGTCAACCTGAGCAGCAGCATCTTCTGCATAACAGAGGTCTAAGAGAACCACGTTATTTACAATTCCCACACTTACCGCAGCAATACTGCTCAAGACAGGATTTTCCTGAATCATGTTTTTACCTTTTAACCATTGAATAGCGTCCATTAATGCTATATAACTACCCGTAATGGCTGCAGTGCGTGTGCCTCCATCTGCCTGGATGACATCACAATCGATCCATATCGTTCGCTCTTTCAATACAGCAAGATCGATAATAGAACGTAACGAACGGCCAATGAACCTTTGGATTTCATGTGTTCTGCCAATTACTTTTCCTTTGGTAGATTCCCTGGGAACCCTGACGGGGGTGGACCCCGGGAGCAATGAATATTCTGCTGTAATCCAGCCTTCACCGGTGTTTTTTATATGCGGAGGAACACTTTCTTCAACCGATGCGCTACAGAGAACCTTGGTATTTCCTGTTTCAATCAGTACAGAACCAGGCGCGTATTTCGTAAAGCGCCTTTTCATGGTTATTGGACGTAACTCATCTTGTTCACGGTTATCGACTCTCATATTAGAAATATCTCATCTCTCTATCTTTCATAAATTCTCTGTACGAAATCCAATTCGTACTCCAAAGCATTTCAGAGAACAACCTGCCGATGGTTTATTATTTTTCATGAAATTTCTTGTAGTTCCATGATAAACTCCTCTTATCTGCGCAGCAGGAGCTTCAAAAGCGCCTTTTCCAGATGAAGTCTGTTTTCAGCCTGATCATATACAATAGAATGCTGACCATCAATAACTTCATCAGTTATTTCTTCTCCCCGATGAGCCGGCAGGCAATGCATTACCTTGACATCGTCTTTTGCCACCTTTAAAAGATCACTATTGATTTGAAAGCCCTTAAAGGCTTGTTTTCGTATTTGCGCTTCAGCTTCTTGCCCCATGCTAACCCAGGTATCTGTATAGAGTATATTCGCATTCTCAGCAGCTTCTTTGGGGTCCTGGTAGAGATGCAGTATATCGCTCCTATCGGTCATCTGTTTCACTTGAGAAGTAAAATCTGATGTAAGCTCATATCCTTTTGGAGAGGCAATATGGAACGGGATACCAAGCTTTGCACTGATCTGTGCCAGAGAGCGTGCAACATTATTCCCATCCCCGATAAAGACTATCTTTATATTGGTATAGGCGCCAAATTTTTCCTGAATAGTATACAGATCACTGAGCGCCTGGCATGGATGAAGATAATCCGATAAAGCATTAATAACAGGTACGGTAGCATACCGGGCAAGTTCCTGAATTACTTCCTGACTAAAGGTGCGGATAACAATGCCATCTACATATCGTGATAGCACCCTGGCGCCGTCTTTTACCGTCTCCCTTTTTCCCAGATTGATATCATTTTGGGTCAGATAGATAGGATGACCACCGAGTTGTACCATTGCTACTTCAAAAGAAACGCGCGTGCGCATGGAACTCTTCTCGAAAATCATCCCCAGGGTTTTTCCACTCAGGCACTTTTCATCATACCCCTTACTGTGCCATTCTTTTAACTCTCTGGTAACGCTAAATATTTCCTCAATATCGGATGGTGTAAGTTCTGCGATTGAAATTAAATCCTTACATTTCATGGATATTCTCTCACTAAATTAAGGTTTAGAAAGAACCGTTTTTAAAATATTTAGCCCTTCATCAATATGCTGTTTTTTAACGTTAAGTGGCGGCATAAATCGAATAACTTTATCATGGGTACAATTGAGGAACAAACCTGCCTGGATACATTTTTTAATGAGGTCTGCGCCATTCACCGTGAGTTCAATTCCGATCATGAGACCTATACCGCGAACTTCACGGATAATTCCCTGCGTCTTCTGAAGGGATTTTAATTGCTCTACGGAATAGCTTCCCATTTCTTTTGCATTATTGAGCAAGTTTTCTTTTTCTATTGTTTCAAACACTGCTATTGCTGCTGCGCATGCCAGCGGATTTCCCCCAAACGTAGAAGCATGGCTGCCGGGGACAAGACTTTTTGCAATCTCTTTTCCGGCTACCATAGCTCCAATGGCTACACCGCCGCCAAGCGCCTTTGCCAGCGACATAATATCCGGTTCTATGCCGTAATGCTGATAGGCAAAATATTTTCCAGTCCTGCCCATACCACATTGTACCTCATCAAGGATAAGCAACAATCCTTTCTCGTTACACAGTTTTCTCACACCTTGCAGAAAATCTTTGGTAGCGATATTAATTCCGCCTTCGCCCTGAATCGGTTCCAGCATAATGGCACAGGTCTTATCATCTACTGATTTTTTTAATGCTTCCAGATCATTAAAAGGAACATAGGAAAATCCTTCGACGAGTGGCGCAAAGCCCTTATGATACTTCGGCTGTGCGGTTGCGGTAACCGTAGCGATTGTCCTGCCGTGAAATGAATCGGCAAACGTGATTATTTTATATTTTCCTGTATGAGAATTATGGATACGGGCAAGTTTAATTGCTGCCTCATTAGCTTCAGCTCCGCTGTTGCAAAAGAAGCACTGCCCTCCAAAAGATTTTTCTGATATGTGCTTTGCCAGTAAACCCTGTGGTTCTGTGTAATAAATATTCGGGGCATGTTGTAATTTGGCAGCCTGACGTTGAATAGCCTCTACAACATGAGGGTGGCAGTGACCAAGTAAGCTTACTGCCCAGCCTGAGAAGAGGTCAAGATAGCGTTTGCCTTCTGCATCCCACACATCGACACCGCTACCTTTCTCTAAGAGAATAGGGTTCCGAATATAATTCGGAATAACGTACTTGTCATACACTTCTTTTATCTCTTGTGTGTTCATATTTTATTCTTTACATCCCCTCGAAAATGAAAAGGGGGATTGAAATTTTCAATGGGCTTCAATCCCCAATGGTACAATTATACAATATTCATTATGAGATACAATAGTCTTATAGAAATATATACACCATTAAAAGGCGCTGAAAACAATACTTCCAAAGGCGCCAACGGGAATTTGCTCGCGATAGCTTTGTATTGTTTCTCTCATATCACTCAATAATTTTTTCACTTCTACATACAGTTCATCATTGGTAAGCATTTTAGATAAGGAACCTTCGCCCTGCTCTATCTTTTTAAGGAGATTCTTTACACTTTCCGAAGCCTCAGAAAGTCTTGACAGGGTATTATTGATAGTTTGTTCATTATTCGCAAGTACCCTTTGAGTAGTATCCACAGCAGATTCTATTTTGTTGCTGAGTGTTGTATCAACGATTAGTTTGCCCAATGTCCCTTGTCCTGAATTAATTTTTTCAGTGATGTTAAGCGTAGAATCCAGCAGTTTATTCAATTTAATGTTTGCTTTATCCAATGATTTTCCGGCGACCTTGAATGAATCAAAGACTTCTTTGGTTCCTTCAAAGGATGCAGAAATGTTTTGCACACTTGCCAGTGCACTATCCACTTTCGCTAACATATCAGCAAGGCTCGGTGATTCAATAGTTTTTATTATTTCACCAGCATTATATGCTGGATTAGAGACCGATGCAAGGGTAATGTTTACATGGCTTTTTCCGAGTAAGAAATCGGAGATAATCGACGCTTCCGATCCTTTCCGGACTACGATATCTTCTTGAATAGATATGACGACCTTAATCATATCACCTTCAACCGTAACACTTTTCACATGTCCAACCTTTGTGCCTGCCAGGGTAACATCATTTTGAGCCTCTAAACCTCTGGCTTCTTTGAAATAGGCTATAAGATCGTAGTAGTTGCCCCATTTCCTGAATGTCTCCAGGCGGAAGGTTAAAAGGGCGAGTATCGCTATGCCAATGATAAAGAATATGCCTACCTTAGTAGCGGAGATTGATGTTGATTCCATATTACATTCCTCCAAAGTTTAAAGGTAATTAATGAAAGAAATGTCCTCATAGGATTCTTGTCTTTTTCAGGATAAACACAAGGTTCGTTTCTGCAAAGAATATTCTGCAGGAAATCCTCTCTGGTTAGCTTGATGCATATGAGGAGCCAGGCTAAAGCCTTGCCCTGCATTTTCAATGGTTTATGTTTGTACACTTTTATGTCGGGTAATAAATTGAATAACGTAATCGTTGCTACTGCGCCTGATAGATTCCGGACTTCCTTCCTCAATGATCTTCCCCTGATAAAGCATGCAAATGTGATCACCAATATAAAACGCCGATTCCATATCGTGAGTTACAACAACTGCGGTCATTTTAAATTTCTGTTTTAATTCGAGGATAAGCTCATCAATATTTCCGGCCATAATCGGGTCAAGACCAGCTGTCGGCTCATCATACAGCACAACCTCCGGACTCATAGCTAGGGCGCGGGCAATGCCGACCCTTTTTTTCATTCCTCCGCTGAGCTCGCCCGGCAAACTGTTATATTTATGTTCCATTTTTACGAGTTTTAATTTTTCTATAACAATCTCGTTAATTTCCTTTTTTGAAAACCGGTGTTGTTCTTTGAGTCCTAATCCGACATTTTCAGCAACGGTAAGTGAATTTAGTAATGCAGCAGATTGAAATACCATAGCGAACCGGCTTCTGATGGTATCTAACGCAGGGCCTTTTTGTGTTGTAATATCTACACCCCGTATGAATATCTTCCCGGAATCCGGACTGATTAATCCAATAATGTGTTTTAGCAGGACGCTTTTTCCTGTTCCACTGCCGCCCATAATCACCGTCGTCTCACTTGCCCGTATCTGTAAATCGAGATCCTTTAATACCTGAAAGTTGCGAAAGGATTTATTGAGTTTCTGTATATCGATTTCAATAGCGTTTACAGCCATAATCTTGTGATAAAATAATTCAATATATATATGGTAACAAATGAACAGACCACAGATCTCGTTGTTGCTTCACCCACACCTGCAGCCCCTCCTTTAGCCTCCAAACCATAACGGCATCCTATAATGGCTATCGTAGCGCCAAAAACCGCTGCCTTTGTCAGTCCCTTAATAATATCAATAAATTGCAGGCTTTCTGCCATACGATCAAAATATATTTTTGCAGGGATGTGGAAATAGGTCGCAGCTACAGATGCACCGCCCAGAATACCTATCACATCTGCATAGACAACGAGAACAGGCAGCATACATAAACAAGCCAGGAAACGGGGCATAGCGAGATATCCTACCGGATTAATGCCCAGGGTCTTCAGTGCGTCTACCTCTTCTGATACCGTCATGGTGCCGATTTCTGCGGTAATTGCAGCGCCAATCCTGCCCGCGAGTAAGAGCGCTGTGAGTACCGGCCCTAATTCCCTTGCCATTGCGATGGGGACGATGGCGCCCAGAGATTCTGCCATACCGAATTTTTCCAGAGTATAACCAGTTTGAAGCACCATAACCATTCCCACAAAGAGCGAAGTAAAGGTGGCGATTGGTAACGTGTTAACCCCCATTTTTACCATAAAGTGGAAAATCTTGTCTACATTCCTGAAGGTATGTTTAGACCAATAGATGGTGCTGGCAAGAAGTTGGAGTAATTCACCTGTCAATTGAAATAAGGTAAGCGCTTTTATCCCTATATATGCTATTGGATTTGCCATGATATGAAAATTCCTCTTTATCGAAAATCTTCTTCCTTATTGTTCTATGGTTACCTTCTCATTTTTCGCCGTAAGAGTCAAAGGTATTTTTACGAGATACAACAGCTTAATATATCGGTCTGTTTCTTTTTTCTTATATTGAAAGATATTGCAGAAGAGAGAGAAACAGGTAATGTTGTTATTTTTATTTTTATAGAGAGAGAAAAAGGGTGCCATCTCCAGATAGGAAAGTCGCTCACTGTTTTCTGTATGATAGAGCCTCCACAACAGGCGTGTTGTTTTTCTCCCGGATGTCTTATCATTTCTCCGTTCATACATATGAAAGAACGATTTCCAGTTTCTTTCCCATGATTCATCATCTAAGAATGGATAGAGAGAGAATACTTCAAAATTTGTGGAATGATCAGGCTCTTTTTCTCGTTTATAAAAAGGCCAGATTTGTCTTAGTCCGGTGTATTTTTCCTCATGAATCAGATATTCATCACGTTTCCAGTAAAAAGGCAGAAACCGTACGGTATCTGTCTTTCTGGAATCACCCGTTTCATAGTGAAGTAACCAGAACAAGGGATAAGCAAACGATACGGTTTCTGAATTACGTTTGCGGTCAATATTCCAAAATGGTAAGAAGGTATTTTTATTCCTTTCCTTACCCTTTATCCTTGTCGCAATGGGAAACGGATAATCCCATCGTTCAAGCCCTCTCTGCTTGTCATCTACATGATTAAAGAGTGGCCATAAAATTGATTGGGAATCAGATACAGGAGATTTTTCTGAGATATAGAACGGAATAGTACCCCATCCTTCATATCTTCCAACGTTTTCTATCTCTGCATTGACATACGTGTACAGCGGCCACATGATAAAGCCCTTTTCAAACGATCTTTCCTTCTCGTGTTTTCCATAAAAAGGCCATACTTTATAACCGTACTCATCGCCTTTTGTGGATTGAGAATAATTAAAAATTGGCCAGATAATATTCCACGAATGGCGATCACCTTTTATAACCTCTGTATAGATAGGCCACAGGATAAATTGTATCTTGTCGCGATTAAACCGATGGTGAAATGTGCCATACAAGGGAAATATGGCAAAGTCTTTGTCCTTCCCGTTTTGAGTCCTGCTAAAAAAGACAGGGAAAAAGGTTCTCTCCTTTTCCGGAGTCTCACCGCTGGTATCTTTTGTATATGAATAGAATGGAAAGGACTTTGTATAAGTCCTGTTACCGGCGTGTACGGTATAGTTGAGAGGCCAGAGAAACTCTGATTTCTTATACTTTTCTTTCGGTATTTTTTTTACACTGTAGACGGGTCTAAAGCAGAATACCCTTGCATCCTTATCCTTGTGCCAACCGACGACGGGATAGAATGCCTCAATCTCCTTTTCACCTGTATCCGTATCTTTATTATAATAAAAAATTGGCCAAAAGTTTATATCCGGATCATAGTCTTCTGCATGTATATACGATAACGCAAAAAACAGGGTAGTTGATATCATGGAAAGCAGGACGCATTTTTGAACCATCCATATCCTTTCTTTATGAGGATTGTTACGAGATAAGAATTAATTTCATAATTCCTTAATCTTGCTGGTTAAAAAATTTGTAACTACTCAAAATACGGCGCAAAATAGAGGTAGGGGAGAACCTTGTGTTCGCCCTGATTATGGAAAAGTGCAGAGGCTTTAGGGTTTGCACAAAGTATGGGCAAACACAAAGTTCGCCCATACTATGATCCGACAGTATTTGGAGTAACTACGAGAATCCGGAGATCATCTCCTGCAAGAAAGCCCTTGTATTTGATTTACAAGGTAATACTTTGGTATATTTCTCTTTGAATCTCTATACAATGATTTGTGTTCCAACGCCTTTATCAGTAAAAATTTCCAATAAAAGCGCATGGGGAATTAATCCATTAATGATGTGTGCTTTTTTCACTCCCGCTTTAACCGCACTAATGCATGCTAACGCCTTAGGAAGCATACCACCACTAATTATCTTTTTATCAATAAGCTCATGAACTTCATTCTCATGCAGTGTAGAAGCCAATGAGGTTTCATCGCCCGGTCTTGTCATAATGCCATGGGTATTCGAGAGAAAGACCAGTTTTTCTGCTTTAAGTGATTCTGCGATAAATGCGGCCACATTATCTGCATTTACGTTATAGGCATTCCCATTTGTTCCTTTTGCAATAGGAGGAACAATGGGAATTGTGCGTGTATTACATAAACTTAAGAATCTATCTTTATCGATCGATGTTACCTTGCCTACAAAGCCAATATCTAATCTTTTAAACGTACCATCATGTGCTTTTGTCTCGATATAATATTTCTCTGCCTTTATTGGACAGTATCCATTTTCCCAAATGCAGGTTGCCTCATTACCTAATTCAGAGATTTTCTTTACGATAGAAGCGCTTATTTGATTTATGAGGATGTCTTTTGCTATTTCTAAGGTCTCAACATCGGTAATTCTATGTCCCTCAATAAATTTTGGACTCAAACCCCTTCTTGTCATTTCCTGGGTAATATGAGGGCCGCCACCATGAACCAGTATGGGTATAATGCCAACGGTTTTCATAAACACAATATCCTGGAGTACATTTGTCAGCACTTCATCGCTGGACATTGCTCCTCCACCAAACTTAATAACTACAATTTTATCTTTAAAAGATCGTATATAAGGAGTGGCTTCTATCAGTATACTTGCCTTGCGTATGGCATTTTCCATGTACTGTTATGCTCGCAAAAAGGGTGAATGATATCGAAAAAAAATAAGATAAAAAGAAATTGGATTATAGCAAAAGAGGCCCTTGTGTCAAGCTTAAACACAGGGCTTTTTGTGTTTGTTCATAGCAAAAAGTGTTGCAGCTAAAAATTGCAGTTGAAGCAGTTGGACACAGAAGAACACAGATAAAAAACACAGATTTTTCAGAAGCATGCCGTTAATCATCTATCAGGTGAGTTACCTGATAAATTTTTTTATATGTATCTGTACTTATCTGCGTTCATCTGTGTCCTGTTGTAAAATTCGGGCTACATTATGGCTATGACAAATTGCAATAGCAAGTGCGTCCGAAACATCATCAGGTTTTGGGATTTCAGACAGGCCAAGAATGATTTTTACCATTTCCTGCACCTGACCTTTGTGTGCATTTCCGTTACCTACGACCGCTTTTTTGACAACCGTTGCTGCGTACTCTGTAATAGGGATGTCTGCCAATGCAGCACATAAGAAGACAATGCCTCTTCCTTCACCAATCTTTATTGCAGACTTTATATTTTTACCGTAAAAAATTTCTTCGGTAGCCATTTGATCCGGTTGATGTTTAGAAATAATATCCATGATTTTATAATGGATGAACTTAAGGCGTTGTGGGAAATTGTGGCTTTTATCGGTTTTAATAGAACCATACTCTATGACCGTTATCCCCGGGCCTCTCTTTTCTATTAAGCCATAACCGGCAATACGTGTTCCTGGATCAATTCCGAGAATTTTCATAAACGGTTAATTCCCATCTCATTGTTTTTTGTATAAAGAATTCCTTCTATTATATTTATATTCATTTACTTGATTGTCAATGACAAATCTTTTAAAATCTTGTATAAAAATTATTTTTACATTTTTCTTATTGTTACTATAATACTCAATCTCATGTCGAAAGTAAACGTATCAGTTACTCTATGCAATATCAAATTAAACAACCCTACCATCTCGGCATCGGGAATTTTAGGTACTACGAGGGCATTACTAAAAAGAGTAGCGGAGAATGGTGCAGGGGCGGTAACTATCAAATCTATCAGCAGAGAGCCAAGGGAGGGACACAAAAACCCTACGGTCATCACATTTGAAGCAGGAATGCTGAATGCAGTAGGGTATTCTAATCCGGGCGTTGATAAAGCTGCAAGGGAATTTACCAATCTTCAGGATGTAGGCGTACCCGTGATTGCGAGTGTTGTCGGTACGCATAAAGATGATTTCGTGCGGGTTATCGAAGGTCTTTCCGTTACAGAATTTTCAGCAATAGAAATACCACTCTCCTGCCCGCATACCCCGGGATTTGGTCTTCTTGCAGGTCAGGGAACTCCTCAAGCCACCTTCGACATCACTTCTGAGGTAAGGAAGGTTACCGGCTTGCCGATATTTATTAAATTATCTCCCAATATCTCTGAAATCTGTACCGTTGCAAAAGCTGCGGAAGATGCAGGGGCTAATGCTATTACGGCGGTTAATTCAATGGGGCCCGGAATGATTATTAATATAGAGGCTCAAAAGCCCATTTTAAGTTTTCAAGTGGGAGGCGTTACCGGTGATGCCTTAAGACCTATTGCTGTAAGATGCATCTATGACTTATACAAGGCTATAAAAATTCCCGTTATCGGAGTAGGGGGGGTTTCAACGGGACGACACGCTATAGAAATGATGATGGCCGGGGCATCTGCTGTAGGAATTGGAACGGGTGTTTATTATCGGGGTATCGATGTTTTTAAGAAAGTATGTGAAGAGATGATTCAGTGGATGCAGGAAAACAGTATCGATGATATCAACAAGATTGTGGGTGCTGCACATGATTGAGCAACCAATTATGGTAAAGATTTGCGATATCCGGGAAGAATCCCCGAATGTTAAAACATTCTTTTTTGAACGAAAGATACATTTCAATCCGGGACAGTTTGTTATGGTATGGATACCTCTTTTGGATGAAAAGCCCTTTACCATATCCTACATTCAAGAAAACCTTCTGGGTATTTCTGTGCTAAAAAAGGGTCCATTTACCAGGGTATTCCATAGTAAAAAGGCAGGAGACCGTATTGGTATACGCGGTCCTTATGGTAAGGGATTCAATTTACAGATAAATTCGTGTGTTGTAGGGGGAGGGATAGGGATGGCATCTTTGGCAACTGTTATTGATACATTACCTGATGTAACCATTATACAGGGGGCGAGAAATTCCTCAGAGATACTCTATCAAAAACGCTTCAGGAATATGAGATTATGTACCGAAGACGGCGCTGTGGGATTCAAGGGAACAACAGTTGATCTTCTTGGTGAAATAATAAAAAAACAGCATTTTCGAAAGGTGTATGCGTGTGGTCCTGAGCCGATGTTGTACAAGGTGGTTGAATTATGCAAAAAGTATGACGTTGATTGCGAAGTATCTCTTGACCGATACATGAAATGCGGTTTTGGTGTATGTGGTCAGTGCGATTGCAGTGGTCAACGAGTCTGCGTTGATGGTCCTGTTTTTACTACCAGTGAATTAAATAAAATGGAAGATTTTGGGAAGATTACTATAACAAAGACCGGAGAAAGGGTTGTTATTGATAAGCGAATAATATAGAGTCGAAATTTTATTGACATTATAAAATAAATATAGTAACCTTTATTAGCTATTTTTGTTACATCTTTAAGGCCCCCATCGTCTAGTGGCCCAGGATGCCAGGTTCTCAGCCTGGAGACAGGGGTTCAAATCCCCTTGGGGGTACATTTATGAAAGATGAATAGAATGCCAATAAGCACATTTCATCAAGCACCACAAGATATTGGCGTATACTTTTCGTCAAGGCAACCTATTTTCAGAATCTTTTTAAAAGACATTTTAAAGTAACTTTATATTCTATGACCTTTGGGAATATTGGATAGAAAGGAAAGGTAAACTATATTATGGGCACTATTTATAGTTGTGGGACGTGTGGTTCAGTAACAACAGACAAGGGCCATTTATGTAAGCCGATACCTGCCAAAAAGGTTATTGCTTGTAAATTTTGTGGTACGTTAACAGATGACCCAAGGCATGTATGTGCGCCTAAGCTTGTTAATTTAAAGTATGCTTGTAATTCTTGCGGTCGTCTTGCTCCCAAACGGGAACTGCTCTGTAGTCCATCACCTATAACAAAACCGAAAAAAGCAGCAAAAAAGCCTTTAGTGAAAGCAACGAAAAAAAAGAAAGGAGCCTCTAAAAAGCCAAAATAAAGGAAAGTAGTATTCTAAAAGCCCTTTCCACCTGATCTATCCCATTTCATTTCTCCTGTTTTTTTAATTTTTCTCTCCATGCTGTGCCATGTCACACTTCTGTAGTGTCACAGTTCTGTGTCATGTCACATTTATTCTTGCCTGATTTTGATAATTTCATATTGTATATTTCAATTCTTTTTTAATTTCAGTTGCTATAAGATAATTTTTTAAAGTTATTCTTTATGTTATCACTTCAAATACTGGCTGTAAGACAATGTATTCTCAGTCATTGTGATTATTTAAAAACTGATAGAGGTTTACTACTAAAGAAATATATAATTATTTTACATTCCGATTATATATTGGCATGTCTTTTTCTATAAGAACACTTCAATAAAATGCGATACATTTTTCTCCATGTACCATACAGTATCTTTCAGGATTTACCATTAACTTTCCCGTAGGTGTTCTGCCGGTTATTTAAAGAGGAAGAAGCTAACGTGTAGATTATGTTGGTTGGTCGGGGCGAGAGGATTTGAACCTCCGACCTCCTGCTCCCAAGGCAGGCGCGCTAGCCAAACTGCGCTACGCCCCGTTATTTAAGAATGAATCACTTAAGACTTATATTATACGCTGTATATATTGAAATACAAGAAAAAATAATATTATAAAGATGTATAAGGGCTTATATTGCTAATTTATACAATACTGTAACATTTTTATAGCAGATAAATAAAAGTTCTTATGTCAAGAATAATTAAAATATTTGGAACAATAGTATTAGAGAGTTTTGTTTTTTTAGATAGTAGTAATTTATTTTGTTAACCTTATCTAGGAGGCAGAAGATGAGCGTACAGCAAAAGGAAAGATCCAGACGTAAAGTTATGAAAAGATACAACGAAAAAAACCTCTCCCTAAAAAATATTTGTACAGATAAAGCCGAAAGGTCTTGTCTTATGTGCGGTAGAAAATTTATTAGCCGGGGTCCCCACAACAGAAGATGTCAGAAATGCAATCAAAGGATAGATCAGGCTGCAGAAAATACATTTTACATGCCAACTGTGTATACGAACGAAGGTAGTGTTCTAGGTGAATTTGTGCCTATAATTGAGTAATAGTTATCCACAGTAATATTATAATTTATATAAAGGGTTGTGTCTCCGTGTTACACAACCCTTTTATTTATGTGACATAGGTGTGTCAATAGAATCGAGCCATATGTGTCATTTTTGCGTCATTTCCACGTGACTTTTTCTTATGTATGGAAACGGGCGGGGATCAAGTATACCTTCTTGATCTTCTTCTATAATATCAGGATTCCGGATAAAGCCGTTCGAGGATGACGTAAAGGGTCATCATAGATTAAAGCTTACACTCTTCTTACACCCATAGTGTACCAAATCATTCCCCTGTTTTACTTGCCATTCCCGAGAAACTTGTCATTCTAAAAACTTCTGTTTACCCCTAGCGTGCCTGAGGTTGCGCGTTGTCAGAGAAGTGAAAGTCATCTCCAGGTAAAACACTTTTCGGCCTGTAACTGACCATAACTGTGTCACCGTGAGACTTAAAATCGGCATGGGAAAGAGTAAGAGGAGCGTCAAATATCATGTGCTCGCATTATGATAGGCCATCAGAGTAGGAATTGATGTATGGACTTAACTGTGCAGCCTTTAGTCAGTGTAGTAACACCTGTACATAACGGTGAAAAGTATTTAGCGGAATGTATTGAAAGTGTATTAGCACAAACATACCAGAATTGGGAATATCTCATTGTAAATAATCGGAGTACAGATCGTACTTTAGCTATAGCGCATGATTATTCAAAAAAAGATAAACGGATACATATTTATAATAATGATCACTTTTTAAATGCTCTTCAGAATCACAACCATGCATTTCGTCTTATATCTCATGAGAGTAAATATTGCAAAGTAGTGCATGCTGATGATTGGATATTTTCGGAATGTTTAACAAAAATGGTAGAGCTTGCCGAAAAGCATCCTTCTGTAGGTGTTGTAGGATCTTATCGCCTCGATAACATTAAGGTAAATTGTGATGGAATTCCCTATACCGTCACTGTTATATCAGGACGGGAAATATGCAGGTCTATTATACTTGGCGCCCGATGTATTTTTGGTTCACCAACAACAACATTACTACGGTCTGATGCTATAAGAAGTCGTAAATTCTTTTATAATGAAAATAATTTCCATGCTGATAAAGAGGCTTGCTTTGATGTTCTGCAGGACTATGATTTTGGCTTTGTGCATCAAGTCCTTTCGTTTACGAGGAGACATAACAGGACGATAACTTCGTCTGCAGGGGAATTTAACACATCTTTTTTAGGAAACCTTATTATCCTGAAAAAATATGGTTCTCTCTACTTACATGAAGAAGAATACAAAAAAATATTTAGGAAGTGGAGAATGAAGTACTACAGATTTTTTATGAAAATTTTTTTTTCCAAGAAAAAGAAAAGAAAAGAATTTTGGAATTATTATAAGGTTGGGCTAGAAGAAATCGGGTTTCCTGTTACTCCGGTAAAATTATTGAAGGTATTGTTTGTGCATTATCTTATCAAAAGTTTTATCTAATCAGGTACAAGTAAATTTTATGAGTGATATTGCAGTTTATGCAGAAGGACTTGGCAAGCAATTTAAAATAGGCATTCGGCGGCTTTTATCTTTTATCAAAACGTAGGGCAAGGCTTTAGCCTTGCTTCCCCCGCCTGAATTGTGCACGGGGATAGCAAACCTAAAGGTTTGCCCTACGGAATTGAAATTCCTCTATATTCAATTAGGTAACAAACTGCACATGTTTTACAAATTTGACCCGGTCTGCTTATGTGTGCCCGCCCATTGAGCAAGTTCAAGCCTATGTGTGTGTTTTAACTGGATTAGGTGGAGGGATCTGCTTGGGGATTATTGTATTCAAAGATTATTTCTTCTGAATGAAAAGTCAGAAGAATCAAAGAGCGAATTCCCCGGTATGAGCAAAAAGCCTCTTGCTAAAATATTTCTTGACAATATCTTTTTATATTTTATATAATGCCACCTCTCGTTTTGAGAATGAGTCTCATTTACTTTCTATAAGGAGGGCAGTTGTGCGGTATATTCGTTATTTGATGTTCATGGCAGTACCTTTGTTTGTAGCTTTATCTATTGCAGATGTCTTTGCAGAATCTGCAGAAACAGAGGCTTTAAGTGACAAAGTTGATAAACTGGAAAGGGAATTGGCAGAATTAAAAGACTTGCTCAAGCAACAAGTTGAAAGAGATACTCAAAAAGAAAAGGAGATTGAATCGTTAAAGGCAAAAGATACCCAAAAAGATCAGGAGATCGCTTCATTAAAGGAAGACGTCCAGAGAGGAACTACGTATCCGGAAATTCCTTATGCAGGAGAGCCTGCTGAGAGATCATATTTTGCTGAAAAGACTGCCGAACTCGAGAAAAAGAAATTAGGTCCGGCCTTTAGTGGGCCATATACAAAGCCATTTTTGAGAAGGTTTGGTAGAAATACCTATCTTGGCGGTTATATGGATTTTGAGTTCTGGCAATCAGAAAATAATAGCAGCGGGAAACATGGCTTTGACCAGCACAGATTTATACCATTTATATACTCAGACATCTCCGATCGTGTAAAGCTTGCGGCAGAATTAGAATTCGAGCATGGTGGTGTTGGAGGCGGCAGGGATGGAGAGGTAATTCTGGAGTTTGCAACGGTAGATTTCCTGATAACAGATTGGATTAATTGGAGAGGCGGTTTTCTTCTTACTCCTCTGGGAAAGTTTAATCTGGTTCATGATTCTCCTTTACAGGATCTTACCGACCGGCCATTGGTAAATCAATTTATTATTCCAACAACTCTTACTGATGCAGGCATGGGTTTTTTTGGTAGCCTCTATCCATCAGAATTAAGCAAATTGGATTATGAAATCTATATTACAAACGGTGTATTCCATGGTTTAGACGATGATGGCACGCCGCATTTTGCATTAAGCAACGGGTTGAGAGGTTCACGGGGCGGATTTGAGTTTGATAATGAGAACCAAAGTCCCGGTGTTGTAGGACGTGTTGCATATAGCCCGTTTATAGGCCTGGAGTTGGGTGGTTCTGCTTATACGCAGCGATATGACGATGCTAACGAGAATCAGATAACCATTTCAGCAATAGATTTTGCATACCAAAGAGGAGCCTTTGAACTGGTAGGTGAAGGGGCTTATGCCTTCATAGAAACAAATACTGCTGCTGAAACTGCCGGTATTGCCGATTCCATGTGGGGATATTATGTGGAAGGCCGGTATCATTTTATGCCTCCTGTGTTACGAGCATGGGCGCCGCAAATCTTTACAGAAAATTCAACATTCACCGGTGTTGTAAGATGGGATCAGGTGCAAACATCTGCGCTAGCCGGAGGCGAAAGGGTTAATCATTTAAGGACTCGTATTACACCCGGCCTCAACTATCGCTACACGGAGGATACGGTGTTTAAATTCGATTACCAGATTAATGTTGAACAAAAAGAGCTGGCTGATGTGGGTAACAATGCCTTTGTATTCTCTGTCGCAACGTATTTTTAATGTTTAGGAGTCTTCCTAAAGTAAGGGGCATATTCCCACATGCCCCTTACTGATTTTTTCATGAGGAGAGAGATTGTAAGATTTTACGTCTCTCCTGCCAAAGGTAGTCCCCTGTATGATTCATGTAAATACCGAGTGAAAGGATAATGAACAGGTTGAAAAGAAAGATAGTGGTGCTTGGTGGCGGACCTTGTGGCCTATCCGCTGCGTGGGAATTGTCTAAATACGGACATGACGTCACCGTAGTTGAAAAAGAACCAATGGTAGGAGGGTTATGTATCACGAATGAATACAAGGGTTACCGGTTTGATCTTGGCGGCCATCGTTTTATTTCCCGGAATGAAGAGCTTGTTTGTGATATTCGTAAGATGATGGGTGATGAACTCCTGGTGTCAAAGAGAAAAAGTGTAATCTTATTAAAGGAAAAGGTTTTTCATTATCCGCTATCAATAAAAGATATTGTTCTCAAGATGAATGTCTGGACGAATCTTAAGGTGCTTACAACGTATATCATGGCGGCCTTTTTAAAGATTGTTTTCCGGAAAAAAGATATCTCTTTTGAGAATTGGATTGTCAACCGCTTTGGAAGAACTCTGTATACTCTGTTTTTTGGTCCTTATACCGAAAAGTTATGGGGTATCTCACCAAAACGTATCTCATCAGACTGGGCATCTCAAAGAATTTCACTTCTGGATCTCAAAGATGTACTTTTTCGTCTCTTTAGGTTAAAAAAGGATACACCCCGGACCTTTGCTCAAACCTATTTTTATCCTAAAAAGGGTATAGGTCAGATGTTTGATATGATGAGCGAAGAGATTAAGAAAAAAGGTGGAAAGATTGTTCTGAACGCAAAGGTTTCTCATATAAGAGTGCATGATAATCATATCGAAGGTATAGATTACCTGCAGCGTGGGAGTATGAAGACGGTCAATTGCGACTTTATTATTTCAACCATACCCCTGCCAGATCTCATCCATGCTTTTCCCCGTCATCTTGCGAAAGATGTTTTGTATCATGCAGATGCCTTAAAGTTCCGTGCAGTTCGTTTCGTAAATATCTTAGTGGATCTTCCCGATATTAGTGAAAATACCTGGATGTATGTCTCTGAGGGTAAATATATCATGACGCGTATCCAGGAGCCAAAACGGAGAAGTATCTTTAATGCACCGGAAGGAAAGACTTCCGTTCTTTTGGAAATTCCCTGTAATGAGCATGATGAAATATGGAATTGTTCAGAAGAAGATTTATTACAACGCTGTTTAAGAGATTTAAACGAGCTGGGTATCGATATACAGGATAAGATTATAGATTATTTTACAACAAGGGTAACTCATGGCTATCCTGTCTATAGTCACGATTATGGAATACACCGGCTGGAGATTTTTAGCTTTCTTGATACCTATGAAAATATAGTTACCTGCGGCAGACAAGGCACATTTCGGTATCTTTTTATGGATACAGCGATGGAGATGGGTATCGCCGCTGCCCGGAATCTTATGCTCGATAACGTAGCCGGAAGAGAGAAGGTACAACTCATGCGTTCCGGGGGTGAACTGATTGAGGTAAGTTCTGTAACAGCATAGGCATTGAAATGTAAAAAATTTTATATATTTGTTGAGATTAAGACTCAAGATAATCTAATGTATAGGAATTTCAATTCTGTAGTGGCAAGGAGCACCTTGCCACTACATGCTTTTGCGATTTGAAAGTCACCAAAGGCCTAGTTTAAGTTGCTATGTGGTTTATTCCTTTTAAAGGAATATCTTTAAAATTTTAGAAAAAGGAGAACTTGAAAAAATGGAACGGCGATATAAAAAAATTG
>JAANMY010000819.1_pt1 | contig 39994 bp, 31 predicted proteins | sample 7279691 | NCBI WGS metagenome assembly JAANMY01 (sample SAMN14094543, study PRJNA606508) | bioreactor metagenome | isolation source: A lab-scale SPAN reactor treating ammonium-rich wastewater day 388 | place: Ireland: Galway | collected 2018-02-07 | reverse complement strand
TACTATGCTGACGGCAACCAATTCGCCCTGATAAAACTGCTTAAGTAGCCGCACCGTTAACCAGGAGCAGCTGAGCATCCCCTCAAGCTGCTCTGGCGCAGGCGGGTACATACTGCCATCGGCATGTTTATGGCGGATATAGTCGGCAAACAACGGGTAATAATCGCCGGAAATATCGTTATCGAGCTGATAGTGCCAGCCGGCGCGTGTGGTTTTGTTGAGTAAACGGCGCTGACTGGCGCTTGGCACAAAATGCTCTGGCGCTATACGCACTGACTGACAGGCCTGACAACTAGGGCAATGTGGTGTGTACACCTGCTCAGCACTGCGGCGAAAGTTTAGCTGTAGTAACTGCTGGTATAAGCTGGCATCCAGCGGTTGCTCGGGCAGTAAAAACACCAACTGCTCTTGCTGATTGGGCAAGTAACTGCAGGGCATAGGTGCGGTCAGGCCAAAACGCAGCTCAGTCATGGCCACTTTCCAGCGTAAAGAACCGTGGCTGCCAGAAAGTGGCTGGCAGGGTATAGCCGCGCTGCTCAGTTAACAGGGTGAGGTAGTGCTGACGTGATATCGGCTGCACGCCCAGCTGTAATAAAAAAGGGTTGGGCATCTGGCAATCTATCCAGCCCTCTGTTGCTTGCTGTAGTAAGTGTTGCAGTGCCACCAACGCCAGTTTGGCGGTATCAGGCAGATGGTTAAACATTGACTCCCCACAGAATAAACCGCCTATTTGCACACCGTAAAGGCCGCCGACCAGTTTATCCTGTTGCCACACTTCGATACTGTGGGCATGTTTTTGCTGGTGTAGTGCCAGGTAAGCCTGTTGCATGGCCGGTAAAATCCAGGTGCCGGGTTGTTTGGCTCTGGGTGCCGCACACTGGCTTATTACCTGAGCAAAGGCACGGTTAACACTAAAGCGTAACTGATGACGGCGCAGCTGTTTTTTCAGCGTACGGCTCAGTGTCAGGCTATCCGGCGCAAATACGGCCCGGGTAGACGGGCTCCACCACAGCAGTGGGTCACCTTCGCTAAACCAGGGGAAAATCCCTTGCCTATAGGCACTTAACAAGCGCGGCACGGATAAATCACCGCCCATTGCCAAAAGGCCATCTGGCTCACGCAGGGCACGATGTAGCGGTGGAAAGCTGACATCGTGCGCGCTGAGCTGCTGCAAATAAATGGCCACAACCGGCCTTATTTACTTAACGCGTCCAGGTAGCGCTCAGCATCCAGTGCGGCCATACAGCCGGTGCCTGCAGAGGTAATAGCCTGACGGTAAATATGATCTGACACATCACCGGCAGCAAACACGCCTTCAATGCTGGTTTGGGTGGCGTTGCCTTCAGTACCACTTTGCACCTTTAAATAACCACCGTTCATCTCCAACTGGCCAGCGAAGATATCAGTATTTGGCTTATGACCAATCGCGATAAACACGCCCTGTAAGGCTAATTCTTCGTTAGCTTCGCCTTTGGTTGACTTCAGACGCACACCGGTCACGCCCATATCATCACCCAGGACTTCTTCCAGCTCACGGTGGGTATGCAGCACGATATTACCAGTGGCCACTTTGGCCATCAGGCGGTCGACCAGAATTTTTTCTGCTTTAAAGCTGTCACGCCGGTGCACTAAGTGTACTTCTGCGGCGATGTTTGACAGGTACAGCGCTTCTTCTACTGCGGTATTACCACCGCCAATCACGGCCACTTTCTGGTTACGGTAAAAAAAGCCATCACAAGTAGCGCAGGCTGATACACCGCGGCCGCTGAACGCTTGCTCTGACGGCAGGCCCAGATATTTAGCAGAAGCACCGGTACAAATAATCAGTGCATCACAGCTGTAACTACCATTGTCGCCGGTAAGCATAAAAGGGCGCTGCTGCAGGTTAACAGTGTGAATATGATCAAACACAATTTCGGTATTAAAGGTTTCAGCGTGCACGCGCATGCGGTCCATTAACGCCGGGCCGGTCAGACCATGTGCATCACCGGGCCAGTTTTCTACTTCTGTGGTGGTGGTTAACTGGCCACCTTGCTGCATACCGGTGATCAGCACCGGGTTTAAATTCGCGCGGGCAGCATAAACGGCAGCGGTATAGCCAGCCGGGCCTGAACCTAAAATAAGCAGGCGGCTGTGTTTAACATCAGACATGTCTTTCTCCGGGACAACAGAATTAAAGTAGCTAATGCGGGCGATTCTAAAAGAATGCAACTGCAAGCGAAAGTATCAGAGTAGATTTAATCCTCTGTGCGCTGTAAAGCATTATGGTCTGTGCTATGTTTAGCCCGTAACAACGCTTTTTTACTGTAATGTTTTTATTGCATATCCTTCCGATTAGCTGAGGTTAGCTTGCATTGGCTTAACAGGTTGCTGTTTTCTGCTCTGCTGTTAGTGGTGTTATGTTGCAGCGCTTTTAGTACGGCTGCGGCGCAGCAGCGTTTTAGCCGGCTGGGTGTTGACGATGGCTTACCCAACGCCACCATCTACAGTGTAAAGCAAGATAGCACCGGCTTTTTATGGCTGGGCTCGACCAATTCCGGTTTACTGCGCTATGACGGTTACCGCTTTGTTGAATTTGCCGTGTTGACAGAGGCTGAGCTGGCTATACAGCAAACGCCGGATGTGGGTGTGGTGCTGATTGATACCCAGGATAACATCTGGGCCGGCACCTGGGGCCTGGGTTTGTCGAAGCTGGTACCGGGCAGCAATGCGCCCCTGAGGTACACGCAGGCGCTGGGATTAGCTGGCAATTATATTCAAAGCCTGTTGCAAGATCAGCAGGGGCGGATTTGGGTTGGCACTACCACCGGGCTTAGCCGGATAAATACCGATGGCAGCATTACACGGATAGGGCAGGCGCAGCAGCAACAACTTGCCGATCAGCGTATCTGGAGTCTGGAGCAAGGTGTTGACGGCCAGATCTGGATCGGCACGTCAGCTGGCTTACACCGTTGGCATGATGACAGCGGCTTGAGCGACGTGATGGAGCTGGTGGCGGGGGCGGATAGCCTGCACCGTGGTAATGAGATCCGTGCCCTTAAGCAAGTTGGGGCAACGTTGTGGGTTGGCAGCCGGCAGGGAGTGTTTCAGTACTCTGCAACAAAAGGTTTTACAGCCCAACCCCTTGCAACGGTAGATCAGCGTGAGCCGGTAGTTAATGTGCTGCAGCACAGCCGCGACAATAATACTTTATTGATTGGTAGTTACAGTGGCCTTTATCAGTTGGCGCTTGACAGCCTGAGCAACGCGACGGCGCAGTCTGCTCTGGTAAGTCCGCAGCTTAGTCATATTAACATTCGCAGCATTTTGTATGACCACTCAGGCGTGCTTTGGCTGGGGACCCGCGAATCTGGCTTATTTCGTAACAGGGTGTCCAGTGCGGCCTTTAGTGACGGGCGAGAACTCTCTGCAGCGCTTAGCAACGCTCAGCCATTTTCCGTCACTGCTATTTTAAACACCGAAACCAGTTTGTGGCTGGGCAGTACCGACATGCTTTATCGCATTAACCGCGCTGACGGTCAGCTGCAACGCTTTACGATCTCTAGCCGGGTTAATGCCTTGGCGCAGTCAGCTGAGGGCCTGTTATATGTCGCCACTGACAACGGTTTATTGCAATACGATAAGGCGTTGGCGCAACTTACCGAGCTCACCTTACCCTTTGCGCTGGCACAGGTGTCAAATCGCAATGTCAGAGACATTAAAATTGCCGCTGATGGTACCCTGTATCTTGGTCTTTGGGGCGAGGGGGTTATTGTCTGGCACCCGAGGCGTGGCACCGTCAAACATTGGTTATCGCGCTTGTCTGAGCATACCGCCGGTAATGCGGTGCAGCAGTTATTCCTCGGCAGTGAGCAGCAGTTGTGGGTAGCCACACGCTACAGCGGCTTGTATCAGATTGATATACCCAGTCAGCAGGTTCGTCAGCATAGTCCTGCAGTAGAAGGGGCCGTGGCAATCATGCATAGTAATGTGCTCTGTGTTAGTGAACACCGGCGTATACTGGCGGTATGTGGCCGGGATGAGGTACTGCTGCATGATCTGGATACTGGCGGGCAACAGCGTTTAAGCACCGAGCAGGGCTTACCGGGCCATACGGTGTTGGGCGTGCTGCAGCAGGATGAGCGGCTATGGGTGATGACTGCGGCCGGTTTGGCACTGCGCAATAACGACGCTGAGCGTTTTGTGCTTTATAACAGTACGGACGGTATGCTGGCATCAGAGTTAAACCTGCATGCGGTGGCCGGCAATCAGCAGCAGCTGTATTTTGGCAGCATTGCCGGTTTGGTCGTGCTTAAACCGGCGTTGTTACAGGCCAATCGTCAGCCGCCGCAAGCTGTTCTGTCTGCCGTGGTGATTGATCATCAGCAGCTACAGTTAAAGCCTCATGCCACCGCCTGGCCCACTATCGTGTTGGCAGCGAATAACCATACCATTAACTTTGAATTTAGCGCGCTGGATTTTCAGGATCCGCAGCGTAATCAGTTTCACTACCAACTTGAAGGGGTTGACACTGACTGGGTGTTAGCCGGTGTGCGCAACAGTGCTTTTTATGCGAATTTGCCGCCTGGCGATTATCCGCTTTGGCTTAGGGCATCTAATAATCATGGCGTCTTTAGTAGCCCCAAGATTGTTGCCAGCTTGCAGGTGCAACCAGATTGGTGGCAGCGCAAACCGGTGCTTTATGCTGCGCTGCTAACCGCCCTGGCGCTGATTTGGCTGCTACATCAGTACCGGCTGCGCCATGTACGGCAAATTAACCGCTTGTTACAGTCTGCCGTGGAGGATAAAGCCAAAGCTCAGCTCATTTTGGAAACCAGAGTGTCAGAGCGTACCCAGGCGCTGGAGCAAAGTTCTGTCACCTTGTCACTGCGCACGCGGCAACTGGAGCGTAGCCTGGCGGAGCTGGCTAAATCAAACCAGGAATTAAAACAACTGGATAAACTTAAAGACGAGTTTATCGCGACGGTAAGCCATGAACTGCGCACGCCGCTGACTGCGATTCGCGGGGCTATTGGTCTGGTGGCGCAGCAAGTGGTAACACCGGATAACCCTATGTACCTTAATATGCTGCAAACGGCGCAAGCCAACAGCGAGCGCCTGTCGCAATTAATTAATGATTTACTCGATTTGCAAAAGTTTGCTGCCGGCACCTTTACACTGAGTTGCAAAGCATTAAATTTGTCATTGTTGCTACAGCAGGCGGTATTAGCCATGCAGCCTTACGCTAAACGCTATCAGGTTGACCTGGTGCTAGACAGCCCTAATATGGATAACTGCTGGGTGGATGCTGATGCACTGCGACTGCGCCAGGTGATTGATAATCTGATCTCTAATGCCATTAAGTTTTCACCGCCTGAGGCTCTGGTCAGGGTGCGTTTGCTGTACCACATCGATGAAGTTAAGGTAGAAGTTGAAGATCAAGGCGCCGGCATCCCGCTGGCATTTCAGCAGCGGGTGTTTGAGAAGTTTTCTCAGGCTGACAGCTCCGATCAGCGGGCGAAAGAGGGCAGTGGCCTGGGGCTGGCTATTTGCAAAAAAATCATTGAAAACCATCAGGGCCAAATTGGCTTTTCTTCAGAACTGGCCAAAGGCTCCGTTTTTTGGTTTCGGTTAAAACGCATCGCCACCCCACAACCGACGAAGAATAACCAGTTAACATAGGTTACTGTGCGCAGTGACAAATCTAAACAAGTACCTAAAAAACTTAATTTGTTTCTGATAGTTATATAAATTTCCTATCCTGGGTTTATCTCACGTATTTGTAATGAATTTATAATCTGTTTGTAATGGAGCTCTGATCCGCATTTGGTTACTTTTTGTGCTGCAGGATGCCCACCGAACAACATGGAACATAAAAATTAACCAAGGGTACTATGATGAAAAAAATGACTACCATGCTGGCAGCTGCGTCTGCTGGTTGTTTTGCGCTGAGCCTGACCTCTGTAGCTGTTGCTGAAGGCGTTAAAAAGCCGGAAGCTAAACTGAGCTTAGCTGAACTGGCAGAAACAAAAGCCACCCGCTATATCGTTAAATTTAAAGAGCCGGTTGCCACTATGGGCGCCGATGGCCGCAGTCAGCGTCCGGAGTTTTCTGTTGCCCGCGCTCAGCAGGCGCTGCAAAAAGCCAATGTACAAGCGTTGTCGCATTTACACTCGGTACACGCCAGTGTGGCAGAGCTAACGCCAAAGCAGCTGCGGATGCTGCAAAATGATCCTGACGTTGAGTATGTTGAAGAGGACCACAAGCGATATCTGATGGATGTAATTACGCCTATGGCGCAAAGCACACCATACGGTATCAATATGGTTCAGGCTAACCAGGTTAGTGATAGCAGTGCTGGTAACACCAAAGTGTGTGTGATTGATACCGGTTGGGCTGCAGGGCATGAAGATCTGCAAAATTCTGGTGTAACGGGGTACTCATTTTCAGGTCATGGCACCTGGTACTCTGATGGCAACGGTCACGGCACCCATGTCGCCGGTACCATGGTGGCGCTGAACAATAACACCGGTGTCGTAGGTACTATCGGTAATGGTCAGGCGGGTGTGCATATTGTTAAAATTTTTAACAACTCAGGTAACTGGACGACGGCGTCAAACCTGATTACCGCCATACAGTCATGTAAAGATGCGGGCGCCAAAGTGGTGAATATGAGTTTGGGTGGCAGCTCGTCTAACCAAACTGAAAATACCGCGATGAATAACTTCTACAACGATGGCATGCTATTAGTGGCCGCTGCGGGTAATGGCGGTAATACCAGTTTCTCTTATCCCGCGTCATACAATGCCGTTGTCTCTGTTGCTGCAGTCAATTCCAGTGGCACGCTGGCCAGCTTTTCGCAGCGTAACTCGCAGGTAGAAATTGCCGGCCCGGGTGTGAGTGTAAACTCAACCTGGAATAACGGTGGCTATAACAGCATCAGCGGCACTTCTATGGCATCTCCGCATGTGGCTGGTGTTGCCGCCTTAGTGTGGAGTAACCACCCACAATGCTCTGCCGCGCAGATCCGTAATGCCTTAAATGCTACTGCTGAAGACAGGGGCTCAGCCGGCCGTGATACCTCTTACGGTTGGGGTATTGTTAAAGCCAAAGCTGCGCACGACTATCTGACCAACAACGGTTGTGATGGCTCAGGCGGCGGTGGCAATAATCCACCACCAACAGGCGGCGCCACCTTCCCGAATTTGTCGGCAACTAGTGGACAGTGGCTGCGTGGCAGTTATGAGATCCCATCAGGCGTATCCAGTGTTACCTTCCAGATCTCTGGCGGTACCGGTGATGCTGACTTATACGTGCGTTACGGTAGTCAGCCTACCACAACGTCCTATACTTGTCGGCCTTACCTGAGCGGTAACAATGAGGTATGTACCATTAATAACCCGCAGGCGGGTACCTGGCATATCGGCATTCGGGCGTACACTGCGTTTAGTGGCGTGACCTTTAGCTATCAGTATTAAGCTATAGGTGTTAGTGCAGTAGAAACTTACAGCAGGTCAGTTTTTTGGCCTGCTTTTTATTTTGTCAGGGCAAAATAATAGACGGCAAAAAAATGCAGTACACTGCCGGCTAACACAAACAAATGCCAGATAAAGTGATGCAGATATAAACGTTTCCAGACATAAAAAATCACCCCAAACGAATAACATAAGCCACCAGCCAGTAACAGCAATAACCCCGGTGTATCGACATGGCGCAACATAGGCTCAATGGCTACGATCACCAGCCAGCCCATGCCCAGGTAAAGTGACAGCGACAGCTTTTTATATTTAAGCGCGGTGGCCAGCTCAATAATGACTCCTGCCAACGCGATAAGCCAAATCACAGCAAATAGCGTCAGTCCCCAGTTATCACGCAGGTTAATCAGTGTGAAGGGGGTATAGGTACCTGCTATCAGGATAAAAATTGCCGCATGATCCAGCTGGCGCAGTCGTCGCTTTAGCACAACGTCTGATACGGCATGGTACAGTGTTGAGCTGCTGTACAGTAAGATCAGGCTGCTGCCGTAGATAATGCTGCTGGCGATATACCAGCCATCATGCAGTGGCAGGCTAACGGCCAGCATGACTATCAGAGCGGTAATGCCCAGTAACGCGCCTATGCCATGGCTTAGTGCATGCAATAGCTCTTCCGCTTTGGAGTAATGACTGACACTCATGCTGATATTCCAGGGCCAACGGTTGCCGTATCTTAGCATGACAGCTGGCCCTGCCAAGCTGTTGTAATGGGCAAAAAAACGCTAAACTGCCGTCTTTTAACAGGTGGGGATAATGGTGAGTCAGGTGCCTTTGCTGGTTGTGGTCGGTTATGTCTGGCCTGAGCCCAACTCTTCAGCGGCTGGCTATCGTATGCTCAGCTTGCTCAAACTCTATTTGGCGCAGGGCTGGCAGGTTGTATTTGCCAGTGCTGCAGAGCCTGGTATGCACCGTTATCCGTTGTCTGAGCTGGGCGTTGTTGAGCAGCAGATTGCGCTAAATGACAGCAGCTTTGATAACTGGATTGCTGCACTTAATCCACAGGCGGTGCTGTTTGACCGTTTTATGCTCGAAGAACAGTTTGGTTGGCGGGTAGAACAAGCCTGCCCTGAGGCGCTGCGCATACTGGATATGGAAGACTGTCATGCGCTAAGAGCGGCGCGCGAGCAGTGTGTAAAAACGACAGCGCAGTTGGATGTTACCGCACTTAATTCAGAGCTGGCGCTGCGGGAAATTGCCGCTATTTATCGCTGTGATGTGACGCTGGTGATCTCCAGCTTTGAAATTCAGCTGTTGCAACAGCATTATCAGGTGCCTGCGGCCTTGCTGTGTTACTGCCCATTTTTACTAGAGCAGGGGCCAACACCAAGCCTGCTGAGCTTTGAGCAGCGTGAGCATTTTATTGCTATTGGTAATTTTCGCCATGCGCCAAACTGGCATGCGGTATTGTGGTTAAAGCAACACATTTGGCCATTCATTCGTGCCCGCTTACCGCAGGCACAGTTACATATCTATGGCGCTTATCCACCGCCTAAAGCAACGGCGTTACATAATGTACGCGATGGCTTTTTGGTAAAAGGCTGGGCTGAAGATGCCTGTGCCGTGATGGAGCAAGCGAGAGTGTGTCTGGCGCCCTTGGCATTTGGCGCCGGATTAAAAGGTAAACTACTGGATGCAATGCGCGCTGGCACGCCCAGTGTAACCACCGATATCGGTGCCGAGGGCATGCTGCCAGCTAATACATCAGCACGGGCAGATAACCCGGACCAAGAGCGATGGGCCGGGATTATCGCTAATGATGCTAAGGGTATCGCTGAGGCGGCAGTGAAGCTGTATCAGCAGCCTGAGCTTTGGGCACAATGCCAGCAGCAAGGGTATGCCATAGTCACGGAAAAATTTATGCTGGCAGCACATCAATCACGGCTTTGGCAACAGCTGGAGCAGATAAGACAGCAACTGGAGCAGCACCGACAGCGCAATTTCACCGGCTTAATGCTCCGGCATCATGCTTATCGCAGCACTAAATTTATGGGGCAGTGGATTGAAGCGAAAAACCGGCTTGGCGCTACCGCAGCGCCAGTGCCGGATATCGTGGCAGTAACGGATGCAAACTAGCGGGTGCCGCGCGGCTTGCGCTGCTGCTCACCAATACGGTTAGCCCACAAGGCTTGGGCCGACTGGCCATTACCACTCGTTTTGGTCTTTGCTTTTGGCGCCGGTTTAGCGGCTGCTTTGGGCGCTGTCGCTTTAGCGGCAGGCTTTTTATCGTCAGCTTTTTTGTCTGCAGCTGGTTTGGCGGCAGTTTTGCCTTTGGCGCTAGCGTAACTGGCGGTCAGTTCTGCCAGCTCAGCCAGACGAATATTCTTACCGCCATCTACGCTGAACCAGCCCGGTTTCTGCTCCAACTGTGGTGCTTTACCAAAGGCCGCTTTGTAGGCTGCGGTAAACTCGGCAACCACCTGATCTTTATCCAATTTGCTCATACGGATCCTTAACTGAGATTATTTAAGCAAGTCGCGCATTATTTATACACCATTTTGGCGTCTTAACACAAATGTGCCTGATTTCTTAGCCAGTTGCAGTACAATAACCGGCAATCGAGAGAAGGAGCTTTGCTGATGATTTCGCGTGACGAGCTGGTGAGTTTTTTAAACCAACATTTACAAAGTGAACGAATGCGTGATTACTGTCCGAATGGTTTGCAGGTAGAAGGTAAACCGCAGATCGGCAAACTGGTTAGCGGAGTTACCGCCAGTCAAGCTTTGCTGGACGCGGCTGTTAACGTCGGAGCCGATGCTATTTTGGTACACCATGGCTACTTTTGGAAAAATGAAGCAGCGCAGGTAACCGGCATGAAAAAGCGCCGGCTGCAGACCTTGCTGCAGCATGACATTAACCTGTTGGCGTATCACCTGCCGTTGGATGTACACCCGGTACAGGGCAATAATGCTCAGCTGGGCGCTTTGCTGGGCGTGCAAAATATCCGGCCGCTGCCAAGTGTTGAGCCTGAAGGCGTCGTGCAGCAAGGTGAGCTGGCAACAGCATTAAGTCCGGTGCAACTGGCGTCAAGGCTTGAGATGCTGCTTAAACGGCCGGTGTTATTACATCAGGCCGAACTGCCGTCTGCTGTTGAGCACCTTGTCAGCAAACTGGCCTGGTGTACCGGCGGGGGACAAGGCTACATTGAACAGGCGGCCGCCGCCGGTGCCCAGCTGTTTATCAGCGGTGAGGTATCGGAGCAGACTATTCATGTGTCGCGCGAACTGGGTATACACTTTATTGCCGCCGGCCATCATGCTACCGAGCGCTACGGCGTAAAAGCGCTTGGCGAGTTGATTGCACAGCAATTTGGCCTGGATGTGCAGTTTATTGATATAGACAACCCGGCATGACAAAGAAAACCGATCGCAGTTTTGATGGCATTGCCGCTAAGTTTGCCCGCAATATTTACAGCAGCAGTAAAGGTGCGCTGCGCCAGGCGGTGTTACTGCGTGACCTGCTGGAGCTTCCTCAGCTGCAGCAGCCTTGTCGGCTGCTTGATGTAGGGGCGGGCCAGGGCCAGCTTGCGCTGGCGTTAGCCGCGCGCGGGCACAGTGTTCATCTGACAGATATTTCTGCTGACATGCTGGCCATGGCGCGGCAGCAGGCTGAGCTGGCGCAATTTAGCCAGCTCAGCTTTGAGCAAATTGGTCTGGCCGAGCTTGCTATGTCAACGCCAACTGTTTATCCATTGGTACTGTGTCATGCCATGCTGGAGTGGCTGGCTGAGCCAGAGCTGGCACTGGCACAACTGCGGCAACTGGTGGCGCCAGGCGGGGTCTTGTCACTGATGTTCTACAACAAAGATGCCAAGCGCTTTGCCAATATGGTGTTTGGCAATTTTGATTATGTTGCGGCGGATTTGCAGGTGAAGAAAAAGGTCAGCTTAAACCCGCAGCAACCACTGGTACCGCAGGATGTTCTGCGCTGGTGTCAGCAGGCCGGTTTTAGTTTGCTCGGTAAAACCGGCGTACGCTGTTTTCACGATTATTTGCGCGATCGCAGCTTGCAGCAAAGCCATTTTGACCAGTTGCTGGCACTGGAGCTGCAATTTAACCGTCAGGAGCCTTATGCCTCTTTAGGTCGCTACCAGCATTTGTTGCTACAAGCGGTATAAAAACGTTTAATCGAACTCAAATTTATACAGCAGATCGACGGCGTTATTGACACCCGATACCGCCTCCAGATACAGCCGGCGCATCAGGCGGTAGCGCAGGGTGAATTCGCCTACCGCATTAAAAATGCCGTAACCGTATTTTAGCTGCAAGTCGCGCGATAAATAGCCGCTTACCGTCACCTGAGAGTTATCACCGGCCCCGGCAGTGTCCAGTGTCAGATCGCGTAAGCCAAATGCTTCGCCAATTTCGCCGACGACTTTGCTGCTGGATGACAGCGTCATGCCAATCAAGCTGGTGGTAACGGCAGTGCCGGCATTGCCACTGTCACCGCCTATATCACGCCCCATCACTAAATAGGCCAGGGCACTGGCTTGCGATTTTGCCGGTTCAGAAAAAATTACCACGTTAGGATCATCGGCCGGGCCTGTTACTCTGATACCGGCGATCACATCATCTTCCATATTGGCAGGGTTACGAATGGCCTCAACGTTTAAAAATGGCTGATCGGCCGGGCCGTTAAAATTCATTTTGCCTTTGCGGATCAATAAATCTTGACCGTAGGCCCTAAAAGTACCATCGACTAAATTGACATCGCCATTTAATTGCAACGGCTGCAATGGCTGCTGTCTTACCCGCAGACTGCCACTGAGGCGGGTTTGCAGGCCAAAAGCGGACAGCCGCACCCGTTCACCCAGCTGTATATTCAAGTCGGTTTGCAGCGCGAACAGGCCGTCATTGTTGACGGCTTGCGGCGTTAAATCGGCGTCCAGCAGTATCGTATCATCCGACAGCTCTACTGCACTGGCGGGCAGATCATCAATATTAATACGGGCGCTTGGAATACGCACAGTACCGCTAAGCCTGGTGAGCTCAGGACTGGCTTTAATCGTCAGATCCGGTGCTAGTTGTAAACTGGCTTGTGGCACCTGTAACCTGATTTCATCGCCTTTAATGTTAAGCTGTGCCTGCCAGTTTTCCAGCTGTTGCCAATCGGCCTGTCCCGTTAATACCACCTCGCCTTTTGGGGTGATCACCTGGCCGCTTAGCCTGGCGTTACTGCCGCTAAAATCAAGCTGCAGCTCGGCATTGTCAATATCTACCGGTGCCAGCTTGCCCTTCACGTTAGTGTTGCTAAGCCGGGTCTGGCCGTGTAGCAGCGGTTGTTGCAGGGTGCCGCTAAGCGTAAGCTCAGTATCCAGCACACCACTAAGTTCGGTTAGCTCACCCAGTAACGGCTGCAGAAAATCAATAGCAAAATGGGTCAACCGCACGTCACCACTAAGCGGTTTGGCGCTGGCATCGGCATAAGCCAGCGTTATATTGGCATCCAGACTAGCTTGCTGATTAAAAGCCACCTGCAGTGCATTGTGCAGGGTGTTATCACGAATTTCAGTGTTAACTGTCAGCTGCTGCCAGCCCAGGGTGAGGGCAGTGTCTAGTTGTTGCGTAAAGCTGCCCTGAACGCTGCTAAGGCGTACATTCGCTTTGAGCGGTTTATCCTGTTGCCAACGCAGAGACGCGCCGGCATCAATAGCGCCTTGTAGGTTAGTATTGGCGGGTAACAGCGCTGCTAAAGTGCTCAGCTCAAACTGCTGCACGGCTAGGTTGGCGCTGGCCTGTGCTGGGCTAAACTGCAGGGTGTCAGTGGCGCACAGCGAGGCTAAGTCCTGCTGCCAGCAGTGAGCCGCGACGCTAAGCTGCTGCTCTTTGTCCTGGTAGATAAGCGCAGTGGGTGCTTTAAGCTGCCAACTGCCCAGCAAGCTGCTGATTTGGGCTTGTTGTAACTGGCCTTGCCATTGGCTTTTTTGCCAGCGGCCATCCAGGGTGAGTTGCGCTTTGTGCTGGTCGGCATCTAGATCAAGCCTGAGCGTGTGCTGCTGTTCGCTGCCTTTCAAATGCAGCGCCAGCTGCGTTAATCTGTGTTGCTGATAACGTCCGCTTTGTGCCTGTAGGGTGATATCGGTGTGCCATCGCTGTTGCTCATCCAGCCACACAGAACTGTCAAGCGTAAACTGCTTAAGCCGCAGTTGGTCAACGCCTATATCCTGGCCGCTTAAAGCGCCGTTAAGTTTAGCTTGCAGGCGTGGCCCGGTTAACGTGAACTGGCCCTGGACGTTACCTTGTGCCTGGTCGAGCGATTGGCTGATATCGCTGATGTCCAGATCCAGTGTCAGATCCCAGCTGTGCTGCAGGCTGCCGGCCAAACGCAGCTGATTGTCGGCGTGGCTTATTTGCAGTCCTGGGCTGCTAAAACGGTAGTCGCCGTTGCCGCTGGCATCATCGGCCTGAGCACTGCCGCTGATTGTTAACACGTAGTCACGTAGCTTACCGCTAATATCGATGTTATCCAGCGCCAGTTGCCAGCCATTTTGCTGATTAACCTCAGCCTGGTAATGCAGGCGGCCGTTAAGCTCACCGGGGTACTCGGGCCAGAACATACCGGGTTGAATAGCCCTAAGCTTAGCGTGCCCATCAACCTTGATACCGTGCTGCCAGTTCAGGCTAAGCGGGTTTTGTATCTGGCCACCCAGAGTATCAAGCTGCAGTTGTGACAGCAGCAGTTGTTCAGGTGTCAGCTGGCCGTCAAAAGCGATGGCCATCGCCGGCAGGCTATCGCTGTTAAGGCTAACGCGGCCACTAAGGGCGCTTTGCTCGATATCGCCTGACAACTTAAGTTCACCGCGCGACAGGGTAAGCATGGCGCTTTGCTCACCTTCAGCCATTGGCCAGCTCAGGTTAGCAAGATTTAGCACAAGCAGGTGTGGCAGCATCTCGCTAAGTAAGTCCAGCTGGGCGTCAGCATCCAACACAACAGGGCCACGGGCTGTCAGTTCAAGCTGAAGCGCCGACAAATCACCACTGGCATTAAGGTGCAGTTGTTGCTGCGCCAAAGCGCCATCGCTGATGTGCGCCGACACCTGTGCGCTAAGTGGATAAAGGCCGCTTGCGCTTAGCCGGGCTGAGCTTTGCAGTTTGCCAAGCGGATGATACAGATCTAACTGCGTCAGGTTTAATTCATTTTTCTGCCACTGCAAGCTGATATAAGCGCGATCCAGCGTAACGTGCTGTTGTTGCTGCTTAAGCACGACATTGTGTAAGCGAAAGCGGTCGACAAACAGTTGCAGCGGCAGGCTAAGGTCAGTAAGCATTGGCGGGGTATAGTTAAAACCCGCACTTTGCCCGGTGTCAGCTGTGCTGGCCGGCAGCGTTAATTGCACATCTTGCCAGTTGGGGGTGATCAGTTGCAGTTTGTTGCCCCAGGCGTCTAGCCGGGTGCTGAACTGTTGCCATGTCAACTGATAGTCATCAACACGGATATCGCCCTGGTTAATGCTGATTCCGGATAGCGTAACAGGAAAGGGCAGCCAGAGTGCGCGGGTGGCCGGGTTGGCAGTTTGGCTGCTACTTTGGACATCATCCGCCTCAGCAGCGGTGGTTTGCCAGTTAACACTCAGGCCATCCAATTGCAGCTGTTCGGTGCACAGCGCCAGTTGCAGCAAACAACGGTGATTAAAGCGCAGTGAAAATTGTTGCAGTTGTACCCGGTTGTCGCCCTGTTGCCAGCTTATCTGCTGCAAGGTGTGGCCGCCCAATACGCTGCCCTGACTGGTGCCAATACTAAGGCCCGGTACCAGCATCTGTGCCAGCGCAATATTCAGCCGCAAGCCAGCATGGCTAAACAGCAGGGCTGCCAGTAGCAGGCACAGCAGCAGGCTGGGTAATACTATTGTCCAGTTCAGCCATTTCAGGCTGAGCCGGAACAGGGCTTTTGCGCGTTGCCAACTCATAATTCAGGCCCTAAAGCAAAATGCAGCTGGAAACCACTGCCGGGCTGGTCGAGGCCAAAGGCGAAATCAAGCCGGATTGGGCCCACTGGCGATGCCCAGCGCAAACCTAAACCGACACCCTGTTTCCAGTCGGGTTTGTCATCCCAGGCGCTGCCGTAATCGGTAAAGGCTGCCAGCCACCAGTTGCCCTGCAATCGATACTGGTATTCTGCCGAACCGGTTAATAAATAACGCCCACCAATTAGCTCGCCTTGCTCATTGGTAGGCGAGATAGTTTCATAGCCAAAACCACGAATGCTGTTGTCGCCGCCAGCGAAAAAACGTAAGGAAGGCGGTAGCTTACGTAGTGCTTCCATTAAAACAGCGCCAGCGTCTAAGCGGGTAACAAAGCGGTGGTTATCGCCGGCACTGCCAATCCAGCCAGCGCGCCCGCGCAACCGGACAAAGCTCGCATCAGAGCCCCAGGCTTCATCTGACACCTCCACCCGCAGCGCTAACCTGTCGGCGCTGTGGGGCATGGCCCCCCCGGCCTGGCGGCTGCGGTTATAGCTGATACCCGGCATGATAAGGCTGATATTGTCACGTTGATCTGCCTGTACGAAGTCTTCATACAACCAGCGCAGCGACGCGGTACGATACCATTGGTTACCCAGCAGCCAATAGCGCTCTAACACCAGGTTAGACTCGCGGCTGGTTGTGTCTGCAGTGTCGCGGTTTCGTACCCCTAGTTGTAACTGATAGTAATCTGTAGCGCTGTGTTGCAACGGCAACTTATAGGCAGCTTCAATACTTTGCTCTATCTCTGATAAGGCTAAGTCGGTACGCAAACTATGGCCGGCGCTGTTTAACCAGGGTTTTAACCAGTTAAGCTTCAGCCTGGCGCCGACGTCTGTGGAGTAGCCGATACCGGTTTCGATAATATTGCGCCGCTCTGGTGCCAACGTAACGGCGACCGGTAGCTGAAAGTCGCTGATTTGCTCAGTATTACCCTCAACCAGAATAGAGGAAAACCAGCCTGTTGCTGCCAGTGCCTGATTTAGCTCACCTAATTGGCTGGCCAGATAGGCATCGCCCGCAGTGAACGGCAACAACGACCGCAGCCGGTCGTTGTCAATCTGCTGGCCGCTAAAGTTAACCTCGCCAAAGCGGTAACGCACGCCGCTGTCAAAATGCAGTCGCACAAAAGCCTGGTTCAGCTCAGGGGCCACCTCAAGCCGGTGCAGACTAAAGCGGGCATCAAAATAGCCTTTACGTAAAGCCAGATTGCGCAGTGCACTTTTTAACCCTTCGTACTGACCGTGATGTAATACCGCACCGCGTTTGGGCGCCTGTTGCTGCAACAACGTAGTAAAATCAACATCATTGGCGGCATCACCGCTTAACTGAATATCGACAGTGTCAAGCAGTACCGGCTTGCCAGCCTTAATGTTCAGTGTCAGGGCTAGTGGGTTATCCGGCTTGGCTTGCACCTCAATCTCACTTTGATAGTAACCCAGCGCCTGCAATGCTTTTTCAGCTTCCTGCGTCAAGGCGGCGTGTAGGCGCGTGCCTGCACTGACTTCATCTTCAGTGAACTTCTGCAGATAAATGGCCACGTTGTCTTTTAACTCACCTTTAATGCCGGTAATAGTCAGTGTTAAGGCCGACTGCGCCCAAGCTTGCGCACTGAAAGTCAGCAAGCCACAAAGCATGAAATAGCGGATTAACACAAACTTAGGCATGGGTGAGATAAGATCCTGCGTATTGACCAATAAAGATAACCAGATGCCGGCTATTATGACCCAGCCCTGTACTTACTGTACACCGCAACGGTTAAACCCGATCTGAATAAGATATTGGTTTACGCCACAATTTATCTGACCAGCCGAGATCAGGTATACTGATGCCATTCTCCGAGCGGTTAGCGTGCCGCTATAACCAAGGTTATGAAAATGAAAAATGTCGTCATAAGTGGCTCAGGCTTATTTACCCCCAGCGAAACCGTCAGCAATGAAGAGTTGGTGGCCAGTTATAATGTATACGTAGATCAGTTCAATACTGAGCATGCACAGGCGATTAGCCGGGGTGACGTGGCCGCGCTGGAGCACTCCAGCTGCGAGTTTATTGAAAAAGCATCTGGTATTAAGTCGCGCCATGTGCTGTACAAAGAGGGTATTTTAGACCCTGTTATTATGCGCCCGGTGTTTACGCGCCGCAGCGAAGATCAGGCGCCGGAAATGGTCGAAATGGCCGTTGCCGCCGCTCGTGAAGCCATGGCTCAGGCCAATAAAACAGCAACCGATATTGATCTGATTATCTGCGCTGCCTCGAATATGCAGCGACCCTATCCGGCGTTGTCTATTGAACTGCAGCAACAACTTGGCTGTGGCGGCTATGCCTTTGATATGAACGTGGCTTGCTCATCAGCAACCTTTGCCATCAGTAACGCGGTAAACGCCATTCGTGGCGGCACGGCGAAAGTGGTGCTGGTAGTGAACCCTGAATTTGCTTCGCCGCAGGTGAATTACCGCAGCCGCGACAGTCACTTTATTTTCGGTGATGTTTGTACTGCGACTATTATTGAAGCCGAAGACAGTTGCACCAGCAATAATGCCTGGCGCATTAACGGCATGCGCCTTAAAACCGAGTTTTCTAACAACATTCGCTGTGACATGGGTTACACCGAGCATTGCTTGCCGTCTGATCCCTTAGTGCCATTTTTCAAACAACAGGGCCGCAAGGTGTTTAAAGAGCTGTTGCCTATCGTTGCCGATGTGATCCTTGATGAAATGGCGGCCCAGCAGCTCGCGCCGGAGCAGTTAAAACGCTTGTGGCTGCATCAGGCCAATATCAACATGAATATTTTTGCGGCGAAAAAAATTCTTGGCCGCGATCCGCTGCCGGAAGAAGCACCGCTGGTGCTGGATACCTATGCCAACACGGCGTCTGCCGGCTCTATTATCGCCTTTCATAAGTACAAGCAAGGTCTGCAAGCTGGCGACCACGCTATTTTATGCTCGTTTGGTGCCGGGTATTCGGTGGGATGCTTAGTGCTGCAAAAATGCTAATGCTCAGGCGCTTTTGCTAGTAAACAGGGCAGCTTCGGCTGCCCTTGTTGTTTTGGGTGTACACCATCACAGCCGCACGACAGAGTTGTGATCGTAGGATACCGGTGATGGCTGGTAGCTGTCGGCTGCCTCGTCATTTAACCAGGTGCCGCCGTTAACCAGATAACGAAACTGATAATCTTTGTTTTTTTCCAGATTAACAGTAGCAGTAAAGTCCCCGCTTTTGGTTTTTTTCATCGGTAGGGCTATCGGATCCCAGTCGTTAAACTCACCCAGTAAGGCGGCATGTTCTATTTGTGCCAGCCGATGTGCGGGCAGGGTAAAGGTGACTTTGCACAGGGGTTTGGTTTTCAGATACTGTTTACTGATACTCATGGTAGTTCCCTCATATTATTAAATAGAAAGACGTCTGCGCTTGTCCACTCATCATGCGCTGCTGGTGTGATGTTTTTATGACCAATTTGCGCAAAAAACACCATAGTTAATTTAGCCACTAACAGCAAATAACCCTTTTTAAGGTGGTTATAACCAAAGCGTTATGTTGTCAGCCTGCCGTTAGATAGCCTCAGTTGTAACAAGATATTACGAAAGCCAATAGATTGTGTGCCGTTTTTAAACCCGCGCTGCCGTCGTAGCATTGCTGCAACACGGTGCGATACCAGTAAATTCGGGCATCGGCATAACCTAGCATTGTCACGCAAGCCAGGGCTATCGGCTCGCAATGTCAGCCAGCTTTTCTACACTGATACAAAGCGTAACATTCGCGGCGTTACTTTCATTTTCCGCCGCTTTACTATAAAGCCAGTAAAACAGCATTGTGGAAATCAACATGGCAGCAAAAATTATAAAAATTCTGGTTCCAGTGGGGGTAATTGGCCTTGCGCTAGCAATGGCAGTGGGGTTAACCAGTATGCGCAAACCACCAGAGAAAAAGGATGAACAGCGCCCGGCCGTATTAGTGAATGCAACACCAATAGTGGCAGAGGATTTGGTGTATAAAATCCAGTCGCAGGGCACGGTAAAAGCCAAACTGGAAACTAACCTCAGCTCAGAAGTAAATGGCCGTATTGTTGAAGTGTCATCAAGCTTTGTGGAAGGCGGTTTTTTTAATGCCGGTGACTTACTGATCCGGGTAGAGCCGGCTGACTATTTAACCAATGTAAAAGCCGCAGAGGCCAGCCTGGCTAATGCATTAGCTGCGCTGGAAGAAGAAAAAGCCCGCGGCCGGGTGGCAGAAGAAGAATGGCGCTCTTTTACTGACGGTAAAGCGCCTGAGCTGGGCTTGCGCCGGCCGCAACTGGCGGGTGCATTGGCCAGTGTGCGTTCAGCTGAGGCCGAACTGGAGCGCGCTAAACGCGACTTGTCGCGTACCGAAATCCGTGCACCTTTCGCCGGTATGGTAAAAAGCCGCAACGTTAACCTGGGCCAGTTTATCAGCCGGGGCACCAATGTTGGTATGATTTACGGCACTGATATTGCGGAAGTGCGCCTACCTATCACTGACAATGATTTGGCCTTTATGCAGCTGCCGGACTTTGCCAGCGACGATGTTCAACCTGAAGTCGTATTAACCGCTGTGGTGGGGGGCCAAATAGCCCAATGGCCGGCCAAGTTAGTGCGTACCGAAGGGGTGTTGGACGAGCGCAGCCGGGTGATTTATGCGGTAGCGCAAATTCAGGACCCTTATCAGCGCAGCAATGCTGGCAAGCTGCCACTGCGTTTTGGCCGCTTTGTGCAGGCGCAAATACTGGGTAATGCCACCGACAATGTGGTCGTGGTGCCGCGTCATTTATTGCTGGCACAGCAACAGGTACTGGTGGTGGATAAAGACAGCCAGCTGCAATTTCGGCCGGTCACACTGGAGCGTACCGACGATAGTTTTGCCTATATTACCGGTGGTTTTGTCGAGGGCGACCGGCTGGCAACCTCGGCCATTGCTAACCCGCTGGCGGGCACATTGGTGCGGGTGGCCTCTGACAAAGTAGAAACCGACGTGGCCGATAAGACAGACGCTACCGCGCCAGTGCTGACCACTCAGGTAAAGGAGTAAGCCCATGGATACCAATAAGGGCCTGATCTCCTGGTTTGCCCGCAACAGCGTAGCCGCCAACTTATTGATGGCGATTATCCTGGTAGCCGGTGTGTTCTCACTGTTTACCATTAAAAAGCAGATTTTCCCGGAAATCGTGCTGGAGCAGGTGAATATTCGTGTGCCTTACTTGGGCGCAGCGCCGCAAGAAGTAGAAAGTGGCGTTATTGATAAAATTGAAGAAAGTCTGCGTGGTGTTAACGGTATCAAGCGCATTCGCTCTACCGCGGTAGAGGGGCTGGCCACGGTGCGGGCCGAAATTGCTAATGGCTACAATGTGCAAGAGGTGATGGATGAGATTAAAACCCAGGTCTCGGCTATTTCATCACTACCCGAGCAAACCGAGAAACCGGTGGTGTACCGGGTGCGGTTTCAAAGCAACGTAATGTGGTTGTCGCTGTATGGCGATGCCAGCGAACATACGTTAAAGGAGCTGTCTAAAGACGTACGCGATGAGCTGAAAAAGCTGCCTGGTGTCAGCAAGGTTGATGTGGTGGGCGCGCGCGATTATGAAATTGCCATTGAACTGTCGGAGCTGAAACTAAAAGAATATGGTTTAACCTTCGAACAGGTGGTTAGTGCCATTCGCGCCAGCTCAGTGGATTTACCCGGTGGCTCTATTAAATCTGAAAGCGGTAATATTTTGCTGCGTACCAAAGGTCAGGCGTATTACGCGCAGGACTTTGAAGATATAGTGCTGCTGACCTTTGCCGACGGCACCCGCTTATCGCTTAAAGATATTGCCACCATTAACGATGGTTTTATCGAGCGCGAGGATTTATCCACCTTTGATGGTAAAAACTCGGTGTCTATCCGCGTTGATGCCGTGGGTGATGACAATACCCTGCGTATCGCTGAACAAGTAAAAGCCTATGTCGAGCGCAAGCAAAAACAATTACCTTCATCGGTGTCTATTGCGCACTGGGGCGACTCCAGTTACTACCTGCAAGGCCGGCTTGATTTAATGAGCAATAACCTGCTGATGGGGGCCTTTTTGGTGCTGTTGGCACTGACTTTGTTTTTAGAATTCCGTATCGCGTTTTGGGTAATGGTGGGTATCCCGGTGTGTTTCCTCGGCGCTATGGCGATGCTGCCGCTGCCGATGTTTAATGTGTCGATCAATATGATCAGTTTGTTCGGCTTTATTCTGGTGCTGGGCATAGTGGTCGATGACGCCATTATCATAGGCGAGAGCGCCTACAGTGAAATTGAGAAACGTGGTAAATCCGTCGATGCGGTTATTGCCGGCGCGAAAAAAGTTGCCATGCCAGCCACCTTTGGCGTGTTAACCACTATTGCTGCCTTTACGCCGATGCTGCTGGTGGGGGGGGCTCAGGCGCCTATCTGGGGCTCTATCGCCTGGGTGGTGGTGCTGTGTCTGATTTTCTCACTGGTTGAATCAAAAATGATCCTGCCGGCGCACATAGTGAATATGGACACCAAACCCTGGGACCCCGAGCGCAAAGGCCTGTTTTACGCCTTAGGCCGCGGCTGTAGCGGGGTACTAAAAGGTATTCGTGAAACCATTGCTGCAGCAATGCACCGTTTTGTCACCAAGCGTTATCAGCCCTTTGTTGAGCGCTGCATTGAATATCGTTACACCACTATGGCGGTGTTTTTTGCCATGCTGATTGTCATGTTTGGCGTATTAGGTGGTGGTTTAGTGCGCTGGGTATTTTTCCCTAATATTCCCAGTGACTTTATCAATGCCAACCTGAGCATGCAGGAAGGTGCCTCGGCAGAAGCCACGGTAAATGCGTTACGTGAGGCCGAGCAGGCGCTGATGCGTGCCAACGCCAGGCTGAACAGTGAATTTGATGAAGATATTGTTAAACACCGGCTGATGTTTTTGCAAAGTGATACGTCGGGCCAGTTAGTGGTAGAGCTGGAAAAAAGCGAAGGCCGGGAGATTGACGGTTTTGAAATTGCCAACCGCTGGCGCGAAGAAATGCCGGAAATTCCAGGCTTAAAGGCGTTTAAAATTAATGCGTCTACCGGTGGTGGTGGCGGTGCCGACATTGCACTGCAATTACGCGGTACTAACCTGGATAACCTGAAGCTGGCCACCGAAGAGCTAAAGGCCCGCCTGGCTGAATACGCCGGTATTTATGATATTGAAGACAATTTGCTCGGCGGTAATGACGAGATAGTACTGCAGTTAAAACCTGAAGCACATTTGCTTGGCTTAACGCTGGCCGATGTAGCCCGTCAGGTACGTTATGGCTTCTATGGCGCCGAAGCACAGCGCGTGCAGCGTGACGGTGAAGAGGTCAAGGTTATGGTGCGCTACCCGCGTGATGAGCGCAGCTCCATCGGTAGCCTGGAAAATATGCGCATCCGCACTGCCGGAGGCGGCGAAATTCCGTTTAGTCAGGTCGCCAGTTATTCACTACAGCCCAGTTTCAGCGCCATTAACCGGGTAAACGGCGAGCGTGCGGTGACCATTACCGCTGCGGCAGATAAAAATACCGTTGAGCCGGGCAAAATTGTAGGTGATATGCGTAAAACGGTGATCCCGGAAATTACGGCTAAGTACGATGGTGTGACCGGTGAGCTGGACGGCGCCAGCCAGGATGAACTGGATGCGCAGGTCGATTTATTAAAAGCCGGCGTGTTTGCGCTGTTCTGTATCTACGCCCTAATGGCGATACCGCTGAAATCTTACAGTCAGCCTTTGATCATTATGAGCGTTATTCCGTTTGGTCTGGTGGGCGCAGTAGTGGGCCATATGGTGCTGGGCCTGAGTATGAGCATTATGTCTATCTTCGGCCTGGTCGCCCTGGCGGGGGTAGTGGTGAATGACTCACTGGTGATGGTTGACTTTGTCAACCGGGCGCGCGAAGAGGGCTTATCAGTGCGTCAGGCGGTATCGCAAGCCGGTGCGCAGCGCTTTAGGGCAATACTGCTTACCTCACTGACCACCTTTGTCGGCTTAGCCCCCATAGTGTTAGAGCGCAGCTTACAGGCCAAAATTGTGGTGCCAATGGCAGTGTCGCTGGCCTTTGGTATTCTATTCGCCACTGTGATTACGCTGATTTTAATCCCCGCGCTGTATGTCATTCTGGAAGATGTGAAAAACCTGTTTCGTAAAAAAGAGTTAAAGCAAGACACCCGGATTGGCTCTGTCATAGTGAAATAAGCCCATTGGCGGTGAATAAAAAAGGCCACGCAATTGCGTGGCCTTTCACTTTTAGCTTATTCAGCTTAGTAAGCTTGGGTGTGCACATCGCGTACGGCACGGCCAGACGGGTCAGTCAGCTGTGCCATTTTCGCATCCCAGGCCAGCGCTTCTGGTGTGGAGCAGGCAACCGACTTGCCGCCCGGTACACAGGCAATAGCACCGGCATGCGGGAAATGCTCTTCAAAGATCACCCGGTAGTAGTAAGCCTCTTTGCTATCCGGCGTGTTCACCGGGAAGCGGAAGCTGGCAGTGGCCATTTGCTGATCGGTCACTTCTTTGGCGGCATGGGCTTTTAAGCTGTCAATCCAGCTGTAGCCGACCCCGTCAGAGAACTGCTCTTTCTGGCGCCATAAAATCTCATCTGGCAACACGCCGGTAAAGGCTTCGCGCAGGATATGTTTTTCCATTTTGCCGCCACCGCACATTTTCACCTGAGGGTTTAAGCGCATGGCTACGTCCATAAAGTCTTTGTCTAAAAACGGCACCCGGGCTTCAATACCCCAGGCCGACATGGCTTTGTTGGCGCGGTTACAGTCGAACATATGTAAGCGGTCTAGCTTACGTAAGGTCTCTTCATGAAACTCTTTGGCGTTTGGTGCTTTATGGAAATACAGATAGCCGCCGAACAGTTCATCCGAGCCTTCACCGGATAACACCATTTTAATGCCCATGGCCTTAATTTTGCGTGCCATCAGGTACATCGGGGTAGAGGCGCGAATGGTGGTGACGTCATAGGTTTCCAGAAAGTAAATCACATCACGCAGGGCATCCAGGCCTTCCTGCACCGTAAAGTGCACGGTGTGGTGCACAGTACCAATGGCATCAGCCACTTTTTGTGCTGCCACTAAATCCGGCGAGCCGGCCAGACCTACGGCAAACGAGTGTAAGCGTGGCCACCAGGCTTCGCTTTGGTCGTCATCTTCTACCCGGCGTTTGGCAAATTGCTGCGCAATGGCCGAAATCAGTGACGAGTCCAGACCGCCGGACAGCAGCACACCGTAGGGCACGTCTGACATCAGATGGCTTTTTACGCTGTGCTCCAGCGCGGCCTTAAGCTCGGGTAAGCTGGCCGGGTTGTCTTTTACCGCCTCATAGCTTTGCCAGTCGCGCTGGTAGTATTTGCGCAGCTCACCCACCTTGCTGTCAAAGTAGTGGCCTGGCGGGAATTCTTTAATTTGTTTACACACTGGCACCAGCGCTTTGAGCTCTGAGGCAACAAACAGCTGGCCGTGCTCGTCGTAACCGTAATACAGCGGAATAATGCCGATATGGTCACGGGCAATTAGGTAACGGTTTTGCTCGGCGTCATACAAAATAAAGGCGAACATACCTTGCAGCATATCGATAAAGCTGCTGCCATGCTCCAGATATAACGGCAAAATGACTTCACAATCAGACTTGGTTTTAAACGGATAAAGGCTGCCGAGGCCTTTTTCGAGCTGCTTATGATTATAGATCTCACCATTCACTGCCAGAATGTGATTTCGATTATCATTAATCAGAGGCTGGGCGCCATTTTCAGTATCTACAATCGCCAGACGCTCGTGCACTAAAATGGCATTGTCGTTATTCCATACGCCAGACCAGTCTGGCCCGCGGTGACGTAATAACTTGGATAACTGTAGCGCCTGTTGGCGCAAGGCTTTAACATCAGTTTTGATGTCAAGCACCCCGAATATCGAACACATGATAACCTCTATTAAATTAATTCGATTAAACCCATTGGTTTAAACACATTGTTTGGCAGTATGTACGGCTAAACGTACCCCCTGAATGTGCCATGCCATGCTAAAATTGCAAGCGCTTTTTCGCGCTTTTAACAAGTAATTGCCGCTGAGGAGTTTCAGCTGCAACAACAGAACAGATGGTTTATGCAAAAAACAGAAGTAAAAAGCCGCTTTACGCCGCCCACAGCATGGCACAGCACAGTAATGACAAATAACCCGATTTTTGCCGACTTGTGCCAACGCTTTGGTGTTAACCGCGTAGCACAATGGCCAGATGTTGGCTGGCTGAATAGCCTGGCCACGCAAGTAGCCGTGAAGTTTGTTGAGAATGACGCCTTAATGGCCGATGGCCGCTATTACGAGGAGTATATTTATGCAACTGCGCAGGTGCCGACGCGAAAAGATAACTGGCATGACTTTTTCGGCGCCCTAATTTGGTGTTTATTTCCTAAAACTAAAGGCTTGTTAAATCAGCTGCATATGGCAGAAATAGCAGAACATGGCCAAAAGCAGCGCACTAAGCTGCGCAATAAACTGACCTTATTTGATGAGTGCGGCGTGGTTATTTGCCTTGAACCTGATGCAGTTAAGCACGCAGACCTGTTACGCCAGCATCAATGGCAACAGAGTTTTGTCGCCAACCGTACTGACTGGTGGCACAGCATAAAGCCACTGGTGTTTGGTCATGCCATTTACGAGATGGCTACCGCGCCCTTTATCGGCCTTACGGCTAAGGCACTGTTTGTTGCAGTACCGCAGGGTTTCAGCAGCTGGCCTTTAACAGCTGCTTACAGTTTTGTTGATGATAAATTACATGAACAAATTGCTAACCAGGCACTACTTCTTGATAATCAACAGCTAACGCCTTTGCCAGTATTGGGCGTGCCGGGCTGGTATAACGACAACAACACAGCCAGTTTTTATAACAATACCGACTACTTCCGCCCGCGCCGGCAGCAGTAATGGTTTTGATAACAGGATGCTTGCATGATAGAAATTCAGGATTTAGCCAAAGCTTTTGCGCTAAGTAAAAACAATAAGTTATCTGATACCGAAAAACAGGATGTGCGCTATAGCAAAGACGCCTTTCATTCAGTACGCAATGTCAGCTTTAGCTGCGGTAGTGGCGAAGTGCTGGGGCTGCTGGGTCCTAATGGTGCAGGTAAAACTACCACGCTAAGAATGTTGTCAACGGCATTAAAACCCGACGCCGGCTCGGTGCTGCTAAACGGTGTTGATGTATTAAAACACCCGGTTAAAGCGCGCCAGCAGATTGGCTTTCTATCAGCCGATACTGGTTTGTATGGCAAGCTAACCGCTTATGAGAATATCGCTTATTTTGGCCGCTTACATGGTATGAGCGAAAAAGCCTTAAAGCAGCGTATCGATGAGCTATTTACGCTATTAAACATGCACGATTTTGCTAACCGCCGTGCGGATAATATGTCGACCGGTATGAAGCAAAAAACCGCCATTGCCCGTGCAGTGGTGCACAGCCCCAAGGTGGTTATTCTGGACGAGCCTACCACAGGCCTGGATATTATGACGGTGCAGACGGTGCTGGATTTTATTAAAGGCTTAAAAGCCGCCGGTACGCCGGTTATTTTTTCCACCCACCATTTAGATGAAGTGGCGTCTTTGTGTGACCGCGTGGTGGTAATAGATAAAGGCATCAGTGCCTTTTCTGGCGATATTGCGCAGTTTAAAGCGCTATCGGACAAGGGCGATCTGCGCGAAGCCTTTTTGTCGGTGTTAAATGGCTCGCAACAATTACAACAGCAAGGAGCAGCATAATGTGGCAGGTGTATCTGAAAGAGCTTACTGAGCTGATGCGTGACAAGAAAACGCTGATTTTCGTTATCCTGTTACCCATTTTTATCTTTCCGGTGATCTTTGGTGTTATGGGGCTGGTGTTATCCAGTACCACCAGTAAAGCCATGCAGCAGCAGCACCGTTACGTGATTGTTAATGCCGAGCAGGCGCCCAAATTTGCCGATGCGTTGTTTTATCATAAAAACTTTAAGCAGCTAAGCACCGATAAAACCACCGAGGAAGCACTAATTGCAGCCATTCGCAATGATGAGTTCGATGTGGCTATTGTTATCCCGGCTGACTTTAACGACAAGCGTGCGGCGGTAGAGCAGGCGCAGTGGCAGATCATTTATAATCAGTCATCACAGTTTGATTTTATGTACCGCTACTTTTCGGAAATTCTGGCCAATTTTAATGAGCAGCTGCAGCGCGATACGCTAACGCAGCTTAACGTTGACCCGGCTAAGCTGACGGCGATAATCAAACCGGTTGATATACGAAAAGTCGATACCGCGGCGAAGCGGGAAAACATCGGCGAAAAGTTCGGCGCCATTATCGCCTACATTCTAATTCCGCTCTGTCTGCTGGGCGCCTCTTACCCGGCCATAGACATGGGCGCGGGTGAAAAAGAGCGCGGCACGCTGGAAACCTTATTAATTTGCCCAATCAGCCGGGTCAGCATCGTATTGGGTAAGTTTTTAACCGTGCTCACCACCGGCTTAGTCGGCGCCTTGATAACAGTGGGCAGCTTTGGCCTGTGGGGGGCGATTATCGGCTCTTTCGCCGGTATGGCGGTGGTGCAGGAGGCGATGTCAGCGATTGCTATTACTGAGTTGGTGCTGATTTTCTCGCTGCTGCTGCCTATTTCTGCCGTGTTCGCGGCGCTGTTGCTGGCGATATCCATTTATGCCCGTACCTTTAAAGAAGCGCAGAATTATATCAGCCCGCTGTCTATCATGATCTTCCTGCCACTGGTGGCGGCCATGATGCCGGGTGTAGAGCTAAACACCAAAACGGCACTGGTGCCGATAATGAACGTGGCGCTGGCAATTAAAGAGCTGATAAAAGGCACGGCAGATTACATGATGCTGGCGCTGATCTTCGGTTCCACCCTGGTGCTGGCTGCGGTTGCAATTGGCTTTTGCGTGCACTGGTTCCAGCAGGAAAAGGTGCTGTTCCGCTAATCCTTAGAATGGGTTGTACTTAGGCTATACCACACAACGCCCGCACACAGCGGGCGTTGTTATTAGGAATGGTTTAACTTCACAAATACTATTGATAATGGTTCTTAATAATATTAAAATGCCGGCGTACTGTTACCGGAGTGCTGCTATGTACGTCTGTTTATGCAAAGCTGTGACTGATAAAACCATCAAGCAAAAAGTGGCTGAGGGTGTATCGACTATGCGTGAGCTGAAAATGTGCACTGGCCTGGGTACTCAGTGTGGTAAATGCACCTGTCAGGCGCAGCAAATTTTGCATAACGAGTTAGTGCGTTTAGCCGATAACCGCTTTGATTTAGCCCAGCCTGCCGCCTAATTGTTATTTAATCTAGCATTTATATTCTTAAAATCTGCATTTCAATTCTTCTGCTATTCTTTTTTTCTACCGTTCTGGTCATAATGCGGCCTTTAATTTAGGCTAAGCTCAGGCTTGGTATGAGTAAGCGGGGTAGGCAAAGTGGCAGATCAAATACAGCAAGTCGCTATTGTTGGCGGCGTTCATGGCAACGAATTTTCCGGCATTTATTTAGTTAGGCAGTATCAGGCCAACCCTGAGCAAGTCAGCCGCGCCAGTTTTAATACACAACTGGTGTGGGCTAACCCTGAAGCCCATTATGCCAATAAGCGCTATTTACACAGTGATTTAAACCGCCAGTTTAAAACCATTGATTTAGCCAACCCTCAGCTTGCCAATTATGAGCAAAGCCGTGCCAAGGTGCTAAACGCGCAATTAGGCCCCAAAGGCAACGCCAAAACCGATTTGCTGATTGATTTACACAATACCACCAGCAATATGGGCGCCTGTTTAATTCTGACGCAGGCCGGGCCTTTTTATAACAAGCTGGCGGCCTATGTAAAAATGAAGATGCCAGAAGCGATAATCTCACGCGATGAAGATCATTTTGCGGCTGAAGATCATGCGCTAATGTGTACCCTGGGCCGGTATGGCGTATTGGTAGAAGTGGGGCCGCAGCCGCAGTCGGTGCTACGTCAGGATGTGCTGGAGCTGATGCACCGCATGACACAGCATATTCTCGATTTTGTGCAGTTTTACAACAGTAATAGTCTGCCCGAGTTGCCAAAGCACACTGAAGCCTTTCGCTACCTGCACAGTATAAAGCTGCCGATGAACGATAAAGGCGAGCGCATTGGTATGGTGCATAAAAATGTACAAGATAACGACTATCAGCCAATTCACCCCGGTGACCCGATTTTTACTCTGTTTGATGGTACAGAAATTTGTTATGACGGCGACACTACGGTATACCCCACCTTTATTAATGAAGCGGCCTACTACGACAATAACCTGGCCATGTCGCTAAACGAAAAAGTGCTTATTACGCTGGAGTAACAGGTTTGCTCGGCCTGGCAGGCGCCATAGAATTTTGGTTTCTTTTTGGCAACAGCTGTGTTATTTACTTGTTAGGTTAATCAGCAGTATGCCTAAGTGGTGACAGATGAGATTACAGCAGGCTGCAGGCGTGCTGCTTTGCAAGGCGTTGTTTATAAATGTTTTACTAAGTTTGCCACTTGCTGGAGCAACACAGTTGCAATGGTTAACCGAGCATAGCCCGCCGGGCCAGTATCTGGATAAGGATGGCAAGCTAAGCGGGGTTACCGTAGCGCTGATCCGTGAGCTGCAGCAGCGATTAAACGAGCCGGCAGATATTCAGTTATTGCCTTGGGGCCGGGCCCTGATGCTAGCCCAAACCGAACCCAATACCGCGTTGTTTGAAACCGTGCGTACAGCCGAGCGTGACAGTAGGTTTAAGTGGGTTGGGCCTTTAATGCATTACCACATCAATTTATACGGCTTGCGCCAGCGTTTGGGCGTAAACGCCAACACGCTGGTGCTACCCGGTAAGCTTATTGCCTGCAGTTATCGTAATGCGGCAACGGTAAACGACATTAAGGCTTTTGGTTTTGTTGAAGGGCGCAACTTAATCCTAACCAGTCAAACCGGTGAATGTCTGGATATGTTAATTGCCGGCCGTATTGATGTGCTGGCGATTACCGAATACAGCTTTCCCGCTTATGCCGCCAGAGTGCAGGCCGCGGGCTTTGAGCTGACCACAGTGCATTATTTAACCGAGCGTAAACGCTATATTGCGTTCTCCAACGATGTAGCAGATGATCGCATTGCCGCCTGGCAGCAGGCACTGATGCAAAGTTACCGCGACGGTACTATGCGTAAGTTATATCAGGGGGCCTACAGTGAGGCGATGATCAGCCGGCTGGAGCAAGCTGCCCAAGCGCAACAACACTAAGTATGTTGCGCTTAGCGTGTCGCACTTGGGATGACACGTTAGTCTGTTGCGTGGCTTGCTTATAGCGTATCGTAGCGCTGCTTTTTCTGAATCAGCTCAATAGCGTAATTATCCGGGTCGCGTACAAAGGCAATTTCCGTTGTGCCGCCTTTTACCGGGCCGGGCTCCCGGCTAATCACACCACCTTTAGCACGAATTTTGTCACAGGCGTCATAAACGTTGTCGACTTCCAGCGCGATATGGCCAAAGGCTGTGCCTAAGTCATAGCTTTCCGTGCCCCAGTTGTAGGTCAGCTCCAGCACGGTGTTTTCCGTTTCGTCACCATAACCCACAAAGGCCAGGGTGTATTTATACTCGGTATTTTCCGACTGACGCAGCAGTTTCATACCCAGCACTTCAGTGTAAAAGGCGATAGATTTTTCTAAATTACCCACTCGTAGCATAGTGTGTAGCATGCGCATAATGGTCTCCTAACTGGTTTTATCTTTAAATTCGCAAAGATCTTCAATAATACAACTGCCACAGCGCGGTTTACGCGCCACGCAGGTGTAGCGGCCGTGCAGGATCAGCCAGTGGTGTACGTCGAGTTTAAACTCGGCGGGTACCACTTTAAGCAGCTTTTGCTCGACTTCATCGACGTTTTTACCCGGTGCCAGCTTGGTGCGGTTAGATACGCGGAAGATATGGGTATCTACTGCAATGGTGGGCCAGCGAAAGGCGGTATTTAGCACCACATTGGCAGTTTTGCGGCCCACGCCGGGCAGGGCTTCTAGCGCTTCACGATTTTCAGGAACGATGCCGCCATGCTGTTCTACCAAAATGCGGCAGGTTTTAATCACGTTCTCGGCCTTGGTGTTAAACAGGCCAATGGTTTTTATATAGTGCTTTACACCATCAACGCCTAAATCCAGCATTTGCTGTGGTGTACGGGCTACCGGGAATAAATGTTTGGTGGCTTTATTTACGCCAACATCAGTGGCCTGGGCGGATAACAGCACAGCGATTAACAGCTCGAACGGTGAGCTGTATTCCAGCTCAGTAGTAGGATTAGGGTTAGCCGCCCGCAGCCGGCTTAGCATTTCAATGCGTTTTTGTTTATTCATAATGCTTATTGCGCGGCGCCGGTAACCCGGGCGCGGGCGATGCTACCTTTTTCAACAGCTTGTTTTTGCTTAAGTTTGTTATCTATGCTGTTTTTCAGCGCGATTAACAGCCCCATAGCCAAAAAAGCGCCTGGTGGCAGTAACGCTAGTAAAAACTGGCTATCAAGCTGAAACAGTTCAATACGCAGTACTTTGGCCCATTCACCCAGCAGCAAATCGGCGCCGTCAAACAAGGTGCCCTGGCCCAGAATTTCGCGCATGGCCCCCAGTACCAGCAACACCAGCATAAAGCCCAGACCCATCATAATGGCGTCGATAGCCGAGGGCAGCACCGCATTTTTCGAGGCAAAGGCTTCGGCGCGGCCGATAATGGCGCAGTTGGTAACGATAAGTGGAATAAAAATGCCTAAAGACAAATACAAGTCGTAGGTGTAGGCGTTCATTAACAGCTGCACTACGGTGACCAGACTGGCAATAATCAGCACAAACACCGGGATACGAATTTCACTGGCAACATGGTTACGCACCAAAGATACCGCCACATTAGAGCCTAATAGCACCAGTAAGGTGGCCAGACCCAGCCCCAGCGCATTGGTGACGGTGGCAGTTACCGCTAGCAGCGGACATAAGCCCAGCAACTGCACCAGACCGGGGTTGTTTTTCCATAACCCTTGCAGGGTTAACTCTTTAAACTGGCTCATAGGGTTACCTTATCGTGCCGGGCAATTGGCACTTAATGTCGCAAGTTCAGGGTGTTGCTGAACATAAAGCGCAGCCTTACGCACGGCACTGACCACAGCACGTGGCGTGATAGTAGCACCGGTAAATTGATCAAACTGGCCACCGTCTTTGCGCACCGCCCACTGGGCGCTGTTATCTTCGGTAACTTGCTGCTGCGAAAAGCTTAATATCCAGTTTGAGCGGCGCAGCTCAATTTTATCACCAAGGCCAGGGGTTTCTTTGTGCTCCAACACCCGGCTACCTAACACAGTGCCATAAGGCGTTACAGCCACTAGTAAATCAATATTACCGCTGTAGCCATCGGGCGCCGTGGTTTCAATAATATAGGCGCTTAGCGTATCTTGTGGCCGCCAGCGGTATATCGCCTGGGTGCTGTTGCGCCCCAAAAGCTCTGCGTCTTGCACTAACACGCAATCTGCCAGTAGCGTAGCGCCGGCGTCAGTGCCGGGTAATACCTCAGACAAGATGGCCAGCTTGCTGCTAAGACGCTGCTGCGCGATACGTTCGTGAGTAAGTTGGTTTACTAACCCCAGAGCCGCCACACAAAGCGCCGCAGCTGCGCCAAGCGCCAGGGCGTTTTTACTGATAGCACGGATCATTAGCGTTCACTCCGGGTACGATGGCCATAGGTACGCGGCCGGGTGTAATAATCAATCAGCGGTACGGCCATATTGGCCAGTAACACGGCAAAGGCGTAGGCGTCCGGGTAACCGCCGAAATTACGGATCAAAAACACCAGCAGACCAATTAAGGCGCCGTAAATTAACCGGCCTCGGTTAGTGGTTGATGCCGATACCGGATCGGTGGCAATAAAAAACGCCGCCAGCATAGTGCCGCCGCTAAACAGATGAAACAACGGGCCGGCCATAGTGTCGGGTGCTGCCAGACTTGAAATAGCAGAAAGCACAAACAGGCTACCCAGCACCGCCACCGGAATGCGCCAGCTGATAATTTTTTGCTGGATAAGTAGTAAGCCCCCCAGCAGATAAGCCAGATTAAGCCAAAGCCAGCCAGTGCCGGCGAAGGCGAAAAACACTGGCTTGGCCAGGCTTTCGTCCAGCGTAAGGCCACGGCTTAAATCCGTACGCAGGGTGTCCAGCGGTGTTGCCATGGTAATGCCGTCAACACTGCTTTGTAATTGCGTCAGGCTAAAACCGCTACAACTGTATTGGCTAAACACCGCACACACTGCATCTGCCGGCGTTAAGCTGACACTTTGTAATGATAAGGGCGGCAGCCACTGCGTCATCTGCAGTGGAAACGACACCAGCAGCAGCACATAAGCAGCCATGGCCGGATTAAACAGGTTGTTACCAAGGCCGCCGTACAACTGCTTCACCATAATGATGGCAAAGGCGGTACCTATCACGATGATCCACCAGGGGGCGTAGGGCGGAATAGCAATGGCCAACAGCACGGCGGTGAGCAGGGCACTATTGTCTTTAAGTCGCGGTAATATGGGCTTGTTACGCAGCTTAAGCACCAACGCTTCACTGCACCAGGCAGTAATAATGGCCAGTAGCAGCTGAACAAGCACGCCATAGCCAAAAAGCACTGCTTGCACGGCAATGCCCGGTACACAGGCAAAGGTGACCAGGCGCATGATCTGCGCTGTGCTGCGCTGATTATGTTGGTGTGGTGAGCTGGCGATTTTAAAACTCATGAATTCTCACTATCGGCTTGTTTTTTTGCTTTTGCACGCGCTATGGCAGCGGCAATGGCGGCTTTGCGTGGATCGGCGCCGTTATCGGCTTCAGTCAGCACCTCAGCAGACGCTGTGGCATTTGGCACTGCTTCAGCCGCTTTTTTTGCTTTAGCGCGGGCCAGTGCGGCCGCTACCGCTGCTTTACGTGGATCAGCACTGCCGTCAGTTTCAGAGGTGGCTCCAGTAGCGGTGGTGGCTTCATTAGCGGTGTGTGTCGGCGCTGCAGCGCTTGGTGTTGCCGCTGCGGCTTTTTTCGCTCTGGCACGGGCAATAGCGGCAGCAACAGCCGCGGCCTTGTTATCCGCGGTGTTATTGCTGTTATCGGCACTGATGCTATTGCTTGATGTCGCCGTTTGGTTTGCACCTGTTGCAGTCGCTGCGCTTTGTTTAGCGGCATCACTTAGTTCTGCCGCCGTGCTCTGTTCAGGGGCCAGCGCCGCTGCTTTTTGCTGCTGATATTCACGTGCTTGCTGCTTTTTGCGCTCGCGTTCAGCCAGGATGGCCGCCTTATCCGCGTTGCTTTGTATCGCTGCGTTGGCGGTTTCAGTCGCTACACTGGTTGTGTCAGCACTGGCTTGCGCCTGTTTGGCTTTAATGCGCGCTAAGGCATCGGCCACCGCATTGTTGGCACCACTGGCCAACTGCTGTTGTTGCCGTGCGGCAGCCAGTTGTTGGTTGCGCTCGGCGCGCTCTTGCTTTTCCCGTTCCAGTCTGGCGTTTCGCGCTTCAAAGCGGGCTTTGGCCTGCTCAGCTTTAAGTGCTTCGCGCTGCTGTTCGCGCAGCTCTGCTTTAGCTACCCGATAGTATTGCACCAGCGGTATTTCGCTGGGGCAAACATAAGCACAGGCACCGCATTCAATGCAGTCGGCCAGGTTGTACTCGGCCAGTTTTTCGCTGTCCTTGGCTTTGCTGTACCACAGTAGCTGCTGTGGTAATAAACTGGCCGGGCAGGCATCTGCGCAGCTGCTACAGCGGATACAGTCCATTTCGTTGCTGGCGGCCGGCAGCTCCTCTGCGGTGGGGGCCAAAATACAGTTGGTGGTTTTTACCACTGGCACACTGAGGTCAGCCAGGGTAAAGCCCATCATTGGGCCACCCATAATCACCCTTTGTTTCGGCTCGCTCTGAAAACCACAAAAATCCAGCAGGCTGGATACCGGCGTGCCAATAAGCGCTAACACATTCTGCGGCTGGTTTAAGGTGTCACCGGCCACTGTAACAATGCGCGACAGCAGTGGATGATCGTCCAGTACGGCTTGGGCGATGGCAAAAGCGGTACCCACGTTTTGCATCACGATGCCAATATCGACCGGACGGCGGCCGTTGGGCACTTCTTTATTCGTTAATAGCTGAATAAGCTGCTTTTCACCGCCCGACGGGTACTTGGTGGGCACAGTGCGAACATAATAATGCTCGCGTTGGCTGCAAGCTGCCATCATGGCCGCAGCGGCGATAGGCTTGTCATCTTCTATGCCAATCAGCACCGCTTTGGGGTTTAACAGCTGGCAGAGAATATCAATGCCTTTGACAATAGTGGTGGCCGCTTCCTGCATCAGTAAATCGTCAGCGGTTATATAAGGCTCGCACTCAACCGCATTGATAATTAAGTAATCGACCGGCTGATTAACGCCGGTTTTTAAATGGGTGGGAAAGCCTGCGCCTCCCATACCGGCAATGCCACTTTCCTGAATGCGGTTTAGCAGTGTCATGTTATCGCAGCTGACCAGGGTAAGTGGCTCGCGCTCACGCCACTGCTCTTTGCCATCCGGCGCCAGCACCAGCGTTAGCTCAGGTAAGGCAGAAGGATGAGCTCCGGTATGCGGCGTAATCGCCAGCACTGTGCCTGAAGTAGGCGCATGTACCGGTACTGCCATAGAGTTATCGGCCAGCGTCAGCGGCTGGCCTTTTAGCACCATATCGCCTGCTTTAACCAGCAGTTGGCCTGCTACCCCTATGTGTTGGCGCAGCGGTATATAAAGCCGGTCTGGTAACGGCATAACCGCGACCGGTTTTTGGTTTGTTTGCTGTTTGCGCGTCGGTGGATGAATGCCGCCATGGAAGTCCCACACCGTACCGGCTTGAATTTGCTGAAATAAACTTGGCATGCTTAATCCACCATTTTTACCGGTATGCTGGCTAAATCCCACTTCCAGCGCTCGGGCGTTACTGCTAGCGGTACCATATCAATGCAATCTACCGGGCAGGGCTCGACACAGAGATCGCAACCGGTACATTCATCTACCAGTACGGTATGCATTAATTTTGACGCACCGACGATGGCATCGACCGGGCAGGCCTGGATACATTTGGTGCAACCAATGCACTCATCTTCACGTATGTAGGCAACCCGTTTTACGCTCTCAGTTTGGGCTTCGTTCAGTGGTTTAGCTTCAACACCCATTAAATCGGCTAGCTTGCGGATAGTTGCTTCGCCACCGGGCGGGCATTTATTGATGTCATCACCGTTGGCAATAGCCTCGGCATAAGGACGACACCCCGGATAGCCGCACTGTCCGCATTGGGTTTGCGGCAAAATATCGTCAATTTGTTCAACCAGTGGGTCGGCCTCGACTTTAAACCGGATAGCGGCATAGCCTAATACAGCACCAAATAATAAGGCCAGGGTGCCAACCGCAATTAAGGCAGTAACGAGGGTCATCCTATTTTTACCAAACCTGTAAAGCCCATAAAGGCCAACGACATTAAGCCTGCTGTAATCATACCAATGGCCGCACCTTTAAATGGCACCGGCACATCAGCTGCTGCCAGGCGTTCACGCATGGCAGCGAACAAAATAAGCACTAACGAAAAGCCGACCGCCGCACCAAAGCCATACACTACCGAGTTAATAAAGTTATGGCGCGCATTCACATTTAACAGCGCAACACCTAACACGGCGCAGTTGGTGGTGATCAGTGGTAAAAAAATACCCAGCAAACGGTAAAGGGTGGGGCTGGTTTTATGCACGACCATTTCGGTAAATTGCACCACTACGGCAATCACCAAAATAAACGCCAGCGTTTGCAGGTACAACAGGTCAAGTGGGGCCAGTAAATAATGATTCACCAGATAACTGCACAGCGATGCCAGCGTCAGCACAAAGGTTGTCGCCAGTGACATGCCAATGGCTGTTTCCAGCTTGCCTGACACGCCCATAAAGGGGCATAACCCGAGAAACTTTACCAGTACAAAGTTATTTACCAGCACAGTACTGATTAACAACAGGAGAAATTCAGTCATCATTACGCCCGGGAAAAATAAGGGCCATATTATGCAATTAAGCGGCTGTAGACACAACCGGATAAAGCCTGGGGGTATTAAGGCGGGGCGCTTAAACGCGCCCCTGTTGCCTGTTCAGATGTTAGCTTTGCTATGCCGTTTACAGTGGGGCCGGTTTACCGACGTAATAGCCCTGGTTGCCGTCAATAAACAATGACTCCAGCATATGTTTTTCTTCCTGTGTTTCAACGCTTTCGGCGAAAACGCCCACGCCAATGCGGTGCGCCAGGTCAATCATTAAACGCATAAAGTACTGATTATTCTTATCTTCATTAATATGGCGGGTGTAGCTGCCGTCCATCTTGACGTAGTCTGGCTTTAAATCACGGAAAAACTTAAACGAGGTAATACCGACACCGAACTTTTCCACCGTTACCCGGGCACCGGCACGGTGTACCATATCAATAAAGCGTTTGCTGGTTTTTAAGTTTTGCTGCAGGCCAAATTCAGTCACTTCAAACACTAGTTTAGCGGCGATGTGCGCATCTTTTAGTAACCGCCGCTCCAGCCAGATAATAAACTGATCATCATGTACACAACGTGCTGACAGGTTTAAGCCAAAATACTGATCCTGCAGGTTCTTATTTTTAATGGTCACCAGCGCGGTTTCGATAATTAAACGGTCTACCGCCACTATGCGGTCAAGCTTTTCGGCCATCGCCAAAAACGAGGCGGTAGGCAATATTTGGCCTTCCTGTGTTTTAAAGCGCACCAGAATTTCTGAATAGGCTTTCGCCGAGCGGTTGGACGGCTGAATAAGCTGTGCCAGTAAACTGATGCGATGATTGGTTAACACATCGTCAATCACATTGCGCCAGTTCTGGTTACCGTAACCACCACTGGCCATTTCCAGGCCGGCCGATTCTTTTTGTAAATGCCAGGCATTAGGCTGCTTGGTCTGTGCCAGACTGATAGAGGTGTCAGCCACCGCCAGTAACTCGCCCAGCGCCTTGCCGGACTCATAGGTTACCAGACCGGTATAGGCGACAGAGTCTAACTCGGCCATTTTTTGGTATTCATTGAGCCGGCTTTGCAGTTGCAGCGCAAAGTTTTCCGCTTCTTTTGGCGTTACCCGCGGCAGTAAAATGCCGAAATCCGAACTGTTTAAGCGGTATATTCTATGATCTTTGTAGGTGCCACTGAGTTTTTTAATCAGATCTGCTACTTCGCGCACATAGTTATCACCCTCCTGATAACCACGGGTCTGGTTCAGGCTTTGCAACTCAGTGCAGCGGGTAATGGCAAATACACCGAATTCGTTGTTGTCATTCTGGCGGATATTCTCTTCATAAAACTGCACAAAACGATTTCGGTTGGGCAGCTCGGTCACCGGATCTTTATACGCCTCTTCGGCAATTTGATGCGCATTGGAGGCCATTTCGTTGTACTGGCTGCGGGTGTAGTTGGCCAGTTTTTGTAAGGCAGTGTTAATATCAGAAAATTCCGGTGGAATTTTCTGCCAATCGGGTTCGGCTTTTTGCGGATCTTTAATAAAGCGGTCGATTAATTCATTAACGGCTGCTGTTGTGCGGCGGTAGCTGCGGGTAATGCTGCTTTTGCTTAGCACTACGGGGAGCCAGCCAATTAAAAACGGTAGCAGGAATAACACCAACACCATCAGTTGAAACTGTGCCAGGCGGGCGCTGAAATCAAGCTGATAGCTTACTTGCACATTATGTTGTTCATTACGTAACGACTGGTTTTTAAACTCAGTGCCAAACAGCTCTAACAGCAAGGTCGCCACCGGCGTTTTATCACCGTTGAGATTTTGCTCATGCAGCATGGTGTTATCCAGCTGGCTTATTCTTAAACTTTTCAGCCGGAAACTGCGATCCAGCTGTCTGCTCAGTACCTTACCGTCACCGGTAATATGATGCTCGAGGATTTGAGCAATCGCCATCCTGGCTGATTTCTCGTCTGCCTCAAGTTGTTGCTGAGTGTAAATAACCAACACCGCCAGTGCTGCCAGTGACAGTATGACTGCAGATAATAATTGGCTGATAAGCAGAGTACGTAATATTCTCATAAGCTTTGACCACCAGACATAACCAGTTTCCTTGTCTTAACGCTTAATATAGTTTAGCTATACGCAATAGAAAGCTAATTAAATCAAAAAAATACTGAGAAATATAGCAATAACGACAGACTGACGAAAAAACGCGTGTGAGTGTGGCTCCCCAGACTGGACTCGAACCAGTGACCTACGGATTAACAGTCCGCCGCTCTAACCAACTGAGCTACTAGGGAATAGTGGTGTAAATAAGAAGTGGCTCCCCAGACTGGACTCGAACCAGTGACCTACGGATTAACAGTCCGCCGCTCTAACCAACTGAGCTACTAGGGAAGGGTATAACAAAGGTTGGATGGCTGTTGGCTCCCCAGACTGGACTCGAACCAGTGACC
>JAANMY010000817.1_pt1 | contig 40012 bp, 37 predicted proteins | sample 7279691 | NCBI WGS metagenome assembly JAANMY01 (sample SAMN14094543, study PRJNA606508) | bioreactor metagenome | isolation source: A lab-scale SPAN reactor treating ammonium-rich wastewater day 388 | place: Ireland: Galway | collected 2018-02-07 | reverse complement strand
ACTATTGTGTCTTTATCCTGCAAGGGGCAAACAAATATTATCAATCTCGTAGAGAGATGTAATTATACTGATTACAATAGTTCTGATGGTAGTACTTATCTAAAAGATGAAAGTAATATATTTAATCAGTATACAGGAACCTGGAAATGGGTTTCTGGAAACAAAGAAATGACTTTAGTTCTAATGAAACAGACAAAGTTTCATTATACACAACATACATTTAACGTTTATGAAGACCGTTTGGTAGGGTACTATATCTATAAAGAAAACGGGGTTTTAATAGCAGATACTTCGGGAGATGATCTCCAAAGTGATTTTGGTCTGAATGTCTCATTTAGTACAGAATGTGATACTCAATTGGTAGGTACAGCTATGTTCATAGATGTGAAAAAAGAAAAAATGTATACCGTGATGCTAGAAAAGTTGTCCCCCACTCAAATGAAGTTTAGAGGTAAAATAGACCAGCACAGCTCATACATTAATGGGGATAAACAAAGGACTTTGTACAGTGGTTCTACTTTTCCTTTACAGATGGTTTTTACGAAGCAGTAATGAGTAAATTAATTTTAATGCTAATCACTATTGTGTCTTTATCCTGCAAGGGGCAAACAAATATTATAGATATTGCTGATCGATGCAATCATCTTCCCTTGGAAAGAAATAACGGAAGTACCTATATGAAAGATATAAGCAACGTCTATGCTCCTTATGTAGGAACCTGGAAATGGTCATCTGGAAATAAGGAGATGACTTTAGTACTAATTAAACAAACAAAGTTTCACTATACACAACACACTCACAATTATTATGAAGACCGTTTAGTTGGGTATTATATTTATAAAGAAAATGGAGTAGTTTTAGCTGATACTTCAGGAGATAATTTACAAGATGATGTCGGTATAGCTGTTTCTTTTGATATTTCTTGCGACTCGACAGTAGACACAGGTTTTTTTGTGGATAGAAAAAAAGAGAAAGTAATTTCTGTAGTTTTAGAAATATTATCTCCTACTCAAATGAAGTTTAAAGGCAAAATAGATCAGCATAGTTCTTATGTAAGCCCTACAAAGCCGAGAACTTTGTATACTGGTTCTACTTTTCCGTTGGATATGGTTTTTACAAAGCAATAGATTAAATTAAGCTTAAATTATTAACCGTAAAATTTTATATTTTACGGTTTTATATTGTTTAATGATCCCCAAATAGGAAGTGGAAATGGAGTACATTTGTATCGAAGATATAAAATCACTAAACGTTGGGCAAAGCTTAAATTAAATGCAGATGGGACAGTGGGACAAGATGATTGTCCTTTATAACTTTAAAATTAAAAAAAATGAATAAAATTGTTTTAGTATTTTTAATAGTATTTTGTTTTTCTTGTAAAAGTCAGACAAATATAATTGACATTGTGAATAGATGTGATCATACACCTATAAATAGAACAAACGGTAATACATATCTCAAAGATATAAGTGGTTTATATTCCCCATTTGTTGGCAGCTGGAAATGGTCGTCTGGAAATAAGGAGATGACATTAGTACTTATAAAGCAGATAAAATTTCATTATAACACAACTTCTGAAAATTATTATGAAGATCGTTTAGTTGGATATTATATTTATAAAGAAAATGGTGTAGTGGTAGCCGATACTTCTGGAGATAACTTGAACTCACCCTTTATTAATGCTATGTTTAGTGCTGACTGCTTTTCTCAAGTAGGAACAGCCATGTTTATAGATGTTAAAAAAGAAAAAATGATCACCGTAATGCTGGAAAAACTTTCTCCAACACAGATGAAGTTTAGAGGGAAGATAGACCAGCATAGTTCTTATGTAAGCCCCACAAAACCGAGAACTTTGTATAGTGGTTCTACTTTCCCGCTGGAGATGATTTTTACGAAGCAATAGATTAAAAAGCAAGCTTAAATTTTAACCGTAAGATTTTAAATTTTACGGTTTTTTATATTGTTCAATGATTCCAAAATAGGAAATGGAAACGGCGTACATTTGTATAGGAAAAAGAAAAACAGCAACCAATGGGCAAAATTAAAACTGGAAACCAACGGCGAAATTGGAGAAGACAAATGCTCTTTATAACTTAAAAATAGAAAAATGAATAAGATAGTTTTATTAATAATAGCAATTTTCACATTGTCTTGTAAAGCGCAAACAAATATTATAAATTTTGTTGAAAGATGTAATCACAATTCGATAAATACGAGTGATGGAAATACATATTTGAAAGATATAAGCAACGTCTATGCTCCTTATGTAGGAACCTGGAAATGGTCATCTGGAAATAAGGAGATGACTTTAGTTTTGTTAAAGCAAACAAAACATCATATGAATGAATCTCCGTTCAATTATTATAAGGATCGTTTAGTTGGCTACTATATTTATAAGGAAAATAGAGTTGTGATAGCCGATACATCTGGAGATGACCTTCAAAGTGATTTTGGAATAAGTGTCTACTTTGGAATTTCTTGTAGTTCAAAAGTAAATACAGGAGTTTTTACAGATGTCAAAAAAGAAAAGATGATTTCTGTAGGATTAGAAATATTATCCCCAACCCAAATGAAATTTGATGGTGGGATAGACCAACATAGTTCATACATTAATGGAGATAAGCAAAGAACTTTGTACAGTGGTTCTACTTTTCCTTTACAGATGATTTTTACGAAGCAGTAATGAATATGAAATCACTCATTCTTATTTTTCTTTTTCAGTGTATATTTTTGTTCGGTCAAAAGTATGAGCAATATGATCAGATTTTTTTCATAGGTGAAAAGATTAAAACTAAACACTTAGAAATCAAGAGAAGTTATAAGCTTTATCAATCAAACAGAAAAGATTGTGTAATCGATAAAGATGATAATTGTTATCCAGAATCTACCCAAAGTAATTATTTCAGAATGGCAACAGAATCGTATTCTACTTATAAAATTATCAAACTGATTAAAGGTAAGTATGATAAAGATACCATTGAGTATAGGAGTATAAGGTATCATGAAGAACTTCCTATTTTTGAAAGTCAGGAAGCAAACAAAAGCAAATATGCACTAATTGGCGTATATTGGTCAGGAGGTAAATGGTTCCAGTCTTTTGCAGAGAAAGTATATCCAACAAAAAACAATCGGTGGATCTTACCATATAAAGATACTTACCCTTTTATCAATTATGAAAAATTATTTCCCGAGAAGTTAAAAAGATCAGAAAGGGTTAAAATTATAACTGACGATACCTTTTATAATACAGAACATTATTCCAAACCCAATTTAGTAAAGCCATACTATAAGAAGAAAGAAAAATATGCAGTAGTAACTAATGCCTTTGTTTTCTAGAGAAAGTTATATATAACTTTTACATGAATTTATTTTTCCCAGTAGAAAAGATTTTCATAAAGCATAAAGTAAGCTTAAATTATTAACCGTAAGATTTTATATTTTACGGTTTTTATGTTGTTTATAATACCTAAATTATTTTGTGTATTACGTATAAAATCTACTGACAACTTCTTTAGTTCAACGAAACCCTCAAAGCAAGCAGTCCTGAAATTCCTTGCAGATCTTCTACCTTCAGAAATTCGACATCATTTTTCAGAATGTTTTGTTTTTGAAGGGCATTGATGTATTGAAGGTATTCTTTTTGGTTTTCCATTCCGAAATATACAATGACGATTTTCCCTGGTGCGGTGATTCTTTCCTCGCTGCCTTTGATGTGGGCTTTGTCAAGTCTTTTTTTTATGATTTCGTAGTAAGAATTATAAGCGCCGTCTACATCAAATCGTTTTTCGTCCATTCGGAAACGGATGTCTATTTTTTCGTTATAAACAAAAACCAATGATGCAATATCCAGCGAAATCGGAAGAGATGATTTGAATTTTCTGAACTCGGCTTCCATTTTGCAAATGGTTTCCAGCTGCCAGAAACGGAGCTGATTCAGATATTTTTGTGAATAGTCCAGATTGGGTGCAATATTTTGACCGATGTACAGATTATGCTCAATTCCGTCAGACTTAAAACGCTCGTAATAATGCGGAAAAATCTCCTGAGCTGTAGTTTGCCTATTGTCTAAAATGTCCGCAAGCTTCCGGTTGACTAGTGTTATTGATTCATCAAGATTTTTTCGTTGGTGATAAAAAAGCTGATTCTGAGTGTTGATCTGCTTAAAATAAGTTTTGATATTTTCTTTAATTTCTGCTCTTGGATCAGTTTCTACTTTTGCCTGTAGATAGGGGTGGATTTCATCCTGAAGAAGACGTTGAAATCTTTGTTCAGTATCGGCTTTAATTTCATTATTCAGTTCGTTTTCAAAAATTTCAATTGCTAGAAGGTATTTTTCAGAATCTGAATTGATCGTTGTAAACAATGCATACAGTACATCAAGCTGTGCATTGAGATCTTCTTTCATCAGGTTAAAACGTTTTTCAGAAGAAGAACGAATGTCTGAGAATCCAAAAAGAGGCGACAGATTTTTGAACGAAATTTCTTTGAGTGTATAGATTTTTCTAGACAAAACAGCATTGAAGTATTTCTCTGCTTCATTTCTGAACTTCCAAACGACACTGTCATGAATGGTCGTGTATTCTCGCTGAATAATAGCTTCAATCTGGTTATTTCTTTCAGAGTTGAAACGGGAAACCGAAAACAGAATCATTTCGGTAAAAAATTCAATTTTTTTAAGTTTTAAACCATTCAGGCTATTCGGCTGTGATGAGGTAAACTCCATAATTGCCATCAGTTCGCCGTTTTTCATAATCGGAATGATGATAAAACTGTTTACATTCGCCTGCTTCAATAGCTGAAAAGACGGCAGTTTTTTGATTTCTTCATCCATCTTGTCAACGTTGGCAACCACGATAGGCTTCGAGTTATAGCTTATGTTTTCAAGAGTAGTTTGTCTTATTTCTTCATTGAATGTTTTCAGCCAGAAATCGAGAATGTAACTCGTAAATACATTTTCGTAAATAGGAACGTTTTCGAGTTTCCTATCTTTTTTATTGTAAATCATCAATCCGAAATTAAGATCGGGAACATCAAAGTAAGATTTGAAGATTTCCAGCAGATTTTCGTTAGGTTGAGGATTTTCAATATCAATCTCAATCATGGTTGATTTCAGATCTGATAAGGCTACTTCTGATGTGCAGTCTACAAGTGAAATAATCGCAAAACCGCACATAACCCAAGACTTCGGAGGAAAATGTTTTTTCCAGAGAGAAATATCATCCATGTTTTCCAGAAGCATTTCTACAGTATCCAAATCAGGAATCTGTGTATCTTCCTGAGGATAAATATCCGTAAAATCTGAATTGACTGTTATTTTATAATGCTTCATGATCCCGTACTTATTGGGAATGTCATAATACAGCGGAAGACTGGCTTTGAAATCTGTATTGTAATGAACCTGAAGAATAATGCAGCAGCAGAAAATATAAAATTCGTTTTGGTTAATATCTCTTAGCTTTATCTCAAAATCTGTTCCTGCATCGGCAAGTATATTTTTAAATCTCTCCGTATAATTGAAGGTTATATCAGCCAAAGGAATACTTGCAGCTTTAATTTCGTTATGAGTAAGACCGGTAGGAAAGAGATCTGCAAGAAGAAGCCTTATCAGTTCAGAATGTTTTTCCAGGAGGGAAAGATCCTGAAAACCCTCTCTCAGTTCCGGAAATTTTTTAGTTTTTTCGATTAAAGATTCGGCATAGTTGGCTCTGTATTCCAAACGGTCATTGTACCTGATATGTTCCAGAACATCCAAATATTTTTTGAATGAAATGAAAATCTGAAACGGAGTATCTTCTGTGTACAGTTCTGCCAAACCTGATTGTTTTTGTGGCACAAAGTTATAAAAAAAGCACAACCCGATGGCTGTGCTTTTGTTTATTTTAAAGGATTTCTATAATCCGAACTGCTTGGCAAACAGATCAGGGAAGATACCCAGGATAACCAGTGAAGCAATAATTACAACGGCTACAATATTGTACGTAATGGTGACTCTTTCTGTTGTTTTAAAACTGGATTCTTTGTAGAAAAACATAGCAATAATCAGTCTTAAATAATAAGCAATAGAAATCGCCGAGCCTAGAACAGCTACAATAACCAAAAAAGTATTATCGTCTTTTGCTAAAGCCTGTGCAAATAATGAAAACTTACCCATGAACCCTGCAGTTAATGGTATTCCTGCCATTGACAATAAAGAAATGGTAGCAACCACAGCTAAAAGCGGTTCAGATTTAGCCAAGCCTTTAAAGGCTCCGTAAGATGTTTCTCTTTTAAGTTTTTCAACCCAGATTAGACACATGAAAACTCCAACGGTAGCTAATGAATAAGCGAATAGATAAAAAGCTAAAGTATAGGTTGATAATGCATTCATTCCAAAAAATACCAAACCAATGTAACCGGCATGAGAAACAGAAGAATATGCCAGCATTCTTTTAGCATTAGTCTGTGCAAGACCCATTACGTTTGCCAACAATAAAGTGATGATTAGAAAAACGCCTAAAATATGGATCCATTCGTGGGTAATGCCGGAGAAACCGATGGTCATTAATCTGAATAATGCGAAAAAACCAGAAATTTTTACCACACTTGCCATGAAAGCCGTAATCAGTGAAGGTGAACCCTGATAAACATCCGGACTCCACATGTGGAAAGGTGCTAAAGCTACTTTGAAAGCCATTGCGCATAGCATTAATACTGCACCAAGAATCAGCATTCCGTTTTTAGGATTTACTGTACTGAAATCCTGTATTCTGTATAAATCAAATGTTCCTGTGCTTCCGTAGATAAATGCAATTCCCAGCAATAAAAAACCTGTGGCAAACGCTCCCATCAGGAAATATTTTAAAGAAGCTTCGTTTGATCTTAGGTCTGTTTTGTTAGCTCCCGCCATTACGTATAAAGGTATAGACAGGATCTCAACTCCGATGAACAAAGTAACTAAATTTTGAAACCCGAATAATACGAAACCTCCGCAAAGTGCAAAAAGCATCAGCGCATACAATTCTGACTGGTGATTTCTGTGGTTGCTGAATGCAAATCCTCCAAGGAAGAATAACAGCAAAGTTGTTACAATAGAAATTTTTGTAAATAAAGCTGTATTAGCTCCGTATTCATACATTAATCTGTATTTTTCAAAGAAAGAAGCTTCCGGTAAAAAACTTACATACAAGGCGATGATTAATCCAAAAATCCCGATGTATCTTGCGAATTTTCCTTTTTCAAAAACTCCCGAGAATAGTGCAGCAACCGCTGTAAGGAAAACAATAATTAAAACACTCATAATTTATATTTGAGATTTGAGATGCGAAATTTGAAGTTCAAGGTTCAGAGTTTAAGGTTTGATACCTTTTACTTTTATCTTGATTCTTTAATTCCTCTCTCTTAATTCTTTACTCTTTAAAATTAATTAACCATTGATGAATATACAAACTTCAACGAACTTCCTACCATATCAATAATCGGCTGAGGAAATATTCCCAGAAGAATTACAAATACTGCAATACTTGCCAGTACAGAAAATTCTACAGCTGACAAATCTTTAGCCGTGCTTAAAACTGCTGCATCACCTTCACCAAACATTGCTTTACCATAAAATCTCAAAAGATAAACTGCACAAAGAATGATCGTTAAACCAGCAATTACTGAAGCTAAAACATTAAAATCAAAAACAGACTTAATGAGGATAAATTCACCAATGAATCCATTAGTCAACGGAACTCCCATTGATCCCAAAATAATCAAAAGGAAAAGTACAGCAAATTTAGGAGCTACTTTTGCAAGACCTCCCATTTGTCTGATATCTCTCGTTTTAAATCTTTTGTATAAAATATCAGCACAGAAAAACAATCCTGCTACGTTTACACCGTGAGCAAATGTCTGTACCAAAGCTCCTTCAGCACCTTCAATGGTAAATGTTCCTCTTAATGTAAGAACAGCTGAAGCAAAAATACCGGCAACCATCAATCCAACGTGTGAAAAAGAAGAATACGCAATGATTCTTTTCATATCATTCTGAATGATGGCAATTAAAGCTCCATGTACGATTCCGATAATAGCCAGAATAATTACAATTTGTCCGGAAATTCCTAATATCGCTGTTGGAGTGATAGGCAATAAATATCTTATTACTCCATAGATCGCCATTTTCAGCATAATTCCTGATAAAAGCATAGATCCCTGAGTAGGAGAGTAAGTATAGGTATCCGGCTGCCATGTATGGAAAGGGAAAACCGGAAGTTTTACTGCGAATGCAAAGAAAATAAACCAGAATACTACAATCTGTTGAGTTTCGTTAAGATCCGCATTGTAAAGATCTGTCAAACCAAAAGAAGCGGAATGAATTCCTACATATATAATTCCAGCCAGCATAAACAAAGATCCTACAAATGTATACACAAAGAATTTTGTAGTAAATTCAAATCTTTTGTTTTCTTGTCCCCAAAGTGCTGCAATGAACCAGATCGGAATTAATGTTACTTCCCAGAAAATATAAAATAACAAACCATCTAAAGCTGTAAATACTCCGACAAGACCAAATTGCATCATCAGAATCAGCCCGTAAAATGAGTTTTTGTAGCCAGTGTTTTCGTTAAATGATGATAAAATAATTAGAGGCGAAAGAATGTTGGTCAGCAGCAAAAGAAGCATACTCATTCCGTCTATTCCGAAACGAAGGCTGCTTTTTATAAATTGTGACCAGGGATAATTGATTTCGTGCTGCAAAGTACTATCAACTGTCGGTTCAAAACTGAAATCCGAAAGCACATAAAATGTAAGCAGCATCTGTATCAAAGCAATTCCCAACGCCAAATATTTGCTGGAAGCATTTTTCCAAGCAAAAACTAATCCCGAACCTACAAGAGGTAATAGTAATAATGTTAATAGTAAATAAGACATTATTGTAGTATAAAGTTAACAATCAGTATAATTCCCACAGCTAAAGTCATGATAAGAACATAGTTCTCAACATTTCCGTTCTGAATACGCTTCATAGATCTACCGCTGTCTTCAGCACCTTCTCCTATGTAATCTACAAAACGGTCTAGAACGCCTTTATCAAACATTTTTCCGCCACGCCCAAGTCCTTCAAAAGTTTTTACAATCAAAGCATTGTAAAGCTCATCCACATATAATTTCTTGGCAGAAAGTTTTTCCCAGCCGGTGTAATCTTCTTCTGCTTTTGCTACTTTCTTTTTGTTGACATAAATGTTTTTAACAATAAACCAAACGGTAAAGAACATTAAAACTGTAGCTCCTAAAAGAATCATTTCGGTATTAAAATCAACACCCGAAAGAGTTGCTTCCATTTGTTTGAAGCTTTCTTCTGTTAAAACAGGTTTCAGCCATTCCATCAATTTAGCATAATGACCGTGACCTATAAAGTGAGGAAGATTAATAAAACCTCCTACTACGGAAAGTACTGCCAGAATAATCAGAGGTAAAGTCATGTTCAACGGACTTTCATGCAAATGATGTTTTTGCTCTTCTGTTCCTCTGAATTCTCCGTGAAAAGTTAAATAATACAGCCTGAACATATAGGTTGCCGTAACAGCAGCTAAAATAAATAACATAACCCAGTAAATTGGATTTTTAGCAAAAGCCGCTACTAAAATTTCATCTTTAGAAATCATCCCTGATAATAATGGGAAACCTGAAATTGCCAATGTTCCGATAAGGAAAGTAATGTGTGTAAGAGGAATATATTTCTTTAAACCTCCCATGAAACGCATATCCTGTTCGTTACTCATCGCATGGATTACAGAACCAGCTCCCAAGAATAATAGTGCCTTAAAGAAAGCATGCGTCATTACGTGAAACATTGCTGTTGCGTAAGCACCAAGACCTAAGGCGATAAACATAAAACCAAGCTGCGAAACGGTAGAATATGCCAAAACTTTTTTGATGTCGTTCTGACGAAGAGCGTAGAATCCCGCCAAAGCTGCGGTTAAAAATCCTATGAGTAAAATTCCGTCCTGAACAGTTGGTGCTAAAGTAAATAAGAAGTTTGATCTTACAACCAAATAAATACCAGCGGTAACCATCGTCGCTGCGTGAATCAACGCAGAAACAGGAGTAGGACCCGCCATCGCATCCGGTAACCATGTATATAATGGAACCTGAGCTGATTTACCGATTGCTCCGATAAATAAACTTGCAGTAATAAAAATAATGATATTGCCGTCCAATTCAAATTTAGCAGCGTTTTGTGCTACCGAAATATAGTCTACAGAGTTGGTCTGAGACGCGATCATAAAGATTCCAATCAATAGACCAAGGTCACCAATTCTGTTCATGATAAAAGCCTTTCTTGCTGCCTTACCATATTCCTGATTAGTATACCAGAATCCGATTAATAAATAAGAACAAAGACCTACACCTTCCCAACCGATGAATAAGATCATGTAATTGCTTCCCATTACCAAAAGCAACATTGAGAAGATAAAAAGATTCAGATAAGTAAAAAACTTATAAAAACCTTTGTCATGGCTCATATATCCGATAGAGTAGAGGTGAATTAACGACCCGATTCCTGTGATAATCATGACCATCATTAATGACAGCTGATCAATCTGAAAACCAAAATTAATCTGAACTCCGTTTACTCTGAACCATTCAAAAGCTTTAACGACAACTGCCGGACTTTCTGAGTCAAAATTTAAAAATAAGCTTACCGCAATACAAAAAGAAGCAAAAACTGCTGCTGTTGCCAAACTTCCGACTACGATCTTTGGAAGATTTTTGCCAAAAAGTCCGTTGATAAGAAAACCTATAAGTGGTAAAAGTACTATTGCATAAATTAAATTCTCCATTCTTTCTTATCCTTTTAATTTATTAAAAATTCCTACATCTACAGAACGGGTATTTCTATACAACATCGCAATAATTGCAAGACCAACCGCAACTTCGGCTGCAGCAACGACCATGATGAAGAAAACCAGCAGCTGTCCGTCGCTGTTCCCGTTGTATGCCGCAAATGCAGCCAATAAAAGGTTTACAGAATTAAGCATAAGCTCTACACAACCCAAAATTACAATCGCATTTTTTCTGAGCAATACTCCCAAAACTCCCAGACAGAATAAAACTGAGCAAAGAGTGATGAAATATTCCAAAGGGATGCTTTGCATAAATGTATTAACTTCTCCCATAATTTTATAAATCTTTTTTACCGATTAGTACCGCACCTACAATACCTGCCAAAATCAGGATGGAAGCAAGCTCAAACGGTAAAACATATTCATTGAATAAAAGTCTCCCGAGATTTTTCGTAAGACCTACACCCTGATCAACATTTTCAACCAAAATGTGTTTTTCCTGAACTCCTCTGAAGACTCCCAGAACACCTACTAATAAAATACCGGCAGTAAAAACTCCAATAAATTTTAAAGTATTGTTCTTCTTACTTTCGTCTTCCTTATTGAGATTAAGCATCATTAAGATATAGAGGAATAAAACCATGATGGCTCCTGCATAAACGATGATCTGGATAATAGCAAGAAATTGTGCATTCAAAAGAATATACATTCCGGCAATTGAAAACATTGTAACAATTAATGACAAAATAGCATATAAAGCATTTTTTGCAAATACAAAATAAACGGCACTTGCCACTGCTAAAAACGCCACCAAGAAAAATAAAAACTGATCCATTATTTTACCGCATTTTTTTGTTTCTCGGATTGTCTTTCAGTGATATCAATCCTTTCATTTATTTTTTCAACCAATTTATCTTTTCCGTAGATGAAAGAACCTCTGTTGGTTTCTACGTCTACCAGTCTGTCTGTAAGATAAATTGCAGATTTAGGACAAGCTTCTTCGCACATACCGCAGAAAATACATCTCAGCATATTGATTTCATATACTGATGCATATTTTTCTTCTCTGTAAAGATGTTTTTCTTCCTTCGTTCTTTCTGCTGCAGTCATGGTAATTGCTTCAGCAGGACAGGCTACAGCACACAATCCGCAGGCTGTACATCTTTCTCTTCCCTCTTCATCTCTTTTCAGAACGTGCTGACCTCTCCAGATTTCAGTTCTTGGTTTTTGTACTTCAGGATATGAGTAAACTGCAGGAGCACCTTTCATCACTGTTCTTACAGCATGTTTGAAGGTAATCCCCATTCCTTTGAAAATCGCCGGAAGGTAGATTTTCTCAGAAAAGGTCATCTCCTTATTTGAAACAACTTTAGATCTGTTTGTAAGTTTCATTTAATTATAGATATTAGATGTTAGACATTAGATTTAGACTAATCTTGTCTGTTATCTTAATTATTTACTATTATATTTTAAAATGATGATAATGTTAACTTTTTAAATTATCTTATCATCAGATTTCAAATACTTTCTTAATTACCGAACGCTAAAATTACAGCTCCTGTAATCATCAGATTTAATAATGCAAGCGGAATTAAAGTTTTCCATCCTAAATGCATCAACTGATCGTATCTGAATCTTGGTAACGTCCATCTGATCCACATGAAGATCAAAATTCCGACAACCGTCTTCGTTAAAAATGCTACAATGCTTAATATTCCTGCTGTATTTTCTCCCCAGTTTTGAGTTACCCATTCAATTCCAGGATAATTGTAGCCCCCGAAGAAAAGTACAACTAAAAATGCGTTGGCAATAAACATATTCACATATTCACCAAACATATATAAACCTAATTTCATAGATGAATATTCTGTTGAGTAACCTGTTACCAATTCAGATTCACATTCAGGTAAATCGAAAGGGTGACGGTTGGTTTCTGCCAAAGCAGCCACGAAGAAAATCAGAAATGCTAAAGGTTGGTAGAAAATATTCCAGTTAAGACCGGAACCAATAGGTATAATTCCCCAAAGTTTTCCTTCTGCTTGATTTTCGGTTATAACTTTTAAATCTAAGCTTCCACTCATCATAATGATTGCTAAAAGAGATAAACCCATTGCTAGTTCATAGGAAATCATTTGCGAAGATGCGCGGATAGCTCCTAATAAAGAATATTTGTTGTTTGAAGCCCATCCTCCGATCATCATTCCATAAACACTTATAGAAGCCATTCCGATAATAAATAGTACACCTATATCAATATCTGCAATTTGCAGATCGAAAGAAGTGCCTCCAATATTAAGTGTTTTCCCCCAAGGAATAACAGCTCCGGTAATTAATGAAATGAACATCACCAATGCAGGTCCCAATACGAAAAGAAACTTTTCAGCATTAGCAGGTGTAAAATCTTCTTTAAAGAAAAATTTACCACCATCTGCAAGAGGCTGCAGCAAACCGAATGGTCCTGATCTGTTGGGTCCTATTCTGTCCTGCATGATTGCTGCCACTTTTCTTTCTGCCCAGGTAGAGTAGGCGGCTATCGTTAATGATAACAGGAAAAGCGCAAATACAAGTATTAATTTAAATGTAATTAAATCCATTTTATTTTTATAGATATTAGAAATTAGAAGTTAGAAATTAGAATTACAAAAGTCTGTTATCTAATGTCTGAAATCTGAAATCTTATTAATTATTTTTCGTCTTTTTCGCTGATTTCTTTAGCCATCGGATTGTCTAAAACTCGTAATTCGTCTTTTGGCTTTTCATAATGGTTTAAAGAAATTACCGAGTGTCTGTCGATATGTCTTGGCCCTTCAATATTCCAGTCGCTCAGATTTTTTCTTTCAAAACGGCAGGTATCACAGATAAACTCTTCAACTTCTCCCCACTGATCTTTTCTTGCAGTTACTCTTACGATCTCGTCACCTTTCATCCAAACCGTGGTTTTTCCTGAACATTTATCGCATTTACAAGAAGCATTCATAGGCTTTGTAAACCAAACTCTGCTTGCAAAACGTGCAGTTCTGTCTGTTAATGCTCCCACAGGACAAACGTCGATTACGTTTCCGATGAAATCATTATCCAAAGCTTTATTCAGATAAGTAGAAATTTCAGCATGATCTCCTCTGAAAAGGATTCCGTGTTCGCGTTCTCCTGTTAATTGGTTTGCTGCTAATACACATCTCGCACACAAGATGCAACGGTTCATATTTAATTTGATGTTCGGACCTAAGTCGTCTGCATCATAAGTGTTTCTTTCAAATTCGGTTCTGGTTTCCAGATTTCCATGCTCGTAACCCAAATCCTGAAGATGACATTCTCCTGCCTGATCACAAACAGGACAATCTAAAGGATGGTTTACCAATAGAAATTCGGTAACTGCCTTTCTGCCTTCCTGTGCTTTTTCAGAAGAAAGGTTTTTCACTTCCATGCCATCCATCACATTGGTTCTGCAGCTTGCTACCAATTTGGGCATAGGACGCGGGTCTGCTTCAGATCCTTTAGAAACTTCCACAAGACAAGTTCTGCATCTGCCTCCACTGGTTTCCAGCTTGCTGTAGTAGCACATTGCAGGAGGAACAGATTTTCCGCCGATTTGTCTTGCAGCTTCCAAAATAGAAGTTCCAGGTAAGACCTCGGTAGTCTGTCCGTCTATAGTTATTTTGAATTTTTTAACCTCTTCGCTCATATTCTATGCTTTTCGCTTATGCTGTTAAAAGCTTTTAAGCTCTATTTAATTATACTTTTTCGTATTAAATGTATATCCTATTCCGAAATTAAACTGTGCAAAGACAAAATCCTGCATGGCTTTATCTGGCTTATTGTTCAGCGTAGTTTTTATATCAGGCATATTAATGTATCCTAATTTACCTTCTGCCTGTACAACAATATGTCTTAAGGCAACCACACTTACCGCAGCTCTTGCATCCAGTCCGAAGCCTGCGAGATGAAATCTGTCACTTCTTTCATTCCCCATCAGTCTCACATTAGATTTAGGCAGTAAAGCTCCTAATCCTGCTCCGTAACTCAAAAATATATCAACATTTTTTTTGTTTAAAACATTGTGATATTTCTGTGCTCCAATATTGATATAATTAAGACCGTCTGTATGCTCGAATGTTAAAAATTCTGCATCACTAAGGTCTACTTTACCATTATTTACCATTTCCGCATATTTAGGATCATCAATATGTCCTTGAAAGTTTACGGTCTGGTTTTGATCCATCACATATTTCATGTGATCCATCCCTAGGCTAATTCCGAAATTATCTTTCGGGAAAAAGGTAATCCTGTAATTTACCTGAGGAATGGTAAGGTTTGCCGGATTAAAATATACATTCCATTCAAACTTTGTCTGTCTGTCATTAGCAACCACATTGTCAAGCTGAAAATCATATCCTTTTCCCTTAAAATGAATATCAGAGTTTGAATATTTTGCATTGTTCCAACCCCAGAAAATCATTACAGATCCTTTTTTGAAGGGCTCTGTTTGTGCGCTTGCAAATGAAGCTACTGCTAATAACAGCAGTAATGAAAACCTCTTTTTCAATTTTGTGCTTAAACTAAAATTATAACTAAACGGCAGGTGATGGAATTGGATCTGCATAATTTGCCAATCCGTAGTTTTGTGTTAAACACAATTCCGGATTTTTGATATGCCATTCAAATTCATCTCTGAAATGACGGATCGCCGCTGCAACAGGCCATGCTGCTGCATCACCCAACGGACAAATGGTGTTTCCTTCAATTTTTCTCTGGATGTCCCAAAGAAGATCAATATCTTCCATTTTACCCTGGCCATTTTCTATTTTCTTTAAAATTTTGTACATCCATCCAGTTCCTTCACGGCAAGGAGTACATTGTCCGCAACTTTCGTGATTATAAAATCTCGCCAAAGTCATTGTATGTTCTACGATACACTGATCCTCATCTAAAACAATAAAACCTCCCGAACCCATCATAGTTCCGGTAGCAAAACCACCATCAGCAAGAGATTCATAGTTCATGTATCTTGGTTCACCGTTTACGGTTTTTAATAACAAGTTAGCCGGAACGATCGGAACTGAGCTTCCTCCGGGAATACAGGCTTTTAATTTTTTTCCGTCCTTAATTCCACCGCAATATTCGTCAGAGTAAATGAATTCTTCAACGGTAATCGTCATATCAATTTCATAAACTCCAGGTTTATTGATGTTTCCACAGGCAGAAATTAATTTAGTACCTGTAGATTTCCCAACTCCTATTTTAGCATATTCACCTCCTGTAATATCTATGATAGGAACAACTGCTGCAATAGATTCTACATTATTCACAACCGTTGGTCTTTCCCAAAGCCCTTTTACAGCCGGGAATGGTGGTTTTAGTCTTGGGTTGCCTCTTTTACCTTCAAGAGATTCAAGCAATGCAGTTTCTTCACCGCATATATATGCTCCACCACCTCTTTGAACGTAAATTTCACAATCAAAACCGCTTCCCAAAATATTTTTCCCTAAAAATCCTGCTGCTTTAGCCTCTTCAATGGCTTCTTCTAAAATATCAGGAATCCATGAGTATTCTCCACGGATATAGATATAAGAAACATTTGAGCCTAAACAGTAAGATGAAATCAGCATTCCTTCGATCAACAAATGAGGAAGAAATTCCATTAGGTATCTGTCTTTGAAAGTTCCCGGTTCAGATTCATCAGCATTTACTACCAAGTGTCTTGGAACGCCTTCCGGTTTAGCCAAAAAGCTCCATTTCATACCGGTTGGGAAACCTGCACCACCACGTCCACGAAGTCCGGAAGCTTTTACTTCTTCCAGAATTTCGTCCGGAGTCATCTTCAAAGCTTTTTCTGCCGCTCCGTAACCTCCCTGTTTGCGGTAAGTTTCAAAGTAGCGGATACCTTCTATGTGTGCGTCTTTAAGTAAAAGTTTTTTACTCATTGTTATATGCTTTTAGCGAATGGCTTTACACTTCGATGAACTTAGTGTGATAGCTGTACGCCTTTTTAATTAATTTAAAATTTATTTTTAGTCTAAAGCGATTTGTCCTTCTCTGCATAGATCAAGGATTTCATCTACTTTCTCTATCGTTAAATTTTCATGATAGAATTTTCCTAACTGCAGCATTGGAGCATATCCACATGCACCTAAACATTCAGCTGGCTTCAGAGTAAACATTCCGTCTTCAGTAGTCTGTCCGTCTTTGATGTTGAGCTTGGTTCTGATATGGTTAAGAATTTTTTCACTTCCTGAAACCATACAAGGTCCTGTTCTGCAGACTTCCAAAACATATTTGCCGACTGGTTTCATGTTAAACATAGTATAAAAAGTAGCCACTTCGTATACTTCAATTGGCTTAATGCTTAATAATTCTGCAACATAATCCATGACAGGAACATCCAGCCAGCCTCCGAACTCCTTTTGTGCTAAATGCAGTACAGGAAGAAGAGCAGATTTTTGTTTCCCTTCCGGATATCTTGCAATAATTTTGTGAACCTGTGCTAAACTTTCCGGTTTAAAAGCTATTGTTTCGCTCATTTTTTATCTAAGATTTCAGATGCCAGATTTCAGACATCAGATTTTAAATTTTATATATAAGGTAAAGAGTCTAACATCTAAAATCTGATGTCTGACGTCTTCTTTTTATGCATCTAATTCTCCGGCAATAATATTCATGCTGCACATCGTAACGATAGCATCAGATATTACAGAACCCGTAATCATTTCAGGATATGCCTGATAATATATAAAACAAGGTCTTCTGAAATGTAACCTGTAAGGGCTTCTTCCTCCATCACTAACAAGATAAAAACCTAATTCTCCGTTTCCACCTTCTACAGCATGATACACTTCACCTTTTGGTACATCTGTTTCTCCCATTACAATTTTGAAATGATAGATTAATGCTTCCATTTTTTGATAAACATCCGCTTTTTCAGGAAGGTAAAAATCAGGAACTTCAGCGTGGAAATCTCCTTCAGGAAGATTTTCGTAAGCCTGTTTAATAATTTTGATGGATTCCCAGACTTCCTGTTGGCGAACCATAAAGCGATCATACGTGTCACCCGCTGTTCCTACAGGAATAATAAAGTCAAAATCCTGATAAGATGAATATGGCTGCGCAACTCTTACATCGTAATCAACTCCCGCTGCACGTAAATTTGGTCCCGTAAAACCATAGCTCAAAGCTCTTTCTGCTGAAATTGCTCCAGTTCCAATGGTTCTGTCCATAAAAATTCTGTTTCTTTCTAAAAGGTTACAGAATTCCTGAAATCTTGGTGGGAAGGTTTTAAGAAAATCTTTGATCAGCTCATGGAATTTTGGAGTAAAATCTCTTTCAAAACCTCCGATTCTTCCCATATTGGTTGTCATTCTTGCTCCACATATCTGCTCGTACATATCATAGATACGCTCTCTTTCGATAAACATATAGGTAAGACCAGTAATTGCTCCTGAATCCATTCCAGTTACACCGTTGCAAATCAGGTGATCTCCGATTCTCGCCAATTCCATTAGGATGACACGCATGTAATCTACACGTTTAGGAACCTCCACTCCGATAAGTTTCTCTACCGTCATGTGCCATCCGAGATTATTGATTGGGGCAGAACAATAATTCATACGATCTGTAAGGGTAGTGATCTGAGAATAGTTTCTTCTTTCAGAAATTTTCTCAAATGCTCTGTGAATATACCCAACAGTTTGCTCAGAATGCAGAATTCTCTCTCCGTCCATCGTAAGTACGTTCTGGAAAATTCCGTGTGTTGCAGGGTGGGTAGGTCCCAGATTCAGGGTATATAACTGCCCGTCAATCTGCTCCTTACTGTCGTAATGATTAAGTATATTAGATAATGAGTTGTCTTTCATATTTAAATGCTTTAGGCTTTAGGCTTTAAGCTTATTGCTTACTGCTTATTGCATTATTTTTATCTTCCGAACATGGCATCGTCCTTATCTGTTCTTGTTCCGTCTTCCAAACGGTATTCTTTCAACATTGGATGATAACCAAGATCTTCCATATTCAGAATAGGTCTCAGATCCGGATGACCTTTAAATTTAATTCCAAAGAAATCATAAGTTTCCCTTTCCATCCAGTTGGCTCCTGCATATAGTTCAGTCATAGAGTCAACTTCAATGTTTTCTCTGGACATGAATATTTTCAGACGTATTCTGAAATTGGTCATCATATTATGAAGATGATAAACTACACCTATTTCTTTTTCCGGAAACTCCGGATAATGAATTCCACAGATATCTGTAAGGAAATTGATTTCTAAAGAAGAATCTCTAAGATAATGAATTACTTTTTTGATGTCATCTTTTTTAATTTCAAGAGTTAGCATTCCGTAAGGTTCCGAACTGGAAATTACAGATTCAGGAAATTCTCTTGTGATGGCTTCTAATACAAATTCGTTAGTCATTTCTTAGTTGCTTATGTTGTAAGAATCTAAAAGTTTCTGATATTCGGGGGTGTCTCTTCTTCTGATGCTTTCACTTTCTGCCAAAGCCTGTACCTGCATTACACCTTCTATTATCTGCTCTGGTCTTGGAGGACATCCCGGAACATATACATCAACCGGAATAATCTTATCTATTCCCTGTAAAACGGAGTATGTATCAAAGATACCGCCACTGGAAGCACAAGCACCAACAGCAACCACCCACTTCGGTTCTGCCATCTGTGTATATACTTCTTTCAATACAGGTCCCAGCTTTTTAGAAATGGTTCCGCAGACCATCAGCATATCTGCCTGTCTCGGCGAGAAAGAGTTTCTTTCCATTCCGAATCTTGATGCATCGTAAGTTGGGTTTAATGTTGCCATAAACTCAATTCCGCAGCATGAGGTAGCAAAAGGCAAGGGCCAAAGCGAAAATTTTCTCGCCATTCCTATTACGCTGCTTAATTTAGTTGCGAAAAATCCTTCTCCTTCATAACCTTCCGGAGCTGGTGCATCTGTTCTTATTATTGGTTTTTGATCTGACATTTTTGATTGTTTTAAGATTTTAATTTAGATCAGAAATCACTGTTAATGTTAACCTGAAATTCAATTGAGTTGATCTAAATGTCTTATTTAAAATTATAATTGATATTATTTATCCCAGTCTAGTGCACCACGTTTCCAAACATAAAAAAATGCCAGGAAAAAGATTGCAACAAATGTGAGGACAGCAAAAAAACCTTCAAGACCAAATTCTCTGAAGTTTACTGCATATGGATAAAAAAATACGATTTCGATATCAAAAAGTACAAATAATACTGCTGTAAGGAAATATTTGATGGAAAAAGGAGTTCTTGCGTTTCCTTCAACTGCGACACCACATTCCCAGCTCTGGTTTTTTACAGAATTTCCTTTTTTCTGCTTTGGCCCTAAAAAGTGAGCGCCAAGTAAAGAAATGGCTACAAAGCCCACTGCCACACCAGCTTGTATGAGTATCGGAATATAACTTTCAGGTAAATTCATTTTTACATTATTATCTCAAGTTGCAAATTTAGGGAATAAACCATAAAGCATAAAATTAATCAACTTAAAAGTCTGATTAAATTAGGAAAAAGCGATAATTTAGAATCAATAAAAATAACTTTATTTCTTCATTTTTTTCAGCAGCATAAAAGCCATAAAAGAAATATAGCCGAAGAGAATACTTGCATAAATGATGTTAATTATAGTATTAAGTCTGTCATCATTTACTGCAAAAAATAAATTGTAAATTACAAAACCAGCAATAAGCAAAGCAAAAATGAAAAGATGTATTTTCATACTAAAATTTTAAGGAATATGTTCTTCTTCTTTTATGATTTACCGGATTGTAATCCTGCCAAAGCAGTTGGATGCTTTTATTTTCTTCTAATTCAGGATTGGTCTCAAGGTATTTTACTCCTTTTTTTCTGAAAATTTTCCAGATTTCTTTAAAAATAATTGAGGTTACACCACGTCTTTGATAATCTGGATGAATTCCTATTAAATAAAAATTTGCCCTGTCATTTTTTCTTCCTGCCTGCAAAAAATACCACCATCCGAAAGGTAGCAGCTTTCCTTTTGATTTTTGTAAAGCTTTGGAGTAAGAAGGCATTGTAATGGCAAAAGAGATAAGATTGTTGTTTTCATCTGCAATACATACAATAAAATCTTTATCAATCAGTTTGAAGTACTTTTCTTTATATGTTTTTCTTTGCTCATCTGAAATAGGAGTGTAAGTAGAAAGATGTTTGTAGGTCTCGTCTAATAGATCAAACATAGGATCTACATACTGTAATATTTCTTCTTTATTTTTAAAATTCAGGACTTTCAGTTTGTATTTCTGAGAAATTAATTCATTGAATTTATGAATTTTTTCCGGCAGAATTTCAGGAAACATCAATTCAAATTCCACCCATTCCTTTTCTTTTGTAAGACCTAGCTTTTCTAGATGTTTTGGATAGTATTCATGATTATAAATACCGATCATTGTTGCAAGTTTGTCAAAACCCAACGTAAGCATGCCGGCTTTGTCGAGATTAGTAAATCCCATAGGACCTTCAATCATGCTGATTTGCTTTTCCTTTGCAAAATTAATGGCAGTATCAATCAGCGCTTTTGAAACCTCTATATCATCAATAAAATCAATCCAGCCAAAACGCACTTTTTTTATACCCAGTTCTTTTTCTTCTTTATGATTGATGATAACTGCAATTCTTCCAACTGTTTTTCCGTTTCTCTGAGCTAAAAATTTTTTGGCTTCAGAATACTTAAGTGCAGGGTTTTCGTCAGGATTCCAGATGTTTTTTTCATCATTGATAAAGGATGGTACAAAAAAAGGGTTATTTTTGTACAAATCCATAGGGAATTTCACAAACTGATTAAGTTCATCTTGCGTTTTTACTTCAAAAATTGAAATTTCTGACATGATATTCAGGTAATTTGAATGACAAATATAATTAATAATACCTAATGTTTTGGCACAATTTTTACTTGGATTAAAAGATTATTATTATTTAAAATTTATAAGAAAATGGGAGGTTATTATCTTATTATAGGAATTATCATGCTGGTAAGCTGGCTGGTTTCCTCAAGATTAAAATCTAAATTTGAGTATTACTCCAACGTTCATCTAAGAAACGGAATGTCCGGAAAAGAAGTTGCCGAAAAAATGCTTAGAGACAACAATATACATGATGTACAAGTGATTTCGGTTCCCGGTCAGTTAACAGATCATTATAACCCCGCAGATAAAACTGTTAACTTGTCCGAAGCTGTTTATATGCAGAGAAACGCTGCGGCGGCTGCGGTTGCCGCACACGAATGTGGTCATGCGGTACAGCATGCAGTTGGTTATTCTATGCTTCAATTAAGATCTAAGCTTGTGCCGGTTGTAAGCATCAGTTCCAATCTCATGCAGTTTGTAATTTTTGCAGGAATTGCGGTAATGATTGCAAGCGGAAGTAAATTATTATTAGCAATCGGAGTTATTATGTTTGCAGTAACTACATTGTTTGCTTTTATAACATTACCTGTAGAATATGATGCAAGCAACAGAGCGATGAAATGGCTGAGAGATACCGGAACGGTTACTTCGGAAGAGTTTGTTGGAGTAAAAGACAGTTTAAAATGGGCAGCAAGAACTTATGTAGTTGCGGCTATCGGGTCTTTAGTTCAGCTTCTTTATTTTGCATCATTGCTGATGGGAGGAAGAAGAGATTAGTTTTTAAATTCAAAAGAAATATGCTGCATCTCAGACAATTTGTCTGAGATGTTTTCTTGTAATAAAGTTTTGACAGATGCGGTAAGAGTACAGTGTTCTTCAGCTTCAAAGCTCAGAATTTTTGCATCAAATTTAGAAAGCAAAGTAAAAATGATGTTTTGCTGACTAAAATTAAATTGAATTTCTATCTCTGTTTCCAGTTCTTTTGTAATAACATCAGCTTCTTCCAGAGTAATTTTCGCAGTTTCTTTGTATGCTTTGACAAGACCTGAAACACCTAATTTTGTTCCGCCGTAATATCGTACAACGATCACAAGGATATTGGTAAGTTCATTCCCTAAAAGCTGATTATAAATTGGTAATCCCGCACTTCCGGATGGTTCGCCGTCATCATTAGCGCGGTAGTTTTCTCCGTTTAAACCTATTCTGAAAGCGTAACAGTGATGAGTTGCTTTCGGATGCTCAGATTTTATTTTGTCTAAAGCTGTTTTGAGTTCTGTATCATTAATTACGGGAAACGCGAATCCGATAAACTTGCTGCCTTTTTCTTTTAACAGAATGTTTTCAACAGGCGTGTTGATTGTTTTGTATTCGTACAGCATTTGTATTAGTTTGAATTTTTATAAAATTCAATACAGTTGTCTCTGAAATCCCCTGTTTCAACAGGAATTTCATGGAATTTCGGAGCTTTTGTTCCGTTCTCCAGAATAAGATTATTATTTCTTATAATCAAAGTTTCATCCCACAAACCGGCATCTATAAATTGTTGTAAAACATGTCCGCCTCCTTCAATAATAACAGATTGTATCTGCATTTCGTGAAGTTTTTTTAAAAGATTAAGGATAAAGTTTTCTCTTGATGTTTTGATGAATTTAACATTTCCTTCCTCTGAGTCTTTAATAGAATTAAATATAAGAGTTTCAGCTTCATGATTGAATATGTGATAATCAGTGGGAACTTTCAGATCAATATCTATCAGAATTCTTACGGGGTTTCTTCCGATAATTTCTCTTGTCGTAAGGCTTGGGTTGTCTCGCAAAGCCGTCATTGTTCCTATTAAAATCGAATGCTCGTTATTTCTCAGCTGGTGTACAAACTGTTTGGTAAGAGAATTACTGATTTGTGTAGGCCTAAAATCTTTATCCATAAAATGATCTTTAGATTCTGCCCATTTCAGTATAATGTACGGACGCTTTTTATTATGGTAAGTAAAAAATCTCTTATTCAGCGCAATGCATTCATCTTCAAGTATTCCGGAGATTACTTCAATACCTGCATCCTGAATTATTTTTTTTCCTTTTCCGTTTACCTTGTCATGAGAATCCATTGCACCTATCACTACCTTTTTAAATCCCATTTCTACAATTTTTAAAGCGCAGGGTGGTGTTTTCCCGTAGTGTGCACAAGGCTCAAGTGAAACATAAATGGTAGATTCAGGAATAAGGCTTTTATCTTCAACAGAATGAATGGCATTGATTTCTGCATGGTTATCTCCGGCTTTCTGATGATAACCTTCACCAATAATTTTTCCGTTGTGGACAATCACACTTCCTACTAAAGGATTTGGGTAAGTATTTCCTGTGGCTTTCTGAGCCAGCTCAATACATCTTCTGATAAAAATTTCGTGCTGCATAAGACAAAAAAAGCGAATACAAAAATTTTGCTTCGCCTTATAAGATCAATATTTTATTTTAATTATTCACCGGAAATAATACTGTGAAGATTCTGTTTTAAGGTCTCGAGGTGAGCTTTCTTGTCATCTATAGTATTATAAGTATCTCTAAGGAGCGGGTTTTCTCTTGTTGGTTTGTTGAAGAAGGCTAAGTTATTTTCAAGCTTTGCAATTTCTGATTCCAGATCGGCAATCTGGCTTTTAATTTTTCTGGCTTTATCAGTTAACTGATTTTCAGATAATCCTTCTTCTTTAAGCTCCAGTTCATTCGTTTTATTAAGCTTAAGCTTTTCTCTTAATGTACGGTTGAATTCTGAATTGATAGCCATCTTGTCTCTTGGTACTTTACCGATATTGTTCCAGGAAGTTTTGATTGCCTCAATTTTTTCGATACTGCCTTCATCATTGGAGATTGCTTTCAACTCTTCAAGAAGATCTTTTTTGAGCTTGTAGTTTTCTTTCCAATTATCGGTAGAAGCACTGCTTTTTTCGCGATAATTATTAAAGAATATATTACACGCATCACGAAATTCATCCCAGATTTTGTTGGTCATGCTTTTTGGGACGTGTCCTATTTTCTTCCAGTCTTCCTGAAGTTTTTTAAACAAAGCAACGGCAATATCCCAGTCCTCAGAATGCATATTATCCTTAGCAGTCTGAATGAGCTTCATTTTTTCTTCCAGATTTTGCTGCTGTGAACCTTTCAGGGATTTATAATAATTGTTTTTTGTAGTATTAAAACTTCTTAAAGTAGTTTTAAAATCGGTCCAGTTAGTATTAGAAAGCTTTCTCGGAACGCTGCCGGTCTTCAGAAATTCTGTGCGGAGTTCTTCAACCTTTTTAATAGCATTCTGCCAATAGTTATGATTAGGATTTTCCTGCGGTTCAGAAAGTTTTTTTATTTCGGCTATAATTTCGTTTTTCTTCTCAAGATTAGCATTTTGCTCAGTCTCAATTGCGGCTGAAAGTTCAGTTTTTCTTTCGTGAATTTTGTTTGAAATTTCCTTAAATTCTTCCCATGTTTTTTCACGGAACTCTTCTGCCACAGGTTCTGCTTCTTCTTTCCAGAGCTTGTGAAGATATTGAAGCTCATTTAATGCTTTTTGTACCACCGGTTCGTTTTCCAGTTCTTTAGCACGGGCAATAATATGCTGTCTTTTTTCTAAATTGTGGCTGTATTCCTGCTCCAGAAACTCTTTATTCATATCCAGCATCTGATAAAACTGATTCAGATGATGGAAATAATTGTTGTTCAGGATTTTGAATTCAGATTTGGCAACCTGACCTGCGTTGGTCCACTCTTCTTTAATCTCTCGGATTGATTTGAATAAATTGATACCGGGCTCAGAATTAGTGTAAAGATTTTTAAGTCTCTCAATAATTCCCTGACGGTGTTCAAGATTCTTTTTATGCTCTTCCTCCTGACTTTTCTGAAAGTTGTCGTGTTTCTCTCTGAAAATATTAATCAGCGCAGAAAGTTTTGACTGTAGCGGATGTTCGTAGCTGAAATCTTCTAGCGCATTTCCAGCATCAGTATATTCGTGTTTTTTGTCTTCTATCTCATCATGGATAGAGTGATTTGCTTTTTCTTTTAGTGCATTAAACTCGCGGAATCTTTCCCCGGCATTGCTGGAATTGATGATTTTTTCCATTTCCTTTAATGTGTCGGAAAGAGACAGTTCGGCAACAGGATCATGTTCATTATCGCCATGATCATCATGATGATTTTCCTGGTTGTCGATGTTTTGTTCGTTTTCCTGAACTTCTACAGAAGGTTTGTTTTCTTCGTTTTCAGAAAGATTATTTTCTGTTGTCATAGCAAATCTTTTATGATAATGGCATTAAATTTCTTAAAAATGAGTTGATACAGCCAATTAAGTTACTAATTTATGTTATTTTTTTTGAAATGACCAAATTTCCCATGCTTTTTCTGCCTGTTGTTCCAGCATATAAAATCCGTTGACTGTTTTTGCGCCTTTTTCGGCTGCATTGAGAATAAATTTTGAACATTCAGGATTGTAGATAAGATCAATTACTAAATGTTGCTCTGTAAGTGCTTCAAAAGGAAATTTCAGGCAGTCTTGTGTGTTGGGAAAAGTTCCTACAGGTGTACACTGAATGATCATTTTATTCTGAGAAACAATATCAGTATCTAAATTTTCAAAATTGATTTCAGATTTTCTGGATACTGTTTGAAATGGAATCTGATGTTTGTTTAATACGTATTGTACCGCTTTTGCTGCACCGCCATTTCCCAAAACAAGCGCAGACTGATGATGATGTTTCTTATGGGCAATTAATGTCTTCTCAAAACCATATGCATCTGTGTTATATCCTGTTGTTTTACCGTTTTCAAACAAAATACAGTTTACTGCCCCAATTTTTTCGGCTTCGTCGCTTATATCATCCAAATATGATATAATTGCCTCTTTATATGGAATGGTAACATTCAGCCCGGAAATAGTTGGATCTGAGAAAATTTTTTCTATCTCATCAATGTTCTGAACATCAAAAATGTCATAAGAAAAATCTGTCAGTTTTTTCTTTTTGAATTTATCCTCAAAATATTTTTTTGAAAAAGAATAGGAGATATTCCTGCCGATTAATCCCAGTTTATGTGTTGTTTCCATAATTCAAAATTAGTAAAAAGGCTGATAAGATTGTAATTTTCAAGAATAATTATTCATTATCTTAAAGGTGAAATTTATCAACCTTAAATGACTGAAAAAAAGTTTGGTTTCTGGATTATTAGGATTTAACTATTTCATTGACAAGCAATATGTTGGTGCGAAATTTGATTTTGTACTGATTGAAATCACCAAATCATTTAGTTATGAAATTTAAAGCTAATTATCTTCTGCTTGCTTCGGCATTTTTTTTTGTAAGCTGTTCAGACAGTCTTGAGCAGGTTATTGAGGAACCTATTAATGAAGCAATTTATCCGCCGGTGGAGAGCAATCCGGCAAATACGAATTATCCTCCCGCTTTTGCCGGACAAACAAGAGCAAACGGCGTCAAAACTACAACTCCTTTTACGAGTGCAATCATTACATCCTCATTAAACTCGCCTTGGGGAATCACAGCTCTGCCGGATGGGCGGCTTTTAGTTACTCAAAAAGGCGGAACCATGAGAATTGTTACCAATACAGGATCTGTAGGAAATCCTATCACAGGAATTCCTTCTGTAAATTCAAACGGACAGGGTGGCTTGCTTGGAGTCTGTATTGATCCCCAATTTTCTTCTAACAGAATGATCTATTGGCTTTTTTCTGAAAATGTTGCAGGAGGAACTGTAACTTCCGTTGCTAAAGGAACGCTTTCAAGTTCTGAAGCAGCCATACAGAATCCTACTGTTATTTACAGAGCAAACCCTTCTTCCTCAGCTGGGAATCTGCATTATGGCGGAAGAATTTTATTTGATCCTACCGGAAACCTTATGATAAGTGTTGGTGAAAGATCAGATTTATCTACAAGACCTTTGGCGCAATCTGTTACAGCAGCAATTGGAAAGATTATAAGAATTACTAAAGACGGAAATCCTGCGCCGGGAAATCCTGCATTTTCTCAATCTGGAGCATTACCAGAATTATACAGTATAGGACACAGGAATCCGCAAGGTATTGCATTGCATCCTGTAACTGGAGAGTTGTGGCAGGGAGAGCATGGGCCGAGAGGCGGCGATGAGATCAACAGGGTCTTACCGGGAAAAAATTACGGGTGGCCTACGATTACGTACGGTATTGAATATAGCGGAGCGGTTATTGGAAGCGGAATTCAGCAGCAGAGCGGAATGGAGCAGCCAGTGTATTACTGGGATCCGGTTATTTCGCCAAGCGGAATGACTTTTTATCGTGGAAACAACATTCCTGAATGGCAGAATAATCTTTTCGTAGGAGCTTTGAGCGGTCAACATATTGTAAGATTGGTAATTAAAGATAATAAAGTAATGGGAGAAGAGCGTCTGCTTGAAAACGAAGGACAGCGTTTTAGAGATATTGTTCAGGGGACAGACAATGCTTTATATGCAATTACCGACGGAGGGAGACTGTACAAAATTCAGAGACAATAAAGCTTGGAAATATATTATAATTAAAAGAGAGCCTTTCAAATAAAGGTTCTTTTATTTTTTTGGATCTCTCTAATATTTATATAAGCTCAATTTATTTTCTTCAAGAAAGCAAAAGTTTGTTGAACTTGATATTTTCTAAGTTTTTAAGTAACTTTAGAAAAAATAAAAATATGCAGATAGAAACACGAACGCTGAAAGTGGAAGACTATGATGAGCTGGTAGACACCATGAGAAGAGCCTACCCTCAAATGTCAGAGTACGTCTGGTCAAAAAAAAGTATTGCAAAACTCAATAAAATCTTCGAAGCAGGACAGATCTGTATTACTGTAGATGATAAAATTGCTGCGGTTGCTCTATCTATCATTGTGAATTATGATGAATTTGGTGATGATCATACCTATAGTGATATTACCGGTAATTACACATTCAATACACATATTTCAACAGGAAATGTTTTATATGGAATCGAAATATTTGTAGATCCTCAGTATCGGGAACTGAGATTGGGAAGAAGGTTATATGATGCCAGAAAAGAGCTTTGTGAGCAGCTCAACCTCAAATCCATTATTCTGGGCGGTAGAATTCCTCATTATCATAAATACAGTCATGAGCTTTCACCCAGAGAATACATTAGAAAAGTGAGAGATAAAGAAATGTATGACCCTGTGCTTTCATTCCAGCTTTCCAATAATTTTTTGCCGATAAAAGTTCTTAAAAAATATCTTCCAGAAGATGAAGCTTCCCGTGAAAATGCGGTTTTAATGCAGTGGAATAATATCTATTACAGCAAAAAACCCAACACGATGCAGGATAGTGTTGTGAGACTTGGGTTGGTGCAATGGCAAATGAGGCATTTCAAAGATATTAATGAATTTTATGAGCAGGTAGAGTTTTTTGTTAATGTAATGGGAGATTATAAATCAGATTTTGTACTTTTTCCGGAGCTATTCAATACACCTTTGCTTGCACCTTTCAATAAGCTTTCGGAGAGAGACAGTATGATTGAGCTGGCAAAGCTGACAGAACAGATTAAAAATAAAATCTCAGAATTAGCGATCAGTTATAATGTCAATATTATTTCAGGAAGCATGCCGATTTATGAAAATAACGAATTGTATAACATCAGTTACCTGCTGCATCGTGACGGAAGAATAGATGAATACAGAAAAGTGCACATCACACCCAACGAAAGGAAATATTATGGGATGAAAGGCGGAAGCGAAATCAGAGTTTTCGATACCGACTGCGGGAAAATAGGTTTGGTAATCTGTTACGATGTGGAGTTTCCGGAACTGCCGAGAATTCTCGCCGATCAGGGAATGAAAATTCTTTTTGTTCCTTATCTAACTGATACGCAGAATGCATATACCAGAGTTCGTCATTGTGCTGCGGCAAGAGCCATAGAAAACGAATGTTATGTTGCTATTGCAGGATGTGTAGGAAATTTACCGGGAGTAAATAATATGGATATTCAGTTTGGTCAGGCGGCGGTTTTCACGCCTTCAGATTTTGCCTTTCCGTCAAATGCCATAAAGGGAGAAGCAACACCCAATACAGAAATGACCTTAATTGTTGATGTTGATTTGAATTTGCTGAAAGATCTTCACTATAATGGTTCAGTTCAGATTTTGAATGATCGTAGGAAAGATTTGTACGAAACATATTTAAGGTAAATTATAATTCTAAAATGAAAAAAATAGGAATAATCGGTTGCGGCTGGCTGGGTTTAAGATTAGCCGAAAAATGGAATTCGGTTTTTGAAATATTTACTACGACGACAAATAGCGAAAAAGCAGAAGTCTTAAAGGTGAAAAATCTCAATCCCACAACCGTAAGTTTTCCGGATGATAAAATCATTGACAATATCAATCAATGGAAAAATATTTCAGATCTGGATGCTGTAATTATTACTGTTCCGTTTTCTCATAAAAGATATTCAGAAGAAACTTTACAAAATCGGTTTCAGAATTTATTTTCATTCATTGGAGATTATGACGGACAAATGTTTTTCATGAATTCTACGGGAGTCTATCCAGATCAGCTAAAAGAATTTTCAGAAGAAGATTTGCCTTCCCGACAAGTTACGGAAGAAAGAATAATTAAAGCAAAATATCCGCAGATCAATATTTTGAGATTGGCTGGTTTAATGGGAGACAACAGATTGTTGAGCAATTATAATGTATCAGATACAAATGCACGAGTCAATCACATCCATTACGAAGATATTGCTTTGGTGATAGAATTGATGATCAATCAGAGGCTGCATTCAAAATTATACAATGTGGTAGCTCCCATCCATCCGACTAAAGCTGAAGTAATTTCCAGCCAGAAAAATCTTCCTTTGCCCGATGAATTCAATCCTGAAAACAGAATTATTTCTTCAGAAAAAATCATTTCAGAGCTTGGATATAGCTTTAAGTATCCTGATCCGAAATTTTTTCATCTCAAAAAAAATGATTAAAATACAAAAAGCTCACTTCAAAAACGAGGTGAGCTTTATATTTTATATGTTTTTCAGATTAAATTACCTTTAATGCAGATTCCAGAGCCAATTCTATCATGGGTTTTAAAGCTCTTTCTCTTTCGTCAGCAGAAATTTGTTCATGAGTAGGGATAATATCCGAAACGGTGAGAATAGTCGCTGCATTTTTCCCTAATTGTTTAGCATTGGCAAACAAACCAAAAGCTTCCATTTCTACAGCAGGACAGTTGTATTTTGTAGCAATTTCAGGAACGGCAGGGTCTTTTCTGTAAAAAATATCACTGCTGTGAATATTGATAGGTCTTGATGCTAATCCCAGTTCTTTTGAAGTCTCATTGATAATATCAAAAATATTTCCCTGGTGCGAAAGGATATCTTCCTCAAATCCCCATGCAAATTTTGCATACGTACTCTCGCTTGCTGCATTTTCCACGTTCAGGAGATCAAATAATTTCACATCATTAGAATATCCGCCGCAAGTTCCGATTCTGATGATTGTATCTACCTCGTATTCCGTAAAAAGCTCAAAAGAATAAATTCCGATGCTTGGAAAACCCATTCCGCTTGCTCCGATAGAGATTTCTTTACCTTTATAAGTTCCTGTGTAATAAAAAATGCCTCTCGTCTGACTAACCAATTTTGCATTTTCAAGGAAATTTTCTGCGATATATTTTGCTCTTAAAGGATCTCCCGGCTGTAAAACTACTTTTGCGATTTCTCCTTTTTTGGCACTGATGTGAATGCTCATTTTTTTAATTTAAAAATTTTCACAAAGATAATAATTAACTGAATTATCAGACTTATGTATTTTTAATGTATTTTCATAGTAAGACTTTTATAAGAAGTTTTTTGATAAGATCGAATATTTTTTTAGAAGCTTTTTCCCGCTTTCCGCTGTATCTTTTTTGCGGCAGCTCCGTTTCACTTCGCCGCCACAAAAAAGGATGCCGCTGCAATCGGGGCTAGAATTCAGGATTTTTCATCAAAAGACATCTTTAAAAGATGATAAAATCAACATGTTAAAATTCAGATAATTCGGAAAAAATTTTAAATTTGTTCAGCAATGCAAAATAAATCTCCATTTTTAGATACAATTTTACAACTCAGAAAAGACGGCTCACTGATCGTCTATTCAGATCTTCACCAAACTTCTGCAAAAGAAGAACAGGATGCAGCAGATTATCTTCAATCAGAATTTGAAAGAGAAAGACTCAATTTTCTTGCAGATACAATATCATTTAGCAAAAATGCAGCAATTTGGGCGGCAAAAGTTGTTTATCATAGTGCACAGTTGTACCTTATAAGAAAAGATACGACAAAAGATTTGCAGAAATTAATTGTAGATTTTCAGAGTGAAAAAGATATTTCGGCAATTATTTCGGCAGATTTAACTTTAAGATTTTTATCGCAAATTTATGATGCATTACAGGTTGCAGATTCCGAAGATCCATTGATTAAAATGCTGGAAAATATTTTAAAACAGTTTCACTATTCAGCGGTTGGATGTGATCTGGATCTTGAAGAAATCAACTGGGAAGAAGAGTTAAAAGACAAAATTTACCGAAAACTATATCTCGAAAGAATCGTTGAGAAAAAAGATTATAAACTTGCTGAAATTCCATACATCAATCAATTACTGATTGCGGAATTTGGCATTTATAAAGATATTTATTGGAAAGAACTGAAAACAACAGAAAATTAAGCTTTATTTTTTGCTAAGTGAACGCCTTTGCGAAATTAAAAACAGTTAGTAGTCAAAAGAAACTTTGCGGACTTTGCGTCTAAAAAACAGTTCAGAAAAGAAATAATTTTTATCAAAAAAGAAAAATAACTATAAATGTAGAACTTTGCTCGCTTTCTTAAGTGAAATCGAAGATTCGACGTAGTCAAACGCCTTGGCGAACTTAAAAACCATTAGTAGTCAAAAAAAAAACTTTGCTGACTTTGCGTCAAAAAAAACAGTTGCAATTAAAAATGAAGTCAAAAATTATTATATAAAAACACATGACTCAAAATATAGAAAAATTAAACAAGGTTTTAACCTTCGTAAAAGATACATTTGTCGGAAAAAATGACGTCGTCGATTTATTGGGAATCTGCCTTTTGGCAAGAGAAAACGCATTTTTGTACGGACCTCCCGGAACCGCAAAATCTGCCATTGTAAGAACGTTGGCAAAAACAGTAAAAGACGGAAAAAATTTCGAATATTTATTAACCCGTTTTACCGAGCCGAACGAAATTTTCGGTCCTTTTGATATCAGAAAATTAAAAGAAGGAGAATTATTAACCAACACAGAAGGAATGATGCCCGAAGCATCCATGGTTTTTCTGGACGAAATCTTCAATGCTAATTCAGCCATTCTGAATTCCCTGTTGATGGCTTTAAATGAAAAGATTTTTAAAAGAGGAAAAGAAACCAAACATCTTCCTGCGCTCATGTTCGTGGGAGCGAGCAACGTTCTTCCTGAAGACGAAGCATTGAATGCGTTGTTCGATCGTTTTCTGATCAGAATTAATGTAGATTATGTTCATCCTGATCTTCTTCAGCAGGTACTTTTAGCCGGAAGAAAACTGGAAAACAATACCGAAACAGAAACTCCGGAAATTCTCTCCCACGAAATAAAAGAACTTCAGAATTTGTGTAAAACAGTCGATCTGAGACCGATTTACGAAGTATATTTAAATACAATCATCAATCTCCGAAATACAGGAATTGCTATTTCTGATCGTAGAGCCGTAAAATTACAGAACCTCATCGCAGCAAGTGCTTTAATTTGTGGCAGAAACGAAGCCATTTTGTCAGATTTGTGGGTGCTGAAACATATTTGGGATACCGAAGAACAGATTGAGATTTTAGAAGGCATCATCAACAGAACGATTGAAATAGATGACAACCCCAAATCTCATCCTCAGGCAATGCAAAACAAAACGCCGAATCCGGAAGAAGTGATGAAAGATGTAAAAATCCTGATTGAAAGATGGAATCAGGGTTCTTTAAGTTTTGAAGAGCAGAACGTGATCAAAGATAAACTAAGATATCTTCAGACGCGATGCGAGTGGATCAGAAATCCTGAACAGAAACAGTACATTCAACAGGAAATTGAAAGTCTATGGCAAAAGATCCTTCAAACAGTCTAAAAGAGTTCTGGGCAGAAATTCCGCGTGCAGATGAAGATTTTCTGGGTTCCATCCGTGACTGGAAAAATGTTCAGATTGCCTTGGAGGAAGACGTAGTTTGGCTGAAAGGTTTTACCGACGAACAGGCTGTTTCATCTGAAATTCAGCAGTTGCCTAATTTTCTGCTTTATGAATTAAGAGACGGACTTTTATTCAGGAAAGAGGCTCTGGTTCCAAGCAAAAAAATGAGAACGGCTTTGCTCTGGACTCCTATTGATAAAGCTTTAAGGCTAAAATTTCCTATTTCCAACAATAATTTTTTTGGAATTGATGGAAAAATTGAAGTCAAACTGAAACCCAGCGAAGAAGAGCATCCTGCAACGGTTTTATTATGTTCGATTGCTGAAATTAAGGATGTAATGATAACCTTGCCTAAATTTAAATTAGAAAAAATCAACTGGATTGTGGTTGGAAATAAGGCACTGTTTACCGGAATACCATTACTTAGTTTCCCTGGAAAAACATTTTGGGAGAAGGACGGGCATTTTTTGCCAACCGGTTTTGATTTTGAATTTAAAAATCTGAGTGTTTTATTGCAGAAAAAGTACAATGAATGTGATGAAAAATGGCTTTTATGGAACGAAAGCGGAAATGTTTTGCATCTTAATAAAGATGATTTCCGGAAGTTATCTGTAAGTTCATTTCGTTTAACAGAAAAATCTTTGGAATGGATGTAAAAGAGTATTTTCAGTCGTACGAGGATTTTATTTGGGAATGGACAACCGATGATGATATTCAGGATGATAGCGGATATAACGAAAATAATCTCATCTCTATTCCTAATATTGGCGTTATTGCCTATCGTTCTTATATTATAGAAGTTCTCAATACTTTGGAGAACGGGCTGCCTTTGTTTAGTCCTTTTTTGTTGGTTCTTTATGCTACAAACGAGGGATATATTGATTTAATAAGTCTTGAGAATCTGCTTAGGAAAAATCCCATGAGCTCAGTAAAGTATATTGGAGATTTTATTGATCCTTCGGTAAGATTTTTAAATAATCTCAATCATCTGCCTTCAAATTATAAAAAAGGACAAAACCGGATTTTATTAATTCAGACTTTGTTTACTGATGATTTCAATTCAATTAGCGTTCGTACCTCTAAAGAAATTCTGTCAGAACTTAAAAAATCTCCTTTTTTAATAGGTGCTTCGGCAAATAAAATCGAAATAACGATTGCTAAATTTTCCAGAGACTTAAGGGTTTTGAACAGTTTAAATAGTAAATTTCCAACAACAGAATCTATTATTAATGCAATGAAAGGCATTATTGATATTCAGGAACTGGAAGATGAAGTGGTGGAAGAAGAAACCACCGTTGAAACTGATAAAGATTTTATTCAGGAACTCATTGAAGAGCCGAAAACATTTCAGATCGGAAGCTTAATTAAAAGAATCTGGAGCGGTCTGAAAGTCCCGATGCGCCATCTTTCGCCGGGAGAACAGCCGATTGGAGGAATCTCGGATATAACCAACAAGGGTGATTTCAACAAAATGCTTTTGTCCGAATTTGCCAATGAGGATGAGGTTTTCATGAACCGTATTGCGAACAATGAAGCGTTGTTTATTCAAAGGGAAATTCCACCTGATGAAAATATTTTTGAAAGAATTATTTTAATTGATACTTCTTTGAAAAACTGGGGAACCCCGAAAATTTTAGCGTTTGCATCGGCAATTGCAGTTATCAAGCATCCAAAAGCGCATTCAGAATGTAAAGTTTTTGCATTAGGAAATGATATTTTCCCGATTTCTCTTAACAGGGTAGAAGAGGTAATAGAAAACCAAAATCATGTAAGTCCGGTTCTGGAAGTTTCAGAAACACTCGAAAAGTTTTTTAGCGAAGAGCATACAGAGAACGATCTGGAAGTATTTTTCATCACTAATCAGGAGAACTTAAATCATCAAAAAATTCAGAAAGTTATTCATGAAAACAGAGACCGTCTGAAATTTTTGGTGACGACTTCCGCAAATGGTGAATTGAACTTTTACAAGCACCATAAAGGGACGAGAAAACACATTCAGAAAATCATGCTGCCATTGCAGGAATTGTGGGCAAATCCGCCGAAGAAGACCCATAAAAATGAGGATCTGCATAGAAGAAGCTTAAAAGCAACTGATGTTCCGATAAATTACCCGATTTTGTTTCCGATACCAATAAACAAGATTGCTGCATTTTTATATGAAGGTGAATTTTTCATTTTAAGTGCTAAAAAACAGCTTTTGAAAACTTATCTTTCAGATAATTATTACAATCGGGAATATTATGACCAATATAGAATTCATCGTGGATGTGAGGTTTTGATCGAAAATATTTCGGTAAAGCCGAGAGGTCAGTTTGCATTGGCAAAAAATAAACAGCAGCATTTCATTTTGTGCCAATATCAACCGGACAAAAAACTGATTTCTAAACTCAATCTGAATACAAAAGAATATTCTGAACTAAACTTATCTGAACATAAAATTCCGTTAAATTTTGAAGTAAATTATTTCAACAGAAAATTTTATCTGAGAAATGATGATTCACCATGGATTTTTGAAATAAATATTGACGGACAGATATCTTTAGAATCGGTAAAGAATGATCCTGAAATAACCAAAAGCAACACAAAAGTAAAAACGGAATTGGAAAGATTGCAATATGGTTCTAATAAAGTGCTGAGTAATTTTAATTTCATAGGAATCAATGGTGCAAAAGATTTGGTTATATCTAAATATGCATTGGAACCTGATTACAACGAAGCATTAATTTTAACAAAAAACAAATCAAAGGTTGAAATATTTGCAACAAAAAATAAGAACAAATTTACTTTTTCTGAAGGCAGTGAAATTATCACAGACTCTCGTGGAATGATGACTTTCAATAGCAGTAACAAAAATATTCCTGCTTTTTACATCCCGACTTCCATTCAACGATATTTGGCAATCGGAACCAAAACTGAATTTTCAGGCTCAGAATATTTTCTTCCGCAGGAAAATCTGCTGAAAATGAAAACAACAGAGCAAATGTATGAGGAATATCTAGCACCTTTTATAGATCAAATTTTGGATTATGGAATTTAGAATTAAACCTTTTCCGAAAAATTCTTATCCGAAAAGAGGACTTTTAATCAAAGGTTCTGCACCGTATTTATGGCTTCGGGAAATGGATCTTTTAAATATTGATCTGGATGAAGTCAGTTCATTCCCGGTTCCTTCAGATGAGCCGAATGTTTTGTACGGATGTTTCCTGATTTTCAAAAATCTGGTTCCGAATGAAATCGGAAAAAATTCTTACTTTCAATGCGTTGAAAACAAATTTTTCATTCCGGAAAACACCATTTTTTATCCTAAAGTAAATCCTGAAGAATGGCAGAATATTGAAGCACAATACCTCATCATGCATCCCGAATTTGGTTTGGTGAAGTTAAATGAAGAAATCAACTGGCTTTCTCTCATTCAGGATCCGGAATTATCAGCCGAGACAATTCGTAAACCTTTGAACGGTGTGGAAATTCCTTCTGAAATCAGGAGTTTTATAGTTGAAATGGATGACGAAAAAGTTCTGGAGTCGCTGGAAAAGCCGCAAGCTGAAGAAGAATGGATGAAAAACCTGCCTTTTGATATGAAAAAGGTGATGGCAGGTAACAAAAAAGAAATCGAAAAATATTTAAAATATATTGAAAAATATCCCGACAGAGCAGTTGAACTTGGCGTTCCGCTTGATATTATGGGAACTTCAAGAGGAGATGGTTTCAGCAAATTCAGATTTGGAAATTCGTGGTGGAATAAAATTTTTGGAGAAAGCAATTCTTCAAAAAGTTCAGGTTCAGAAAAATACCGCTGGGTTTTTTGGATGTTTTTGATTGTACTGGCTTTAGCAAGAATCGGGTTTTATTTTAATAAAGATGAAAATCAAGCCGGAGAGAAGAAATTTGTAGGCAATGTTGAAAGTCAGAAAGAAGCCGAAAATATTTTAGCATTCAAATCGGGAGTTACAGAAATCAACCAGAAAATAGATTCTCTATACAGAAAAAGGAGAGGAAAGCTGATGAATGATTTTACAATGGCTCAATCTGAATCTTTCCGTGGGAAATCAATGAAAGAAGTAGAAAAAGACATTCAAAAATACAGGGAAGACGAAAAAAAATCAAAAGATTCGCTGAAAGGAATTTACAGCCTGAAAATAGAGGAAGTTGTTGTCAGAAAAATGCAGAAAGTTCAGGATGAAGTTTTAGATTCACTTAAAAAGTCCGGCACCGGAAATCAGGCAGATGAAGGCATATTGAAATCTGTTCTTACGAAAAAACAAAAAATGATGGAAGATTCTCTGGGGAGATTTTACGGAACCATTGAGCCTGTATTTGAGATTCCGGAAAATCCTCAGTCTTATCTGGAAGGAAATAATGTGTCGTCAGATGATCAACCTGAAAGCGTTTCGCTTTCTGAAATTTTAGGACTGATTGTTTTGATAGCAGGAGGAATTGCGCTGTATTTCAGGCTCTTCAAAAAGAAACAGATTCATTTGGGAGGTGATAATCTTTCTCAGGGAATGAAAATATTTCTTATGGTTCTGCTTGTGGGGATGCTGGTTTATATTTTTTATCCTTTGGTAGAAATGTTCGGCTACAACTGGCTGTTCTGGATACTCGTGATTGCAGTTATACTGGTGCTCTATCGTCTTTTCAGTGAAGACAAAACTATTTTAAATACCGATAAAGATGAATAAGCAGAAGTATATAGACAAATTTATGGCTGCATTTTTTATTCTGGCAATCTTCAAACTGATCGGAATATTTGCGCAGCTTTTTCACAAAAGTTTCTGGAGTGTAGTGGGAACTTTGGTGCTGTTTCTCGTAATTGCATTCATTGTTTTTTTAGTTTTAACATCTTTAAAAGATAAAGAAAAAAACTCTTCAGGAAGAAAAAGATCAGGCAATGGCAGTTTTTATCTGGAATCAGCATTATTTGATAAACTGAGAAATAAGTATGAAGAACTGGCGCAGAAATATATTGATGAAAAAGAATATACCCGTGCGGCAAAAGTATATATGAATTTGCTTCAGGATAATTATCGGAGCGCTAAAACGCTGGAAGAAGGCGACTTGTATAATGAGGCAGCAGTTATTTATCTTAAAAAGCTAAAAAATAAATCTGAAGCTGCCTATTGCTACGAAAAAGCAAAACAGTTTCATAAATCTATAGATTTATACAAAGATTTAGGGCAGAAAGAAAAAGTAGGAGATTTGTATAAGCAGCTGAATGATATGAAAAATGCCAATACTTATTATCAGATGATGGTGGATGATTATGTAAATAATAACCAAATGTTGAAAGGCTCTCTTATTTATCGAAAGAAAATGGAAATGCCTGAAAAGGCACAGGAAATTCTTTTGAAAGGCTGGAATGAAAATAAAGATGCCTTCAATTGCCTGAATAATTATTTTATGAATATTAATGATGTGGATATGTTGAATGATAAAATTCAGGAATTATATAAAGTTACTCCCGCAGAAAAGAAACTGATTTATCTGGAAGCGATGAAACATAAGTTTAAAAAAGATCATAAGCTTCAGTCTGTAACGAGGGATATTGCTTACGAAATTATTGCTGAAAATGCAGATGAAAATTCTTCTATTGTTAATGAGCTGAAATATTTTAATCCGTCTGATGAGGTTATTCTGAAAGATATTTCAAGGTATAAAACCGGAAAGAATAGAATTTTTAGAAATTAAAGGGATTGCCTTTTATGCAATAAAAAAAAACCGCCGGTTGGCGGTTTTTTCATGGTTATCAGAGTTTAGATTATTCTCTGTTTTTTACTAATACCCAACCGGAGTATTTCATTAGGGTGCTGTTTTTATCATTTTCATTCCATGTTACAGAAAACCAATAGTTTCCGGTAGGCACTTTTTTGTTTCCGGAAGTTCCGTCCCATTTATAATTTTTAGATTGATCAGCATGAAAAATCATATTTCCGTATCTGTCATATACATCAAAAACCAGATTTTTCTTATTGGCTAATGCAGAATAATCTATTGAGTCGTTATATCCGTCACCGTTTGGAGTAATAACATTGATGATATTAGGAACCACTATAGAAATTTCAATCGGAGTACAATCATACAGGTCTTTTACATAAATTTTATGATCACCTCTTTTCAGATTAC
>JAANMY010000815.1_pt1 | contig 40128 bp, 41 predicted proteins | sample 7279691 | NCBI WGS metagenome assembly JAANMY01 (sample SAMN14094543, study PRJNA606508) | bioreactor metagenome | isolation source: A lab-scale SPAN reactor treating ammonium-rich wastewater day 388 | place: Ireland: Galway | collected 2018-02-07 | reverse complement strand
GGGTTCGGTCAGCAGGCCAAACCCGGCGCCCCGGCCGATCAGCGCGTATTCCGGCCCCTGCGGCAGCGGTTCGGGCCGCGCCCCCGGCTGGTTGAGCCGCCAGAGGCTGACGGCAGGATAGGGCGCGGCGAAGGCCCGGACCGAGGGCGCGAGGATCAGGCGCAGCCCTTGCGGATCGGCGCGGGCAAGGGCCGAAGGGTCGATGGCCGGGGCATCGGCGGCATGGCGGGCGCGGCCACGCAGCCATTCCAGCCGCGCGACATCGGGCAGATAGGGCAGGCGCGCGGCCGGGGGAAACCCGGCGAGGAACGCCGGGAAATCGCCGCCCCATTCTTGCAGCACGGGCGAGGCCGGGGGATGCGCGGCGGCAAAGACCCGGGCCATGGCGGCAAAGAATTCGGCGCCGACCAGGCGTTCGACGACGGGAAAATGCGCGGCCAGCGCCAGCGACAGCCCGTGCTGGACGTTGTTGCGGTAGACGGCGAAGCGGCGGTCGGGGGCGTCGGCGGCGGTCAGCCCCTCGGGCGTGACCGGCGACCAGAGCGCGGCGTGCAGGTGGGTCTGGGTGGTGGCGTGATCGGCGTGCGGTGCTGGCATCGGGTTCCCTCGGACGGTCAGGCGGCGCGGCGGGCGCGGCAGGACAGCAGCAGCGCCGCGGCACGGGCAGCCTCGGATTGCAGCACGGCAAAGGCGGGCACGTCGTTGTCCCATTCGATCAGCGTCGGCAGCGGCCCGGTGCGGGCAAGAACCTCGGTGAACAGGGTCCAGACCGGATCGGCGACCGGGCGGGAATGGCTGTCGATCAACAGCGGGCCGTCGGGCAAGCTTTCGGCCTCGTGCCCGGCGAGGTGGATTTCGCCGACCTGTTCCAGCGGAAAGGCGGCCAGATAGGCGCGCGGATCGCGGCGGTGGTTGGTGGCCGAGACAAAGACATTGTTGACGTCGAGCAGCAGCCCGCAGCCGCTGCGCCGGGCGATCTCGCGCAGAAAGTCGGCCTCGTCCCAGGTGCTGGCGGCGAAGGTGACATAGGTGGCGGGGTTTTCCAGCAGCATCCGGCGGCCCAGCGCCTCTTGTGTCTGGTCGATATGGGCGCAGATCGTTGCCAGCGTCTCGTCGGTATAGGGCAGCGGCAGCAGGTCGTTGAGCCAGGCGGCACCGTGCGACGACCAGGCGAGATGCTCGGAGAAGCTTTCGGGCTGGTGGCGGTCGAGCAGGCGGCGCAGCCGGGCGAGGTGGTCGCGGTCCAGCGGACCGGCGCCTCCGATCGACAGGCCGACGCCGTGCACCGACAGCGGATGATCGGCGTGCAGGCGTTCCAGCATGGCATGCGCCGCGCCGCCGTCGCCCATGTAATTCTCGGCATGGACCTCATAGAAACCGATGCCGCTGGCGGTGACGGCATCGGCGAAATGCTCGGGCTTGAAGCCCAGGCCGGGCTGCGCGGGCAGGCGGAAATCGGCGGGCATGGTGGGCTCCTGTCGTGGCCTGAGGGGGCCGCCCCGCCTGCGCGGGGCGGCCCGGGGCAGGGTTACATCATCACCGGCATGTAGGTGGCGGCGACGGCGGCATCGAGGCTGGGCGGCAGGTCGCGGTTGACGCCGGGGCCGTAATTGCCCGCGGTCAGCGTGGCCTCGGTCACGCCCATGCGGGCATGGCCCATGCCGTCGGCGGGCAGTTCCATCGTCGCGCAGGTGCCCGCCGGAACCAGGGTCCAGGCGTTGCCCTGATAATCGATGCTCGAGGTGCCGGCGCAGCTCGTGCCCGGACCGGCGGCGCAGTCGTTCTGTCCGGCCAGCGACACGCCATAGCAGCGTTCGGTGGTGGCGTCCTGCGCCGAGGCGGCGGCCCCGGCCAGCGAGAGGGCGGCGGCGATCGAGGCGGCGAGGAACGTGGATTGCGTGGTCATCAGAGGGATCTCCCGTTGCAGGTCCCGCATCCGTTGCGGGCCTGTCCGGCAAGACGGCGGCGCGGCCCGCCGCGTTACGCCGCTCACGCATCCGTGACATGGGTGGTTTTTTCGTCGCCAGCGGGCGGCGGCGGTGTAACAACGGGCGCGTTCGCTGCGTAGGGGATCCTGTGTGACCGCAAGTGACGAGCCGGACTGGGAAGGCTTGATGCGCGCCGCCAACCGCGGCGACGCCAAGGCCTATGCGCGGCTTTTGCGGGCGATCACGCCCGTGGTGCGCGGAATTGTCCGCGCCCGCGGCGGCGCGCTGGGCGCCGAAAGCTGCGAGGATGTCGTGCAAGAGGTGTTGCTCACCGTCCATCTGAAGCGCCAGAGCTGGCGCGAGGAATCGCCGCTGCGTCCGTGGCTCTATGCGGTGACGCGGCACAAGGTGATCGATGCCTTCCGCGCCCGGGGGCAGCGGATCGACCTGCCGGTCGAGGATTTCGCCGAAATCCTGCCCGCCCCCGCCGGTGCCGACCCGTTCGAGGCCCGCGACATGGCCCGGGTGATCGACCGGCTGGAGCCGCGTGCCGCCCAGATCGTGCGTGCCATCGGTATCGAGGGCGAAAGCGCCGCCGAGGCCGGGGCGCGGCTGGGCATGAGCGAGGGGGCGGTGCGGGTGGCGCTGCACCGGGCGCTCAGGACGCTGTCGCGGCTGCGCGAAAGGATGATTGAATGAAGACCGACGACCTGATCGCGGCGCTGGCCGCCGACATGACCCCCAGGGCGACGCCCGGCCTGCGTCTGGCGCGCACGCTGCCGGTGGCGCTGGCGGTTTCGGTCCTGCTGTTGCTCGGCTTTTGGCATCTGCGCCCGGATCTGCTGGCGGCGCTCACCTCGCTGACCGCCTACAAGACGCTGGTTCCGGCGGCGCTGGCGCTGGCGGCCTTGTGGCTGGCGCGCGGTCTGGCGCGGCCCGAGGCGCGGCTGCGCGCTCAGGGGGCGGTGCTGGCGGTTCTGCTGGCGGCGCTGGCGGTGGCGCTGGGCTATGGGCTGGCGACGACCTCGCCGACCGAGATCGCCGCGATCCTCGACACCCGCGATTTCGAGAATTGTCTGGTTTCGGTGCCCCTGCTGGCGGCGCTGCCGCTGGTGGCATCGCTCTGGGCGCTGCGGGCGGGGGCACCGCGCAACCCGGCCGGGGCCGGGGCGGTGGCGGGGCTGCTGGCCGGCGGCGCGGCGGCGGCGATCTATTCGCTGCACTGCCCGCATGACCCGCTGATGTATTTCTTCCCGGCTTACGGCGGCGCGATCCTGATCGTCGTGGCCGCCGGGGCGCTGACCGGCGCGCGGCTGTTGCGCTGGTAGCCGGGCGCCGCGCCTTGAGGGCTGCGCGCCCGCAGGGTGCGTGCTTGCACGCACCGTTGGCACCGATGCGATCAGGGTGCGTGCCAGCACGCACCCTACGGGCGATGCGCGGGGCGGTTGCGCGGCCTCAATCCGGCAGGGGGATGTGCTCGCCCTCGTCGCCCGGCGGCAGGCGGAACGGGCCGCGCGCCCAGTCGCCCCGGCGCCAGGCTTCCTTGGCCTCATCGATCTTTTCGCGCGACGAACTGACGAAGTTCCACCAGATATGCCGCGGTCCGTTCAGCGTGTCGCCGCCCAGCAGCATCAGCCGCGCCCCCTGCGGCCCGGCCCTGAGCGTGATCGCGTCGCCGGGGCGGAACACCACCATCTGCCCGGTCTCGAACATCTGCCCGGCGATCTCGACCGAGCCTTGCAGAACATGCAGGCCGCGGTCCTCGTGCCCGTCGGGCATCGGCAGCCGCGCCCCGGCTTCCAGCACGGCATCGGCATAGAACAGATCGCCAAAGGTGCTGACCGGCGCCTTCTCGCCCCAAGCGGTGCCCAGGATCAGCCGGGCGCGGGTGCCCTCGGATTCCAGCATCGGCAGCGCCGCGGCGCCGTGGTGTTCGAACGCCGGGGCCATGTCCTCGCGGTCCTCGGGCAGCGCCAGCCAGGTCTGCACGCCGAACAGGTCATGCGGCCCTTGGCGAACCTGCGGATCGGTGCGTTCGGAATGGGTGATGCCGCGACCGGCGATCATCCAGTTCACCTCGCCCGGGACGATCTTCTGGTCGGTGCCCAGACTGTCCTTGTGGATGAAATGCCCCTTGAGCAGATAGGTCACGGTGCCCAGCCCGATATGCGGATGCGGGCGCACGTCGATGCCGTTGCCGGTGACGAATTCGGCGGGGCCCATCTGGTCGAAGAACACGAAAGGCCCGACCATGCGCCGCCCGGCGGCGGGCAGGGCGCGGCGCACCTCGAAGCCGCCCAGATCGCGGGTGCGGGGGACGATGACGGTGTCGATGGCGGCCGGGTCGGTGGTCAGGGGGCCGGGATCGAAGGCGGGGTTCCAGCTCATGGCGCGTCTCCTCGGTTGCTGGGGTCCAACATGGGGCCTCGGCGCCGCCGGGGAAAGCCCTGCACACAAGGCCTGCGCTGCTGAACAGGTCAGCGCGCGACTGTTCAGCGTGGGTCGGGGCGTCGGAACAGGCCGCGCGATTGCGGCGGCGGCAGCACGGCGCCGCGGCGCCGTACCACCGGCATCGCCAGCGCCGCTTGCCGATGCGGAGGCAGGCCGTGAAAGCGGTGCCAGAACCGCGTGCCGCCGCGCCGCCGCCAGAGCCGGGTGCTGAGGCCCATTCCGGCGAGGAACCCGCCGACGTGCGCCCAGAAGGCGATGCCGCCGCTGGCCGGGCTGGCCAGCCCGCCCCAGACCTGCAGCGCCAGCCAGAGCCCCAGCAGCAACCAGGCGGGCAGCGCGACGACGCGCAGCCCGACGATGTAATAAAGCGCGACATCGACCCGGGCGCGCGGGAACATCAGCAGATAGGCCCCCATCACCCCCGCCACCGCGCCCGAGGCCCCGGCCACCGGCACCGGGCTGAGCGGCTGGGCGAGCACCTGCAGGCCAAAGGCGATCAGCCCGGTCAGCAGGAAAAACCCGAGAAAGGGCAGCGGGCGCATTTCGGCTTCGAGATTGTCGCCAAAGATGCGCAGGAACAGCAGGTTCAGCCCCAGATGCAGCCAGCCGCCGTGCAGGAACATCGCCGTGACCGGGGTGGCCAGCCCCTCGCCGGTGCTGATCCGCGCCGGGGTCATCGCCCATTCCTGGTAAACGGCCTGCACCGATTCCGCGCTGCCCAACGGGTAATAGGCCATGAACACCAGGATGTTCACGGCGATCAGGGCCCAGGTCATCGCGGGGGTTTGGCCCGATGGGTTGCGGTCGCGGATTGGTAACATCCCCAAGGGGATGGGCGAGGTTCGCGGCCCGGTCAATCCCCCGATGCGGCAACAAGCAGTTGCGCATTTCCGCCCGATGCCGTGGTGTCGATGCACAGATGCCGTTCGGTAAACGCATGCGCGGCGTCGGGTCGGGCGGTAATCAGCGGCAGGATCGGTCCGCTGCGGCGGGCGAGGGCCTGCGCCAGGGCGCGGCCCCCGGCCTCGTCGCCCCACCACAGCACGGCCGAGAACCCGGTTGCACTGGCCAGCCAGTCGGCGGGAACCGCGCCCCCCGCCGCGACCGCAAGGCCCCCCAGCGCGCGGATCGCCGCCGCCTGCTGTGCCTCGGCCTGCGGTCCCGGGCCGAGGCAGAGGACGGGCGCGCGGGGATGCAGGCTGAGGCGGTTGGATTCGCCGGTCGGGCCGGGCATGTCGCGGGTGGCAACGGCGGCCTGCGATACAGGCGCGGCCAGCGCGGTGGCCAGCGCCACCAGATCGGCGCTGGCCACCGCCCCCTCGGCGACCGGCGCCGCCACGGGCTGCGCCAGCCGTGCCACATACTCCGGCCCGCCCGCCTTGGGCCCGGTGCCCGAGAGCCCCTCGCCGCCAAAGGGCTGGCTGCCGACCACGGCGCCGATCTGGTTGCGGTTGACATAGAGATTGCCGACGCGCAGCGCCTCGACCACCTCCTGCACGCGGTTGTCGATGCGGGTGTGCAGGCCGAAGGTCAGGCCATAGCCCCGGGCGTTGACCGCCGCCAGAACCCGGGGCAGATCGCGGCCCCGGAAGCGGGCGACATGCAGCACGGGGCCGAAAACTTCGCGCTCCAGATCCTCGATGCCGCCGATTTCGATCACCACCGGGGCGATGAAATGGCCCTCGGTCGGCGCGCGCAATTCGTGCCGCACGCGGCCTTCGCGCCGGGCCTGCGCGACATGGGCGCGGATGTCCTGTGCGGCCTCGGCGTCGATCACCGGGCCGATGTCGGTGGCCAGATGCCAGGGATCGCCCAGAACCAGCGCGTCCATCGCCCCGGCCAGCATCTCGAGCAGGCCGTCGGCCACGTCCTCTTGCACATAGAGGCAGCGCAGGGCCGAGCAGCGTTGCCCGGCCGACTGGAACGCGCTGGCGACGATATCGCGCACCGCCTGTTCGGGCAGGGCGGTGCTGTCCACCACCATCGCGTTCAGCCCGCCGGTTTCGGCGATCAGCGGCGCGCCGGGGGCCAGATGCGCGGCCATGGCGCGGCGGATCGCCTGCGCGGTCCCGGTCGAGCCGGTGAACACCACGCCATCGACGCGGGGATCGGAGGTGAGGGCGGCGCCGACCGTCGCGCCGTCGCCGGGCAGGAGTTGCAGCGCGGTGGCAGGAACCCCGGCGCGGTGCAGCAGGGCGACGGCGGCGGCGGCGATCAGCGGGGTCTGTTCGGCGGGCTTGGCCAGCACGGCATTACCCGCCGCCAGCGCCCCGGCGATCTGGCCGGTGAAGATGGCGAGCGGGAAATTCCACGGGCTGATACAGGCGATGCGGCCGCGCGGGGCCATGTCGGGCGTGATGCGGGCGGCGTAGTAGCGCAGGAAATCCACCGCCTCGCGCAGTTCGCCGACGCAATCGGCCAGCGTCTTGCCCGCCTCGCGGGTCAAAAGGGCATAGAGGCGGCCGAAATCCCCCTCATAGAGGTCGGCGGCGCGGTTCAGCACGGCGGCGCGTTCGTCGGGGCCGGCATCCCAGACCCGCGCCGCCTGCAGCGCGCGGTCAAGGTCGTCGGCGCTGGCAGCGGTGACGGTGCCGAGGGCGTCGCCGGGCCGCGCCGGGTTGGCGGCAGGCTGCGGTGCGGTGCCGGTGGCGGGCAGGGCCAGCATCGGTGCGGCGACAAAGCGGGTCTGGGCAAAGGGCGCGCGGGCCGATTCGATCGCCGCCAGATCGGGGCGGGCGGTCAGATCGCGCCCCTGCGAATTGGCGCGTTCGGGGGCGAAGAGCTGCGGGCCGGTTGTCAGCGCCCGGGGTCGGTGGTTGTCGAAGGGGCAGGCGGCGACATCCTCGGCTGAAACGCTTTCATCGACGATCTGGTGCACGAACGAGGAATTCGCGCCGTTCTCCAGCAGGCGCCGCACCAGATAGGCCAGCAGGTCGCGGTGCGCGCCGACCGGGGCATAGATGCGGCAGCGGGTGCCCTCGCCGGTCAGCACCAGATCGTGCAGCCGCTCGCCCATGCCGTGCAGCCGCTGGAATTCATAGGCGTCGCGGGGCAGGCCCTGGGCCATTTCCAGCACGGCGGCGACGGTATGGGCGTTGTGGGTGGCGAACTGGGGATAGAGGCGGTCGGTCATGCCCAGCAGCTTGCGGGCATTGGCGATATAGGAAATGTCGGTCGCGGTCTTGGCGGTGAACACCGGAAACCCGTCCAGCCCCAGCACCTGCGCGCGCTTGATTTCGCTGTCCCAATAGGCGCCCTTGACCAGCCGCACCATCAGGCGGCGGTTCAGCCGCAGCGCCTGCGCCTGCAGCCAGTCGATCATCGCCCCGGCGCGGGGGCCGTAAGCCTGCACCACCACGCCGAACCCGTCCCAGCCGTCCAGCGCGGAATCGTCCAGAACGGCGGCGATCACGTCGCGCGACAGCGCGAGGCGGTCTTGTTCCTCGGCGTCGATGTTGAAGCCCATGCCGTGGCGGGCGGCCATGCGGGCCAGCGTGCTGACCCGGGGCACCAGCTCGCGCAGCACGCGGTCGCGCTGCGCTTCCTCATAGCGGGGATGCAGCGCCGACAGTTTCACCGAGATCCCCGGATTGGCGCGGATGTCGCGCCCCGCGCAGCCCTTGCCGATCGCCTCGATGGCACTGGCATAGGCCTGCTGATAGCGCAGCGCGTCGGCATCAGTGCGCGCCGCCTCGCCCAGCATGTCATAGGAATAGGCATAGCCGCGCGCCTCCATCGCTGCGCCCCGGGTCATCGCCGACCGGATCGTTTCGCCCAGCACGAACTGGCGGCCCATTTCCTTCATCGCGCGGCTGACGGCGGTGCGGATCACCGGCTCGCCCAGCCGCTTGACGGCGGCGCGCAGATGGCCGGCGATGCCCGGCTCGCCGTCGTCCAGTACGCGGCCGGTCAGCATCAGGGCCCAGGTCGAGGCATTGACCAGCGACGAGGCGGAATGGCCCAGATGGCGGCCCCAGTCCGACGGGGCGATCTTGTCCTCGATCAGCGCGTCCATGGTGCTGGCATCGGGCACGCGCAGCAGTGCCTCGGCCAGGCACATCAGCGCGATCCCCTCGTCGGTGGAAAGCCCGTATTCGGCGAGGAACACCTCCATCAGCCCGGGCCGCGCGCCGTCGCGGATGGCGCGCACCAGAGTGGCGGCGCGGGCGCGGATGCGGGCGCGCGCCGGGGCATCGAGGGCGGCGCCCTCGCTCAGCGCGGCGACCAGCGCGGCCTCACTGGCGGGGATCGGGTTCAGCAGGGGATCGGTGGGCATGGGGCACCTGAGCATGGCGGTTTGGCCCAGAATACTCTGATTGCGGGCTGCATTTTTCCCGATTACGCTGAAGGCTCAGGCAAAAACGCCGATTTCGCGCCCGGAGGCAGGCGAATGACCCGCGACGATCTGGACAGCTTCGACCTGGCCATCCTGCGCATCCTGCGGCAGGAGGGGCGGATCAGCGTCACCGAACTGGCCGACCGGATCAGCCTGTCGAAATCGCCGACCCAGGCGCGTCTGAGGCGGCTGGAGCGTGAAGGCTTCATCACCGGCTATCAGGCGCGGCTGGATTACCTGCGGCTGGGGCGCGGGCATATCGCCTTTGTCGAGGTCAAGCTGTCTGACACCCGCGAGGCGGCGCTCAGGGCCTTCAACGCCGCAGTTGGCGGCACCCCGGAAATCGAGGAATGCCACATGATCGCCGGGGCGTTCGACTATCTGCTCAAGGTGCGCAGCGCCGATATCATGGATTACCGGCAGATTCTGGCGGAAAAGATTTCCAGTCTGCCGCATGTCGCCTCGACCTCGACGCATGTGGCGATGGAATCGGTCAAGGAAGGGGGGCGCTGAGGCCCCCCGCTCAGGCCACCCCGCCCACCGTCAGCCCGCCGATCAGCAGGCTGGGCTGCCCCACGCCGACCGGCACCCATTGCCCGGCCTTGCCGCAATTGCCGATACCGGGGTCCAGCGCCATGTCGTTGCCGATCCCGCGCACGTTCTTCAGCGAGGTGGGGCCGTCGCCGATCAGCGTGGCGCCGGTGACGGGTTCGCCCACCACGCCGCCCCGCACGCGATAGGCCTCGGTGCAGGAAAACACGAACTTGCCCGAGGTGATGTCCACCTGACCGCCGCCAAAGCCCACCGCCCAGATGCCGTCTTTCATCCCGGCGACCAGCGCGGCGGGATCGTCGCTGCCGCCCAGCATATAGGTGTTGGTCATGCGCGGCATTGGCGCATGGGCATAGCTTTCGCGCCGCCCGTTGCCGGTGGCCTGCACCCCCATCAGCCGGGCGTTCTGCCGGTCCTGCATATAGCCGACCAGGATACCGTCCTCGATCAGCACGTTCTTGCCCGAGGGCGTGCCCTCGTCATCGACGCTGATCGAGCCGCGCCGGTCGGGGATCGTGCCGTCATCGAGCACCGTCACCCCCGGCGCCGCCACCCGCTGCCCCATCAGCCCGGCGAAGGCCGAGGTGCCCTTGCGGTTGAAATCGCCCTCCAGCCCGTGGCCGACGGCCTCGTGCAGCAGGATGCCGGGCCAGCCCGGCCCCAGGACAACATCCATCATCCCGGCCGGGGCGGGGCGGGCATCCAGATTGACCAGTGCGACGCGCAGGGCCTCACGCGCGAGGGGCTGCCAGTGCGAGGGTTCCATCAGCCCGTTCAGGGCGATTCGCCCGCCGCCGCCGTAATGGCCCGATTCGCGCCGCCCGTCGCGTTCGACGATCACCGCGATCGATATGCGGGCCATGGGGCGGATATCGGTGGTCAGCCCGCCCTCGGGCCGCAGGATCGCCACTTCCTGCAGGCTGGCGGCCAGCGTCGCCGTCACCTGCACGACGCGCGGATCGAGGCCGCGCAGATAATCGTCGATGGCGCGCAGGGTGTCGATCTTGGCGGCGAAACCGGCGTCGGCAATCGGGTCGAAATCGCCATAAAGGTGGCGGTTGGTGCCCTGCGGCGCCTCGGCCAGGGTGCCGCCCCCGGCGCCGACCGCCAGCCGGGCGGTTGCCGCGGCGCGGCGCAGGGCGGATTCGGTGATCTGCGTCGAATGGGCATAGCCTGCGACATCACCGCGCACCGCCCTGAGGCCGAAACCCTCGGCGGCGTCATATCCGGCGTTGCGGATGCGCCCGTCATCGAGCACGAGTGATTCGGATCGCCGCCGTTCGAGGAATAATTCCCCGTCGTCGGCCCCCTCGACGGCCGCGCGCAGCACCGAAAGGGCGGTTTCGCGGTCCAGCAGGGTCTCGAAGGGCCGGAAACGGGCGGCCTGGGGCAGGGTTTGGGCGACGGCGGGCATCGGCTTCCTTTCGCGGCGTTGCAGCATGTCCTTGATACAGGTCAATCGGCGGCAACCTGACGCATTGGTTTTGCTTGTTCTGCCGATGCTAATATGATTTTAGCAGAGAGGGAAACCGCCCCTGTCGCTTTGCGGCTGGTCAGTGCTGACCAGAGGCTGTCGGCCGGGGACGGCGGAGAATGACGGTCGAAGAGCCGCGCAAAACGGGAACATACAATGCATCTTTTCAAGGACCTCACCCGTCTCGCCGCCAGTCTGGGCAGCGTTCTGGGCGGTGCGGCGCTGTCGCTCGGTCTGGCCGGTCAGGCCCTGGCGCAGACGCTGCCCTTCATCGGCGAGCCGCATCCGGGCGGGATCGCACTGCAAGAGGCGCATTCGCCCGTCGCAGTGGAGAGCCACTGGATCGACCACATGCTGATGTACATCAGCGCAGGGATCACCATCTTTGTCTGCGCCCTGCTGCTGTGGGTGCTGGTGCGCTATAACCGGCGCCTGAATCCGACGCCGTCGCGCTTCACGCACAATTCGCCGCTGGAAGTGGCCTGGACCATCCTGCCGATCTTCGTCCTGATCTTCATTGGCGCCTTCACCGTTCCCGCGCTGTTCAACGACCAGACCATGCCCGAGGCCGATGTGACCATCAAGGTGACGGGCTATCAGTGGTACTGGGGCTATGAATACGTCGATAACGGCGTCGAATTCGCCAGCTATCTGCTGCAGCCCGACGAACTGGCCGAACACGGCTATGAACCGCGGCATTACCTGCTGGCCACCGATACGCAGGTCGTCGTGCCCGTCGGTCGCAACGTGGTGATGCAGGTCACGGGTGCCGACGTGATCCATTCCTGGGCGCTGCCCGCCTTTGGCGTCAAGCAGGACGCCGTTCCGGGCCGTCTGGCGCAATTGTGGTTCAACGTCGATGAGCCGGGTATCTACTTTGGCCAGTGCTCGGAACTGTGCGGGCAGGGCCATGCCTATATGCCCATCGTGATCCGCGCCGTGCCGGAAGCCGAATACACCGCCTGGCTGCAGGAACAGGGCGCGACCAACCTCGCCGCCTTTGCCCCGGCCGAGGCCGCGCCGGTCGCGCTGGCATCGAACTGAGACACGACAGCCGACGCCGCGCGCGGGTGATCCCGTGCCGCGGCGTCCCGCCATTCCGAGGAACCGATGACCGACATTCGCGCTGACATCCCGGGACAAGGCCGTACCGGCGACGCCGGTTTCGGCGATTATGTCCAGCTTCTGAAGCCGCGGGTGATGTCGCTGGTGGTGTTCACCGCGCTGGTCGGCCTGCTGGTGGCGCCGGTGCAGTTGCACCCCGTCGAAACGCTGGCGGCGATCATTTTCATCGCGTTGGGCGGCGGGGCCTCGGGCGCGCTGAACATGTGGTGGGACGCTGACATTGACCGGGTGATGCGCCGCACCGCCAACCGCCCGGTGCCCTCGGGCGCCGTGGCCCCGGGCGAGGCGCTGGGCCTCGGGCTGGCGCTGTCGGGCCTGTCGGTGGTGATGCTGGGGCTGGCGACCAATGTGCTGGCCGGGGCGCTGCTGGCCTTCACCATCTTCTTTTACGCCGTCATCTATACGATCTGGCTGAAACGCTCGACGCCGCAGAACATCGTCATCGGCGGTGCGGCCGGGGCCTTTCCGCCGATGATCGGCTGGGTGGCGGCGACCGGGCATATCGGCATCGAGGCGGTGCTGATGTTCGCGCTGATCTTCATGTGGACCCCGCCGCATTTCTGGGCGCTGGCGCTGTTCATGAACGATGATTATTCCAAGGCCCGGGTGCCGATGCTGACCGTGACCCATGGCCGCAAGGTGACGCGGGCGCATATCCTGGTGTATACCGTCGCGCTGATGCCGGTGGCGCTGGGGGCGGCCTTTACCTCGATCGGCGGGCCGGTCTATCTGGCGGTGTCGCTGGTGCTGAACGCGCTGTTCCTGATCGGGGCGCTGCGCATCTGGCGCCGCCCCGAGGCTGTGGCCGAGGCCGACAAATACGCGGTCGAGCGGAAGTTCTTCAGACTGTCGCTGGCCTATCTGTTCCTGCATTTCGCGGCCTTTCTGGTCGAGGCGACCCCCTGGGCCGATGCGCTGTCGGTCTGGGCGGGATGGGAGGCTGTGACATGGCGCTGATCCGCGAACACGAATTGCACCAGCGCCGCTGGGGCCGCAATCTGGGGCTGGGCCTGACGCTGGGCGCGCTGATCCTGCTGATTTTCGGCCTGACCATCGCCAAGGTGCAGACCGGCGACCGCATGCAGGCCTATGACCACAGCTATCGCCCCGAGATCGACGCGCAAACGGTGGCTCCCGGCGCGCCGCAGCCCGCCGCGGCCCCCGAGGTGACGCAATGATCGGCTGGTGGCGCAGGCTCGACGGCAAGGGGCGCACCGCGGCCTCTACCGTCGTGGTCGTGGCGCTGATGGCCTCGCTGGCCTGGGCGGCGATCCCGCTTTATGACCTGTTCTGCCGCGTCACCGGCTTTGGCGGCACCACCCAGGTGGGCGAGGGGCCGTCGGACGTGATCCTTGACCGGGTGGTGAACGTGCGCTTTGACGCCTCGGTCGAACGGGGCTTCCCCTGGGAATTCCGCCCGGTCGAACGCACGATGCCGGTGCGCATCGGCGAGACCGGCATCGCCTTCTACGAGGCCTATAACCCGACCGACCATCCGGTGGCGGGCACGGCCAGCTATAATGTCACGCCCTATGCGGCGGGCAGCCATTTCATCAAGATCGCCTGTTTCTGCTTCACCCAGCAGGTGTTGCAGCCGGGCGAGCGGGTGCAGATGCCCGTGACCTTCTTCGTCGATCCCTCGCTGGTCGACGATCCCGAGGCCCGCGACATCCACACCATCACGCTGAGCTATACCTTTCACCCCAGTGCCCTGCCCGAAACGGCGGCCGCGGTGGAGACGAACTGAAACACCGCGCCCCGGCGGGGGCGCGAAGGACAACGGACCGCGCAAGCGGCACGCAACGGGAAAGTCTGAGGGAACCCACATGGCCCACGCAAAGAACCACGATTACCACGTCCTGCCGCCGTCGATCTGGCCGTTCATCGGCGCGGTCTCGGCCTTCGTCATGTTGACCGGCGCCATCCTGTGGATGCACGACATGGGGCCCTGGCTGTTCCTGATCGGCTTTGTCGGCGTGCTGTATGTCATGTACGCTTGGTGGTCGGACGTGGTCAGCGAAAGCCATTCCGGCGATCACACCCCGGTGGTGGTGATCGGCCTGCGCTATGGCTTCATCCTGTTCATCATGTCCGAAGTGATGTTCTTCGCCGCCTGGTTCTGGAGCTTCTTCAAGCACGCCCTGTATCCGATGGGCCCGCAATCGCCCGCCGTCGATGGCCCCTGGCCGCCCGTGGGCATCCAGACCTTCGATCCCTGGCACCTGCCGCTGATCAACACGCTGATCCTGCTGCTGTCGGGCTGCGCCGCGACCTGGGCGCACCACGCGCTGGTGCATGAAAACAACCGCAAGGACATCAAGACCGGCCTGATCATCGCCGTGGTTCTGGGCGCGATCTTTACCGTTCTGCAGGCCTATGAATACAGCCACGCCGGTTTCGGCTTTGCCGGGAACATCTACGGCGCCAACTTCTTCATGGCGACCGGCTTTCACGGCGCGCATGTCATCATCGGCACGATCTTCCTGTTCATCTGCTATCTGCGGGTTCGCGCCGGGCATTTCACCCCCGAACGCCATGTCGGATTCGAGGCTGCCGCCTGGTACTGGCACTTCGTCGATGTGGTCTGGCTGTTCCTCTTTGCCGCGGTCTATGTCTGGGGCCAGTGATCGGCGCAGGCCTTGTTGAAACGGGACCGGGGGGCTATGTGCCCCCCGTCTCTTTTGCGCGGAGGTGACGGGGTGAACGGACGCTTGATCGGAGCAATGGTGTTCGGATTGGCCGGGGTGGCAGTGCTGCTGTCGCTGGGTTTCTGGCAATTGTCGCGGCTGGAATGGAAACTGGGCGTCATCGCGGCGATCGACGCCCGCATCGCCGACGCGCCCGGCCCGCTGCCTGACCGCCCGGACCCGGCGGGCGACCGCTACCGCCCCGTCACCGTCGAAGGCGATTACACCGGCGAGATGGTGCGTGTCCTGTCCAGCCGCCCCGGCACCGGGGTCGGCACGCTGGTGCTGGCGGTTCTGGTCACGCCCGAGGGGCGGCGCATTCTGGTGGACCGCGGCTTTGTCGCCGATGCCGCGCCCGGGGTGATGAATTTCGCCGCCACCGGGGTCAGCGTCACCGGCAACCTGCTGTGGCCCGCGGATTCCGACAGTTTCACCCCGGCGCCGGATCTGGCGCGCGGCCTGTGGTTCTCACGCGAGGTGGAGCCGATTGCCGCGCATCTGGGCACCGAGCCGGTGCTGATCGTCGCCCGGCAGGATGCGCCGGTGCCGGGCCTGATTCCGGTGCCGATCAACAGCCGGGATGTAAAGAACGACCACCTTGGATACGCGATCACCTGGTTCCTGCTGGCCGCCGTCTGGGCGGTGATGACAAGCGCGCTGGTCTGGCGTATCAGGCGCAACACGGCCTGAGGAAAATTCCCTGATGCAGTATATTTCGACCCGCGGTTCGGCGCCTGTCCTGACCTTCGAACAGGCGATGCTGACCGGCCTCGCCCGCGACGGTGGCCTTTATGTGCCGGAATCGGTGCCGGTGATGGCGCAGGCGGATATCGCCGCGCTCGCCGGGCTGCCCTATGAAGAGATCGCCTTCCGGGTGATGCTGCCCTTTGTCGGCGACACCTTTGCCGACGCCGAATTCAAGGCGCTGATCGCGCGGGCCTATGCGGGCTTTGGCCATGCCGCGCGCGCGCCGCTGAAGCAACTGGCGCCCAACCATTTCCTGCTGGAGCTGTTCCACGGGCCGACGCTGGCCTTCAAGGACTTCGCCATGCAGTTGATCGGCCAGTTGTTTCAGGCCTCGCTCAGCCGCTCGGGCGAGCGAGTCACCATCGTCGGCGCCACCTCGGGCGATACCGGTTCAGCGGCGATCGAGGCGTTCCGGGGCCTTTCCAATGTCGATGTGTTCATCCTGTTCCCGCATGGCCGGGTCAGCGAGGTGCAGCGCCGCCAGATGACCACGCCCGCCGAATCGAACGTGCATGCGCTGGCGGTGGATGGTGATTTCGACACCTGCCAGGGCCTGCTCAAGGACATGTTCAACGATTTCGCCTTCCGCGACCGGGTGCGGCTGGCGGGGGTGAACAGCATCAACTGGGCGCGGGTTCTGGCGCAGGTGGTGTATTACTTCAGCGCCGCCGTCAGCCTTGGCGCCCCGCACCGGGCGGTGGATTTCACCGTGCCGACCGGCAATTTCGGCGACATTTTCGCGGGCTATATCGCCCGCCGGATGGGGCTGCCGATCGGCCGTCTGGTGATCGCCACCAACCAGAACGACATCCTGCACCGCTGCCTGACCACCGGGGTTTACCAGACCGAGGGCGTGCAGCCGTCGATTTCGCCGTCGATGGATATTCAGGTCAGTTCGAATTTCGAACGCGCGCTGTTCGATGCCTATGGCCGCGACGGCAGTGCCGTGGCGCAACTGATGGACGAGCTGAAAGCCAGCGGTCGTTTCACCGTCTCGCAGGGCGCGCTGCAGGGGCTGCGCGAGACCTTCGCCTCGGGCCGGGTCAGCGAGGCGGAAACCGCGGCGACCATCGCCGGAACGCTGACGGCCTCGGCCGAATTGCTGTGCCCGCATTCGGCGGTCGGCGTTGCCGTGGCGGAACAGCACCTCGGGGCCAATCCGATGGTGACGCTGGCCACCGCCCACCCGGCCAAATTCCCCGATGCGGTTCAGGCCGCGACCGGCATTCGCCCGCCCCTGCCGCCGCGCATGGCCGATCTGTTCGAGCGGCCTGAACGCCAGACCCGCATGACCGGCGACCGCGCCGCGCTGCAGGCGCTGATCCTTGATCGTGTGGGGGCCTGATGCACCGCGTAACCACGCTGCCCAACGGTTTTCGCATCGTGTCCGAACCGATGCCCGGCCTCGCCTCGGCGGCGGTCGGCATCTGGATCATGGCCGGGGCCCGGCATGAACTGGCCGAACAGAACGGCATCGCCCATTTTCTGGAGCATATGGCGTTCAAGGGCACGGCCCGGCGCACCGCCCTGCAGATCGCCGAGGAAATCGAGGATGTCGGCGGCTATATCAACGCCTATACCTCGCGCGAGATGACCGCCTATTACGCCCGCGTGCTGGAGGCCGATGTGCCGCTGGCGCTGGATGTGATCGCCGATATCGTGCTGAATCCGGCCTTTGACGCCCGCGAGATCGAGGTGGAGCGCCACGTCATCCTGCAGGAAATCGGTCAGGCGGCGGATACGCCCGACGATGTGATCTTTGACTGGCTGCAAGAGGCCAGCTATCCCGATCAGCCGCTGGGCCGCCCGATCCTGGGCCCGGCCGACCGGATTGCCGGCTACAGCGCCGCCGATCTGCGGCGTTTTGTGGCCGGGCATTACGGGCCGGGTCAGATGATCCTCGCCGCCTCGGGCGCCGTGCATCACGAGTCGCTGGTGGCGATGGCGGAAACGCTGTTCGGCCCGATGCCCTCGCTCATCATGCCCGAGGCCGAGCCCGCGCGCTTTCACATCAACGAGCGGCGCGAGGTCAAGGATCTGGAGCAGGCGCATATCGCGCTGGCCTTCGAGGGGCCCGGGTTCCGGGACCCTGACCTGTTCACCGCTCAGATATATGCCGGGGCGCTGGGCGGCGGCATGTCCTCGCGGCTGTTCCAGAAGCTGCGCGAGGAACGCGGCCTGTGCTATACCACCTTCGCGCAGGCCGGGGCGCATGACGATACCGGCTCGCTGACCATCTATGCCGGGACCGGGGCCGAGGATCTGGCCGAGCTGGCGACGCTGACCATCGACGAGATGCGCCGCGCCGCCGAGGACATGACCGAGGCCGAGGTGGCGCGCGCCCGCACGCAGATGAAGGCCGGGCTGCTGATGGGCCTCGAAAGCCCGTCCAGCCGGGCGGAACGGCTGTCGCGGCTGCTGGCGATCTGGGACCGGGTGCCCAGCCTGGGCGAGACGATCGAACGCATCGACGCGGTGGATCTGGGGGCGATCAAGGCTTACGCCGAAAAGCTGGTGACTGAGGCGCGGGTGTCGATGGCGCTGTATGGCCCCGTCGAAGCGGCGCCGCCGCTGGAGGCGCTGCGCGAAAGGCTGGTGGCGTGATGGCCGGTTTCCTGCTGGCATCGAAACGACGATTCCGGCTGGATACCGAGCGGCTGACCCTGCGTCTGCCCGAACACGGCGATTTTCGCATGTGGACCGCGCTGCGCGAGGCCTCGGCGGCCTTCCTGATCCCCTGGGAGCCCAGTTGGGCCAACGACCATCTGTCGCGCCGGGCCTTCACCGGGCGCGTGCAATGGTCGGCGCGGGTGCGCACGCAGGGCACGGCGCTGCCGCTGTTTCTGGTGCGGCGCGACGATCAGCAATTGCTGGGCGCGATCACGCTGGACAATATCCGCCGCGGCCCGGCGCAATCGGCGACGGTGGGCTACTGGATCGGCCAGCCCTTTGCCCGCAACGGCTATATGCGCGAGGCGCTGCAGGCGCTGGTGCATCACGCATTCACCGAACTGGATCTCAGCCGGATCGAAGCCGCCTGTCTGCCCGAAAACGCCGCCTCGCGCGCGGTGCTGGAAAAGTCGGGCTTCAAGTATGAAGGCGTGGCGCAGAGCTATCTGCAGATCAACGCCCGCTGGCGCAACCATGTGCTCTACGCCAATCTGCGCGGCGACAGGCGCGGCCGCACCGATGTCGGCTGAACCGCGCATCCTGTTCCTGCGCGGCGTGAATGTCGGCGCGCATCGCAAGCTGCCGATGGCCGCGCTGCGCGACCTGCTGGCCGGGCTGGGGCTGGAAGGGGTGCAGACCCATATCCAGAGCGGCAATGCGGTGTTCCGCGATCCGCAGCAGCGCGCCGATCTGGCCGGGCCGATCTCGCGCGCTATCGGCGCCGCCTTTCCCTTCACGCCCGAGGCGCTGGTGCTGGACCTGAGCGCATTGCAGGCGGTTCTGGCCGCCAATCCCTATGCGGTCGAGGGGGCAGAGGACGCCGCCAAGGTGCAGATCGGCTTTCTGGTCCGGGCCAGCGAGGCCGGGACCGGGGCCCTCGCCGCGCTGGCGACGCCGCGTGAGCAGTTCACCCTGACGGCCGCGGCGTTTTATCTGTATGCGCCCGACGGGATCGGCCGTTCGAAACTGGCCGAGCGGGCCGAGCGGCTGCTGGGCGTGCCGATGACGATGCGAAACCAGCGCGTGGCCGAGGCGGTGGCGCGGTTGGCGATGGAGGGCTGACCGATGCTGAATCCCTGCGATGCCGCCTTCCTGACCGCGCTGCAGGCCAGTCTGCCCCCGGCAACCCTGCGCCCGGCGGATGAGCGGTATCTGAGCGAGCCGCGCGGGCGTTATCACGGGCAGGCCGGGGCCGTGACCTGCCCGGCGACGGTGGAGGAGGTTTCGGCAATCCTGCGCGCGGCGCATGCCGCGCGGGTTGGCGTGGTGCCTTACGGCGGCGGCACCGGGCTGGTCGGCGGGCAGATCATGACGGCGGGGCCGCTGCCGCTGATCCTGTCGCTGGAACGGATGAACCGGCTGCGCGCGGTGGAACCGGCGGGCAATGTGCTGGTCGCCGAGGCCGGTTGCATCCTGACCGATGTGCAGGCCGCTGCCGAAGCCGCCGGGCGGCTCTTCCCGCTGTCGCTGGGCAGCGAGGGTTCGGCGCGGATCGGCGGGCTGCTGGGCACCAATGCGGGCGGCACCGGGGTGCTGCGCTGGGGCAACATGCGCGAACTGACGCTGGGGCTGGAGGTGGTGCTGGCCGACGGTTCGGTGATGCAGGGGCTCAAGCGGCTGCGCAAGAACAACATGGGCTATGACCTGCGCCATCTGATGATCGGCTCCGAGGGCACGCTGGGGGTGATTACCGCCGCCGCGCTGCGGCTGTTCCCACGTCCGGCCCGTACCGGTGCGGCGCTGCTGGTGGTGCCCTCGCCCGCGGCGGCGCTGGATCTGCTGGCGCTGGCGCAGGCGCGGCTGGGCGAGGGGATTTCAGGCTTCGAGCTGATCGCCGGGCAGGGGCTGCGGTTCCTGTCCGAGGTGCTGCCGCATCTGCGCCAGCCCTTCGAGGTGGCGCCCGACTGGCTGGTGCTGGTCGATCTGGGGCTGGTCGCGGCACTGGACCCGGCGGCCGAGCTGGAAGGGCTGTTCGAGGCCGCGCTCGAGGGCGGGCTGGTTGCGGATGGCGTGATCGCCGCCAACGAGGCGCAGCGCGCGCATTTCTGGGCGCTGCGCGAGGCGATCCCCGAGGCCAACCGCCTGATCGGCGCTGTGGCCAGCCATGACGTCTCGGTTCCGCTGGAATCGCTGCCCGATTTCATCGCCCGGGCGCAGGCGGCGGTGGCGGCGATGGGCGACATGCGGATCAATTGCTTTGGCCATGTCGGCGACGGCAATCTGCATTTCAACGTCTTTCCGGCGCCGGGCCGGGGTCGGGCCGAGTATGAGGCCCTGCGACCCGGATTGATCGAGGCGGTTCATGACCTTGTGCACGCCTTCGGTGGCTCGGTCAGTGCCGAACACGGTATCGGGCGGCTGAAAACCGGCGATCTGCTGCGCTATGGCGACCCGGTGGCGGTGGCGCTGATGCGGCAGATCAAGGCGGCGCTTGACCCGCAGGGCATTCTCAACCCCGGCGCGGTGCTGGCCGGATAGGCGCGCGCGGGTCGCTCCCCACCCGCCCCCCCGCTCCGCGCGCGCCTGCGCCCCATGGGCAGCGGCGGGGAGGGGCTGGCCGCCGCGACCCTGCTCAGGTCTCGTCCGGTCTGGCCAGCGCAAAGGGCGCGTCGGCAAAGACGTAATCCTGATAACCCATCCGCGCGACCGGGACATAGGTTTCGGCGGCAAAGCGGCCGTCGATCAGGCAGGCGTCGCTGATATGGATGCCGATGACCTCGCCGATGGCCATGGTATTGGCCGTGCCCGCCAGCGGGACGATCTGCGTCAGGCGGCATTCCAGTGCCGCCGGGGCGGCGGCAACCCGCGAGCAGGGAATCGTGAGGCATTCGGTGCGCTCCAGCCCGGCGAGGCGGAATTCATCGACCTCGCGCGGCCAGGGGCCCGAGCTGGTGTTCATCGCATGCAGCAGCGCCTTGGAGACGATATTGACGCAAAACACCCCGGTTTCGCGGATGTTCGCCAGGCTGTCCTTGCCCCCGTCGCGGTCGGGCTTGCTGCCGGTGGTGCAGAACATCACCTGCGGCGGCGTGTAGCTGACGGCGTTGAAGAAGGAATAGGGCGCCAGGTTTTCCGACCCGTCGGCGCCCCGGGTCGAGATCCAGCCGATCGGACGCGGGGCGATCAGCGCGGTGAACGGATTGCGGGGCAGGCCGTGGCCCTCGCTCGGTCGGTAGAACATCGGTGTTTCCTGTCATCGTCCCTTGTTTGATCTTGGATTTAACGCGTGTTAGGGGCGAGTCCAGCGTTGAGGGACCGGCCGGCCCGGCGGGCGCGGGGCGTGGGATCGGCAAGGCGGAGGCGCAGGTGGATCTGGAACGGGAAGAGCCCGCCGACTGGTGGGAGGTCGAGGCGCTCTATGACCTGTGTTTCGCCCCCGGGCGCACGGCGCTGTCGTCGTACCGGCTGCGCGACGACGTGCCGCCGGTGGCCGATCTGTGCCTGTGCCTGTGGGACGAGACCGAGGCGCTGGCCGGGGTGATTCGCTATTGGCCGGTGCGGGTCGGTGGCGCGCCCGCGCTGCTGCTGGGCCCGGTCGCCGTGCATCCGACGCGGCAGGGCGAGGGGCTGGCGGGGCTCTTGATCCGCGAGAGCCTGCGCCGGGCGCGGGCGCTGGGCTGGGAACGGGTGATGCTGGTCGGCGACGCGCCCTATTACCGGCGCTTCGGCTTTTCGCGCCTCGACGGGGTGGTGATGCCGCCGCCGACCAACCCCGAGCGGGTGCTGGGGCTGGAGCTGGTCGAGGGGGCCTGGACCGGCGTCAGGGGCGACGTGCGGCGCTGGGGCGGATCGGCGGACTGACGCCACGACAGCGCGGGCGCGCCGCACAGGCCTCTTGCCACAACGCAGGCTTGCCCCGATGCTGCGCGGCGGGAGGATCCAAACATGAAAACCACGATACTGACTCTGGCTGCGCTGCTGTTTTCCGCCGGGGCGGCGCTGGCCGATCCGGTCGAGGGGCGCTGGCGTACCCAGGCCGACGACAACGGCAATTCGGGCATCATCGAGATCAGTCTCTGCGGCCAGCGTCTGTGCGGCACGCTGATCGAATCGCGCCGCGCCAATGGCGAGGTGTTCCAGTCGGCGCATGCCGGGCGCCAGATCGTCTGGGACATGGAGCCGCGCGGCAATGGCGCCTACCGCGACGGGCAGGTCTATTCGCCCGACCGTGACCAGACCTACCGCGCGCATATGGATATGGCGGGCAACAGCCTGACGGTGGCGGGCTGCGTGATGCGGGTGATCTGCCGCGATCAGGTCTGGACCCGCGCCAACTGAGTTTGCGCAGGTTCCGGGTCGCGCCCGACCCGGGGTCTGTGGCAGGGTCGGCCCCTGAGACCATAGCGGGAGAAAACCCATGTCCGGGGCCGACTGGCTGCGCCTGATCCTGCTGTCCGTGCTGTGGGGCGGGTCGTTCTTTTTTGTCGGCATCGCGGTGCCCGCGCTGCCGCCCCTGACCATCGTGCTGGCCCGGGTCGGCCTGGCGGCACTGGTGCTGGCGGCGGCGCTGCCGCTGCTGCGGCTGCCCTGGCCGCGCGGCGCCCGAGTCTGGGCGGCGCTGGCGGTGATGGGGCTGATGAACAACGCCGTGCCCTTCACGCTCTATGTGGTGGCGCAGGGGCAGATCACCTCGGGCCTCGCCTCGATCCTCAATGCGACCACGCCGCTGTGGGGCGTGGTTGTGGCGCATGTCGCCACCCGCGACGAGCGGCTGACCGGGGCCAAGGCGCTGGGGGTTGTGCTGGGCTTCGCCGGGGTGGCGGTGATGATGGGCGGCGCCTTTGGCGAGGGGACGCTCTGGGCGCAGGCGGCCTGTCTGGGCGCGGCGCTGAGCTATGCGCTGGCCGGGGTCTGGGGGCGGCGCTTTGGCCGGATGGGGCTGCCACCGCTGAGCGCGGCCTTCGGGCAGGTCAGTTGCGCGGCGCTGATCCTGCTGCCGCTGGTGCTGCTGGTCGATCAGCCCTGGAACCTGCCGGTGCCGGGCTGGGGGGTGATCGCGGCGCTGCTGGGGCTGGCGGTGCTGTCGACCTCGTTCGCCTATGGGCTCTATTTCCGGCTGATCGCCAGCGCCGGGGCGGTGAATGCCTTTCTGGTGACGTTTCTGGTGCCGGTCAGCGCGGTGGCGCTGGGGGTGGCGTTTCTGGGCGAGGTTCTGGCGCTGCGGCAGGTGGCGGGGATGGGGCTGATCGGGCTGGGGCTGGTGGTGATCGACGGGCGCCTGTGGCGGCGGGTTCGCCGGCCGGCGGCGGGGCAGATCGGTGGGCGGCTGCCCCCCGAACCCCCCGCCTCAGGGGGAGCACGCTCCCCCTGAGAACCCCCGTGCGCCGCTGGGGGAGGGCCTGCGCCCGGCGGCGGCGGTTTGGAAGGGAGTATTTGAGGCAAGGTGAGGCAGGGGCAGGGCGGCGGCGGCCGCGCCCCGGGGCTCAAGCCAGCAGCAGCGAAACCCGGCGGTTCTGTTTGCCCTTTTTCTCGATCTTGCCCAGCGTGACCGGGCCGATCTCCCCGGTCGAGCGCACATGCGTGCCGCCGCAGGGTTGCAGGTCGATCTGCTCGTTGTCGGTGCCGATGCGCACCAGACGCACCCGGCCCTGACCGACGGGCGGGCGCACCGACATGGTTTTCACCAGCCCGGGATTGGCATCGAGTTCGGCGTCGGTGATCCAGCTTTCGCTGACCGTCAGGTCGCGGGCGATCAGCGCGTTGAGGCGGGCCTCCAGCGCGTCCTTGTCCTCGGGCGATTCGGGCATATCGAAATCGAGCCGCCCCTTGTCCGCGCCGATGGCGCCGCCCGTCACCGGCAGCGGGATCACCACCGACAGGAGGTGCAGCGCGGTATGCACCCGCATGTGCCGGTGGCGGCGTTCCCAGTCCAGAACCAGCGTCACCGGCTCGCCGGGGGCGGGCAGGGCGGCGCCCGCCTCGGCGATCAGCGCCACCCCGGTGGCGCCCTCCTTGCGGGTGTCGGCGATCACGATCCGGCCGCCCGACCATTCCAGCCAGCCGCTGTCGCCCGGCTGGCCGCCGCCCGCCGGGTAGAACACCGAGGCCGCGACCACCAGCGCGCCGTCCTCGGCCAGGCGGGTGACGGTGGTGGCGCAGCGTTGCGCGTAGGGATCGGAGCGAAACAGCGCCTCGGTCATCGGGTTTCCTCGCGGAAGTCGTCGTCGGACTGGTCGGGGCTTTGCGCGGCGGAATCGGCGGTGTCGCGGTCGGGCTCGGGTTCGGGCGGGCCGGGCTGGGCCCGGGGCGCGGCGGCGGCGGCAGGGGGCTGCCGGTTCAGCGCCTCGGGATTGCGCAGCCAGATGTCGCGCTGGGCATAGGGGATCTCGATCCCCTCGGCGGCGAAGCGGGCGACGATCTTGTGGTTGATCTCCGACGCGACGCTGAGCTTGAAATTCACATCGCGCAGGATCGCCCGCACCTCGAATTCCATGGCATCGGCGCCGAACCGCATGAACACCACGCCGGGTTTGGGGCTGAGCACCACCAGGGGCTCGGCCTCGACGATCTCGCGCAGGATCGATTCCACCTTGCGGGTATCGGTGCCATAGGCCACGCCGACCGGCACGATCATCCGCCCGGTTTTCGACGATTTGGTATAATTGGTCACGGCACCCGAAATCAGGTCGGCATTGGGCACGATGACCTTGGAGCGGTCAAAAGTCTCGATCACGGTCGAGCGCACGGAAATCCGCTGCACGATGCCCGAGGTGGTGCCAACCTCGACCCAGTCGCCCTCGGATACCGGGCGTTCGATCAGCAGGATGATGCCGGACACGAAGTTCGAGACGATGTTCTGCAACCCGAAACCGATGCCGACCGACAGCGCACCGGCGACGATGGCGAGGCCCGACAGATCGATCCCGGCGCTGGAAAAGGCGATCAGCGCGGCGGCGGTGATACCGACATAACCAAGACCGGAAATGACCGCCTTCTGGGCGCCCTTTTCCATCGAGGTCTTGGGCAGGACCGAGGTGCCCAGCGCGCCCTGCAGCGCGCGGGTAATCAGGAAGCCCACCGCAAAGACGATGAAGAACCACAACACACTGGCGGGCGAGAGCCGGGCGCCGCCAAGGCTGACCCCCTCGCTGAACCGGGTCCAGATCTCGATCAGATCGGTCTGGCGCGCGCCCCAGATCAGCGCCAGCGGCGCCAGCGCCATCATCGACAGCAACAGCCCGGCCAGCGCCGGAACGAGGCCCTGCGCCGTGCGCTCGTCGTCGCCGAGGATGGTGATATAGATCGCGGTAATCAGCCGGTGCACCACCATGACCAGCGCCACCAACGCCAGCGACATGATCGCCGGAAAGGTCAGTTGCAGCGCGGCGGCCATATACCCGGCGGCGCCGAGAACCGGCGCGACCAGGCCGAAGAACAGCAGCACCCGGCTGCCCAGTTTCAGCATCCGGTCGAAGAACGGCGAGCTGTCGATTTCGATCCCGTCCTGCACCGATTTGCGCGGCTGATGGCGGCCCAGCAGTCGGGCAAAGCGCAGCATGGTCAGCGCACAGAGCACCACCAGCGGGAACATCAGCACTGCCTGCGCCGTGGCGGGCTGGGTCTGCGGCGCGATGAACGGCACATAGAGCGTCTCGATCCCGACCAGCAGGCCGAACACCAGCGCCAGCCCGCGCGCGCGGCGACGGTGGTTGGCGGGCAGATTCAGCGACAGGCGGGGGTCATCGACGATGGGGAAGATCTGCAGCGACAGCCAGCGGGCGATGAACAGTGCCATGCCTGCGGGCACCAGCGCATCGGCCAGCGCCAGAATGGTCTCGCCGGTCATCCGCGTCAGCTTGATCGCGGTGGACAAGAGCAGGAGGCCAAGGAACGGCACGATCAGTTGCGACAGCGAGACAAAGAACGCCGCGACCGCCCGGCCGCGCAGCAGCGCCGTGCTTTGCAGCAGGCGCAGCGTCAGTTGCTCCATCCAGCGGCGGCCGCGCAGCAGCAGCAGCGCGGCCAGCGCCAAGGTGCCCAGCGTCAGCGGCAGGTCGCTGATCATTTCCTCGCGGTGGGCGGGGTCGAGCCAGGCGTTATACACCTCGCCGTGCAGTGTCAGCGCCGAATTGATCATCGCGTCAACCGCATCCAGCCAGTTGGCCGGGTTCAGGGGCGTCGGCCCCAGCGTCATCAGCGCATTGGCCTGACGGGTGCGCAGTTCGCGGTCGATGGCGCGGATGATCGCCTCGGCCCGGGCAAAGGCCTCGTCGGCGGCGCGCAGCGGGGCCTCGCGTTCGGCGAGCAGGGCGTTCAGTTCCGTCCGGCGCTCGGTGACATCGGCGGCCTCGGTCTCGCCCTCGGCGGGGACGGGGCCCAGCGCGGCAATCTGTTCACGCAGCGAGAGGTTGCGCTCTTGCAGGCTGGTCTGCGCGGCGAGGAACTGCCCCCGCATCGCCACCACCTCGGCGCGCAGCGAGTTCAGCACGTCCTCGGCGGTGCCGGGGTCATCGACGGCCTCTTCAGCCAGCGAGGCCAGCGCGTTCCAGACGTCGTAATTGATCGCATCGGCCCCGCCGTCGCCCGATTGGGCGCGCAGCGGTGCCGCCAGCGTCAGCGCCAGCAGCACCGCAATGGCGGCAAGGAACCCGGCGAGCGGGCGGCGGCGGGTCAGCGCATGAGTCATGGCCTGCTGCTCAACCCTCGCGCATGTCGGGCAGGGACCGGGCGGCGCTCTCCATCCAGCCGGGGACCGGCAGGCCTTTTTCGTGCAGGAAGGCGGGGTTGAACAGCTTGGACTGATAGCGCGTGCCGTAATCGCACAGCACGGTGACGATGGTATGCCCCGGCCCCATGGCGCGGGCCATGCGGATCGCCCCGGCGACATTGATCCCGGACGAGCCGCCCAGGCACAGGCCTTCGTGCTCGAGCAGGTCAAAGACCACCGGCAGCGCCTCGGCATCGGGGATGTTGAACGACATGTCCGGGGTGAAACCCTCGAGGTTGGCAGTGATGCGGCCCTGGCCGATGCCCTCGGTGATCGAGTTGCCCTGCGACTTGAATTCGCCGGTGGTATAGAAGGCGTGCAGCGCCGCGCCGTCGGGATCGGCCAGCGCGATCTTGACGCCCTTGGGCTGCAGGGCCAGGGCGACGCCCGCCAGCGTGCCGCCCGAGCCCACGGCGCAGGTGAAGCCGTCCACCCGCCCGCCGGTCTGCGACCAGATTTCGGGGCCGGTGGTTTCGATATGGGCCTGACGGTTGGCCACATTGTCGAACTGATTGGCCCAGATTGCGCCCTTTGGTTCGGTTTTTGCCAGTTCGGCGGCCAGACGGCCTGAATAGCGCACGTAATTGTTGGGATTCTTATAGGGCGCGGCGGGAACCTCGACCAGTTCGGCACCGGCCAGACGCAGCATGTCCTTCTTTTCCTGGCTCTGCGACTCGGGGATCACGATGACCGTGCGAAAGCCCATCGAGGCGCCGACCAGCGCCAGCCCGATGCCGGTATTGCCCGCCGTCCCCTCGACGATGGTGCCGCCGGGCTTCAGCTCGCCCCGGGCGATGGCGTCGCGGATGATGAACAGCGCGGCGCGGTCCTTGACCGACTGGCCGGGGTTGAGGAACTCGGCCTTGCCGAGGATCTCGCAGCCCGTTTCCTCGCTGGCCTTGCGCAACCGGATCAGAGGGGTGTTGCCGATCGCTTCGGCGAGATTGCGGCGGATCATCGCAGGTTTCCTTTCACGGACGGAACTTCAGTGCAGAACGCCGTGGCGGTTCTGGGTGCGGGCATAAAGCCAGCCGACCAGCGGCACCACGACGAGGGCCGCCAGCACCGCGGGCAGCGGGACCGGCAGCAGCAGGACCGGCGGGGCGTTCAGGATCAGGCCCAGCGCCAGCGCGACCTGCGCCGCGGCGGCGGCAAAGAACAGCAGGACCGAGGCATCGTCCCTGAGCATCAGGAACAGCGCGGCGGCGACGCCCAGCCAGACGCCCATCGCCCAGACCACCCGCAGCCACAGCGCATCGAGCGGCATCAGCGCCATCAGCGCGGGCCAGCCCTCGGCGCCATAATCGAACCGCTCGATGACGTAATCCGCGCCGAGCAGCCCGTGCCACAGCAGCAACAGCAGCGCGAAAGGCAGCAGATGCGCGGGGGCGGGGGCGGTGGGTCTGGCCATGATCTCTGCTTTTCTGGGTTCGGACAGGGTTCAAAGTGGCGCGCGGCGGGGGCAGTGTCCAGCCCCCGCGCCGGGGCAGGTCAGCGTGTCGCTGCGGCAAAGGCCGGATCGGCCGTCAGCCGCACCGCCAGTTCCGGCGGCACCCCGCGGGTGAGCAGGCGGCGGAACACCGCCTCGGCGCGGCTGCCGGGGGCGATCCCGGCGGGCAGCGCCGCCGCCGTGGCGGCGCGCAGCGACTCCATCTGCCGGGGCAGGGGGCGGGTGTCGCGGGCGGTGACGCCGGGGCAGCCCTCGGCCAGCCCGTCATGCGCGGGCGTGCCGGACGCGGTCATCGCCTGCGCCGCGACACCCAGCAGGGCGCATTCGGCGGCGATGCGGTCCTGCGGGGCAGGGGCGCGGGGTGGCACCGGGGCGGCGCAACCGGCGAGCAGGGCGAGCAGGAGGAGGAGGGGTCTCATACCCCGGGGTTCTAATGCGCGGTCCGCCGCCTGTAAATCGGGCCTCACGCAACTTTGGGTTGGTCGGTCCGATCCTGCCGCGCAGACTTTGCGGGCCGAATCGGTGCCGGGGTCGGAATGCGCTGGGGTTGGACACTTGCCATATTGCTGATCGTCATCGGCTTGCTGCCGGTGCTGGGGCTGGCGGTGATGTCGGTCGTTGCCGCGCTGGGCGATTGCCGGGTGCACGAGGGGTTTGCCCAGCCCTGCCTCATCGCCGGGATGGACTGGGGCGGCACGCTCTATGCGCTGGGGATGGGCGGCTGGCTGCTGTTCCTGACCGCGCCGATCGCGCTGGCGGGGATCGTGCTGGGGATCGGGCTGGCGCTGACCTCGCTGGTGCGGCGGGCGCGCGATTGACGGGGACTTGACAGGCGCCCGGTCCACGGGCTGAACTTTGTCGCATCAGCCGCCGGGGAGCCGGGCATGTCGCCTCTCGTCAGAAACACCTGGTGGATTGCCCTCGGGCTGATCGTGGTGGGTATCGGTCCCACGGCGATCCTGATGGTCGTCAGCCTGTTCACCGTCAACGTTGGCCTTGCGGTCTATCTCGCCATGGCGGTCTTGCCGCTGGCCCTTGTCGGTGCGGTGATGGTCTCGGCGTTGATGCTCTGGACACTGATCGTCCGGCTGCGGCGCTGAGGGCGGCGCAAACGGGCTTTCCCCGCGCGGCATCTGGCGCTAGGGAAGGGGCAAGGAGCGCCGCGCCATGCTGAAAACCCGCATCATCCCCTGTCTGGACGTGGCCGATGGCCGCGTGGTCAAGGGTGTCAACTTCGTCAACTTGATCGACGCGGGCGACCCGGTCGAGGCCGCCAAGGCCTATGACGCGGCGGGCGCGGATGAGCTGTGTTTCCTCGACATCCACGCCACGCACGAAAACCGCGGCACGATGTTCGATCTGGTGACGCGCACCGCCGAGCAATGCTTCATGCCGCTGACAGTGGGCGGCGGGGTGCGCAGCCATCACGACGTGCGTGCGCTCTTGCTGGCGGGGGCCGACAAGGTCTCGTTCAACTCGGCCGCCGTCGCCAATCCCGATGTGGTGGCCGAGGCCGCCGACCGCTTCGGCAGCCAGTGCATCGTCGTCGCCATCGACGCCAAGACCGTGGCGCCGGGCCGGTGGGAGATATTCACCCACGGCGGGCGCAAGGCAACCGGCATCGATGCGGTGGGGTTTGCGCGGACCGTGGCCGAAAAGGGCGCGGGGGAAATCCTGCTGACCTCGATGGACCGCGACGGCACCAAGGGCGGCTATAACCTGCCGCTGACCCGGGCCATTGCCGATGCGGTGGCGATCCCGGTCATCGCCTCGGGCGGGGTCGGCACGCTGGATCATCTGGTCGAAGGCGTGACCGAGGGGCACGCCAGCGCCGTGCTGGCCGCCTCGATCTTCCATTTCGGCACCTTCACCATCGGTCAGGCCAAGGCGCATATGGCCGCCGCCGGTATCCCTGTGAGGCTGGCATGAGCGCGCTCACCCGTCTCGCCGCCACCGTGGAGCAGCGCAAGGGCGCCGATCCTGAAACCTCATGGACCGCCAAGCTGTTCGCCAAGGGCCCGGAAAAATGCGCCGAGAAATTCGGCGAAGAGGCGGTCGAGGCAATCATCGAGGCGGTCAAGGGCGACCGGGCCAAGCTGACCGCCGAGGCGGCGGATGTGATGTTCCACCTGCTGGTGATGTGCGCCGCGCGCGACGTGTCGCTGGCCGACATCGAGGCTGAACTCGCGCGGCGCGAGGGAACCTCGGGTATCGCCGAAAAGGCCTCGCGCGGCTGAGGCTCAGCGCCGCAGCGCGCCCAGCCCCAGCGACAGCGCGAACAGGCCCGAGGCCGCGCTGACGATGCTGGGCCCGGCGGGCGTGTCGAACTGCAGCGACGCCCCCAGCCCCAGCAGCACCGCCAGCGCCGCCAGTGCCACCGCGCCCAGCGCCATCGCCTCGGGCGTGCGGGCAAAGACGCGGGCGGCGGCGGCGGGGATGATGAGCAGCGCACCGATCAGCAGCGCCCCCACCACCTTGAGCGCCACGGCGACCACCAGCGCCAGCGCCAGCGTCAGGATCAGCCGTTCCCGCGCCGGGTTCAGCCCCAGCGACCGCGCCAGATCCTCGCTGATCGTCGCGGTCAGCAAACCCTCCCAGCGCCACAGCATCAGCCCCGTGACCAGCGCCGTGCCCAGCGCCATGGTCCACAGATCCGACCCGCGCACGGTCAGGATGTCGCCAAACAGAAAGGCGTTCAGATCGATCCGCACGCCCTGCAGGAACGACACCGCCACCAGCCCCACCGCCAGCGCCGAATGCGCCAGCACGCCCAGCGTGGTATCCAGCGCCCAGCCGCGCCCGGCCAGTGCCGACACCACCAACGCCATGGCCAGCGCGCTGAGCAGCGTTCCGGCGAACAGCGACAGCTCGAACCCCAGCGCCAGCGCCACGCCCAGGATCGCCGCATGCGCCGTCGCATCGCTGAAATAGGCCATCCGGCGCCAGATCACGAAACAGCCCAGCGGCCCCGCCGCCAGCGCCACCATCAACCCGGCGGCGAGGGCGCGCAGCACAAACGCGTCAATGATCATGGTCGCAGGTCTCGTGGTCGTGGGGATGGTCGGGGTGATCGGCGCCGTGGTCGTGGTGGTGCTGATAAAGCGCCAGCGCCCCGCCGGTGCCCATGCCGAACAGCGCCCGGTATTCGGGCGCGTTCGACACCACCGAGGGCGTGCCCTCGCAGCAGACATGGCCATTGAGGCAAACCACGCGGTCCGAGGCGCTCATGACGACATGCAGATCATGGCTGACGCTGAGGACGGCGCAGCCGAGGTCGCGGCGGATTTCCTCGATCAGCCGGTAAAAGGCCGCGGTGCCGGGCTGATCCAGCCCCTGCGTCGGCTCGTCCAGCACCAGCAATTGCGGGTTTCCGGCCAGCGCCCGGGCCAGCAGCACGCGCTGGAACTGCCCGCCCGAGAGGGTGGCGAGTTCGCGCGGCTCCAGCCCCGGGGCGCCGACACGGGCCAGCAGCGCGGCGATCTCGTCAGCGGTCAGCTTGCGTTGCAACCGCAGGAACCGCGCCACCGACAGCGGCAGATTGGGATCGAGGTGCAGTTTTTGCGGCACATAGCCGACACGCAGTCCGCTGGCCTGCGTCACCTGCCCGCCGCTGGCTGGAACCATGCCCAGCAGCGCCCGCACCAGCGTCGATTTGCCCGAGCCGTTGGGGCCGACAATGGTGACGATCTCGCCCGGTCGCAGCGTGAAATCGACATGGCGCAGCACCGGGGCGGCCGGGCCATAGGCAACCGACAGGTCGCGCGCCTGCAACAGCGCGGTCATTCCCGGGCGCCCGTTGCGCTTGCCGCATGGTGTTCGGCGTCGCGGCAGGTCTCGCACAGGCCCAGCGCCTCGATATTGGCGCGCTCGACGCTGAAGCCCAACGCCCGCGCCCCCTCTTCCAGCGCCGCGCGCAACGGGCCTGCGGGCACCTCGGCCACGGCGTCGCAGCCGCGGCAGATCAGAAAGGCGGCGTGGTCCTCATGGCCCGGATGGGCGCAGGCGGCAAAGGCATTGAGCCGCTGGATGCGGTGCGCCAGCCCGTTCTCGACCAGAAAATCGAGCGCCCGATAGGCGACAGGGGGCTGGTGGCCAAAGCCATCGGCGGCCAGTCGCTGCAGCACGTCATAGGCGCCCATGGCGCCGTGGCGCTCCAGCAGGATTTCCAGCGTGCGGCGGCGCACCGGGGTCAGGCGCAGGCCGCGGGCGCTGGCCAGTTCCTCGGCCCCCTGCAGGGCGCTGCGAACGCAGCGGTGGTGGTCGTGCGGCGCAAAGGCCGGGGCAGAAGCGGGCATGGCGGGGCCTTGCAGGGGGATGTGTTATGTTATAACAGATCTCAGTATACCGCATCCAACAGCCGAGCCAAGTCCCATGCTGCGATCCTCGCTTATCCTCGCCCTGTCCGCCGTTCCCGCCCTGGCCCAGGTGCCCCGGGTCGTCGCCGATCTGCCGGTCGCGCAATCGTTGGTGGCGCAGGTGATGGGCGAACTGGGCACGCCCGAGCTGCTGCTCGATCGTGGCGCCGATCCGCACAGCGTGCAACTGCGGCCGTCGCAGGCCCGGGCGCTGGCAGGTGCCGGGCTGGTGGTCTGGACCGGCGAGGGGATGAGCCCCTGGCTGGAAGAGCCGGTCAGCACGCTGGCCGGTGGCCGCGTGCTGGACCTCGATGCGGTCGAGGGGCTTTACCAGCAGGGCTTCCTGTCTTCGGCGCTGCTGGACGAGGACGGGAACGATGATCACGAGGAGGAAGGCCACGACGACCACGACGAGCATGGTCACGAGGGGCACGACCACGGCCATGACCATGGGGCCGTCGATCCGCATCTGTGGCTCGATCCGCAGAATGCGGCGACCTGGCTGCGGGCGATCGCGGCCGAGCTTTCGTCGCTGGACCCGGCGAATGCCGGTCCATACGCCGCCAATGCCGAGGCCGCCGTGGCGCGGACACAGGCCCTGCAGGCCGAGGTTGCGGCGATCCTCGCCCCGGTCGGCGATGCCGGGCTGGTGATGTTTCACGATGCCTATGGATATTTCGTGACGGTCTACGGGCTGAACGTGCTGGGGACGGTGACGCTGGGCGACGCGGCGGCGCCGGGGGCGGCGCGGCTGAGCGGCCTGCGGGCCGGGCTGGAGGCGGCGGGCGCGGTCTGCCTGTTCCCCGAGGTGAACCACCCGGCGGATTTCGCCGAGCTGGTGATCGAGGGGACGGGGGTGCGGCTGGGCGCCCCCCTCGATCCGGCGGGAGTGATGCTGGAGCCGGGCGCGGGGCTGTACGGCGATCTGATGCGCGGGCTGGCGACGGCGATCGCGGAATGCGTCGCCGGGGAGTGACCGGGGCCCCGGCGGGCGGGGGCGGGTTTCGCCCGCGTTGCCCGCTGGCGCGGGCGCCTTGGGCGACCCGGGGCGGCGCGTGCCGCGCCGCGAAGAAGGGGGGCGCTCGCGCCCCCCTCGGCCCGTGCCGGGCCTCACCCCCCGAGGATATTTGCGGCGCAAAGTTGGGGCGGGTGTGTCCCACGATGGGACAGCGGGCTGTTTTCTGTCTTTTCAAGAGGTTGATGGGGCGCATTCATCTTTTGGTAAGAAATGCGGCGGGGCGAGGGAGGTTCGGGGTGAGTGGTGTCCCGGTCGGGTGCGGTCGTGATGGGGATTGAGGGGCGCCGCGGGTTTGCCGTGCGGGTGCGTTGCGCGGGGCAGGGGGCGCGGATGGGCCTGTGGTTCGAGTGGTGCCGGGGGGATTGCCCGCCGGGGCGAGGGCGCCGCGACAAGGGGCTGGCTACTGCGAGGGAGGGGCCATGTCGTGGTCCGGTCGGCGCGGGTCGATCCGGGTTTGCCGTGTGAGCCCGTTGCGTGGGGCGGGGGGCGCGGTCGGGCCTGTGGTTCAGGGGTTGCCGGGGGATTACCCGCCGGGGCGAGGGTGCCGCGACAAGGGGCTGGCTGCTGCGCGGGGCGGGGCGGTTTGGTCTGTGGTTCGGGTGTCGCAGGGGCGTTGCCCGCCCGGCGAGGGTGCGGCGCCGTGGCAGACCGGTCGGCGCTGGTGGGTGATCCGGGGAGAGACGCGGCGGGATTGCGCGGACGATGGGCCGCGCGCTGTCGGGTGGCGGCACGGCGTTGCGGCCGCAGGGCTGAGTCTGTGGAGAGAGGGCGCGCCCGGGCCCGGCTTGCATCGCCGCAAACGGCGCGGTCGGGGCGGCGGGCCCCGGGTGGCTGAGGGGGGCGCGCGCCTTTCGGGCGACGGAGGCCCCCGACGGGACCGCCTGCCGAAGGTGCTACGGGGGGCGGGCGACCGAGGTTCCGGGGCCGCACGGCATTGCGGGCGTAGGAGTGAGTCTGCGGCGAGTGGGGGCGCCCGGGCTTGGCCCGCACCGCCGGGAGCGGCGAGGTCAGGGCGGTGGTGCCCGGGGCGGCTGAGAGGGGCGCGCGCTTTCGGGGCGACGAGGGCCCTGACGGGGCCGCCTGCCGAAGGCGCTGCGGCGAGCCGAGGTGCGGGGACGGGCGTTCTGGCGGGGCGCGGAACGGTGGAGCGGTGGCGGCCTGGGGGGCTGACGGTGATCCTCGGGCGGCGGCGGCGACAGGGATGCCGGGGCGTTCTGGCGGGGCGCGGAACGGTCGGCGAGAGGCTGACGGTGATCCCTCGGGCGCAGGCGACGACCGAAGGGCGAGGCGCGGCGGCGGGATTGAGGGAGGCGGAGGAGGCGTCGGCGAGGGAGGGGCCGGGACGACAGGCGCGGTCGGCGCCGGGAGAGCGGGACGGGGAGAAACCGGAGCGCCTGCAGGCGGCCCGCGATCCGCAGCCCCCGCCCGAAACGACAAAGCCGCCCTTGCGGGCGGCTTTGGGGGGCGCGGCGCCGAAGCGGTCAGCGGTTTTCGACGTCGCTGTATTCGCGGCGCGGCTCGCCGATATAGAGCTGGCGCGGACGACCGATCTTCTGTTCGGTGTCGCCGACCATTTCCTTCCACTGCGCGACCCAGCCGATGGTGCGCGACAGGGCGAAGATCGGCGTGAACATCGAAGTCGGGAAGCCCATCGCCTCGAGGATGATGCCCGAATAGAAATCGACGTTCGGATAGAGCTTTTTCGAGACGAAATAATCGTCTTCCAGCGCGATGCGCTCCAGCTCCTTGGCGACTTTCAGCGTCTCGTTGTCGTGGATGCCGAGGAGTTCGAGCACCTCGTCAGCCGATTCCTTCATCACCTTGGCGCGCGGATCGAAGTTCTTGTAAACCCGATGCCCGAAGCCCATCAGGCGGAAGGGATCGTCCTTGTCCTTGGCGCGGCGGATGAATTCGGGGATGCGGTCAACCGTGCCGATCTCGCGCAGCATTTCCAGGCAGGCCTGGTTGGCGCCGCCATGCGCCGGACCCCAGAGGCAGGCGATGCCGGCGGCGATGCAGGCGAAGGGGTTGGCACCCGAGGAACCGGCCAGACGCACCGTCGAGGTGGAGGCGTTCTGTTCGTGGTCGGCGTGCAGCATCATGATGCGGTCCATCGCCTTGGCGAGAACCGGATCGACGACATATTCCTCGGCCGGGACCGAGAAGCACATGTGCAGGAAGTTGCCGGCGTAATCGAGCGAGTTCTTCGGATAGACGAAGGGCTGGCCGATCGAATATTTATAGGCCATGGCGGCGATGGTCGGGATCTTGGCGATCAGGCGGATCGCCGCCACCTCGCGCTGCCAGGGGTCGTTGATGTCGGTGCTGTCGTGGTAGAAGGCCGACATCGCGCCGACCACGCCGACCATGGTGGCCATCGGATGCGCGTCGCGGCGGAAACCGCGGAAGAAGTTGTGCATCTGCTCGTGCACCATCGTGTGACGGGTCACGCGGGTTTCGAAGTCGATCATCTGCTGCGCGGTCGGCAGTTCGCCGTACATCAGCAGGTAGCAGACTTCGAGGTGGTGCGAACGGTCGGCGAGCTGTTCGATGGGATAGCCGCGGTAGAGAAGTTCACCCTTGTCGCCGTCGATATAGGTGATGGTCGAGGAACAGGCCGCGGTCGAGGTGAAGCCGGGGTCGTAGGTAAAGACGTCGCCCTGGGCATAGAGTTTGCGGATGTCGAGCACATCGGGGCCGACGGTCGGCGAGTAGACCGGCAAGTCCAGGGTCGTGTTGCCAATCGTGAGTGTTGCACTTCTCTTGGTTTCAGCCATCGCGTCCCTCGCTCATTGTCCAGTGTCTTGCGATCCGGCACACCCGGACCGCGGGTCATTTCAGCCCCCCGTCGCGGCGTCGTTCAGCCGCGCGAGGGTTTCGTCCCGTCCCAGAACCAGCATCATGTCGAACACGCTCGGCGACACGGTCCGGCCGGCCAGGGCGGCCCGCAGCGAGGGCGCCAGCTTGCCGAGGCCGAGGCCGTGCTGCGCGGCAAGGCCGCTCACGATGGCTTCGAGTCTCTCGCGGTCCCAGCTAGCATTTTGCAGGTGCGGCGTCAATTCATGCAGTATACTACGGGATACCGGATCGAGCGATTTCGCCGCTTTCTCGTCGGGGACCAGCGGGCGGCTGGCCAGAACAAACTGGCCCCTTTCAAGGATTTGCCCGAAATTCCGCGCCTTGTCCTTGAGCTGGGGCATGGCCCGCGACAGCCCGTCGCGCTGCGCCTCGGTCAGGGCGGGGGCGCCGGTGGCGGCCAGATACCGCTCCAGTTCATGCAGCGCCGCGGCATCGGGCATGACGCTGAAATGCTGGGCAGTCAGGTGATCGAGTTTTTTCAGGTCCAGCCGGGCGGGCGCGCGGCCGATGCCGCCGAGATCGAACCAGGCCCGGGCCTGCGAATCGTCAAAGAATTCGTCGTCGCCATGGCTCCAGCCCAGGCGGGCGAGATAGTTGCGGATCGCCGCCGCCGGATAGCCCATGCGCTGATAATCCTCGACCCCGAGGGCGCCGTGGCGTTTCGACAATTTCTTGCCGTCCTCGCCGTGGATCAGCGGGATATGCGCGAACACAGGCACATCCCAGTCCATCGCGCGGTAGATCTGCGTTTGCCGCGCGGCGTTGTTCAAATGGTCGTCCCCCCGGATGATATGCGTGACGCCCATGTCGTGATCATCGACCACCACCGCCAGCATATAGGTGGGCGTACCATCCGAGCGTAAACAAACCATATCGTCGAGTTGGTCGTTGCCGAACACCACCCGGCCCTGCACGGCGTCGTCGATCACCGTCTCGCCGCTGCGCGGCGCCTTGAGGCGGATGACATGCGGCGCGTCGGGATGGGTGGCGGGATCGGCATCGCGCCAGGGGGATTGGTAGAGGGTCGAGCGCCCCTCGGCCCGCGCCGCCTCGCGGAAGGCTTCGATCTCCTCCTGCGAGGCAAAGCATTTATAGGCATGGCCGCGCGCCAGCATCTCATAGGCGACTTCGGCATGGCGCGGCGCGCGTTCGAACTGGCTGATTGCCTCGCCGTCCCAGTCGAGGCCCAGCCAGGTGAGGCCGGTCAGGATCGCCGCTGTCGCCTCGGGCGTGGAGCGGGCGCGGTCGGTATCCTCGATCCGCAGCAGGAACCGGCCGCCGCGACCCCGGGCATAGAGCCAGTTGAACAGCGCCGTCCTTGCCCCGCCGATATGCAGGAAGCCCGTCGGCGAGGGGGCAAAGCGGGTGACGACGGGGGTGTTCATCTGTCGTTAACCTTTCGGAAACCACGGGAGAGGTAAGCTGGGGGCAAGCTCTAGGCAATGACGGGGGCGAGAACAAGTGTCGAGCCCGGCCGAGACCCCCGCCGAGACCCTCTCTGGCGCCGATCGTCGCGGGCTGGCGGCGCGGCCCTTTGCCGCGTTGGCCCGCGCGCTGGCCGAGGCGCGCGGATCGCTGTTTCCCTTTGCCCCGGTGGCGCTGGGTCTGGGCGTCGGCACCTATTTCGCGCTGCCGGCCGAACCGGGGCTGCCCGCGCTGCTGGGGCTGGCGCTGGTGGCGCTGGGGCTGGGCGCGCTGGGCCTGCGCGGCCCCGAGGCGCTGCGCCCGCTGCTGCTGGCGGCGGCGCTGGTCTGCGCCGGGCTGGTTCTGGCCGCCTGGCGCGCGCAATCGGTGGCGGCGCCGGTGCTGGGCTGGCACCGTTACGGCGCCATCGAGGGGCGGATCGTCGTGGTGGACCGCTCGGTTTCCGATGCGGTGCGGCTGACGCTGGACCAGGTGGTGCTGCCCGGCATGGACCCGGCGCGCGTGCCCGAACGGGTGCGGGTATCCGTGCACGGGCCGCTGGATCTGGACCCGGTGGCGGGGACGCGGGTGATGCTGACCGGGCATCTGGGCCCGCCCGGCGGCCCGGTCGAGCCCGGGGGCTTCGATTTCCGCCGTCTGGCCTGGTTCGAGCGGCTGGGCGCTGTCGGCTATACCCGCAGCCCGGTGCTGGCGCTGGACGATCCGGCGCCCGGCCCGGCGCTGGCGCTGACCCGGCTGCGCCAGCGGATCGCCGCGGGCATCCGCGCGCGCCTGCCCGGTGAGACCGGCGGCTTTGTCGCGGCGATCCTGACCGGCGACCGTTCCGGCGTCGGGCTGGACACGACCGAGGATCTGCGCCGTTCGAATCTGGCGCATCTGCTGGCGATCTCGGGGCTGCATATGGGGCTGCTGACCGGGGTGGTCTATGGCGCGCTGCGGGCGGCGCTGGCGCTGGTGCCGCTGCTGGCGCTGCGGCTGCCGATCCGCAAGATCGCCGCGCCGGGGGCGCTGGCGGCGGCGGCGGGCTATCTGGCGCTTTCGGGCGGCAATGTCGCCACGCAGCGCGCCTTTGTCATGGCGGCGGCGATGCTGGGGGCGGTGCTGGCCGACCGGCGGGCGCTGTCGATGCGCTCGGTGGCGTTGGCGGCGCTGATCCTGCTGGCCTGGCGGCCCGAGGCGCTGCTGTCGGTCGGTTTCCACATGTCCTTTGCGGCGACCATCGCGCTGGTCGCGGTGTTTCGCGGCCTGCGCGACCTGCGGCGCGGCGAGGGGCGCGGCAGGCCGCCGCGCTGGCGGCGGCTGCTGGCGCCGGTGGCCAGCGCGGCGCTGTGCTCGCTGGTCGCCGGGATCGCCACGGCGCCCTATGCGGCGGCGCAGTTTCACCGGCTGGTCGAATACGGGCTGCTGGCCAATCTGCTCAGCGTGCCGCTGATGGGGGTGCTGGTGATGCCCGCGGCGGTGCTGGCGGCGGTGCTGTGGCCGGTCGGGCTGCAGGGGATCGGTCTGGAGCTGATGGCGCTGGGCACGCGCTGGATTCTGGGCGTGGCGGACCGGGTCGGCAACTGGGAGGGGGCGGTGACGATGATCGTCGCGCCGCCGGGCTGGGTGATCCCGGCGCTGTCGCTGGGCGGGCTGTGGCTGGTGCTCTGGCCGGGCCGGACGCGGCTGGCCGGGGCGGCGGTGGTGGCGCTGGCGCTGGTGCTCTGGGGGCAGGCGCCGCGCCCGGCGCTGCTGATCGACGGGGCGGGCGGGCTGGTCGGGCTGATGGGGCCGCAGGGGCGGGCGCTCAGCCGGGCGCGCGGCGCCGGTTTCGTGGCGGGCGAATGGCTGGAGGCGGATGGCGACGCGGCGCCGCAGGCGGTCGCGGCGGCGCGCGCCGGGTTCGGGCCGGTCGAGGGCGGCGTGCGGTTCGTCTTTGCGGGCGAGGTCTGGCTGCATCTGAGCGGCCAGCGGGGCCTCGCGGCGCTGGCCGGCCATTGCCGGGGCGGGGTGCGGATCGTCATCGACCAGCGGGTCGCCACACCGCCCGGGGGCTGCCGGGTGCTCGACGCGACCGCGCTGGGCCGCAGCGGCGCCTGGGCGATCCGCGCCGATGGCCAGCGCGTCACCGCGCGCGAGGTGGCCGGGGACCGGCCCTGGACCGGGGGCGCATAAGGCCCTGCCCGCCGCGCCCCCGGGCGGCCCCCGGGAGGATTTTCCATCCTCCCGGACCCTCCTGGAGGATATTTGCAGCGCAAAGTTGCGGCGGCGGGGGCAATTTTAGTCAAATTGTCTGATGTCCCGCCCTGCCAACTTTGCGCCTTAAATATCCTCAGGGGGGTGAATTGGCCGGAACGGCCAAGAG